>MTKZ01000126.1_pt4 | contig 32657 bp, 30 predicted proteins | sample 1042781 | NCBI WGS metagenome assembly MTKZ01 (sample SAMN06212207, study PRJNA360539) | anaerobic digester metagenome | biome: Wastewater treatment plant; material: sludge; isolation source: anaerobic digester fed with sludge from wastewater treatment plant | place: Denmark: WWTP Viborg ...
GATGAATACCGCTAATAACACAAATCGGGTGAATCTTTTCATGGCACCCTCATTTCCTTTTTTGATAATCAAATTCCGGAGATCACCCCGGGATGATCCTCCTGCTTTCAACAAGTAAACGAATCATCCGATCTGCCCGCCGGCAGGATGGATATAGGCTTCATCCACCTCGGCGTCCCTTGCTTTTTGCGGTTTAGCTGCTAACAGATCATCGAACAAGGGCAATCCTCCGTTCGAAACAGCATTCTCCGCGTAAAGGAACATGGCCGCGGACCAGGCCTGGTGAGCGTATCCCATCGGATGCCCGGTCTCGCCGTGCATCCACTCGTTAAATTCCCATGGTTCACGCGAGCCCTGGTTATTGGCTTCCGCCAGCCTTGCCAGCAGGTGTTCCGCCTCCACCTGCCAGCCGCGCCGCACAAGAGCAGCGATGTGAAAACCACCCACCATCGGCCAGATACCGCCGTTGTGATATTGGTGAGGCAGGTTCAGGTTGCGGCTTCGATAATATTCACGCCACGAGGGTTCACCAGGGTAAATGGGCGGATGGATCGCCTTGGTGGGGTATGGCTCGGCCATCCCTACCTGCTTCATGTATTGCAAAATATGCTCCGAGCGGTGCCCGTCCGCTACTCCGCTTAGGATGCTCAACATGTTCCCCAGACTGTCGCACCAGTCGCCATATTCACGGAACGCCACCCAGGGCAGGTAGTATGGCCGGCTGGAGATCGTGCCAATATTGTAGTAAAGCATGAACCATTCCAGGCGGATGGCTTTAAGCTTTTCAAGGTGTTCGGCAAAATGCGCGGCTACCCAGCAGCGGTCGATCCAAAAGAGCAGGTTCAAGCGTTCATGAATCGACTCCGCGCTGGCATGACAGGGCAAGTCAGTAACCAGGTCTGCCATCTCCTGCTTGAGTTCCTCGTAAGCCAGTGTTGCCGCGTAAAAAAGAACATTGTCATAAAGCGTGTTATAACGTACCGCGATCAGGTCCATCCAATTGCCGGCTTCAGGAATCTCCAGCAGCCCGCACTCGTTCATGTCCTGGTATTGAAGCCAGTTGAGCGCGCTGGTAATGTGGTGCCAATTGTGTATCAGCGCCTGTTTATTCCCCGTATGGCGATACAGAGCATATTGACCCAGGATATACCAGAGGTTGACGTCACTGGCCCCGGCGTTTTCTGTGCTGATCATACCGGACTCCGGATTCAGGTTGAGGGGCAGCAAACCCCAGCAGGATTGCACCTCGCCGATCGTATCGAGCGAGGTTCTGCCGGCGTTGATCAGGTCAGGGTCACCGCTTGCGATAGCACCTAATAATGTAATAGTGCTGTCGCGCCCCCAGATCTGCGGGTAACCCGCCGGGTCTGCAGAAGCCCTAAAACCAAAGGGGGTTACGCAATGATGCAGGATATCCATGGCACGTTTACGTGCTTCGGTAATCCGATTTTTCTCATTTTGGTTCATGCGTATCTCCTCATTCGATCATCCCTTTACCGCGCCACCCAGCATACCGCGGATGAAGTAACGCTGGAAAAGAATGTATACCAGCAGGATCGGACCGGCCACGATCAACGAACCGGCGGCCATCAGGGGGATGTTGGCGGAATAGCGCCCCTGGAAGAACGCCAGCCCTACCGGCAGGGTGCGCATGGTCTCTTTTTGCACCATCACCAGTGCCAGCAGGAATTCATTCCACGTCCACATAAAAATGAGCACCACCAGCGTGAGCACCGCCGGGCGCGCCAACGGCCACAGTATGCGCCATAACAACTGCCAGCGGTTGCATCCATCGATCGCCGCGGCGTCCACCAGTTCGCGCGGGGCGGCGCTGAAGAAACTGGTCATCCACAATGTGCCGAAAGAAACGCTCAACCCCACCTGCGGCAGGATCAGCGCCCAGTATGTATCGGTCAGGTCCATCTGATTCATCATGTGATAAAGCGGAATTATGACCGCCTCAAATGGCACCATGTAACCCAGCAGCAGCAGCGGGTAAAGCAGTTTGCGCCCGGGCAATGGCAGCAAGGCAAAGGCGTAGCCGGTGAGGGTAGAGAGCAGCACACTGACGATCACCACGACCACGGTAACGATCACGCTATTGCGGAAGAAAAAGTTGAACCGCCCGGTCGTCCAGGCCTCTTTGAAGGCATCCAGCCGGATCTCTGAAGGAAGCGCCAGCGGACCTTTTGTCACCTCCGCGTCCGTTTTGAACGCGCTGAAAACCAACCCCACGATCGGGATCAGGATGATCAAAAGGAAGAGGGTCAGAATGACATAATTAGGCAGTTGACGTGACCAGGTTCTGCTGCGCATGGGCTACTCCTCCTGCCTGGATTGGAAGCGCAGGATCACCAATGAAATGACGAAAATGAGGATCGTCATCACGGTGGCGACAGCAGAGGCGTACCCCAGCTGGTTCTGCTGGAATGCGGAGCGGTAAACCAGGAAACCGGTGACCAGGGTGGAATCCCCCGGACCACCGCGCGTGGTGACATAAACCAGGTCAAAAACGCGCAGCGCTGCGATGACGGTGGTGACCAGCGCCACCCCCATTTCAGCCCGCAAATTGGGCAGCGTCACATTCAGGAATTGCTGAAACGCGCCCGCGCCATCCAACTGAGCGGCTTCATACTGGTCTTCGGGTATGCGCTGCATTCCAGCCAGAAAGAGCACCATACAGAAGCCGTACATCACCCACGTGCCGATCGCTCCCACCGAGGGCAACGCCATTTGAAAATCCCCCAGCCATGGGCGGGCCAGGTTACCCAGCCCCACCGCGCGCAGCCCCGTGTTCAGCAAACCGAAGGTGGGGTTGAAGATCCAGCGCCAGGTAACGCCCACCACCACCATGCTGAGGATCTGCGGCAGGAACAGCCCGGTGCGGAAAAATGTCAAACCGCGGATCGGTTTGCGCCCCAGCAGCGAGGCGAGCATTAGACCAATGAGGATGGGGATGATGCTGTAGAAAATGATAAAGATGAAATTATTGCTGAGCGCTTTAAGAAACTGACTATCTCCAGCAAGCCTGGCGTAATTATCCAGCTGGATGAACTCACGCGTACCGCTGAAGCCGTTCCACTTATAAAAGCTGTTGCGAATGGTGGATAAAATGGGATAGAAAATGAAAACCAGGTAGACCGCCAGCCCGGGCAGCAGGTAGAACCAGCCCTTAAAACGTGATTCACCAGGCCAGCGCTGTTGAGTTTTCATCCAACCTCATTTAGAGAGAAAAATGCCCGCCTCTTTCAACTGCGGAGAGACGGGCATTATTTACCTGGTTACTGATTTCCAGCCAGGAAAGCCGCGTAATCCACCTGGACTGCCGCCGTGAAGGCCGCCGGATCGGTCATCTTGCCGAACAGTTTTTGCAGCTCGGCTACGATCGTGTCATAAAAGGTGGGGGTGGCCCAATCAATGTAATGCCCCACCGCGTTTTCGCTGTTGATCGTGTTCCAGGCAACCATAGTGTCAGTGAACAACGGATCCACTTCCACTGTTGCACCTTCCGCCATAGGCATGGCCGGGAGCATCCCCACACCCGCCCACAGTTCAGCCGCGCGGGGGCTGATCATCCAATCCAGGTACTCCGCCGCCAGGTCAGCCTTGGCGGTACCGTTGCGGATCGAGAAAGGAACACCCACGCCGCCGATGGCCAGGCGGGTCTGATCGGGATTAGCTGGCAGCAGGAAGAAACCAAATTTTTGATCGGTATCAGTGAGCAGTTCACCGGTCAGCCATGAACCTGTGATGGTCATTGCGCCTTCGCCGGTTTTGAAGGTCTTATTACTGTCGTCGTAACCGATGCCGGGGAAACCATCGGTGAAGTAGCCTTTGTCAACCCAATCCTGCATCACACGGGCAGCTTCCTGGTTCTCGGGCGTATCAAAGGATACATTATTAACACCATAGACGAAGTTGTTGATGTAATCCAGCGAGACCAGCAGGTGCTGCACGGCGCTGAACTCGTGAATGGCGTTCCAGCCATCTAGCGAGCCGAAGGAAATGGGAGTGACCCCGGCCGCTTTGATGGTTGCCAGCAGCGCTTCAAATTCATCAAAGGTGGCGGGAACCGCCCACCCGTTGGCTTCGAAGAGCGTCTTGTTGTAATACACACCCACCACCTCAGCGGTGGGGCTGACGCCGTAAAGGTTGCCTGATCCGAAGGTCTTGCCATCGGCGGTGAAGCTGTTGCGGCTGGCCACGGAGGATGAGAAGCGCTCGCTCCAATTGAAGGTCGTCGCGTAATCATTGAGGGGCAGCAGCAGACCGGCTTCGACCATGGCGCCCATATCACTGCGTCCCTGGTTTACCTGCGCCACATCCGGACCATCTTCCTCTGCCAGGGCGAGCTTAAGGGTGACTTTGAGATCATCCAGCGTTTTCACCACACGCTCGATCTTCACACCAGGATGAGCTGCCTCAAATTCGGCGTTGAGGGTATCCATCACCTGGCTTTCCACGTCGCGGTAGAACTGGTCCCACACCACCAGGGTGGTCTCGTCTGCCGGGGCTTCAGTTGCCGCAGGGGCTTCGGTGGCAGCGGGGGCTTCGGCAGCCGGTGCTTCCGGTGCAGCAGGCGCCGCCGGGGCTTCTGTGGGAGCTGGGGTGGCACACGCTGTAAGGAACAGGGCAAGGATAAGCCCAACTGACAACAATAAAACGGATCTTTTCATCTTCTTCTCCTATTCGAATGGTTCGATGGCGGGATATTTGACCGATATTCTGAGCATGATTTATTGTAATTTGAGGTGAGAGTAAAGTCAACTTGGCAGACATGGCAGAGATTGAAAAAATGGGTGCGTTAACTACATTAACGAACGCGAAACGAATCACGTTGTATAAGGTGCCAGGTTGATCTTGAAGAAAATGAGGGTGCAATAATTGAACATTTGTTCTTACATTAAGTATAACATGACTGTCAAGGGGATACAGGCGGGTAACCTAAAAGTAGAGGCTCAATATATCGTGCCCTACTAAAGTAATCGGGGTGTTCGACCCGGACCCATGGCACACAGATCGCTCCAGGGCAAGGTTGCGCCTGATCTGGCAATGACAACCGATTTGTTAGGAGTGCCAGGCACACGAAGGACGATACGGGTTATGGTAGTATTAACCGCAGCGAGGATCGAACATGGCAGCGAAATGGGACATACTTGGCATCGGCACGGCAGCAGTTGACGATCTCCTCCTGGTGGAGGAGTACCCCAGACCGGATAGTAAAGTAGATATTCTTGAATCCACCCGCCAGGGCGGAGGGCAGACTGCCACCGCCATGGTCGCCGCGGCGCGGCAGGGAATAAGAGCCGCTTTCTGCTGTCACCTGGGTTTTGATGACCTTTCCCTGTTTACCATGCGGGAACTGGAAAAGGAAGGCGTGGATTGTTCACCCTGTGTGCAAACGATTGAGGGGAGTCCGTACCACTCTGTCATTATCGTGGATAAGACCAACCAGTCACGCACCATTCTGCACAGCGGAGGAAACGTGTGCCCACCCGCCAGATCTGTCACAACGGACTTGATCGCGCGGGTGCGGTTTCTTTTTATTGATGACAACTCGCGCGGAACAGGGATAAAGGCGGCGCGCATCGCGCGTTCCCTGGGCATCCCGGTCATCGCGGATGTTGAACCTGACCCGCCTCCGGAATACCTGGAAATGCTGCCGTTGATCGATCACCTGGTGATCGGCCGTGAACTGGCCGCCCAGTTAAGTGGAAAGAACAACCTGCCTGATATGGCAACAAGCCTGTGCGGCAAGAACAGAACCTGCTGCATCGTGACCGCCGGTGAAGAGGGTTGCTGGTACTCGATCCACGGGGAGCCAGCCTTGCACGCGCCGGGATTTAAGGTGAGTGTAGTCGATACCACCGGTTGCGGTGATGTCTTCCACGGTGCTTACGCGGCTGCCCTCGCGCGCGATGAGCCGATCGCGCAAGCCGTAAGATTGGCGAACGCCTCAGCCGCACAGAAAGCGACACAAATCGGGGGCAGGCTGGGTATTCCTGATCTGGTCGCCTTGCAGCGTTTCCTCTGCGAGCGTTGAACCGGGCATAGAACACTGGAAATGTCCGGTAATTTGGATTAGAATTATCTTATTATTGATTACTGTACACTCATCAGGAGTAAGATTATGCGTGAAATCTGGTCTGATCTCAAAAAATGGCAGGGAGAGGGTAAAAAGATCGCCGCTGCCACTGTTGTGAAAGCAACCGGGTCATCTCTGCGCCCGGAGGGCTCAAAAATGCTACTGGGCAGCGACGGATCCATCTCTGGTTCTGTCACCGGCGGCTGCGTGGAGAGCGCGGTGTTTGAAGAGACGAGGGCGGTGCTGGAATCAGGAGTGCCAAAGTTGCTCTCCTATGGTGTGACCAATGAACAAGCCTGGGAAGTCGGCTTATCCTGTGGTGGTTCGGTGGACATACTTGTCGAGTCTGTGGATTCGCCGGATTGGAAGGTTGTTGAAGGATGCATTAGCGATGCGCTCGAGAACAACCGCCTGGCGGCTGTCGCCACCACGATCAAAGGCGCAGAACCCGGCAGGAAATTGTTCCTGTTCAAAGACGGCAGTCGTGCCGGAAGCCTGGGAAGTGAGTCACTGGATCAGGAATTGATAAAAGCCATCCCTGAGAACTGGGCGACTCACCCGCCACTGCCGGTCACCCTCCCCACTGGCGAGATGGTCTTTGTCGATTTCATCGTTCCTCCGCCCCGCCTGGTGATCATCGGCGCGTCGCATATCGCCATACCCCTCGTCGGGCTGGCCAACACACTGGAGTACCGCACCATTGTAGTGGACGCGCGCTCCGCCTTTGCCACGCGTGAACGCTTTCCGCACGCGGACGAACTGATCGTGGGCTGGCCGGTTGAGGTACTGGAAAAACTCAGCGTTGATGCGGCCACCTGCGTGGTCTGCTTGAGCCATGATGACAAGCAGGACAACCCCGCTTTGCTATACACCATCAACAGCCCTGCGCGGTATATTGGCGCGCTGGGATCAAAGGTGACCACAGCCAACCGCATGGTCACCCTGCGCGAGGAAGGCGCAACGGAGGAACAGCTCAAACGCATCCATGCCCCGGTGGGGTTCAAGATAGGCGCGCGCTCCCCGGCTGAGATCGCCCTCTCCATCATGGCGGAGATCGTCGCCACCTCGCACAATATCAATAACCTGTAAAATGGACGCGAATAAAAAGATCGCCGCTATCATCCTGGCCGCGGGCGGATCCAAACGCATGGGACAGCCCAAACTGATGCTGGCGTGGCACGGATCAGCGCTGGTGCGCTGGGTGGCTCGTAACGCTCTGGCGGCTGGGTGTTTTCCTGTGGTTGTGGTGACCGGCGCCGACTCGGGCACAATAGAATCCAGCCTATCCAGTCTGCCGCTAACCTTTGTACATAATCCGGAATGGCAGCTCGGTCAGAGCACATCTGTACGCAGCGGGGTGCTCGCGCTCCCGAAGGATGTGGACGCGGTGATGATCCTGTTGGGTGATCAGCCGCAAATTCCGCTTCACGTGCTGCAATCTCTTTTCAGCGCCTACCAGTCTGAAACCCCTCCATCGCCAATCCTGGCGGTTTCGAGCGGAGGGCAGCGCGGCAATCCGGTACTATTTGACAGAGCGCTGTTCCCGGTACTCACTGCCCTGGAGGGCGACGCAGGCGCCCGTACGATCTTCTCGCGTTATCCCGTTCAGCTCATCCCGTTCGATGACACTCATCTGCTGCTGGATGTGGACTCGCCGGATGATTATCAGCGCCTGATGGAACTTCCCCCACCCGTATTACCAGCGGAATAATTGGATATGAAGAAAAAATCCCCGGACCAGTTGCTCCGGGGATAATTTTTGATTTTAAATCAGTTTAGCGCCGCCGCCTGAGGATCGCCAGCAGGATCAGGAGAATGACCGCGCCAATAAACGCGGTGACTACCGAGGAAAGGAATGTGCTGCCAAGATTGATCCCCAGTAAACCCAGCAGCCAGCCGCCCAAAAAGCCGCCGAGAATACCAACAATTATCTTGCCGAGCAGCCCCATGTTGATCCCTTTGACCACCCAATCTGCGAGCAATCCGGCGATAGCCCCTACAGCAATCCAGATCAAGATATCCATTTTTTACTCCTTCTTTTTTAACTCGAATCTGGAGATATTATAACAATAATCAGCCTGTCTCAGTTTTCACATTACGGGATACGCGTTACATTCACCGTATGACTCGTTGTAATCAGTTCTCAGACCCAGATGCCTGCCTGCACAAATTCTTCGCGAATGAGGTGATTAAGTTCAGAGCGGATGCGCCGGGGTCGTCCATCTTTTTCCAGGCGGATATTATCCACATAATAATGCAGTTCTAGGTCGCACGACTCCGCGCCAACATGTTTTACTTCCACGACGGGGTCCTTCCAGTGCCCCGGCACGATCTTATAAGCATTATCGATCCAATCGATCAGGTTGCCCGAGAGATCATCCAGCCTGAATTCCAGGCGGTCATCGGGTCGCTGCAGATACTTGCTCAACGCTTTCCAGCGCAGGTCAAGATCCTCATTGCGGGTTTTCCAATCCATGAGCAAAGCCCAATAATCATCCTCCCACAACCAGTTATCCGGAGTTTCGACCCATGCAGTTGCTGCGGTTTTCAACAAATCAACCCGCAGGCTAACCGGTTCGACAAACTGATTGAAGATCTCTTCAAGTTCGTCGCGGCTGAGCCCGCTCATTTCACGCGCACGAATCCCCCGGATCAGTTCCCTGATCGCCTCTTTGAGCAAACTCAATTGGTGATTCACCTCAGCTTCTCGGGTGAGGCGAGTGATGGAAAACTCGTTATTATCAGCGGCCAAATTCAGGGTTTTACGCAACGGATCCGCGGCGTCCCTCTCATCAGCCCAGGATCGGATTCGTCTGACCAGGTTATGAATGTGGGGAATTTTCGCATTGAGATCAGAACACACCACGGCCGGGTGCCCTGCCGCGATTCCGTACAACAGGTTCCTGACCATGATCAGATCGTTTGCCGCTCCCACTGAAACCTCAATGCTGTAACGTTGTTCAGGGGTAGGTTTGGTGAGGTTAACCAGATAATCAGTAGCGAGGATCTTGTTAGGCATATAAATGGTAGCCTGCTCATCCAGGGCGAGCAGGGTGGTAGAACGCAAACCAAGACGCTGCACCTCGCACACCTTGCCGTTCACCAGGCGGATCAGGTCTCCACGCTTGAACGGCGCTTCGATCAATAGACCTAAACCGCTGAAGACGTTGGAGAGGGTCTCCTGCAGCGCCAGCCCCAACACCAACCCAAGCACCCCTGCTCCCAGCAGAACAGAGCTTACATCCAGACCCCACATGGGCAGTATGATCAGCGCCGCGATCGTGATGAGCAAAAGCGGCCCAAAAAGGCTCAGCACCGGAACGAGAATATCATCCACCTGGCTCTCAGTGCGGCGCGCCCAGCGCTCACCGTAGTACACCAGCACGTCCCTAACGATAAGACCGGTCATATGCCCGACAAGGATGATGATCAGGGTCATGGTCAGCCGGACGAGGAATCTTTCGCCAACCTCTTCAAGCGACAGGTAATTGATCGACAAGCGGGCACCGATCACGAACACGAGCAGCGTGATCGGTCGGCGAATGATGCCCACAATGATGTCTTCGACCTCCCCGGGCATAAACCGCGTAAATCGTTTGACAATAGGGATGACCACCCAGTAGACCAGCACCGCCAGCACCGCCCAAAGCAGCAGATTGATAGCAAATGTAAACGCCGGCTCACCCAGGAAAGCCAAATCCGGTGGCAGCGGTAGATCAAACCCGAGGATGGTCAACATTTTTACACCTTATATTAAGATATTTTTTACCTTATTTATAATATAACAAATTCCTCTATTGTTCAATAGTTAGACCGGAAGAATGTCATGCTTTCATCACCATTCGTTAAAAGTCTGTCATATCAGCGTATCAAATCAGGGCGGTTTATGTTATAACCTATGCGTAATTCTGCAACCCGGTTCAACCATCCTGCGCCAATCGGCAGGATGTGTGCTTTTCAAGGAGACACAGATGGACTTTTCGTTCGTAGTCATCGTACTGCAACTGATCTTCCTGGAAGGGATCCTCTCCATCGATAACGCGGCCGTCCTGGGGGCCATGGTCACTCCGTTACCTGAGCACGACCCCATTCCATGGCCAAAAGCCTTACACGGATTTGGCCACGCCATTAACAAGGTGTTCGGACCGCAGCGCACGGCTGCGCTGAAGGTCGGCCTCATTGGCGCGTACCTGGGCCGCGGTATCATGCTGGTGGCAGCCAGTTACATCATTCAGAACGACTGGCTCAAATTGGTTGGCGCGGCATACCTCATCAAACTGGCGCTGGACGATCTGAGCGCACAAGGTTACACAGGAGTAGATGAGGAAGCCGAATCCAAACCGGTGAAGGAAAAAACCTTCTGGTCTACCGTGCTGGCTGTAGAACTGATGGATCTCGCTTTCAGCCTTGACAACGTGGTAGCCGCCGTATCGCTCTCGGATAAACTTTGGGTGGTGATGCTGGGTGTGGCGATCGGTATTGTGTTGATGCGCTTTGCCGCAGGGATCTTCAGTAAGATCATTGAGCGCGCACCCATACTCAAGACCGCCGCGTATATCCTGGTGCTCAACATTGGTGTGGAACTGCTTATCGAAGACCTCGCTCACATTCACATCGGTGACTGGACGCGCTTTGGAATTTCGGTTGCCACGATCCTGCTCACGCTGGCGTATGAAAGATTCCGCTTTATGAAAGTCTTCCGTCCTCTGTTGATCTGGTTGAGCCAGGGGTTCGCTTTGATCAACGGGTTCATCAGCTGGGTTTTTGCCCCGTTGAAAGGGCTGCTGGGCGTAATCGTGAAACTCTTCCGCACGAAAAAACCAGACCCGGCAGCATCTGCAAGTTAATCTTCTCACAAAAATACACCTCCGCGCTCGCGGAGGTGTATTTTTTATTCTGTTTATTATAAATTCTTTTCCATCCATACCACTTGAGTAGTACCGAAGTAATGCGTGGGCAATCCGCTGATCTTGTACCCCGCCTGTTTAAAATAATCTGTTGTGTTCAAGCGGGATAGACAGCCAATACGGGTGTAACCCTGGCTGCGCGCAATTTCTTCAATGTGCTTGATGAGCGCCCGGCCAAAACCTTTGCGCTGGTGTTTACTGGCCACTGATAGGTGGGAAAGCCACGCCACGCCGGGTTCCTTTTCAAACAATTTGGCGCAAGCCAAAATCTCTCCTGTTTGATCATCCACACTCACAAAATGCTGAGAGATTGGCTCGAAATCATCTTTTTCAGTACCACGGGGCAATCCCCACGGTTCTCTAAGGACTTTGTAACGCAGGTCATAATAAGCCTTGAAATCCTCGCGGGTCTGCGGTGTTTTGATCTCGATCATGTCGGTTCCTCCCGGTTTCATTGATCCTGATACTTGCTGTTCAGTTATTATATGCCAAATCCGCAGTTGCTGCCTGCTGAATGGATCCAAATCCAATCCAACGGGTGGTCTTATTTGGGTAGGATACCACCCCGCCGGGGCAGCCAGAATGAAACAGGATAGCTTTCATGAAAAAAAGTTCTTCCTTGATCCGGCAAACCGGACCAGGAAGAACCTTTGAAATTTATGAATCAAACCTGGTCTATCGTGTTGTTTTTTTTCTGGAAATTCACCGTCCAGGAGATGCCGTATTGATCGGTTAATCCCCCGAATATAGCATCCCAGAAAGTTTCTTCGATCGGCATCGTGATGGTCGCGCCATCACTTAACCCGCCAAATATCCGGCGCAACTCCTCTTCCGATTCGCAATTAAGGTTAATCTGCAGGTTATTCCCCACCGATACCTGCTCCTCACCCACAGCATCCGAGATATAGTAGACGTCGTTTCCTATTGTAATTTCCGCGTGCAGGATCTTCTCGGCAAACGGGCTGTTCTGATCCGCCCCGGGCATTTCCTTGAACAACATCACCTCTGGTTTTTTGGTCTGAAAGACCTTTTCATAAAACTTCAACGCTTCTGCTGCGTTGCCATTAAAGTACATGTATGGAACAGTTTTCATTTTTCCTCCGGTAACATCTGATTTTGTCTCACAGCGAGCTCAGTGAGCCTTGTGTGATGCAGGACCACCCCTCGTAAAAATCCCGGGCTATCCTGAACTACAATCTATATTATACTATTTTTATCTTATTTATACGCAATCGCTTATTCCACTCGTACGTTCCTTACCCAATAAAACAAACCGATGCCCACAAAGAGCATCGGTTATGTGACCTCTTCAATTATTTTTCAGATCTTTGTTGTACTGCCGTTGATCGTTTGTGTCACCCCTACTGTGACTGACCCGGTCAAAGCTTTTTCGGTAAAACACATCTGGCGGGCAAGCCTTACCAGGGTTTCAAGCTCAACCGATTGCTCATCAGAATCAATAAATATCTCGACTTCAAAACGATCACAAAACCCTTCAGCGTCACCCCGCAATACAGAGCCCTGCTCGTGAAAATATGCCGTGACAAGCACTTTTTCGTTGCTGATCTTCAGTTTCTTTTTGGCCGCAACCTGCGACACATGTGAGAGCAGTCAAAGCGCCATCCCGCTGACAAAGTAAGTCAGCGGCGTGGGAGCGGTGCCTTCACCACCCGGCATGTAATTGCCTTCGTCGCTGATGAAAGCGTATGCCCTGCCGGTCTCCGGCTGCCCCCCAATGACCTGCTTGCGCCATTTATCCAGCGAACTGGCCTCGGCGGTTACTTTGATCTCACGTAATCCCAAATTTCCTGATTTATCCGTCATCGTTTCATCCTTTACCCGGGTTTCTTATTCGATAACAAGCGCTGCTCGAGTGCTGAGCGATATTCTTCAATTTCCAGCTGTTTGCGTGCTACTCCGCTTTGCATGGCCGCCTGCGCCACAGCTGGAGCCTCCCACAGACACACACGCCTGTCCAGCGGTTTGGGCACCACATAATCGATCCCGAACTCCAGGCCTTTCAGACCGTAAGCCTTTAATACCTCCTGCGGAACCGTCTCCCTGGCCAGAGCGGCCAACGCTTGGCTGGCGGCAAGCTTCATTTCATCATTGATGGTGCTGGCGCGCACATCGAGCGCACCGCGGAAGATGAACGGGAACCCCAAAAGATTGTTGACCTGGTTCGGGTAATCAGAACGTCCGGTGCCGATCACCCCATCCGGCCTGGCCTGCTTGGCCAGTTCATACCTGATCTCAGGATCAGGATTGGCCATGGCAAAGATGACGGGTGAAGCGCTCATTCGCTTCAACATTTCAGGGGTCACCAGGTTGGCGGCGGAAAGCCCGATGAACACATCCGCGCCCTCAAGCACCTGCGCCAGCGTTCCTGGCTGATCTCCCTGCGCGTAGCAGGCTTTTTCCGGGAACATTTCTTCCGTCCGGCCGTGGTACACCAGTCCCTTGATGTCACACACCCAGATGTGCTCTCGCGGCACCCCCATCATTACCAGGTGATTGGCGCTGGCCAGCGCCGCCGCCCCTGCGCCTGAGAACACGACCTTGATCTCCCCGATACGTTTGCCGGTGATCTCCAGCGCGTTGGTGAGCGCGGCTCCCAGAATGATCGCCGTTCCATGCTGGTCATCGTGGAAAACAGGCACATTAAGCAGTTCCTTCAGGCGACTTTCAATGTAAAAGCATTCCGGTGAACGAATGTCCTCCAGGTTGACGCCGCCAAATGAGTTGCCAATGGCGGCCGTGACCGCGATCACCATCTCCGGGTCGGTCGAATCGACCTCGATGTCAATACTGTCAATATCCGCGAACTTCTTGAACAACACGGCCTTGCCTTCCATGACGGGTTTGCTCGCCAGCGCGCCGCGGTGACCCAGACCCAAGATGGCAGTGCCGTTGGTAATCACCGCCACCAGATTGCCCTTGGCGGTGTACTCATACGCCAGGTTAGGATCGCGTTCGATCTCAAGCACCGGGTAAGCCACCCCCGGTGTATACGCCAGCCCCAAATCCAATTGAGTATCCAGAGGTTTGGTAGGGTTGATGCTCAATTTTCCCGGCTGGTTGCCCTGCCGGTGATACTGCAGCGCGCTTTCCTTATCGATCGGTGACATTTTTACCTTTCTAATGAGGCGAATTGGCAAGCAGGCGGGCAACTTCTTCCCTGTCACCCTTCCATGGACCCGGTACTTCCTGTTTTAGTGAGGTGACCATCCCAGCCCAACGGCAGGCAATGGCGGGTTCCTGTGAAAGCCGCATGGCAATATATGTGGAAAAACAGGTGTCCCCTCTGCCGGTGCGTCCAATTAATGAACGCGGAGTGAACGGAGCAGTAAAGATCCGTCCTCCGGCGGATATCGTCACACCGGACGATTCAGTCATGACGATCTCCCTCGGTCCCATCCTGTGCAAAGATTCTGCCGCTGTTTCGAGCTCAGTGCAACCGGTGAGAAATTCGGCTTCAGCGCGGTCCACTTTAAGATAGGTGATGTCCCGTAAGCCCTCCTCCAGCGCATCCCAGGGTCGGAACTCGAGACCGTCTTCGACCGGTACACGGATGAAACCCTGAATGTCCAGGCCCAAAGGAGCTCTTTGCGCCAAAGCGTGCAAAAGCGGCAGGTCGATCTCTCCGGCGAATAGCGGCGAGAGCATGATCACTTTACAGGCAAGATCGGGAATCTCATCGAGAGTATACCTCCCGCCGAAACCAATCGGTTTACAAATGCGCCGTTCCATGTCTGTTGACTGATAGTAATTAGCGATCCCGGATGTGCCGTCGGCAGGGGTTGCGTAGACCTCAACACCTTCGTCGCGCAGCTCCTGCAGACGATGGAAATCATCAGGATGCAGGCGGGTAACCACCGCGACGCTGCAACCAAGTCGTTTGACCACCACGCTGCCGTAATAAACCCCACCACCTGAAGCGATCTCTTCCACACCATCCACGATCAACTTATCTTTGGCGAAATTACCGATCATCAGGATATCAGGGTCAGACATTGTGGTCCTCTCCCGGTAACACCTGGATACAGCCTTCGGCAAAACCGACACTTACTTCTTCGCCTTCGGGGAAAAGCTGTATGACGTTGGGGTCAGTCTCCAGTCCTGTGATCAACTGCCCTTTTACCTCCACATCGTACTCGATCACATCGCCCAGGAACACCGCCCGCTGAATCACTCCCTTAAAGAGTTCACCGGTTTTCTTGATCTTGACCCATTCAGGACGTACAGTGAGCGATACCTTCTCTTGATTTTGGAATTTGCGCTGCACATTGGTTAATTGCAGGGTCTCTCCCAGCGAACTCACCACCAGTCCCCCTTCAGATTGCTCCTGAACCACGCCGGGAATAAAATTGGCGCGGCCGATGAAGTTCGCCACGAAATGGTTGTTCGGATGTCGGTACATTTCCACCGGTGTACCAATCTGTTCGATCACACCCTGGTTCATCACGACGATCCTATCGGAGAGGGTCATTGCTTCAATCTGGTCGTGGGTCACATATACACTGGTGATATTAAGTTCCTTTTGAATGCGCCTAATCTCGGTGCGCATTTCCTCGCGTAATTTGGCATCCAGGTTGGAGAGTGGCTCATCCATCAGCAATACCTTTGGCTCCATCACGAGTGCGCGTGCCAGTGCCACGCGTTGCTGCTGCCCGCCCGAAAGCTGGGTCGGCGCGCGATGCCCATATCCCTCGAGGTGCACAAGATCGAGCACCCGGCCCACCCGTTCCTTGATCTCAGATTTCGATAAGCGTTGTACATTCAACCCATAGGCGATATTCTCAAAAACAGTGAGATGCGGGAAGATGGCGTAACTCTGAAAGACCATCGACATATCGCGTTTGTGCGGCGGCAATGAATTGATTTGCTGCCCATCGAGGATGATCTCACCGGAGGTCGGGAACTCGAAACCAGCGATCATACGCAACGTGGTCGTCTTGCCGCATCCGCTGGGTCCCAGCAGGGTGACCAGTTCTCCCTTTTCAATTTCCAGGTTGACGTCGTGGACCGCGGTCACTTCACTGACGCCTCCGCGGGGAGGAAAGATCTTGGTGATGTTCTTTAGGGTCAGGTACATTATTTAACCTCGTGATCCGGATTAGAAGCCCTGGCTCATATCCACCGAGCCCCTGCCTTTAAATAACCTGTTCATGAGTAGATTCAACACAATGATGGCCACCATAACAAAGATGATGATCACCGTTGAATATGCCGCAGCGATGCTCACACCACCCTGTTCCCATTCGCTGAGGATGGAGGCAGTGACAATGCGCCACTTTGCGCTGATCAGGAAGATGATAGCAGAGAGACTGGTCATGTGCCGCGTAAAACTGAAGATCAACCCGGCAAACAAAGCCGGCAGGATCAATGGCAGCGTGACCTTTCTAAAAGTGTACTGCGCATCGGCGCCAAGGATGTTCGAGGCCTCCTCGATCGACGGATCGATCTGCTGTAATGCCGCCACTCCTGAACGCACCGACGCGGGCAGGCTGCGAACGATGAACGCCGCCATGATGATATAAGCGCCACCCACCATGGCAAACGGCAGGCCTGTGAAGTTTAGCGCGCAGGGTACCGCCAATCCCAAAACGCCCAATGAGAGACGCAGTCCTTTACCAGACATGGATTGCAGCAGAATGACACCAGCAAACACCAGCATGATCGCCAGCAGGGCATCTGTTGGCTGCAGGATCACCTTAATATGGTCCGAAAACTGGAATATTGCGTTACTCCAGAAACCCCGGTCAAGCGATCGGCTGAAATTGGCGATCGGTTTGGCAATAGCGTTTGCCCAGTTGGTAGACATGATATATAACCCGATCACGGCTGCCGTCAGCGCAAAGCCCCGCTTCTTGCGGGCAAACAGTATGATTACCGCGATCATCAGGTAGATCCCGCCCAGTAAAAAGTACATCGCGCGTGGCTGCACCATGGACAGCAAAACTCCGATCGCGGTACCAGCGATCAATATGACCACCCGCTCACTTCTCTGTTTACCCACCACCTGGGCAAAGAACAAGGCCAGGATCGCGTACACCACAATAGCAAGCGCCAATGGTGGTTTGTTGAACGCCATCACGAATCCGATACCAAGTATGGTACCGGGAACCGCCCCACCCAGGTTGGAAGTGAAGTCCAGTGCATCCTTGCCGGTAAACTTCTTGCGCACGACCAGCCAGGCGATGATCATGCCAAGGATGGCCGCCACCGGCGTGGCCAGCACGCTCAAGAAGGTGGTATCCAGGATCGCTTCGACCCCGCGCGTGACCGTCATCGTCCAATGCTTCAGTGTGGGAGTGAAATCCACCCCCCAGGCGGTACTGAATGAGCCATAAATAATTGTGGCGTATAGCAGCAGAATAAAAGCGATGATCAGGTATGTGATGATGTTGATCGTCCAACGGATGACCGGTTCCTTCTCCATGATCTGGGACCCGGCCGGTTTGCCGGTGACGGAAATATAGGTGCGCCGGTTTACGTAATAACGCTGAACAAGGAAAATGATCAGCGTTGGAATGATCAAGATAAGTGAAAGCGCTGATGCTTTCTGATAATTGTATTCACCGATGACCGCCAGAAAGATCTGGGCAGATAGCACAGTCTTGTTGCCCGCGATGAAAAGCGGATTACCCAGATCGGCCAGCGATTCAACGAACAGCAGTAGAAAAGATCCGGCGATACCAGGGATTAGCAGCGGAAGGGTGATGGTTCTGAACAGGTAGAACCTGCCCGCTCCAAGGCTGGCTGCCGCCTCTTCCATGGCAGGATTCAATCGCTCCAACATCGCTTTCAGCATCAAATAGGAAACCGAGAAGAACGTGATGGTCTGCACGATCACCAGACCGTCCAGCCCGTATACATCGTTCATCCCATGTACAAAAGTGATCCCCAACACTTTGTTGGTGATCAGTCCATTGCGTCCAAAAAGCAGGATCATGGCCAGGGCAAGGGCAAAGGGTGGGGATACGGTCGGGACGAGCGCCAACCAATGCACGATCTTTTTGCCCGGAATATTACAGCGCACCACCGCGTAGGCGAAGATAAAGCCCACCAGGGTGCCCGATGCAGCTGTTAACAAACCCATCAGCATCGTATCAGTGAAAGCTCTCCTGAGTCCCGGCCCGTAATAATCATCCAGGTACCTGGCAAAATAGGTCAGGTCAAAAGCCCCCTCCTTGGATATAAAACCGCCAATTATCGATTTATAAAGAGGAAATACAACAAAGACAACTATGAAAATTCCTGATAACAGCAAACTCATGAACAGTGCCGGGTCTCGACCGATCAGTGTGAATTCCCGGATGCGCCTGATGATCCCTGAAGATCCTTTTTGCATTGAATCGCTTCCTGTTGTAGCGGTGTGCATGATCCTCCAGCGATTAACACCGGGCGGCTTGCGCGCCGCCCGGGTTATGATCGTCCCTCGCTTACTGTTTCAGATTTTCTGCATTTGCGATTTCGTTGGTAAATTTATCAACAAAAGCGGTCTTGTTCGTACCCGCCCAGATGAAGTCATAATCGATCAGGTTGACTTCCAGTAATTCCGGGTGAGACAGCTCAACACCTTTCACGGTTGGTGCCTGGAAAGCATTGTACTTGGGTCCCAGCGCCTGACCTTCGGGTGAGATTGCCCAGTCAAACCACAATTTGGCGGCCTGCAAATGTTTGGCGCCCTTCAGGATAGCCTGTCCACCGATCTCGTAACCGGTACCCTCTGCGGGGAAGGTCAGTTCCAACGGGCAGCTGTTATTTTCGATCTCGTTCACGATATCGTGGGAGAAGACGATCCCAACAGCCGCTTCACCCTGGCAGACGAACTTGGCCGGTGCAGCGCCGCTCTTGGTGAACTGTGCGATCTGACCGGCGTATTTTCTAATGTACTCCCAACCGGCTTCTTCACCACGCATCTGCAAGATAGTTGCAATCGCAGTATAGGAGGTGCCTGATGTGGAAGGGTGCGCCACCATGATCTGACCGGTGAACTCGGGTTTCAAAAGATCATCCCATGAGGTGGGTGCCTTGGCATCCGGGTGCGCTGCCAGCCAATCCTTATTAGTAGCAAATCCTAACGTACCCACATAAACACCAACCCATTGGTTATCTGCATCTTTCATCAGCTCAGGTTCGCGAATGTTCCCGTAATTAGGAGAGTCATAGCGTTCCAGCAAACCTTTTTCTTTCGCTGCCACAAAGCTATCGATCGGCCCTCCCCACCAGATATCAAAAGTCGGGGCATCCTTCTCCGCTTCCACCCGGGCCAGGGCTTCACCGGATGACATTCGCACATAGTTAACCGTGATGCCATACTTGGCTTCAAACTCCTGCTTCATTCCCTGGCACCATTCCTCCTGCGGCGTGCACAGAACGTTGAGTTCCGTGTCAGCAACCTCAGTCGGGGCTGCGGTCTGGCAGGCAGTCAAAATCGTTACTGCCACAAACAAAACCGCCAACAACAACCCTGTTCTTTTCATTGACATTTTCTCCTCCTGGAAAAAATAAATATTGGATATCCATTGATATCCCTGACAGGCAGGAAAATTACTACCTGTGTGATTATTATGCAATTTTTCCGCCGACTTTGTCAAGACACAAATGATTCCATACAAAAAAAGGTGAACAGCAACTGTTCACCTTTCAATATTATATGGACAACGTTTAATGGTGGCGAGATTTCGGGTGTTTTTTCGCACCGGCTTTTTTAGAATATTCTGTACCAAAGTGCACACCCATCTTCGGCAGGATCACCCGATGGACGAACAAAACGAGCAGAGTGATACCGAAGGCGATACCGAAAACGATCAGTGATTTGCCAATGTCACTCATCACCTCAGGGTTCACCAGCATGACGATCGCCAGGGTGAGCATTAACACGCCGCCGATCAACTTGAGAATGCGTCCGTGCTTTTCTTCAAGCCTGGAGGATTTGAGGGTGAACGTCGCCACCAGGAAAATCCCCAGCTCATCCAGCTGGTAAATGATCATGTAAAGCAGGAGCAGTAAAACAAACGTGACGGTGGTGACATGCTGGGCGGAAACGAGATTGGTCCACAATACCGGGAAACCCGCCGTGCAGGAGAATTCCACCAGCGAGACACCCGCTGCCAGCACCACCGTGCCGCCGATAAGCCCCCACCATGAATCTCCTGCCTCCATCACCTTACGGATGCGCTGATAGATGCCGGGTTTTTTGTCATCTGAAATGGTGAACGAGACACCTTCTTTATAAAAGAAGTAATCCTTGATATTGATGATGCCGAAGAATAACGCCACCAGCGCGACCACCACCTGGATCCAGCCGATGAAACTGACCACCTTCAATACAGTGAACAATCCAGCAGTGAACAGGGCGTAGATCGCCGCGGTGACCGTCAGGAAAACGAGACCGACCACAAGCACCTTCTTGCGCGAACCGGTGTGCAGTGTGATTGCCAGCAGCATGCTCAACACCCACAAGGAGCAGGGATTGAAACCATCCACAAAAGCGATCAACGCTGTGCTGAGGAACAGACCCATCTTGGAGAAATCCACCTTGCCAAAAAGCGGGAGTTTGGTGGTGTTATCATTTGGGTCATCCGGCGTGGGCGTAACAGCCGGAACAGGCGTGGCTTTTCCGCTTGAAGGTTCAGAAATCACCGTCACCGGTGAGTATCCGCGCCCTTCTATAAGCGACGCGCCTTTGTCTTCGCAGGCTTGCGCCACACAGCTATTGACCTTATCGGTTATTTCCTGCGTGAAAACATCATCATACCCTTCCCAGACCTTATCCCCGATGATGATCGTGGGAACATAACGCGGTGTGAAACCGTACGCTTCTCCGAATTCCGCGAATAAAAGCTGGTTCTCTTCGGAGTTCCAGACCTCGAATTCATACAATGCGATGGAAGGATTGGCGGCCACCAATGCTTCCAATACCGGTTTTGCTTTCGCGCAATGCGGGCATCCATCCCCCCAGAAAAAGTAAATGACCGTCTTGTTATCCTCCTGCAAGGAGGAAGCCAGGATGGATGTTTGATCTCCCCCGCCGGCAGCTGAAACACCTATCGGAGACAGGATCAGCCATAAAAACGCGATTGCCAGAGCAATGCTGAATAATCTTCGGGTCATAATGTTTTGGTCAACTCCAGTGAACCTGAATAGTGAATGCTAATTCTACACGATAATCCCAAGAGTGAAGAGAGTGTACTTATTCACTCATTTTGTTAACAAATTGATCATCCGCGCGCTAAAGCCAACGCGCCCACCAGCACGACCTTGTCACCCAGTTTGGCGGTGGTCAGGGTAAAACCGTCCAAATAACTGTGTGAGATCACACTGGCGTGAAGGGAGCGCCGTACCGGAGCCATGATCAACTCGCCAGCCTTGATCACACTGCCACCCAGGATCACAATGGTGGGATTGAACAGGTGCAGCAGGTCTGCGATCGCCCGCCCCAGGAATTCACCAGCCTGGTTGAACGCCTCGATGGAAAGCGCATCACCCTGCTTCGCAGCGGCGGCGATCGCACGCGCATCAATGGTTGCGTTGTTTTGATCGAAGAGCGATTGCCGTCCGGCAGCGAGCTCGCGTTTTACGTAATTCGCGATGCCGGTGCCCGAGGACATGGCTTCAAGGTGGCCGAGAAATCCGCACCCGCACATGGGTCCACCCGGCAGCACGGTTATGTGACCTACTTCAGCCGCCAGGCCGCTCGAACCGACCAGCAGCTGGTCGTTGACAATGATGCCGCCCCCCAGCCCGGTGCTGACCGTAAGATAAATGAGGTTATGATGCCCGACGCCGGCGCCGTATCTCCACTCTCCCAGGGCTGCCAGGTTGGCGTCATTGCCCAGGCGCACTTCCACCTTAAACCGGTTTTGCACCAGTTCCAGCAGATGAAGCTCGTTCCAATTGGGAATGTTTGGGATGGTATAAGTGATACCAGTGGTTGGGTTTAACGCGCCTGGCGCGGCCAACGCGATGCGCCTGACCCTCGCATCTACCGGCCAGATGGATTCGATCAGATCGTAAAGGCGATCAATAGCCGGTTTTTCCCCGCTGGTGGGGATCGCCTTGAACACCCTGGGTTCAAGACCTTGCGGTGGATACAATGCCGCCCTTAACTGGGTTCCCCCAATATCCACAACAATATCATCCATACCGACCTCTCTTTTTCGTCTGGCATGATTTTACCAGAAACCAGTCTTCAGTTGCCTCATAACACAAAATGGAGTAATTCCAGGATCATGTTTAATCTTGCCGGTTAGAAAAACCATGTTATAATCTTTCTTCGCGCCGTGAAGGCAGCATGATCAAAAAGAAGCAGGTGTAAAATGAGCGATATCTTAACAGCATATGATGCCCCCGTGAACCCCAACATCCCTGAATTACGCACCGGGGACATGGTCAGCGTGCACGTCAAAATCAAGGAAGGCAACCGGGAACGTATCCAGGAGTTCAAAGGTGTGGTTCTTTACAGACACAACAATGGCAACAACTCCTCCTTTACCGTCCGCCGTGTGGCCAGCAACGGGATCGGTGTGGAACGCACCTTCCTGCTGCGCTCACCGCGCATCGACAAAGTCGTCGTTGAGCGTCACAGCCAGGTTCGCCGCGCCCGCCTGTACTTCCTGCGCGACCGCTCCGGCAAGAGCGCACGCCTCAAGCAAAAATTTAACTGATCTGCTTTACGTTGATTTCCTCTGGGTGCAACCAACGCCGTGGTTGCGCCCTTTTCTATATATAAAACCCGGAGTGTTAGCAATATGAAACCCTTGATCGGAATCACCACTAGTCACAGAAGCCGGTCGCACCAGCGCATGGATAGCAACCTGCTGGGAGAATACACTGAAGCGGTTGCCCGCGCCGGCGGCCTTCCGGTGCTGATCCCGAACGAATTTTCTCTCTCCGAACTGCCTGCCCTGCTGGATAGGCTGGACGGCGTGCTGCTCTCAGGAGGCGGGGATATTGATCCCGCCATCTACGGCGTCCGCGATGAGGGTCTGTCCATGAATATTTCCTCCCTGCGTGATGCGCTGGAAAAAGCGCTGGTGGAACAGGCTGTTGAACGGGATCTGCCGCTGTTGGGGATCTGCCGCGGTCAGCAGATGCTGAACACCGCCCTGGGCGGCACCCTCTACACGGATATCGCCAGCCAGTTTAATACCCGCATCGTGCACGCTCAGCCCGATTCAAAATTACCGGGCTACCTCGCGCATGAAGTGGAAGTGCTGCCGGGCACAGGATTGGCAGGAATTCTGGGCACAGACGAGATCAGGGTGAACAGCCGGCATCACCAGGCGATCAGGGATCTTGCACCGGGATTGAGGGTGACAGCGCATGCGAAGGATGGTTTAATAGAAGGAGTGGAATTGACTGGTAAGAAGTTCTGCATGTCTGTGCAATGGCATCCTGAAGCCCTGCTCGATATGGAGGGGCACTTCAGGATCTTCAGCGCGTTTATTACCGCGGCGCAGAGATAGAATAAGCGTGTGAATATGGAAAAATATCCGATCGGTGTCTTTGATTCAGGTGTAGGCGGTTTGAGCGTTCTGCGCGAGATCCGTGATCTGTTGCCTGCCCAACCAGTATACTACTTCGCCGACCAGGCGCACGTACCTTACGGCAGCCGGCAGATCGAAGAAGTGCGCGCGTTTTCTCATGCCATCACGCGCTACCTGCTCGGTCTCGGAGCGCGCCTGGTCGTGGTCGCCTGCAACACCGCCTCGGTGGCTTCGCTGCGCACTTTACGCGAGGAATTCCCACACATCCCGTTCGTCGGCATGGAACCCGCCGTCAAACCCGCCGCGGAACAAAGCCGCAGCGGTAAGGTGGGTGTGCTGGCCACAGAAGCCACCTTTCACACCGCCATGTACGCCTCGGTGGTCGAACGCTTCGCCCGTGATGTGGTTTTGCTCGAGGATCCCTGCCCGGGGCTGGTGGCGCAGGTGGAGAAAGGCGACCTCAATGGTGAGCAAACCCGCGCCATTCTTGTTAAAGCCCTCGACCCCATGCTGGCTGCCGGCGTGGATACCATTGTGATGGGTTGCACTCATTATCCTTTCGTCATACCACTTATTCAAAGCATCGTCGGACCCGATGTGCGCGTGATCGACCCCGCTCCCGCCATCGCGAGGCAAACCCGCCGCATGCTTGAAGGCCATGACCTGCTGGCAGGCGGCAAACGCAGGTCAGCCGCCCATTACATTACTTCCGGTGACGCAAACTCGTTTCGAAGGATCCTGCGACAGCTGATTGATGAAAGACGCCCGGTAAAACAGGTGACATGGCAGAACGGCAATGTGGTCGATCAGGCTTGAAAACAATTATCCACAGGGAGTGATCGTGAAAGAATACAGGCTGGCGCTGGTAGGATTTGGCAACGTGGGACAGGCTTTGGCGCAACTGCTTGAAACCAAACAGGAAGTCCTGCGCGTTGAGCATGGCTTTAGCACCCGCATCGTCGGTATCGCCACTCTGCGCCACGGTATGGCGATCAACCCCGCCGGGATCAACGCTGCAGCCGCCCTGCGGATCGCAAAAACAGGCGGTGACCTCGCACAACTTTCCGCACAGCCCGATCCCGGCTCGATCCTCAATTTCATTAATACTGTTCCAGCAGATGTGCTTTTTGAAAACTCCCCGGTCAACCACCACACCGGCCAACCCGCCGCGGACCACCTGCACGCAGCACTCAGCAGGGGTATGCACGGCATCACGGCCAACAAAGGTCCGGTGGTGCACGCTTATGAGACCCTTTCCACTCTCGCGCGTGAAAAGGGGGTGCGTTTCCTGTTCGAATCAGCGGTGATGGACGGCGCGCCTATTTTTTCTCTTTTTCGCGGTCCGCTCCCTGCGGTGGAGTTGAAGGGATTCTTCGGTATTCTCAATTCCTGCACCAACCTGCTGCTGGAGATGATGGAGAATGGCAGATCATTTGACGAGGCGGTGGAATACGGCAGGTCGATCGGCATCACGGAAACCGATCCCAGCGCGGATATTGACGGTTGGGATGCTGCCATCAAGGTGGCCGCGCTGGCAACCGTGCTCATGGACCGCCCCTTGAAACCAGACCAGGTGGACCGCGAGGGGATACGCGGCATCACCCGGGAGATGATCGAAAGCGCATTGCAGGCAGGCGAACGCTGGAAACTGGTCTGCTCTGCCAGGTTAACCGATGGCCACCTGGTAGCAAAAGTGTCTCCGCAGCGTGTAAGTCCGCGCAGCCCGTTGTACAGCATCAACGGCACCAGCTCGTTCGTTCAGTTCGAACTCGACACATTACCCGGATTGGGGATACTGGAAAGCAACCCCGGACCAGATACCACAGCTTACGGTCTGATGGCGGACCTGATCAATGCTGCGCGCGGCGGATGACAACGGAGAACCGATGAGTTCCAGCGAGATCGTTCACATCGCGCTCGGCAGCAATCTGGGCGACCGCGCGGCCAATCTGGTGCGCGCCACGGAACTGATGAGCGAAGTCATCAGAATCACAGCGGAATCGAGCATTTACGAGACGCCCCCCTGGGGAGTGATCGACCAGCCGCGTTTTCTCAACCAGGTCATAAAGGGATGCACCACATTGGCTCCGATGAATCTGCTCTACGAGCTGAAAGCCATCGAAAAGCTCATGGGGCGGCGCGAGTCCGTGCGCTACGGTCCGCGCATCATTGACCTGGATATCCTGCTGTATGGTGATCGTGTCATCCAGTACAACCGCCTGCAGGTCCCCCATCCACGCATGCTTGAGCGCGCGTTCGTGCTGGTTCCATTGGCAGAGGTCTCGCCGGGGCTGGTCATTCCAGGCTGTGGTCAAGCGGTGGAAAACCTCCTAAAACAGGTAGACCCTTCGGGCGTGGTGATGTTTCAAGCGGAAAAAGGTGAAAATAATGAACTTTAGCCTTCCCCCTCTCGAATTTGGCAGGAAGACCCTGGTGATGGGTATCATCAACGTCACGCCGGACAGTTTCTCGGGGGATGGCTTGATCTCACGCGCGGATACGGTGCGGGCTGCACTGGAACAGGCACAGCGCTTCGTTGAAGCAGGCGCAGATATCCTGGATATTGGCGGGGAAAGCACCCGCCCTGGCGCGGCGGCTGTATCTGAACAGGAAGAAATGTCGCGGGTATTACCGGTGATCGAAGCGCTGCGCAGTTCAGGCATCGACACACCAGTATCGATCGATACGTATAAATCCGGTGTGGCTGAGGCCGCCCTGCGCCAGGGAGCGGATTGGATCAATGACGTGTGGGCGCTGCGCGCAGACCCGCACATGGCTGAGGTCGCGGCGGCCTTTCAAGCCCCGCTCATCCTGATGCACAACCGAAGCCAGCCCGCCCACGCCGAACTGCAGCAGCACCTGGGCGGAAGGTACGTGGGCATCTCTTATACCAACCTCATCGAAGAGATATGTGACGAACTGATGGAAAGCGTCGCAGTCGCGCGGTCAGCCGGTGTGGCAGATGATCACATCATTCTCGACCCGGGTATCGGTTTTGGCAAGACGGTGGAACATAACCTGGAGCTGGTCAACCGACTTGACGAGATCAAAAAACTCGGCTTTCCGGTGTTGCTGGGCGCTTCGCGCAAATCGTTTATCGGGTACACCCTGGATGTACCGCCGGAAGAACGGGTGGAAGGCACCGCCGCGGTGTGCGCCATCGGCATCGCTCGCGGCGCGGATATCATCCGCGTGCACGATGTGGAAGTGATGGTGCGCGTGGCCCGCATGGCGGATGCGATCACCCGCAAACCCTGAATTGGCAGCCTGGTGTGAATACCTAAAGGTGTAGCTTTCAGGCATCGGGAGTATAATACCGGCGTTCCTTATTTCTTCAGGAGGGTTGGATGAGCATTTCGATCGTGATCCCGGCGTACAACGAAGAAAAAACAATTGCCCAGATATTAAACCAGGTGCTGGAGCGCGTGCAGAACCTGGGCGAGATCATCATCATCGATGATGGCTCAAAAGACAACACCCGCCAGATCTGCCAGGAATATGAACAGAAACACCCTCTCATCCACTATCATTTACAGCCGCAAAATGCGGGTAAGACCGAAGCTTTGAAAGCCGGCTTCCGTGTTTCCACGGGTGATGTGGTCATCGTGCAGGATGCCGATCTGGAGTACGACCCCGCGGAGATCAATACGGTCGTTGCGCCAATATTGGCAGGCCAGGCTGATGTAGTGCTTGGTTCCCGCTTCCTTGAACGCCAAACCTCCCATTCGGTCTACCTGCAGCACACCCTGGCTAACCGGTTCATCACGGCAGTGTCCAACCTGTTCAATGGTCTAAAATTGACCGATGTGGAAACCTGCTACAAAGCTTTGCGCGGAGACATCATCAGGAACATGATCATCACCTCAGAACGCTTCGGATTTGAGGTGGAGGTGATGGCCAAAGTGGCCAAGCTGAAATGCCGCGTCCTCGAGGTCCCTATCTCATATCAGGGACGTTCCTACCAGGAGGGCAAGAAGATCGGGTTTAATGACGGAGTAATGGCGTTACTGTATATTGTTAAATACAACCTGCTCACCTCCAAAGAGGCATCTTTCCGCAATTTATAACAACAAATTCTCCTCTTGTTCAAACCTGGCAACCATCACATCAATACCGGAGCAGGTATAATTTCATATAAATATANNATCCGTTCAGCGCAATTGGGAAAAAAGACCGCCATTATTGACAAAGAATGGCTTGGAGGCGTCTGCCTCAATGTGGGATGCATACCTTCCAAAGCGCTGCTGAAAAACGCGGATGTCGCGCACACGCTGCGCGAACGCGGACGCGAGTTTGGTTTTACCTTTGAAAATTTGCGGTTGGACTTCAGCGCTGCGGTAAAACGCAGCCGGCAGGTCTCTGACCGGCTCACCCGAGGGGTGGGCTTTCTGATGAAGAAGAACAACATCACCGTCATCATGGGTGAAGCCCGCTTCAGCGCATCTGATACATTAATAGTGACCCAGAAGGATGGCGGATCACAGGAATTAAAAGCGCGCGACATCATCATCGCCACCGGCAGCACGCCTATCGCCATACCCGGGGTGGCCGTGGATGGAGAAAAAGTGGTTACCTACCGCGAAGCCATCCTGCAGGAAAAGATGCCGGCTTCGGTCATCATTATTGGCGCAGGCGCGATCGGCCTTGAATTCGCCACAGTGTGGAGTTCTTACGGTAGCCAGGTGACCCTGGTGGAAATGCTGCCGCGCATCGCGCCGCTTGAAGACGAAGAGATCAGCGCCGAGCTGACAAAAGCGTTCAGCAAACGTGGTATCAAATGCCTGACGGAGACGCGGGTGCTGGGAGTTGAAACGACCCCTAACGGTGTAAAAGTGAAGATCAGCGGCAAGGACGGCGAAACCGAACTGGAAGCTGAACAGGCGCTGATGTCGATCGGGTTCCGCGCGAATAGCCAGAACCTTGGATTGGAAGCGATCGGGGTGGAACTGACCGAACGTAAACAGGTGAAGGTGGATGAGCGCATGGCCACCAACATTCCAGGCATCTGGGCGGTGGGGGATGTGACCGGCAAGCTGCTGCTGGCGCACGTGGCCTCTGCGCAGGGTATTCTTTGCGCTGAAGCCATCGCCGGTATGCGAGTGAAAGCCATTGATTACAGCATGGTGCCGCGCGCCACTTATTCCCACCCGCAGGTGGCTTCCTTTGGTCTCACCGAAGCACAGGCGGTCGCCGCGGGCAAGGCTGTAAAGGTCGGAAAATTTCCCTTCCAACCCAATGGAAAAGCGCTCGGTCTGGGAGATTACGGCGGATTCGTAAAACTATTGATCGATGAAACCACCGGAGAGATCCTCGGCGCGCATCTCATCGGTCCGGAGGTCTCTGAACTGCTGCCTGAGTTAACCCTGGCGCAACAAAATGAGCTGACCGCTGCCGAAATTGCCCATAATATACATGCTCACCCCACGCTGAGTGAAGTACTGATGGAAGTCGCCGAAGCCGTGGAAGGCCGCGCGATCCATATCTGATCGATTAATAATCCCACTACAGGTCAACCCGTGGAAACTGGTTGACCTGTTTCATTAAAAAATGTGCATAATAAAATAAACATACACAAACAAGGAGTGAACATGTACACTGATCAGGATATCGCTAATTTAGTCGCCCGCGTGCAGCAGTTGGAGCAGCAGGCGTCGTTGCCCGGTCACAGGTCACTGCCCGATCTCGGAATCCTTTCGAGGAACTTTTTGACCCGCGCCTTTTCGGTCTGGGGATTGTATTTTGTTGCCCAATTATTGATCGGTATCGTCATCACCTGTGTGACCATCGCGCTAGGTTTAGCTCTCGGAGCCAGTTTTACCGATGTATTGAACCGGATCGTCAACAATTTGCCAATGAGTTGATGTGGAATCTGCCTATGCTATAATCACCTCTTGTATACGAGGTGACTATGGTAATGCAAAGATTAATACGCGTGTTTGGCGGCGACCCGCACAAACGCGAGATCGAAAAACTTTCACTGGTTGTTGATGAGATCAACCAGCTCGAAGAAAAATTTGAAGCGTTAAGTAACGAAGCCCTTACCGCCAAAACGACGGAGTTCAAGCAGCGCCTGGCGGAGGGTGAAACCCTGGACGATCTGCTGCCCGAAGCGTTTGCCGCGGTGCGTGAAGCCAGCAAGCGCACACTGGGTATGCGCCCGTATGACATCCAGTTGATCGGCGGGATGACCCTTCACTCCGGCAGGATCGCCGAGATGCGCACAGGCGAAGGTAAGACGCTGGTCGCCACCCTTCCACTCTATCTCAACGCCCTCACCGGACGTGGCGTGCACCTGGTGACCGTGAACGATTACCTCGCCCGCCGCGACGCCCGCTGGATGTCTCCCATTTATCATCTGTTGGGTTTACAGGTCGGCGTTCTGCAAATGGCAGCCCGCACCGAGAATGGTCAAAAAGCCTTTCTGGTGGATCTGGATAAACCAAACGCCCGTGAAGACCTCAACCTCTTAACCCTGGTGGACCGCAGTGAAGCCTACAAAGCGGATATCGTCTACGGGACCAATAGTGAATTCGGGTTTGATTATCTGCGCGACAACCTGACCATGAGCCTGGCTGAGCGAGTGCAGCGCGGGCATTATTATGCCATCGTCGATGAAGTGGATAACATTCTGATCGACGAGGCGCGTACACCGCTCATCATTTCCGGCCCTGCCTCTGACGAAAGTGAGGGGTACCTGCGTATGTCTCAGGTGGTGCGAGCGCTCAATCCTGAAGATTACGAAGTCAACGAAAAAGACCGCCAGGTTTCGCTGACCGAGATCGGCGAGGCACATGTTGAGGAGATCCTCAACCAGCCGCTGCGTAACCCTGACCGCCCGGAGGATGTAACCCCTGAGCAAGCCCGCCTGATGGGGTACCTGGAACAGGCGCTGCGCGCGCAGCATCTTTACCGGCGCAACAAGGATTACATCGTGCAGGGCGGTAAGGTGATCATCGTGGACGAATTCACCGGTCGGCTCATGCCAGGGCGCCGATGGTCTGAAGGCTTGCATCAAGCGGTAGAAGCAAAAGAAGGCGTGAAGATCGAACCAGAAAGCGTGACCTACGCCACCATCACCATCCAGAATTACTTCCGCATGTATGAAAAACTGGGGGGTATGACCGGCACCGCGCTCACCGAGGCTGAAGAATTCAACAAGATCTACAAACTGGATGTTCTGCCCATTCCGATGAACCTGGAGTATGTCGCTTCAAAATCGGATTCACCGCTGACCGTGGTGGAGACTAAAGATGCGCGCGGTTACCCGATACAGTATTACGCCCGGAAGGACGATGCCCAAAAATCGCCCATTTTCTGGCGCCGCCAGGACTTTCCGGACATGGTGTACCGTACTGAGGAAGCCAAGCTGCGCGCGATTGTTGCGGAGATCCTTCAATATTACGCCAGCGGCCGACCGCTGCTGGTGGGCACCACATCCGTTGAGCACTCTGAACGGCTATCTCAACGCCTGGGCGCTGAATCCATCCGCCGCCTGGCGCAAACGCTCATCATCCGCGACGCCTGGTTGGAAAAGTTCAACAAATCCGCTGAGCTCGAGATCAAGGAACTGCAATTCCTCAATCGGCCACTCAACGAGTTGAACGTTGCAGAAATGCGTCCGATCGCCCGCCAGGCTGGTTTATCCTCTATTAACCCGGAGGATGAAGAACTCCTTACGCGGCTGTTGAAGATCCTGGATGTACGGCCTGCCGATGCCGGCCGGGTGCTCTCAGCCATCCAGGGAGGTGTACCCCACCAGGTATTGAACGCCCGTAAACACGATGAGGAATCCCAGATCATTGCGCGAGCCGGTGGATTTGGCATGGTCACCATCGCCACCAACATGGCAGGCCGCGGTGTTGACATCAAGCTGGGTGGTGAACTGAACGAAGAGATTCTGGCAGATGTCATCCGCGTACTGGATCGCGCAGGAGTGCCTGACCCTTATGATCTATCCAATGATGCCCGCCGACAGGAGCTGGATAAGCTCACTGAGGAAGATTACGGCATCTATTCTGAATCCGTGCATACCTTCATCAATTACCTGGAAGACATGAAGCGGGTGCGCGAACTGGGCGGGCTGCACGTGATCGGTTCTGAGCGCCATGAAGCGCGCCGCATTGATAATCAGCTGCGCGGCCGCGCCGCCCGCCAGGGTGACCCGGGTTCCTCCCGTTTTTATCTGTCGCTGGAAGATGAACTGATGCGCCTCTTCGGCGGTGGTCAGATGGAAGTGCTGATGACGCGTATGAAAGTCGATCCCAGCCTGCCCATTGAAAGCGGCCTGCTTGGCAGGATCGTGGAGCAAGCCCAGGAACGTGTGGAAGGCAACAACTTTGACGTGCGCAAGCATTTACTTGAATACGATGACGTGTTGAACGCGCAGCGTAAACGTATCTACGGTGAACGCGACCGTGCCTTTCAAAAAGAAGATCTTCACGACGATATTCTCGATGTTCTGACCACCGAACTGAATGAACGCATTCCGAAAGCCCTGGCTGATGAAGAAGGGCCGTGGAAACTCCTCAGTTACCTGGAGGAAGTCCAGCCTTCGATGACGTTTGAGGCTGAAGGGATGCGCGCCCCCTCTTTTACGATGCGTCTCATGGTTGATGAACTGCGTTCCAGGATCAAGGCGCCGGTTAATGACAACGCCATCCGCAACGCTCTGCTGGAGATCGCTGAAAACTCACTGAGTGCTGAAAATGAGCACATCCTCAACGCAACCAGCCAGCTGCTCGAGAAAACTGAAGAGACGGTTGAACAACTCGCCAAAGAACGTCAGGACAGCATCGATATTTTCTTTGAAGGACTTGAGGATGCGGGAAAAGACGAAGAAGCTGCCCAGCGTCGCCCGCAGGAACTCCTCGAGGAGTTATCCAACCTCACTCGCACAGCGCTGCGCCTTTCATCTGAAGAGCTGCGCGCCCTGCCTGAAGCCAATCGCGATGTGCGGGAGAAATTATCCTCCCAGGTGAGTCGGGCGCTTAACTTACTGGCCATTACCCGCACAATAGGCTCGATCGAACGAAGATTGGATGAAAGCCTGAATCTGAGGCCGGCTGACTTGCAGGAATTGGACTGGGATGACCTGACGGCCGGAATCCTGAATCAGGTCAAAACGACCCTGGAGAAACGCAAGGAATCGCTGCTTGCCAACCAGGGAGC
>MTKZ01005402.1_pt1 | contig 32637 bp, 26 predicted proteins | sample 1042781 | NCBI WGS metagenome assembly MTKZ01 (sample SAMN06212207, study PRJNA360539) | anaerobic digester metagenome | biome: Wastewater treatment plant; material: sludge; isolation source: anaerobic digester fed with sludge from wastewater treatment plant | place: Denmark: WWTP Viborg ...
CACGCTCAAGGAGAAGAGCAGGCATACATATTGCATGACAATGACGCTGATTCGATCTGACACAAAATATCCTTACTGAAGTACAGGGAACCCAATGGCAGCGGCGGCGTTGGTTCCACACTAGGGAAAAACAACAATCCTCTTTTGCGCAGCGCACCGCCGCCTCCTGAACGCGTATTTTACCTGAGCAGGGCGCAAGCATTCAATGCCTCGAAAGCGGGCTTTCGCTTACAATCCGCCCGCGAGGAGCAACAGCAGAATAAACACGCCCAAGGCGATGCGATATTTTCCAAAGGGCTTGAAACTATTCCGGCTGATATAATTCATAAACGCAGCAACCACGAGATACGCCGTCAGAAAGGCCGTAATCCCGCCCACCGCGATTAGGGCCCATTCACCCAGGCTGAGGTCCAGGCCGGTTTTAAAGGTTTTGTAGGCGGTGGCGCCGAGCATGGTCGGCACCGCCAGAAAAAAGGAAAACTCGGCCGCCGCGGGACGGCTTGCTCCGAGGATTATGGCGCCGATGATGGTGGCGGCGGAGCGCGACGTGCCGGGTATCATGGCAAGGCATTGAAAGACGCCGATGGCGAACGCCACGCCCATGCCGATGTCGGCCACGTGTTCAAAACGCGCCGCCCGCGGGGCGGATTCCAGGTAGAGCAGGGCGAGCCCCCCGGCAATAAGCGCCACCGCAATACTGAAGGGATTAAAGAACCATGCCTCAATCGTGTCGCCCAAAAGCACACCCAGCAGGGCGGCGGGATAAAAGGCGACAATAATTTTTATCCACAGCCGGCAGGTCGCCAGAAAGTCCGCATCCCGGTGAAAGGGGAAAAGGCGTTCCCGGAAATACAGCATCACGGCAAAAATCGCCGGAAGTTGAATGACGATCATGAAGGTTTCCGCAAATCCGGGGCTGCCTTTCAAAGGCAGCCACTGCTCCAAGAGAATCAGGTGGCCCGTACTGCTTACGGGCAGGAATTCTGTCGCGCCTTCCACAATACCCAGGATGATTGCTTTAATCAGGGTCACGGGTTATCCTCCTTTGCACAAAGATGATGAGAGATGCTAATTATACAGGAAAAAAAGTTCAGACTTCCTGAACTCGTCGGAATATACAATGGCACTTTTTGTGAAAACACATAGACTGAGTAAAGAAGGAACTGACTGCCAAATAGCCCCTGAGTACAGCGTATAATCGTGTTTTTCATGCTTGCTATTTGGTAGTCTGTCCCTTCTTTACGGTCTTTTGCGTCAAACTTTTGTGCCATACTGTTTTCCGGAAAACCACGTCAAAACCCTGTCGAGGTCAGGAAGTCTGAAGTTGGGGGGGATAAAGTCATGTTCCGCCAGCGCCCGACGTGTTCCGACTTTCTTGCATCCCGGCGATTCGCGCTAGTTCACCGCAACCAGTTCGTTATAGTCTTTCTTGGGGGCGTTATCGAAATAGAAATTGTTTTCCGGGCCGAACCAGCCGACGCTCCAGCGGCGGTTGCGCTCGCCGTAGGCGTTTTCTTCGGGCGCCCATTCCCAGGCCTCACTGGAGATATGCCCGTCGCACCAGACGACATTGACCCGCCCGAAATGGCGGAAGTGGAGGGAGGGGGACAGGAAGTAATCGCCGGGGCGTCCGCGCGGGTAGTCATGGGAGACCATTTTGGGCGGTTCAATGAAACTGTATTCCAGGATATGCCCGTCCTGGGGAATGGCGGCGTCGGCGAACATCAGGGTCTGCGACGGGTTCGCGATGGCGATATCCTTCATGCCCAGGCGCACGGCGCGCACGGGCTCTTCCACGATGCTTAACTGGGATCCGACATAGGCCATGTTGTAGCCGTAACCGCCTGCGCCGCCTTCAAAGACATTCTGGGCATCTCCATGTTTCTTGAATTCGGAAAAGAGGGGACATTCCTTCACGCGGCCGTCGGGCACATAGTCAAATATCGGGCCGTAGCGCGGATCGAAAGGGGTGGAGGGATTGGGTGTTTCACGACCGCCGTGCCAGCGTTTGCGCCCCCCGAAACTATCCGGATCGGCGCCGGGCAGCATGAAGTCATACATGTCCGCCGCCGCAGGCAGGTAATGTCCGTTATGCTCGGCGGCATACATGGTGTTGGCCAGAAACAGCTGGCGCAGGTTGTTGATACAGTGGGTATTGCGGGCGTGGGCCCGGGCGCGCGACAGGGCGGGCAACAGCAGTGCGGCGAGTATGCCGATGATGGCAATGACCACGAGCAGTTCAATCAGGGTAAAGGCATTGCGCCGACATGCATATTTGTTCATGGCGCGGGCCTCCGGTTGCCGGCATGGCGTCGCAGCATCATTCCCGCCACCAGCGGTAACAGTAGCGCAAGCAATGCCGCTCCCCCAAGCGGCATGGGCACTGCCTCAAAAACGAAAGAGGCAGACCCGACCAGCGCGGTCTCTTGCGGGTCGGCATACAGATAGATAAACACGGTGGCCGTGTCGTGCTTGTTATCCGTTTCCACGCGCACGCTGAATGGGGCGCACCCGTTTGCAAGGGCGACCTGGTGGCCAGGCAGGTCCGGGCGGGCATCCTGCCCGGCGGGCGCACCGTTTTCCACTGCCAGGGTAACGGTTTGTTCGCCAGTAAGGAGGTTACCGAAGGCGTCGTAAATCGGACTGGTGATAAAGGCTACGGGACCGGGCGCGGTTTGATTGGGCCGGGCGGGAAAAATCTCCACAGGGCTTGTGGCGGGTCCGGGGACCAAGGCATACGCATAGCGGCCATGAAGAACGCCATCGAGGGAAATGGCGGTCACTTCGACGAGCCCGGCCAGGGTGCTGCCCCGCCACTTGAACGCGATGATGCCGTCTGAGGAGAGCGTCTGAATACCGGGGACGGCGCCATCCGCATCCGGGCTGACGATGGAACCCAGCGTTGCGGCCACGGTAAACAATGTACCGTCCGGAACGAGGTTTTCATCTTCCAACAGAATAGGGTCGCTGGTGAAGGACACCAGATCGCCCGGGTCGCCCACCACCCCCGAGGACGGTTCCGCGCGCAGCATTACGACCCCGCTGCCGCCGGAGATATCCCCGTCGCCCGCAACCGATGCCAGGACAAACAAACCCGCATAGCGGCTGTGGAAGGTTACCTGGTTACTCTCCAAGTCCCGGGTCACTGAGGCAATGCCGTCCTGGGTATACTGTATCCCGTCATAGCGGAAAGGCTGCAAGCCCGCCTCATCCACTCCAGCTATTTCACTGCCCGTGTAAGCGAGGGTCAGTCGGGCATCCTGCACTTGCGCCGCTTCGAAGTCGGATTCACTGCTTAAAAAATTGCGTATCGCGCCGCTTTTCAGCAGGCCCGGGATATCCGTTCCGGGAGCGGGGTCTTCCACGTCGGCAATATCCACCCTGCAGTTGTACTGGCGCAGGCCGGACCGTATCCCCTGCGAAACCAGGGCAATGGCATTACCCTGCGCGTCGGCAGCTTCGCCGAGCAGCGTACCCGCCGGGCTGCCGCCGTATTCCTGGGGTATTTCGAGGGCAAGCACCGTACTTTCGGGCCGTTCCGGGTCCGTATCGGCCACGCGAATCTCATAATCATCGAGGATGCCGTCCCCATCGGTATCCACATCCCGAGCCACGGTGGACACACCGTTGATTTCGGGGGAAACATATCCCAGCACACTGTCGGTCATGTTGATAAACGCTGAAATGCGTAAAAAATGGAAGCGCGAAATGCCTTCCGGGACACCGGTTTCGTCCACGGGCACGGCCCATCGGATATCAAAGGCATCGCCGCCGCCGCTGCCGTCCGTCAAGCCCACCGTAAACGGGTCATCGGGACGCATGAAGCTGTCGAGATATTTCTGGAGGGTGGGGGTGAGTTCGGCATAGCCCCAATCATACTCCTTGCCGTTGGTGTTCGAGTTCAGCACATTGCCGGCCAACGGCGGGTTGGGATTGAGGATACCCTCGGGGAGTACGCTCCGGTCCAGGTTCCTGCTTCCCGGGATGACGTACCAGGGGTCGTCCGGGACACCATTGGCGTTGATGTCCTCGCTGATTTCGATCAGCGCCGGTTCGCACCACTTGCGGTAGGGGTTGCCGCCCGCCCAGAAACTGTTACTGTAGACGATGAAATCGTAGCCCATCAGGTTGTCCGGATGATCCTCGATGGGCGTGTTGAACTGGAGCAGGAGGTAACTGCCGGGCACGGGGCCGGGGCGGCCTATCGAATATGTTTTGCTGTTACTCGCGGCGTAAACACTGCCGCCGATGGGCTCGCCCAGCAAATGCTCCACCGTGGTAAATCCCGACACGGGATCCAGGGCATTACTGGAAACCACTACATCCGCCCAGGGATCTTCAGCTTCGGCAACGGCAGGTACAACCGCCGTAAAGAAAAGGCAACACAGCATCTCTGCTGTGCGGCGGGGGAAAAACATGCTGACCATGGAAGGCGCTCCGCTTTCTGTTGCCCGTCGCAACAGGTTCGGCGCTCCGTCCGAAAACGCTTAAAAGAAATATTTCTGCGGAGCGCACTGAACTACAAGCCACTGTCGGCAGGTCTTCGGGCTTACAGGCAAGGCGTGAAAGCCACCTACGGGCGCCGCTTCCCAACCACTCTCCGAGAGTAGCCAGTGCGTTTCTTGCGCCATTCGTTCCTGTTTACCGCTGCGGGGCAGCTCCGGAATTCAACCGGATTCCCTCTTAGCGCATATGCATTGAAGTAACATACACGAACCGACCCGCTTATAATATCATACCGGGGCCTGGACCGCAACAGGTCCGCGACCGCATCAGCACATGGGACACAATTCGTGAACCGATTTTTGGGATACTGAACCGAAAACAGGACGCAACATTTTAGCCAAATGGCGTAACACTGGGATTTAAAATAACCTGTACGTTTCCGTCATTGCGAGCGAAGCGAAGCAATCTCATTTGCCAAAGTTTAAGCAAAAATTCAGATGGCTTCGCTTCGCTCGCAATGACGAGGAGAAGCATTTAAAGGTTAATATGAACATTGCCTCCATTCGGCTCAAATGTTACAACAGGACAATTCAGGCGGAACGAGTTTCATTTACCATCCCGGGGGTGGCTACCGGAGCGGTGAAACCAAATGCACCGCTGCAAGGTCATATTAGACCCTTTTGCGAGTGAAACGCTGCTATTTGTGTTGAAAGTTAAGCGATATAGTTGGCTACAATTTAAGGAGATTAAACATGAAGTATGGATGGACGGCCATGATGGTGTGTCTCGCAAGCGTTGTTGTTGCCGGTTGCGCCGGCTTGGGCAAGCAGATGACGGACGAGGATATGATCCGCTCGACCGCGACCACCTTAAAAACCGCGCTGGAAACCAAAGATCTGGATTTGCTGATGACCACCTTCTCGGATGATTTTTACCATCCGGAAGTCGGCGGCAAGGAAGAGGGCCGTGATATGCTGCAAACGGCGATAGATGCCGGGTATGCCGATGACGGCGAAGTGTTTCTGGATGACATGGAAATCACCATGAACGAGGATGGCACCGCCACGGTGTATCCCATTGACCTGTCCGGCCCTCCCGGATCCGTCAGCGTGGAACTGACGCTGAAAAAAGAAGAAGCGGGCTGGCACATTATTGAGTTGTCCCCCGACGGTATGTAAGCCGGGAAGACAACACAAACAAATAGACGCGCGGGCTCCCACGGTATAGTAGCGGGAGCCCGCGTTTTTTTGAATACCCATTGCTTTACGGAACCGATCGGACTGATCAGTCGGATCCGGCCGATCCCCGTTATTTCAAAAATACATACCGCAACAAAAACGCGACAGCGGTACCGTACATGATGGGATGCACTTCCCGGCGGCGGCCTGCCGCCGTCTTGATGACGGCGAAAGAGATGCATCCGGCCGCGATGCCTTCCGTAATGCCGTAGCCCAGCACCATCATGGCGATGGTGAGAAAGGCGGGCAGGCTTTCGGTAATATCCTCCCACTTAATTTTGCCCAGAGGCGCGAGCATAAGAAAACCCACGGCAATAAGGGCGGGCGCCACGGCGGGATACATGGGCACGAGGGCGCCCTGAATGCCCAGCGACTGGTAATAGGCCGGGGCGACATTCGTGCCGACCAGGGCGACCACCGGCGCGAACAAAATGGCCGCTAAGAAACACAGGCCGGTAATGATGGCCGCCAGGCCGGTGCGCGCGCCCGCGGCGACGCCTGTGGCGCTTTCAATGTAACTGGTGACGGTCGAGGTGCCGCACAAGGCGCCGATGCAGGTGCCCAGCGCATCGGAAAGGAAGGCCCGGCCTGCACGGGGCAGTTTACCGTCTTCGGTCATCAGCCCCGCCTGGTTGCTCACCCCCACCAGCGTGCCCACCGTGTCAAAAAGATCAAGGAAAAAGAACAGCCCGATAGCCAGCAGCGCGTCCTGCCAGCGCGTCAGCAATTCCTGTATGCCCAGATTGAAGAAGGTTTCCGTGGACCAGGCGAACTCCGGCAGGGTCCGGGGAATGACGCCAAACGACAGTCCGAGCCCGGTGGTGAACAGGATGCCAATCAGGATGCCGCCATTGACCTTATAGGCCATCAATATGGCTATCAGGAAAAAACCGGCAATCGCAATCAGCGGCGCGGCATGTTTCAAATTGCCCAGGGCGACCATGGTTGCGTTGTTGAGTACGATAATGCCGCTCCACTGCAGGCCGACGAAAGCAATAAACAGGCCGATGGCCGGGCCAATCGCGTTTTTCAGGCACAGGGGAAAGACATCCATGATCTTTTCCCGGAAGCTGAACAGAGACAGCGCGGTAAACAACAGCCCGGAGAACAATACAATGGTCAGGCCCGACTGCCAGGAGAAACCCATGACCATGCACACGGTAAATGAAAACAGAAAATTTTCACCCATGCCCGGCGCAAGTGCGATGGGGTAGTTGGCCAGAAAGCCCATGAGAATGCAAGCCGCCGCCGAGGAAACACAGGTCGCCAACAGTACCGACCCAAAGTTCATACCCGCCAGGGCCAGCACGGTCGGTTGTACGAATACAATATAACTCATGGTGGCAAAGGTGGTCAGACCGCCTATTACTTCCCGTCGTACCGTGGAACCCGCCTCAGTGATGCCGAAGAACTTGTCAAGCATGATGCATACCTCCCGGTTGATGCCCGAATTTCTAACGGCCCCTGTTGCTTTTCTTCATGCCTTCAGGAGTATATTATATACGATCTTCCCCGCCTGTTTTTTCGCCTTTTCGAGTATATTTTTGCATGAGTCTACAGGTTCGCCGGACAGGCGAATGCCATACTATCTGAGCATCGCGATTTTCACATCCCTATTCCAAAAATTTTGGCCGTATGTTCGTTTATTCTTCTTCCAGACCTGAAGAGGCACCGCCGTTGCTTTCCTTCCAGGAAATGGCTTCCAGTTGGGTCAGCTCTTCTTCACCGACGGGTTCTCCGGGTAACAAATGCCGGGGAAGAAAGGCATAGTTGGCAATCAAGGTGGGAATAACCGCGCTACCGATTACCACGGCCACCAGGAAAGAATACTGCTCCCTCGAAATGATGCCGTGAGAATACCCGTAGAGGGCGGATATGGTTCCGAACGTCAGGCCGGTAGACATCATGAGGGTATAGTACCACCGGGCGTTCTTTTCCCTATGAAACATTCCAATGACGGGATACAGCCCGAATATTTTACTCCCCACTTTTGCCGCAAGCAAGATTACAAAAACAAATGGCGTGCTCAACACCGCAGGCAGGGAAACAAGCGACCCGGCCCGAATAAAATAGAAGGGGGTCAGCAGACCTATGGTCAATGTTCTGAGTCGGCGCACCCAATGATGGTCCTCGGCGGCGACGCCGGCGAGCACCATACCGACCAGGTAGGCTGGAAGCACGGCTTCGCTGCCTGACCAGAGCGCCAGCGCGCCCAACCCGAACAGCACAAACAGCACCCACTTTGTACGAATTGCCGCCGTCCTGAAGGCATAGAGAGAAATCAGTCTTGATGTGATGAAGGGAAGGGTTGCAAGGGCGACAACACAAACACTTATAAAGACAACCGTCTTATACGTAAATGGAGCGAAGATAATGCCGAGCGCCAGCACCGTACCCAGGTCATTTATGAAACATGCGCCTAAGATGCCTTTTCCGAATCCCGTCTGATTAAAACCTGTTTCAAGCATGACCGCATATACGACAGCCATCGAAGTGGTAGACAAGGCAATGCCGCAAAGCCAGCTTGCCCGGGGTTCCCATCCAAGGATAAAATGCGCCACCATTGCGCATCCAAAAAAAGGCGCAAGGAATCCTATCACACCAACCACGGACACTTCCCGCCATTTCTTTCTCAATACCGCCGGCTCAAGTTCCGCGCCGGCAAGGAAGGTAAGCACTACGGCCGCAGTACTTGCCAGAAAACGCAGCCAGGGCAGGTCCGCGCCCAAACTGCCTTCACCAAAAAATTTCTCCGCAAAAAAGCCCGCCCCTACACCAATACAAATTTCCATTAGGGCTACGGACACCCGCAGATGGCTGGAGAGGGAGGTGGCCACAACGGCCAACGCCAGCCAGATCGCCGCGACGGTAAATGCTGTTTCCATGATTGTTCTCCATAGTGCTCACGCAACGTGAAACGGATGGAAGGAAAGGGACTATCCCTGTTCGGCGGGGTCGCGTAAAAAATCCCGCCGCATCCTTCGATACGGCAGGAGTCATCAGCCATACGGCAGTTTTAGGGAACTCCATCCCTGGTTATATTCTATAGGATTTTGGGCAAAGCACGCAAGGGGAAAGGCCCACGCAATAAAGGCCCATCAGAAAAAAATTTATGCAGCCCAACGATTCTATAATTTGCTCTTTGCCAGAAGTCTCTTTTCTTTATCATCGTATCATGAGAAGAACGATAGCCTGTTTTCGTAGGAACTCCTAATGCGTTTTGAATGCTGCGGAACTGTTGTGCCGTTCTTCCATAGCAGGGCTGGATAATAACATCGAGATATTATAGAGGTTTTGAGTCTTTATTCATTTCCAAATTCTTTCTGTCTTAACCGCTTGGCAGTGCGTCTGAGCGCAACGGCACTCCGGATCTGTACCAGTTCGGGCGGGGATTCCTGGAATTTTTCCAAGGCGTTGAAGAAACGGTCGAGCGTATCACCGCTGGCGGTGGGAACCAGGAAGATATGCGTGTGTGGAATGCGGCGGCCCCGAGCATACATGCAAATGAAATCGCTCTTGTATTCCTTAAGCATCTTTTTCGCCACGGTCCGGGCGCTCTTGAACAGGCTCTCAATCTCCAGATCGTTCAGATCATGCCACCAAGGCACGTGACGCTTGGGAATTATCAGGCAGTGACCCTCCGTAAAGGGATTGATGTCCAGGATGCACAGAGTAAGGTCGTCCTCGTAAACCTTGTGCGCCTTTGCTCTGCCCGCCACGATTTCGCAGAAGATACATTTCCTTGACTTGGCCATAAGCGCTCCTTGAATACAAACAAGTTCACCAGAAGTGTCGTTTACGAGTCAGTATAGTGACACCGGACAGAATCGCTAACGATTCACCATACGAGGGACTACGTCAGGGAGGTGGGCCCAACCAAGAACTCCCACCACATTCCTTGACCCGGGAGGAATCTTCAGCCACATGGGCGGTTTTGGGAAACTCCATTCCCATTCACCTATGCGATATTACCAACTCGGATATACGAACTACAATTTCGAGACTATCTATTTTGGTAACATTTTAGCCGAATGGAGGCAATGTTCATATTAACCTTTAAATGCTTCTCCTCGTCATTGCGAGCGAAGCGAAGCAATCTGAATTGTTGCTTAAACTTTGGCAAATGAGATTGCTTCGCTCGCAATGACGGCAACGTACAGGTTATTTTAAATCCCAGTGTTACGCCATTCGGCTAAAATGTTACCTATTTTGAAAGAAACATGTTCAGAAGAGAACATCTTCACAAGCATATCTTTTGTTTCCCTTTCGGAAATTATCTCGTCATCCATCTTTTCTATTGTCATTGGAACCGTTTCCTTTATTAGGCGATGATTCCATCAAGACGGAAATCCGTCGAACTTGAACATTGCTTGCGTCCTGTTCAAGGGCTTGTTCCAGGCATTGTTGCGCCTCTTCACTGCGGCCTTGCCTGTGAAGGCACCATGCCAGATTCGCCATAAACGCCGCTTCATAGGGGTTCAGCCAGACGGCACGCCGCAATTCCGACTCCGCAATAGTAAAGGCGTCGCATTCAGTCAAGTGCATGGCCAATGCGTTATGGTTATACCCAAGAAGACGACTCGGCCGCCAGGCATCCTCCAGTCGTTGATTTCTCTGCGCCGTATCTTCCGAAGCAGCGATTTTTTTGCGCGGCACAATGATCCTCCAAACGAGGTCGTTATTCTATATTCTGGTGCGCATTAACACGCGCCATCAATACGGTTCCCGCGGCGGCCACCAGAACGGCGTAGAAGAACGCCCAGAGGGGCCCGAGAAATGTCCAAAGCAGACCGACAACAAAACTTAAAACGAAATCTCCAAGTCCATTTACCACGCCAAGCACGCCATAGGCGGTTCCGGCTATTTCGGTCCTCACATAATCGCGGACGGCCACGCCCTCAATAGTGTCTTCCCACGCAATGAACACGCCCGCAAGGACAAAGCAAGCCGCCAGCCACCCCAGGGAAGGCGTAGCGAACATGAAGCCCAGGAAACAGATAACCGCGACTCCATACCCCGCGGCAAGAAATCGGGTGCGCGAAAACCGGTCGCTGAAAGCGCCTATTGGAAAAGAAGCCAGCGTATAGACCACATTGCGGAGCAGGTATAGCAACGCGCCCGCCCGCGCGGCGCCCGCAAGCCCCATCCCTGGTTCCAGGAGCGTCGTTGCGCGAAGAATCATCATAGTCGGCGCAAAGTCCGCCGCTCCGAAAAGTCCAACCGCAAGAAGGAACGCTCGGAAATCCTTTGGAAGAGCGTTAAGCACTCCCCAGAATCTGAGTTCATGATTCTCCGCGCGTGACTTTTCCGTTACAAGGAAGGCTATGGATGCAACGGACAGCAAACCCGGTATGAGCGTCAAGAGGAAGATGATGCGGAATGGAGCATCTGTAGCCCCTGTAAGCGAGGGCAGCCAGCGATGAAATGTATCCATGAAGCCGGGATGGGAACCCAGATAAGTGAGCAAGAAATAAGCCCCAAGCGGCCCGGCGACCGCGCCGGCGGTATCGCCGGCGCGATGAAATCCAAACGCCTTGCCTCTGTCTCGCGCATCAACGGAGTCCGCCAGCATGGCGTCACGCAGGGGACCGCGAATGCCCCGTCCCAGCCATCCAATGACACGGCCTGTCAGAATCAACGGCCACGCAAAGGCAAACGCAAACAGCGCCTGGGATATGCCGGTCAGGAAGTACGCCGCAACCGTCAACGGTTTCCGACTTCCGATTTTATCACTGCGGTACCCGGCCCCAAGTTTGACGAAACTGGAAAGTGCGTCCGCGACGCCTTCAATGAATCCCAACACGTTGGCCGATGCGCCGATGACCTGCATAAATTGAGGAAGAACAGCGGTGGCCATTTCATGGCTGAAATCGCCCAAAAAACTGGTCACTCCCATGGCGAATACATTTCGATTCAGCCAATGGCCACCACGGTTTTCTTTTTCGGACAACTTTTTCATCTGCCTGTCCCGTGGTATATGCAGTCTCAACGCCCGAAACGCGCCGCTTTCCCCAATTCCGCTTCGATTTCCAGAAGACGGTTATACTTGGCGATACGTTCGTTGCGGCAGGCGGAACCGGTCTTGATCTGGCCGCCGCCCATGGCCACCGCGAAGTCCGCCATGAACGCATCTTCAGTTTCACCGCTGCGATGCGAGATCACATATCCCCAGCCCGCTTTACGGCAAAGGTTTATGGTTTCGACGGTTTCGCTGACGGTTCCTATCTGGTTGAGTTTGATGAGTACGGCGTTGGTGGATTTCTCCTGGATGCCGCGGGCGACGAACCTGGTATTCGTTACATAAAGATCGTCCCCGACAACTTGGATTTTGTCACCCAAAGCGGCGGTATGCGCCTTAAAGCCTTCCCAGTCATTTTCGTCCAGGCCGTCTTCGATCGAAATGATAGGATACCGGACAATCCACTGTTTGTAGAGTTCCGTCATCTCCGCGCTTGTCTTTTTGCCTTGGCCGGACTTGGCAAGATTGTAGACCCCGCTTTCATAAAAGGAACTGGCGGCCGGGTCCAAGGCAATAGCCACCTCTTTGCCAGGCTGATAGCCAGCGGCCTTGATGGCCTCTACGATGACTTCGCAGGCTTCCTCATTACTCTTCAGATTCGGCGCGAAACCGCCCTCATCGCCCACACTGGTGGCATACCCTTTTCCGGCCAGGATCTTCTTTAAGGCATGGAAGACTTCAGCGCCGTATCGCAGTGCCTCAGCGAAATTGGGGGCGCCAACGGGCATTGCCATAAATTCCTGGAGGTCCACGCTGTTGTCAGCGTGTTTGCCGCCGTTCAGAATATTCATCATGGGCACGGGTATTTGCACCGCGCCCGGACCGCCCAGGTAGGCATACAGTGGCAAACCGGCCGACTTCGCCGCAGCCCGTGAGACTGCCATGGAGACGCCCAGAATGGCATTGGCGCCCAGCTTTCCTTTGTTCGGGGTACCGTCCAGCTCAATCATTATGCGGTCTATTTCCGCCTGGTGGAAGGGGTCCTTCCCGACGAGAACAGGGGCGATGTGTTTGTTTACATTTTCCACCGCGCGAAGCACGCCCTTCCCGCCATAACGCTTTTTGTCGCCGTCCCGCAGTTCCACCGCTTCATTTTCCCCAGTAGAAGCCCCTGAAGGTACCGAGGCGGCAACTCGAATGCCATTGTTCAGTTCGCAAAAGACGCGTATGGTCGGGTTCCCTCTGGAATCCAGGATTTCCAATGCAGTTACAGCGGAGATTGTTGTTTTCATCTTGTTTTTCCTTTGTTTGAAGTTTGTCTGCGCTGCCGATTGCAGCAGGCGTAGAAGTTGGAGATACAGCTAAAAAAATATCGTTTAACCCTGTTCAAGCTTGGTTTGTAGGGCCGAAAACTCGACGATTGATGTTTTTACCCTTGTTAATTCCGGCGCCACGGTCTCGCTTCGTTGCTGTCGGCATTCTATGGCCGCCTGTATGGCCCCTTGTGTCGCGGCCAATGTCTCCGTCAGCCGTTCATCAAGATCCGAAGCGTAGTGTGCAAAAGAGTCATTGATACTCTGCAGTGTTGCCCATCGCAGGTTTTCCACGTTATGAAGGATCAGCGAATTTATTTGTTCATGCATCCGTTTTAGAATTCTTCGTTTTTGAATGCGCTTAGGCAACAAGGCATCCAAGGCGCCTGCAGGAATCGGGTTGAGTGTTGACGGCCATTTCTGTGTCACCCAATACGGTTGACGCACCATGGTAAACGCTTCATCGCTTTTGGGAGCGCTATAGGCTATTTCGAACAATTTCGCAGCCGTTTGACGAACGGTCTCAATCAGTTCATTCGTCCGAGACTGATAGGGCGTGAGAACATCCACAAAGCGTTTGGAGATCAGGTCGGTGGTTGCTCCCATCTCATGCTCAAACAATCCGGGAATCGCTTCGTCAAGGGCCGCCTGTACGGCGCTTTTCGTATTCATTTCCCCGCCGTTGCCGTTTAGAGCGTTCATGACAACGTTGTTCAGGCGCTTTTGCGCGTTGTCGCGAAGGATCTTGACGTGGTATTCCAAGAATTCCTGGGTCCGCCTTCGATCGCCGGCCAGCATGTCGGCAACCGACAGACGTTTTTGTTGAATTTCCATGATTTTCGTTTCAAACACTCTCAGGCGCGCTTGGAGATCCTCCAACGGCATCTCCAGGGAACGCATGGCGAGATGGAGGCGCATTAAAACATCCGCCGTGATATTATAGGCTTTACGGCGCAGCGCGTCATTAAGGGCATGCGTTTTTTCGTCCACGAGGAATTCCAAAAGATGTTGTTCAACCAAGGCCATGCCGCTTTGGTTCCACAGCGCCGCGTCGTGGGTCAAGCGGGCCTCAAGACCCTGCCTTGCCGATACGCAAAAAATGGGAACACCATCGTCCACTTCCGCCTGTTCCCGGAGGACCTTGCGCAAAAAAGACAGAGCGGCCGCTTTATCGCTCGCATTAAGGTAATCCACTTTATTCAGGATAAAAAAAAGACGCGGTACTTTCTTGCGAACTTGTTTAAGAAAGGCGACCTCAACTTCTGTTAAAGGCGGGTCGGCGGAAACCAGAAACAGGGCGGCATCGCATTGGGGCAGGAAATTCAGTGTCGCCTCGGTGTTGTGTCGAAACGTCGAGCCGATACCAGGCGTGTCTATTAGCACCACTCCCTTCGTGAGCATGGGGGAGGAATGAGAAACTTCTACCTGTTGGACCCCCAAGATATTCTTTGGATTACCTTCTTCGGTAACAAATCGCGCCAAAAAGGTGCCAAATGCTTCGAGGTCGGGAGAAACAAAAACCTCGTCCGCATGGTCGTTTTGAAAAATGACCCGGGCGGACAAGGTCTCGCCGGGCCTTATGAACGTGGGGATTGCTGTCAGGGGCACTACCGCTGTTGGCAAGACCGCATCTCCCAGTAATGCATTCAGCAGGGTGCTTTTGCCGCGCTTGAACTGGCCCAGTACCGCCAGGTGAAACCGCCCTGATTGCTGGCGCTCCAGAAGACGCACAACATTGCACACTTCAGCTTCAAATGTGGAGGCGTTTTGTTCCAGAAGCTGTTTAAGTTGAACGAGTGTTTCAAAGACACCCTGCCGCACGGAGTTATCCGGCTTATGGCCTTGCGCCGTGTCTTGTGTGGTCGAACAAATCGAATCTACCGGAACCATGATGCACCTCCCGTAAACAACTCTTGTACGCTTGCATGAAGTGTTTGCGGAGCAGGCAGGCATTTTGTTGCGCGTTTTGTTAACGGGCAATAAATTCCCGCTGATTTCCACTCTCTGGTAGGAGTCATCAGCGCATGGCGGTTTCGGGGAACTCCATCCCCACAAGAATTTTATCACACCAGCAAGAACCTGCGCAAACGCCAGGGTACGGAAGGTATTCTTATCCCCAGGCATTTCCCCTGGAGAAGGGAAAATGTTTAAAGCATCTTCGCCGTTTTGCGACGACTACGTTATATTTCCAGTGACGGATGATTACAGCGTCCAGCCTTCGCGGTACGCGGGGTTAATCAGTGCCGTCGTTTCGGCATTGTCCGGAAACGTAAGCGACGCCGTATCCCAACGCAGTATCGTGCGTGGAAAACGCTTGGCGATATTGCCCAGCAGCGCCATCTCGGTCAACGGGCCGGAAAACGCAAAGTCCGCACCGGCCTTCGCGGCGTTTTTGCAGCCGCGCACCCAGTCCATTTCGTGAGAATCCGGCACGCGCTCGATGGTCTCCGGTGGCGGGGTAAAGGCGTCCATGCGCGCCTTGGGCAGCAGGCGCGGGCTGTTGCCCTGCTGGCGCCCTGTCTGTTGGGCGTATCCCCCATGGCCGCCGTGGGGGCCATGCCCCTGGCCGCACTCGCAGCAGCGGGAATGAATACCGGTCCCGGAGAGGTCATTCTCACCATGGCGGTGTTGAGCATTGCCGTCACCGCGCCGCTAGGCGCCTGGGCAATTTCTTTTACCGGAAAATATTTCCTGGCAATAGAGTCCGGCGAAGGGACAGCAGCACCCGCTCCAGAAGGCAGTGTCAACATCCTTTAACGCTATCCTTCCCGATACGACTCCTTCAAAGAATATTATTTTCCTCACGCAAAAAAATAGGGTGGAACGGTGGGCCATGCCTTGCGCCATCCACCCTGCACAATCCATACCCGAAATGGTTTTACGCGCCTGAATTGCAATTCCGCGCAACGTGAATGTATAATGATTCAGTGAATATGTGTGCATTCACATTGGAGCATACTCAGGGTCGTTGACCCCGTTGTGCCGGAGGTATTTGTTAAAAGAAACAGATTCTTATCCCAACGCGGGCATTACCCGCAACCCAACAAAAACACTTGAGCAAAAAATGGGACTGCCTCCGGCGCGCGCAGAAACCGTGATCGTTGTAATCAATCCTGAAGCACGCCGGTGGCTGTCCCAATTTTTTGCGGGTATAGTGAACAAGGCCAAAAAAAGCGTGACAGTTCCCGCTGCTTGGGTAGATACAAATCCAAAGGCTTAACCCTGTATCAACGCATCCTTATCAACAAACACTCTTATATAAGTTGCGGCGGAAACAGTCCTATTTTTTCTTCGCGCTTATGTTTAACTTCTTGTTTTTTATAGGCCGGGTGAAGCGGGCATAAAAGGCTTCCCGGCAATTGAAAACCGGCCCTATGAATGTGAATAAAACGTTGATTACAAGGCAGCAAAGCGAAACCCGCCTTTTACCTAAGGAGAATCACCGTATGAACGCTCGAGAACGCAGCCGAAGAGAAACAAGACGCCGTTTAATCGAGCAGGGCACGCTTCTGTTTTCGGAACAGGGCGTAGCAGAAACGCGCGCGATAGATATCGCCCGGGCGGCTGGCGTAGCTGTGGGAACGCTTTACCTGCATTTCAAAGACAAATATGACCTGCTGCGGGCAATTTTGTTTGAAGGAATCGAGGAATTGCTCGCTTCTTTGCGCGCGCTGACGGAAAACCCGCCGCCGTCATTACCGGTGTTCGTCCGTCGTCATTGCGAAATCATGGTCTTTTTCGTCGAGGAGCATCCGATGCTGTGCCGCGTGCTGTTTGACCCGGAGTCCGTCCGCACAAATGTCAGCACAGAGATTACAGAGTACCTGGTGGAGATGCAGAAAAAACGGCACCGTGCCGAAATAAAAAAGAAGGAGTTGGCCTCGATGCCCGATCCGCTGGTATCCGCGCATGCGGTGGTGGGCATGATGCTTCACATCCTTGATTGGTGGACGCGTCATCCCGATCAAATCACCCGGGAGCGATTAATAAACACGCTTACCAGTCTGCGCCTGTCGGGGTGGTATCAGAATAAACCCTGCATAGAAAAGGACGTCTCGTCATGATGCGATCAAAAGCAATATGTCTGTTGGGTTTGGCGCTGCTGGGGCCGTGCATTACCGGCTACGCGGAGCGTCTTACCTTTCCCCAGGCGCTGGAGAAAATGAAAGAACGTAATGAGGCGCTGACGGCCACCCAGGATGACGTTGAAATGCGTGGTTTGGAACAAGCCGCGGCGCGCGGGCTGCGATATCCCCGCGTGGAACTGGAAGCGCGCCACCTGATGCTGAATGATCCCATCCGGATCAGCGTAGACCCGGTTCCCGTTTCACTGACAGTGCAAGACGATCAGTTCAACCAGGGTCAACTAAAGGCAAGTCTGCCCCTTTATACCGGCGGGCGCATTGAAGCCGCCGTCNNAGCCGCCGTCCGCGCTTCGGAAGCGCGGGTAAACGAAGCCCAAGCGGAGGGACGAAAAACGGAAGAGGCGTTGACAACGGAACTCGCCGAGCGCTATTTCGGGTGTTGCCTCGTGGAAAGCAATCTTGAAGTGCAGGCCTTCAAAACCCGGACCATGGAAGAACACGCTTACCAGGCCCGCCGCCTGCTGGAAGAGGGCATTATCGCGCGCGTCGAATATCTCAACGCCAAGGTGGCCCTGGCCAACGCGCGCCAGGAACATCAGTCGGCCGCCCGGGACCTGGCTATTGTCCGGGAAGGTCTTGCGAACAGCGTAGTTTCAGAAGAAGAGGTATATCCCGCGTCTCCCCTGTTCGTGCTGAACGATCTTGAAACACGCGAGGACTTTCAAGCGTATGTGGACACAGGTCATCCCGTCATAGATTTATTGGCATCCAAAGAATCCCTGGCCAAGCAGGCCGTCCGCGCGGAGAAAGGCGCCAACCGGCCCACGGTATACCTTTTCGGCATGCACGAACTCTTCCCCAACGACCTTACCATGCTGGACCCGGAATGGGCGATGGGATTGGGCATGGAATGCACCTTGTTTGACGGTTTTCAAAGCAAGAACAAGACCGCTGCGGCACGCGTCCAGGTTCGAAAAGTAACCCACCTGCGACAGAAGATCGAACGGGATTTGAAAAGCCTCGTAGTAAAACGCTATGAGGAAATGCAAAAGGCGCGGGAGCAATACGACACTTTTGAAGCCACCATTGAACTCGCGGCGGAAAATATGCGGGTGCGCACCTGCGCCTTTGAAGAAGGCTTTGCGTCTTCCATTGATGTTGTCGATGCCGCATTGTCGCACGCGCGCGCCCTGCTCGGACGGTATAAAGCGGCCTATGATTTTGACCTGGCCTTTTTTCAACTGCTCGAAGCAAGCGGTCAAAGCACTCGTTGTATGGACTACCTGGATCGGGCGGTTCCCGTAACGGCGCCTGCCTTTGAAACACTTGTATCGGAAACACCGGCCGAAGACGGTCCTACGGAGGTGACGGAATAATGTCTCACCCACGCCTTTTAGCCCTGGTAATCATTTTGTTGGTTTTACTTGGCCTTTCGGCAACCGCCTGGCTGCTCATGCAGCCGCAACCGCAGTACATTCAAGGCGAGGTGGAAGCGACCAAGATCAATGTATCCGCCAAGATACCGGGCCGTGTCGAGGAAATGCTCTGCCGGGAAGGACAAGCGGTTAAAAAAGACGATGTGCTTGCCGTTCTGGACAGTCCGCAATTGCAAGCCAAGAAAAGCCAGGCAACGGCAGCGCAAGCCGCCGCGGGCGCGCAACGCGACAAAGCGGAAAAAGGCGCTCGGGAAGAACAGATTCGTATGGCGCAAAACCAATGGCTACAGGCACAAGCGGGGGCGGAACTGGCGGAAAAAAGTTTCGGACGCGTACAACGTTTGTTTGAAGACGGGGTGGCGCCCGCACAACGTCGCGACGAAGTTGAAGCCCAGCGGAACATGGCGCTCAAACTCGAAGCCACGGCCAAAGCCCAGTATGACATGGCGATGAACGGCACGCGGGAAGAAGATAAAGCCGCCGCCGCCGCGCTTGTAGACCAGGCCTCGGGAGCCGTGGCGGAAGTGGAGTCCATGATCGAAGAAGCGCGGGTGCGCGCGCCTCGGGACGGTGAAATTGTGGAACATATCGTCAATCTCGGTGAACTGGCCTCCGCCGGCATGCCTATCGTCACCATGGTGGATCTGAATGACATCTGGGTCGTTTTTAACATACAGGAAGATAACTTGGGCAGCCTTAAACTGGGCGAGCGTTTCAATGCTTTCGTACCCGCACTGAGTGGACGAAATATTGAGATGGAAGTCACTTATATTGCGGCGCTGGGCGATTTCGCCACCTGGCGCGCCACCAGTACGATGGGTGGATTTGACCTGCGAACCTTTGAAGTGCGCGCCAAGACGACGGAACCCGTTGACGGTTTACGTCCCGGCATGAGCGTATTGGCTCCGTGGGATCGGGTCCCGCCGTCCGATTCCGGGACATGGCTCCGTGACCTGTTCAACCGGATACATTAATGGAAATGGATAAGGCCGTTTCAAAGACGCCTGCGACGCCGCGCGCCGGGTTTACCGCCGTATTCAAGCGGGAAATCAGAATTTTCGCGCACAGCCCCTTTTACCTGCTGTTCACCATGCTATTGCCGCTGGCCACCTTTGGACTGTTCCTGGTGATTTTCCACAATGAAATCCCGCGAGATTTGCCAGTTGTAATTTGCGACCAGGATAATTCCACCCTTTCCCGGCAGATAACGCGCATGATCAACGCCACTTCCGCTCTGGCGGTGACGGCCGCAGTTGACGATCCGCTCAAAGGCGCGGCTATGATCCGTCAAAACAACGCCTACGCGCTTATCCTCGTGCCGCGCGATACGGAGAAGGACGTCAAACGGGGCATGGCGCCCGCCATCGTTGCGTACTACAACAACCAATGGCTTCTGGCAAGCGGTGTGATTTACCGGGCGGTACGTGAAGCCATCGGCACCTTGTCCGCGGGGCTTGATATCCATTCTCGCATGCTGAGAGGGACCAGTCCGGCCCAGGCCTTTGAAACTTATGAACCGATACGGGTAGATTCACATCTTTTATTTAACCCCAACCTCAATTACCGCTATCTACTGCTTCCGGGACTGCTGCCCACCATAATACAGGCATTCATACTGATGGTTATCGTTCGATCCATTGGCAGCGAACTCAAACACGGCACTGCGGGGGAATGGTTGGATACGGCCGGCGGCCGGCCCTGGGCGGCTGTTCTCGGAAAGGTTATGCCGTACACGATTTGTTTCATCATATTGGTGGTCTTCATGCTTGTCTTGCTGATTCGATTCGCGAACTTGCCGGTGTACGGAAATATGCGGCTTGTGCTGGGCGCAAGCGTTTTGTTTGTCCTGGCGTACGAAAGCATGGGGCTGGCTTTCATTGCACTGGCGGGTAATTTACGCCTGGCAAACAGCCTGGCCGGCTTTTACGCGGGTCCCGCCTTTGCCGTAGTCGGAATTACCTTTCCTGTGGCGGGCATGCCCTTCTTCGCGCGGCTCTGGCACAATTCACTGCCCCTGTCCCATTATATGTGCATCTTTCTAGATCAAACGTTGCGTGGCGCTCCATCCCAGGCCTCCAGTCACGCCTTATTGGCATTGTTTCTGTTCACGGTGATTCCGCCGTTGCTTTTTGTTCCGCGCCTTGCCCGGCAAATGCGGAATCCGGCCTGCTGGGGGCGGATATGAGGTACTTGCTGCGCGTCATCAAGGAAGAATATTACGCCGTGTTTACGGATTCGGGCGTGTTGTTGATCTTTATCGCGGGTCTGGCCGTATATACCATGGTGTATCCGGTCCCCTATTCGCGCGAAGTAGTTAAGGAACTGCCGGTCGTCGCGATTGACGACGACCATTCCGCCATGAGTCGAAAGCTGCTTCGTTTTATCGACGCAACGGAAGAAGTGCGAATCACGGAACAATCAGGCAACATGCATGCCGCCCGTCAAAAAGTCCTGAACAAAGAAGTCTGGGGCATTGTTGTCATTCCGGAAGATTTCGAAAAGGACATTTTGACCGGCAGACAGGCCGTAGTCGCGGTTCACGCCGACGCGTGTTACTTTCTCATCTACCGCCAGGTGTACACCGGCGTGTACAAGGCAACGGCTACCTTATCCGCCGGCATAGAAATCCGGCGCTTCACCGCCGCCGGCCTGGGTGAAAAACACGCTTTGCGCGCGCGCGACCCCCTGCCGATGGACGGACGGCCATTGTTCAATCCCGCCGGAGGCTACGCCACCTATGTCGTTCCCCCGGTGCTCATTTTGATCCTGCAACAAACACTGCTGATCGGCATCGGTATGCTGGGCGGCACCCGGGCGGAAAAACGTCGTGGAGAGGCGCTGCGGTCCGTCAAGATGGAAAGCGCCTTTTTCCTGTTGCTCGGACGCGGCATTGTTTACTTTTCTATTTATATTCTCTACCCCCTGTTCTACCTGTTGGTAATCTACCGCGCCTTCGCCATTCCAAGACAGGGTAGTCTTCCGGAAACGCTGATTTTCCTGACCCCCTATGTACTCACGATCATTTATCTGGGCATGACGCTCAACACTCTGCTCCGTTCCCGGGAACTTTCTATTCCGGCGCTGGTATTCACCTCGATCCCCCTGGTTTTCATGACTGGATTCGCGTGGCCGATTGAAATGCTGCCGCTGTGGCTGCGCCGCCTTGCCCTGATCGTTCCCAGCACATCGGGATGCGCCGGCTTCGTTCGCATCAATCAGATGGGCGCCTCCTTGCGCGAGGTGCGTTTCGAATGGTTCACGTTGTGGCTGCTATGCCTGTTCTATTTTTTCCTGGCATGGCTTGTTACGATAGACGCAGGGCGACGGCATCCTATAAAGCCCATCCTTCCCGGTACGGGGGATTAATCATGGCCGTGGCTTCGGCATTATCCGGAAATGTGAGCGAGGCGCTGTCCCAGCGGAGTATGGTGCGCGGAAAGCGCTTGGCAATGTTGCCCAGCAACGCCGTTTCCGTAAGCGGGCCGGAATACGCGAAATTCGCGCCGGCCGGCGTGCCGTTCTTGCAGCCGCGCACCCAGTCCATCTCATGGGAATCCGGCACGCGCTCCATGGTCTCCGGCGGCGGTGTAAACGTATCCATACGCGCCTTGGGCAGCAGACGCGGGCTGTTGCCGTAAGTGCCGCAGGTGAGCAGGCCCGATTCGCCGATGAACAGCGCGCCGCCCTCGCCGTCGCCCAGGTCGCGCGGGTCTTCCACGTCCGGGTGGCGGGGCGGTTCAAGTCCGTCGTACCAGGACACCGTAACCGGGGGCATATCCCCGCGTGCCGGAAACTGGTAGCGGACGATGGACGCGATGGGATGGGTTTCGTCATTGAGATCGGTACTGTTCGCCTCCACCGTTTCCGGCGCGCCCAGGTTTAATGCCCAGACGACGGGGTCCAACGTGTGCGCACCGCGATCGCCCATCATGCCACAACCGAAATCCAGCCAGCTGCGCCACGTGCGCGGGTGATAGCAGGAATGGTACGGGCGGAACGGCGCGGGGCCGAGCCATAAGTCCCAGTCCAGCGTTTCAGGCACGGGCGGCGTCTCTTCCGGGCGTGTGCCCCGGGATGCGCTCCAGCTGGCGTGGCCCCAGGGGTAATAAGTCAGGCTGCACCAGGTCAAGACTTCACGCACGCCGCCGATAGCGCCCGAGGCGATCCATTCGCAGACCTGCCGCGCGTCCTTGCCCGAATGCCCCTGGATGCCCATCTGCGTGCATACACCCCTTTCCGCCGCAACCTGTGCTAGCCGGCGCGACTCGTATACGGTGTGAGTAAGCGGTTTCTGACAATAGACATGCTTGCCGGCCCGCATCGCCGCCATGGCAATAACGGCATGGGTATGGTCGGGCGTGGCGATGACCACGGCGTCAATGTCCTGCTGCTTCTCCAGCATCACGCGGTAGTCTTTATACACAGTTGCGTCAGGATACTGGTTAAACGTTTTGGCGGCATAGTCCGAATCCACGTCGCACAAGGCTATAGTATTTTCTGACTGCAACGCACGCAGATTGGCCGCACCCATACCACCCACGCCAATACCGGCAATATTCAGTTTTTCGCTTGGCGCGGCGTAGGCCGTCCCGCCCAGCACGTGACGCGGTACAATATGAAATACCGAGGCAGCAGTAAGCGCCGAACCTGTGCTAAGGAAAATGCGTCTATTGATTCTTTTCATGGTGAAAGTCCCTGATCGGTATCTTTTCGCGAAAATCACAAGCCCCGTAACGTCAACAAAGTGCAGGTTTGAATTCCGCATAGGCCACGAGTAAAATGCTATGCAGAGTATACATTAGCCTATTGGTACAGGTACAGAATTTTACAGGTCAGCGCAAAACTGCTAACACGCACATAAATTTTTAAAAGATACAGGGAAGATATATTCGATTCGCTTGTTGTTAAGAAGAAAATTGCTCGAGAAGATGGAATATTGCAAAAGGAGTTGGCTTTATGGAAAAGATTATCCCCGTTGAACGCCTTGAAGCATTCGAGGAAAGACTGGGTATTACACTGGAAGGAGTAACCGCCAAAATTTATTTACACGAAGACGGTGGAAACTGGATGTATGTTCTAGGTGAAGTATATCCGATTGACGGGACTAAAATAAATAAAAACATTGAAATAATTGCAACAGCACATGATGATTCGGGAAGAGTTTTGTATAAGAGCGATACAAGGGTCGAGGCAGAATCTTTCTATGGATTTGAAGCCTTTGAAATAGTCATACCAAATGCTTACTTGCAAGTTTCTAAAATCCGTGTGTATCCTAAAATAGAGTCATAATTATTTATGCTAAAAATTATACGAGATAGTTTATTAATTGAAGGACGTAACTCACCAAGACTTTTGTCGGATCTTGCAGGTCTAGAGCAATATATTGCTGAGAGCTACAATTCACGATCTTTTATTGAGCTTTTGCAAAATGCCGATGATGCCGGTGCAAGACGGTTTGTTATTCTGCGTGATGGACAATTTTTGCTCATAGCAAATGATGGAAGGCCTTTCACCAAAGAAGATTTTGAAAGCCTGTGCCGTAGTGCTTCTTCCTCAAAAATCCGTGGTTCCAATATTGGCTATCGGGGTATAGGTTTCAAATCTGTTGCGGGCTTTGCAGAAAAGATTCACCTTATCAGCGGACAGACTGAAGCAACGTTTTCACGAAAACGTACCGCTATGGAACTCCCAGAGGTTACCAGAGTGCCGTTAATTCGTATCCCTCATGAGCTTTTAAACGAGGAACGAATGCAATTCGAGAAGCCGGTTGATGTATTAAAGGAACAGGGTTTTAAAACGATTTTTATATTTACGGATCTTATAGTATCCAGTATAGAATCGGAGTTTAGTTTGCTCGATGAAACCTCTTTGCTGTTCCTGAAGAATATCATCCAGATAGATATCCGTACGGATACAAAGACAATAATTAACGCAAGACGAGAGCAGAAGAATAACCAGACACATACTATTAATTTAGCTGGCTCCAATGGTGCAACGGTATGGACTATACTTGAGCAGAATGGACTTTCACTAGCATTTATTCATGACGAAAATGGAATAACACGTCTTAATGAACAAGAATCTGTTGTTCACGCATTCTTGCCTACTTATGAAGCAACAGGACTGGCAGTAAAGATCAATGGTGATTTCAGCACAGACCCCTCTCGTACGCGCATTGTCTTCGATGAACGTACCACTAAAATAACAGAGTATGCAGCGAAGTCCGTTATAAATATAATCTCCGGGGCATTAAATAACATCGATGAAAAATTATATGCACAATTCCTTATTCCACTTATTCCTTTTACTGACCCCAAAATTACTCGCTTACAACGTCGTTCCTTTAAGACAATCTTTTTGTCTACTATTGAGCAAAATGCAAAGGACGTATTTAACGATTTACGTTGTCGTCCGTCCTGGTTAAATGTGATCGATTATGACCAGTTAACAGAGTCTTTAGGCATTCGCAGTATCCCAAGAAAATTTGACGCAAGTGAAGGCTTGGAAGTATTCTTGCGATTTCTAGGTGCTAAAAGCGCAACGTTTGAAGAACTGGCCCTTGGCATTGAACATGTCACTTTAACTTTAGCGGGTGCTGCCGAAATTATCGCTTATATAGTAAAGCTTAACATGAGCAATAATATTGCGGCTGACGCGATTAAGCCTAAGTGGCGTGTCTGGCCTGTAAATGGTGTATTGCATTGTCTTGATGAAGTAAAAGAAATCTCAGCGACTCTTGACCGCAATTTTGTGGATTTAATAGCCGAAAAGGTAGGTAGCAACTCTCCGTTTAGACGACTATTAACAGAACTTCTTGATGAACAAGGTGTCTCGAAAATACTACCTCAAGAGAACAGGAAAAAAGAGTCTCAACCTAATACGGGAATAGTATTGTCCGATCAAACAACTCCAAAGTTTACAAAAGAAACTTTTTCGAAACGATTAAGTTTAAAGCGATGGAGAAGTGCGGAACAACAAGTATTCCTGTTGCTTCAAGGCAAAGGTTGGGATGTAGAGGATGTCAGTAGGCAAAATATCGGATATGACATTGAAGGTAAGACATTGCAGGGCAGGGAGGTTTACATAGAAGTTAAATCGATCGATTATCCCGGGCAATCTTTTATTATGACAAGTAATGAAGAAGCAGTGGCAAGGCAAAAAGGAGATGCCTATTACCTGGCGCTTGTCTATCAGACGAATGATTGGCTTGAAGTTGCATTTATTGAAGACCCGGTTAGTCAATTGGCATTAACGAGACAATGTCGTAATTGGGTCTGGGAATGCACGTCCTACAATTTTTTGCCAAATCGTATCCAACTAGAATAAGCACATTCATTTTGCTTCAATACGTTTCCTTATGTCAGATAAGCTTTGCTCCTTCATCATTAACGGCGTTTTCTATTTCTTCGGCAACTTCTCGAAGAAATTGATTCCTATCTGGTGATGGTGTCATATCAGGGATAGGGGCTGCCTGTTCATAGACTTGGTCCGAGATTATCGCAGCCCTTACGTAGGTGGAACCTCGACCTTGTTTGTTAAAAGCGTCTTGCCATTCTTTGATTCGCTCGACCCGAATTCTACGGCTAGATAATCCTTGCATTCTTCGGCTTATATTTTCTGCCAAGCTGTCATAGATTTGTTGCTTCTGTTCTTCTGTTGGTTCCAATTCGTCCCACTTCACCGGATTCTGAAGAAATACGTAAATTCTGTCCTGAAGGTCTTTTCGGAGGTCTGCCACTGGCTTAAGTGTATCGTATTCGTCCGTCCAATCAGGAGTTGCCAGCCGTCTTGACAGTGCTTTAATCCTTGTCCAGTGTTCCTTTGGGACTCCATGTCTGATTTCAATGCCCAATCGAGAACGCCAGTCCTCTTGAAATCTTTCTGCCGCTATCTTTACAGCAAGAACAAGATTCATCTTGTCATAAACGGGCTTTGTCGCTACTTCTTCGGGTCGCTCGTTAACTTTATCTATTGTGTCTAAAAGTTTGTGTAGCTCTTTTATGGTTTTTTCATGAGCCTTTCTCTCAGGATCGAAGGTTTTATCCGTGTCTGCGAGAAAGAAGCAAGATTGCTCTATTCGTTGTCGAAGTGCACGTTCAGCAAATGGGCCAAGATCTTCGCCAAGAGATGTCAGAACATTCTCCGCCGATGCTAGTACATGTTGAACTTTTGCGGAGTAAGAAGGAATATTATCGCCACGGACTTCGTCAAAATGTGTGAAGCAGATCAATAATTTTGAAGAGTTTCCTGAAGAAACCAATTCTCTCATTGCGGCTACAGGAGAGGCCTGCATGGGTTGTGTCGCGCTGTCAACGAGGACAACAGCATCAGCATAATTTATTTTTTCACTAAGCAATGTCGAAATTGCAGAGAATGATCCTGGGGTATGTCCCAAACCTTCTCCATCCAGTAACACAAGCTTTGGCTGTACTTCGTTCTCCCATGTCGGTGCGAAAGGACCGGTAACTCTTACACCATTTACCAGAGGTGTCAGGAGCCGTCCAAATAAAGGCGCATAGTTGCTGGAAAAACGTAAAATTTCCTTAATAAAAGATTGGCGATCATCAGTTTCCCAGTACCATGATAGAGGCCAGCCTTGTCTCGTTCTATGTATGCTGCCTATATTTAATAAATCAAAACGATCTTCTATTTCGTCCATTAGCGTGTCGGCGATTTCATGAAACCGTTCATCCTCCCTTATAAAACAATCAAGTTCTTCTTCGAAAATTTCATCTATGACTCGCTCGTCAGTTTCGCTTGTCGCCTCAAGTTCACTTCTAAGCGTAACACCATGAGAGTCGGCAAGGTCTTTTATCTTTGCAAGTGCGGCGGTCAGTGTTTGGTTAGTGTGGTCAATGTCAATATTGCCGAAATCTTCACCAGTCAAAGATTCTTGGAGAAATTCATCCTCGATGTCCTCATCATCAGTGAACGCTGAATTAGACACAGGACCATTTCCAAGAATATAGTTAAACCGGAAACGTTGGTTAACGTGATTTAAAAGCCGTCGCATTATTTGTGTATCCTCGGCTCCTCGATAAGCGGCCAAAATGGCATTCGACAAACATTCATTTAAGTGTTCGCGTACCTCATCGCTGGATGCAAACGTTACAACGGCTTTGTAAAGCCCGTCAGTCAAAACAATCTCAATGTCATGTACTGTGGTTTTAGCGGTAGATGTTGACGGAAAACGTTCTATTTCTGGTTTGGTTCCTATTAATTGTCGAACAAGAGTTGTCTTGCCTGCCCCTGTGGTACCAATGAAAAGAACTCGTCTATAATCACTTGTAGCGGAATCGGGTAACAGTATGAACTCATCACGACTGCCGCTGAAATCTATTTTTTCGGGTACGAGTTTATGGTAGAAAATATCTACCACAATTGGGTCAAATCTTTTTTCGGCATCGTCTCGGGCAGTTGGTTCCCAATACCGGGGTTCGGATAGAAGTACATTCAATTCCTCTTTCATACGTTCGGCTTCTTCTACATTTCTTGTTCCTAATCCCCGTCTAACCCGAACACCTGTCTTTCCGGTAGCATCGTCATAGCGAGCCGGATGCCGAAAGATTATAGACCATCCAGATCTGTCTTGAGACCGGCTTAAACTTGCTGTATAAAATTTTTCTTTCATAAGAACCTCCGTTATTTTTTGTTGTTCCAATGTTGTACCTAATGAGAGTATAACATATGAATTGCGGTTTGTCAAGCCTTTGGGAACAACGTTTGAACAACGGGGCTTGTGCGTTATCTTGTCTGACTGCTATTCCACCTATGGTAACCCCAAAAAACGAATGGATATTTTCTCATATTCACAAATTTAATATTGTCTTTATGCAAGATTCCCCATAATTTATAAATAAAGTGTCGTCTTCTTTTGAAAAAAAAGTGTTTGGTTACATGTACACCACTGTATCAAACCCCTCCCATCTCTACGTTAACCGCAGAAGCTGAGCGTAACCCGGAAGGCGGGTTTCGCTCCGGTTATGCCAGCCTTCATGCCTATTTGCTGATTTAGGCACAAGATCGTCTCAAGGGCAGAACACAAAAGCCCGCTTCACCCGCCCTGCCATTTTCACGTCGTCAAGAGGAAAGAAACTTGCGGGTAATTACAAGAATCCCATTGGGAAACGATCGGGACCTTGGGCCTTGAGTAGACTGCCCCCTTTCTTGGGGGACTTGAACCCTTCCCCCCGCTCTATCCCTCGTCATCGTGTCGAAACATGCCTCTCAGCCTGCGGAGGGTGAAGGTCCGTATATTCTGACCATGGAGTGATCTTTTTCAGTGAAGGTCCAATCTTGCGTTCTGCAACTTCGGTATCATAGGCGGCCTGAGCCCGAAGCCAATACCCGCTTGACAAACCCAAAAAACGACCCAGTCGCAAGTCGGTATCCGCCGTTACGGAGCGTTTACCCATAACAATCTGATTTATACGCTGTGGCGGGACACCAATCTCTTTGGCCAAACGATTCTGGCTCAGCCCCATAGGCTTTAGAAACTCTTCCAGTAATATCTCGCCGGGAGTAACCGGCTCGTGTCTTTTCATGGCCACGTCTCCTCAGTGGTAATCAACGATTTCAACCTTGGTCGCACCCGTATCTGTCCAGACAAAACATATACGCCAGCGGTCGTTAATACGGATGCTAAATTGACCGGCGCGGTCGCCCTTCAGTGATTCCAAGTGATTGCCCGGCGGGACCCGCAGGTCATCGATCCGCCCTGCGATTTCAAGTTGGCGAAGCTTACGTCGCGCCACCTTGGCGATGCTTGCGAATTTTCGAACGCGCCGGCCTTCTGCCAGTGCTTTTGTATCGTCGCACTTAAAAGACAGAATCATGCATTACATGATAACGAATTCGAAGCGTCCTGTCCAAAAATGAAGTCGCCTGAACCAAGGCTTCCTCTCGCTCTCATGCTATAATGCCCGGCGTTTGCTAAGTTATTTGTTTGAACCATGAATACCCAAGGAACCTTTCTTGAACCACACCGGGAACATGCCTCGCGAGAACCATGCCGTGCCGGTATCGGACTGGCTCGCCGCGCTGGTCCATCCGGAACGCCTGGATTCCTTTCGTGCAGCGTATGGGGAAAAAGCCGGGCTGATAACGGAGCGGGTGGCCCTGGTACGTCAAACGCTCACCGCATTTCAAAAACGCTTCGGCGACCTTCCGGTGCGGGTGTTTCGGGCGCCGGGCCGCATTAATCTGCGCGGCATGCACGTGGATACCCACGGCGGTTACCTGAACCTGATGACCCACCAGCGGGAGGTGGTGCTGGTTACCACCCTTTCAGAAGACGGACAAAACATTCTCGCCAACGTTGATCCCGCCCATGCTGAAACGGCGTTTTTCCTGGATGCAGAAATCGGCCATGCCGGAGGAAGTTCCTGGTTTAAATTTATATCCCATCCGGATATCCGCCGTCGTGTGGACGCACGTCGCAATACCCCCGGCCACGTCTGGACCAATTACGGTATCGGCGCGGCACTCCGGGTGCGGCACGCGTTTCCGGAGTGCCGCCTGCCGGCGCTGAAGATACTGGTACACAGTGATTTGCCCAGCGGCGCCGCGCTGAGTTCCTCGGCGGCATTGAGCATCGGGACCTTGCAGGCCTACGCCGGCCACGCGGGCTGCCCGCTGTCGCTGGAACACGGCATTCGGGCAGAGCCGGATGTGGAGTGGTATGCCGGGGCGCGGGTCGGCATGAGAGACCAGACCGCGATTTTGATGGGGCGTCCGGAACAGGTGCTGCATTTGGCGCTGTTTGCCGAGGATTTCCACTTGCACAATGCCCGGTATTATCCCTTTCCCCGCGACCTGGCCTTGCTGGTGATCAATTCGCACACCAAGCGCAATCTCAGCGGCGCGCAACGCGTGCAGTATTCCTTGAACCGCTTCGCCTATTCCATGGCGATCACCGTGCTGCAGGCAGAGCTGCTCCGGGCGGGATGGGACACCGAAACGGTAGCCTGCCTGGACCGGTTGTCCCGGCTTACACCGGAAATACTGGGCGGTCCCGCTCGGACCTATAAACTGTTACGGAATATCCCGGAAACCATTGACCTCGACGCATTACGGGAACGCTATGCCCCGCCCGACTTGGACGAGGCCTATGCCCGCTATTTTGATGGCCTGCTGCCGGAAGAGCAGCCGCGCCAGATTCCCCTGCGCGGGCCGCTGCTGTTCGGCATTGCGGAATCGGAGCGGGCGCGCCTTTTCCCGGAACTGTTGCAGGAAGACTATGCGCAGGCCGGGACGTTGATGTGTATCGGCCATGACGGCGACCGGATCCGTGGCCGCGACGGAGCATCGTTCCAGATAAAGGTAGACGATGCCGCCCTGAACGCACTGGCACGGGAAAACACGCCCTTGGCCCATTGTCCCGGCTGTTACGGGGCAAGCAGCCCGGCCCTGGATGCATTGGTGGATGCCGCCCTCGACGGTGGGGCGCTGGGCGCATCCCTTACCGGTGCGGGCCTGGCGGGGGCCGTTATCGCCCTGTGTCGCATGGAAGACACGGAACAGGTGGCCGAGGCGGTACAGCGGTGTTTACGAAGTTCCGCTTACGCGCGTACCGCGGCCAGACCAACCCCCCTGACGGCAACCGAGGCCCGGCAGGCGGTAATCGTCAATCACGCGGTGGCAGGCGCATGCGAGCTCCTGCCAACCTGATTCGCACCGAACCGCTTTCTTTTATTATACTTGCATTCCGTTTCCGTTTGATGCCGCTTTGGGAAAATGTTCTTTTTTGGCACAATAGGTGTCCGTACCGGTCAAATTGGGGTTTTAAAATATGCTTACTGACAACGTTTTGAATTTAATCGGCAACACGCCTGTGATTCATCTGAAGGATGATCCTGTGTTCGCCAAGGCCGAGTTTCTGAATCCGGGCGGCAGTATCAAGGACCGGGTGGCACTTTCAATGATTGAAGGCGCGGAAGCGCGGGGTGAGTTGAAACCCGATTCCATTATCGTGGAACCTACTTCCGGCAATACGGGTATCGGCATTGCCCTCGTGGGGCGCTTGAAAGGCTACAAGGTCCATATTGTGATGCCGGAAAATATGAGCGAGGAACGCAAGAAACTGATTCGTGCCCTGGGTGCGGAACTGACCTTGACCCCGCCTGCCGAGAGTATCGGCGGTTCTGTAGCGCGGGTTAAAGAAATGCAGGCAGCCGATCCCCGGGTTTTCGTGCTGCAACAGTTCGAAAATCCGGACAATCCGCGGGTCCATTACGAGGAGACGGCCCACGAACTGTGGCGCCAGCTGAACGGCGATATTGATTGTTTTGTGGCCGGCGTGGGTAGCGGCGGCACCCTGCAGGGCGTGGGTAAATTCCTGAAGGAACACAAGCCGGATGTCACGCTGGTAGCCGTGGAACCCAAGAATGTGTCGGCCCTGCTCGGCCATGAACCCGGCCTGCACCAGATACAGGGGATTGGCGACGGGTTTATACCGGCCGTGCTGGACGTATCCATGATTGATGATGTTATTGAAGTGACCGACGAGGATGCCATTGAAACAACACGGGAACTCAGTACCCGCTATGGCCTGCTGGTAGGCATTTCTTCCGGTGCCAACGTGTGGGCCGCGAGGCAACTGACGGCCCGCATCAAGGGCAACATCACCACCGTGTTGCCCGACCGCGCGGAACGGTATTTCAGCACGTCACTGATGTAAGGCGCGGGGCATAGGGGGTTAACCGGGCGTTCGCGCGCAAACCCCGGGGGGAGTCCAACGGCAACCGTGCCATTGCCGGGGAAAAATGAACCCTGACACGAACAGGTTTGTCATCAAAGGACCAAAACGACAGAAAGGACAACAAGGACACTCCAGTGTACGCCGGGTGGATGTGTCCGTTGAGTCCCTTGTGTCCTTTGAGTCCTTTCTTGTCCGCGCGATTCAGAATACCCGGGACTGTTGCTCCGCTATCTTCATGGTGTTGCCACGGGCGCCCAATACCGGTTGTAAAGCGCCGCCGTCTGCCCTTGGAGCAGGGCAAGTTTTGCCGTCGCAGAAGCATCGCCCGCAGCGTGCCGTATCATCAGCCGCCCTTCTTCAAAACACAATTCGTCGTGTTGGGGCAACACCTCGCGCAACAGGAAATGGGTGTAACGCACCAGGCGGTAGGGGCCGTACGCGCGTTCAATATCACCAACCGC
>MTKZ01002460.1_pt1 | contig 32595 bp, 37 predicted proteins | sample 1042781 | NCBI WGS metagenome assembly MTKZ01 (sample SAMN06212207, study PRJNA360539) | anaerobic digester metagenome | biome: Wastewater treatment plant; material: sludge; isolation source: anaerobic digester fed with sludge from wastewater treatment plant | place: Denmark: WWTP Viborg ...
TTGATCGCGTAGAGGTCAGCAGCGGTTACAAGATACAGATTCACTTTAAAGTCGCCTATGAGCAGTTTACTGAAAAGCCCGCATAAAAAACCAAGAACCCTTCCAAATGCGCATACCAGATATGACATTAATGAAAACAGAATAAAATTAATTAAATGTTAGCTGAATAAATTAAAACCCCTTGATTTCTCAAGGGGTTTTTGGTGGTCTGTACTGGACTCGAACCAGTGACCCCATCGATGTGAACGATGTGCTCTCCGCTCGGGGTAGCTTTGTGCGAGAAAAACATGAACTTCATACGAGCCACGAAAGCCCTTGAAATAAGGCGATCCTGGCATTTGAAACCGGGTTCAAGTGAAACCAGTGAAACCCGGTTTCATTTGGCAAGGTGAAACCGGGTTCACTATGGATGAAACCCCTTTGAAACCGGGTTCGCTTTGACCGTACCAGAGCCGATGAAAAGGGCTTTCCCTTGATTTGTACTCGGGTGCACCTTCTGCACCCGGGTGCAATTGACTGATTCACCGTTCTCGTAAAGCCATGGCAATCGCAAGGGAATCATAGCCTACATGACATGCAATCGAACAGGATAATTCATGGTATCGGACCTGATATTGCGGGAATGCCTTTTGTACGCGTTCGTTCCATGCTTCTGCGTCTTCTGCATGCACGAAGGAGCCAGCGGTATAGAGCGCTACATCTTCCGGGGAGATGAAGCGGAAACGCTTTTCAAGATCGTTTTCCATCAGTTTGATCAGCGTTTTCTGCGTATGCTTTTCTCCTCTGACGACGCACTGTGCATCAAGCTTGCCTCCACGGATATTGAGAACCGGACGCAAGTTCATCGCGGTAGCCAAAGAAGCGCCTGCAGCGGTAACCCGATTGCTCCGTTTCAGATATTTCAGAGTGGTTACACAAATATATATGCTTGCGTCAAAAGCGCCTTTTTCAAGTTGCTTTTTAATTTCCTCTCCCGTTTTTCCCTGACGGGATAAGAACAGCGCGTCATATACGCTGCTGTGCTGTGTGACAGAAATCCGGTGATTATCCACTACGTGGACTTTACCCTCATAATTCCCGGCCAAAGCAGATGCAGTGCTATACGAACTGCTGAGTTCACTGCTCATGGGGATATATACAATCTCATCTGCACCTTCTTGAAGGATGCGATCCCACATATCCGTCACTTCACCGGGTGCCGGCTGAGAGGTATGTACGGAGCAGTTAGCCATGAGTGATCCGTACAGTTCCTCGTGGGTAATATCGACGCCTTCCATGTAGCAGCGGTTATCCACGAGCACGGGCATCGGCAGGACATAGAAGCCATTTGCTTTGCCTTCCGCCACCGTAATACCGCTGTTCGTATCAGTCATGATTGCAACCATAGATCATTCCTTGCTTTACTCAAAATCTGTCCGGATGATGTAGACTGTCTCAGAATTCATTCCATCAGGGCGGTAATCATATCCCGCTTCCTGTGTCAGTTCACTTGTAGTGTCATATATCTGCACGATTGCAGTCAAATCATCTGTCACCATGGGCAGAAGCTTTTCAGCCAACGCCTTTTCCGTGCCCAGAATAGACGTCTGAAGGGTATCCGTCCCACTGTCATGCAGGGCTGCCGCTCCGGCGGAAAGCTCTGCGGCCCCAGCTGCAGCCTGATCAACACCGGCGGTGTATGTTTTCAAACCGGTAACAAAGGCAGCGACCTGATCCAACTGATCCAGAAGTCCCTGCAGCGTGTCATGGGCGGACTGCGCCTGCGCCATTTTGGCTGCAACTGTTTCATCCTCAGCCATTACCTGGTCTGTATTGTCAGATATCAATTGATCAACCTGTGCGGTGACCGTCGTTTCAATCAGCTCTTTCACCGGATCGGTTTCCATCTGCGCATCCACAGCGGTCTGAACCTGCTGTGCAACTACGGCGTCCACCTGCCCGGCTTCCACAGCTGAGAGATAGGTTTCCGCATCCATCTTCAAACCGGCAGCAGTCAGCACCTGCTCAAGCACCTGGGCCTGAATCGCCTGCGTGACACCTTCCCGAATCTGATCCTTGTTCGCTTCAACCTGCCCTCGAACCACGGATTCAACCTCTGTGCGTACAGTTAATTTTACAGTTTCAGGTTCCAGCTGGGAAATCACGGCAGTCAGCACTTCTTTATAATTCTCCGCAGTGAGCGCAGGCAGTTCAATGCCTGCTTCAGATAATCCGGAAGCGGACAGCTGCTGATTGGCTGCTGTCAACAGGGCCGCAAAGATGGTATCAGCTCCGTTGTTCAGCGTTTCACTGTTCGCACTTAACGCGGAAAGTCCTGTATTCAATGCTGCTGCTCCGTCTGCAAGCGTCTGTGCTCCGTCATTCAGGGACTGCAAACCATTGTTTAGCTCGGTGATCTTGCCGGGCAGTTCTTTCGTTAAGCCAGTCGTCTCGGGAAGAGGTTCACCGTTCCGCATTGCTTCCAGCAGCGCCGTCGCTTCCGCTAATTCGTTGTACCAATCCATATTGATACACCTGTCCAGTTCCTGACAGACTGCCTGTATAGGATCCGCAGAGGCAAATGTCATCATCCAGCCAAGATCCGGATGATCGGCTTCAAAGCGAAAGCTGAAGGAGTCCGGCAGGTTCAGAGCCGCGTCCGCGCCGGGGACGGCCCAACCCGCCAGAACCTGTTTGCCCGAGACAGATAAAACGGAGGCATTCTCCAGGGTCAAACCATTGATGCCTGTTTCAGGAAGCAGGAGCACCGATACCGCCAGATGCGGAATGGCCTCAGTCTGCCGGAAGCCTACAGTCATCTCCACGGTGCCTGTGGCCTCCTTCAGCTGAGCAGCGGGAATCTCCTGACCGTTCAGCAGCACTGTGACCACGGGAGTCAGCGGAAGTTCTTTGTCTGACGTACCCTGATAGATGATGCTATTTCCATTTGCCTGCCATATCAGCTGCTGTTCGTCCTGCGTAAATGTCTCGCTTCCACTGATATTCTCGATGCCTGTCAGCATTGTCATATCAGAAAGGGTATCCAACCCGTCTGCGTTCTCCAGACGGATATTGTCTGTCAGGCTTTGGACAGCGCCGTCTGCCGAAGTCACAGCATAGACACGCTCATGCTTTGTGTTTTCCGCCAAAGCAGAAGCACAGCCCAGAACCAGGCTGAACACCAGCAGCATGGAAAAAATTCGCTTATTCATGTTTATCGTCCTTTCTCCGCAAGTCAGCGCGCGGCTTTCATGTCAAAGGTCGTATGGACAATCAGTTTGTCAAGGAGGAGAAGAACCGCTGGCAGAAGCAGCAGCACCACCGCCACACTCAGTAGCGCGCCGCGCGCTATGAGGTGACACATGGAGGAGATAATGTCAATATTGGCATACAGGCCTACGCCATAGGTAGCTGCGAAGAATCCCATTCCGCTGACCAGAATACTTTGAGCAGCTGAAGACACCGCTTTCTCCACCGCTTCACGTTTGTCAAGGCCGGAGAGTCGATTTTGCTTATATCGGGTCGTCAGCAAAATAGCATAGTCCACCGTTGCGCCTAGCTGTATGGTCGAGATCAGAATCGGCCCCACAAACGGCAGCTCTGTTCTGGTAAAGTACGGAATACACAGGTTGGCGGCAATGGCCAGTTCGATCACGGCAACCAGGATGACCGGAATGGAGACGGACCTCTGAACCAGCATGATGATCACAAAGATGGCAATAATCGAAATCAGACTGACGACCGTAAAATCATGATCTGTGCAGGCGATCAGATCTTTTGTGCAGGGTGCCTCTCCGATCAGCATGCCGCCTTGGTCGTAACGCTTCAGGATTCCGTTCAGGGTGTCAATCTGGTTGTTTACTTCATCTGAAGAGATAACGTAAGCGGAGTTGATCAGCATCAGCTGATACCGCTCCCCCTTGACCAGAGAGAGAACATCCGGCGGAAGAATGCTTTCCGGTATATCAGCGCCCAGCAGGCTGTCGATGCCATAGACGCTGGTCACTCCGTCCACCTGCTGCATTTCCTCTGTCATCCGCATGACCTCAGCCTGAGGAACATCGCTGTCTACCAGCAGCAAATGCGTTGTGGCCATGTCAAACGTCTCTGCAAGCTTTTTATTGGCTATAACAGACGGCAGTTCAGGGGGCATGACCCTGCTCATGTCATAATAAACATTCACATGACTGTAGCCATAGAACGCAGGCAGACAGAGTAAAACAAGGATCACCGCAAGCACTTTACAGTGTCTGGTCACAAAGCGTCCGATCCCTCCCACATCGGGAAGCAGCGGCTTGTGGCTGGTCTTCTCGATGACATGATCCATGGCCCGGATGACACAGGGCAGCAGTACCACGGTTCCCAGCAGTCCGAGGATGACGCCTTTGCTCATCACAATGCCCAGATCCTTGCCCAGAGTAAAACTCATAAAACAGATGGAGATAAAGCCCGCGATCGTTGTCAGACTGGAACCCAGGATGGAGGTGAATGTCACGCCAATGGCTTTGGCCATTGCTTCATCCTTATCTGCGGTCAGGCTTTTCTGCTCCTTATAGCTGTGCCACAGGAAGATAGAATAATCCAGTGTAACCGCCAGCTGCAGCACTGCGGCGACTGCTTTTGTAATATAGCTGATCTCCCCGAGGAAGAAGTTGGAGCCCATATTCCACAGAACAGATACAGCAATACAGCCCAGGAAAATCAGCGGAAGCAGGAAAGAATCCATGGTGATCATCAGCACGATAGCGCAAAGCGCCACGGCAATCGCCACATAGGTTGCTTCCTGCTGTTCCACCAGCTCTTTTGTGTCTGTCACAACGGCGGACAGTCCGCTGACAAAACACTTTTCGCCCACAATCCGCCGAACGGCCTGGATGGCTTCCATTGTCGCCTCAGAGGATGACCCCTCATCAAAGAAAACTGCCGTCAGCATACAGTCCCCTCTGCTGAAGCTGTTTCGGATATTCTCCGGAATGATTTCCAGCGGAAGCAGACCTTTTGTGATGGATGCGTACCCGATGACAGAATCGACATGGGGAACGACCTTGATGGCGTTCTCCATATCCGACTGTTCGCGGATGCTCATTCCCTCTGTGACCAGCAGTGAGAATGCTCCCTTCCCGAAATCCTCAAGCAGTATTTCCTGCCCTTGTACTGTTTCCAGATCCTGAGGCAGGTAGTACAGAAGATCATACTTTGTTTTGGTGGCGGCCATTCCAAATATCGAAGGCACCACCAATGCCAGGCACAGGATGATGACCAGTACCCGATGCCGAACCAACCATATTGTAAAACGCTTCACGTCTAAGCCTCCCGTTAATGATATTGATCACTTTTCAAAGATACCGGAGAAAGCTAAACTGAAAAGAAACTGATTATAGAACCGGAAAGTTTCATTTCAGCGCAAATAATGCAGCACCCAACGCCCCGCATAGTTGAGCTTCCCCGGGAACCAGGATCGTTTCTCCCAGCTTTTCTTCCAGCGCCTTCACCACGCCGTCGTTCTGCGCCACACCGCCGGTCATGATATAGGGGCCTTTACCGCCTGAACGCCTGATGAGAGACACTGTTTTTGCGGCCACTGACATATTCAGCCCGTGGATGATATCCTCCGGTGGCGTGTTATTCGCAATCAGCGATACCACTTCCGATTCCGCAAAGACCGTACACATACTGGAAATGGTCACCTCATGCTTCCAATGCAGCCCCTTATCGCTCATTTGGGGCAGCGTTAATTCCATTGTGCGAGCCATCATATCCAGAAAGCGGCCCGTTCCGGCGGCACATTTATCATTCATCACGAAACTGATCACATGCCCCTGATCATCCAGCACGATCACCTTGGAATCCTGACCTCCGATGTCGATCACAGTGCGAGCTTGGGGAGACAGATAATGTGCCCCTTTGGCATGGCAGGTAATTTCTGTTATGGAAGCATCGCCAGCACCGATGGTTTCCCGACCGTAACCGGTGGTGACCACATAGCTGATCGCTTCCCGGGTCAGATGCGCGTTTTCCAGGGCGGCGGCCAGGGCTTTTTCCGCTCCGGCTGCAGCGCCCGCGCCAGTAGGAAGAATAGCGGAGCCGACAATCTTTCCATCTCGATTCAGGATGACCGCGTCGGTGCTGGCCGATCCACTGTCCACCCCAGCGATGTAGCCTGTATCGCGATCACGTCTTGTCATGACAGTCTTTTTCACTCCCAACGTTTCCGAGAATGCTTCGATTCGCGTTCGCAGCTGCCCGCTGCTCTGGGGCGTGCAATCTGTTTCGATTTTCAGCAAAGGCTGATTCGTGTTTTGCTTCAATTCCCGGTATTGAAACCCGTAATAATCGCAGAACTTGACAGAGTGACAGATGACACCAGCGGCTGTGGGATCTGTCCTGTCCTGCCGGAATTGCATCCGCATGCAGGGATTCTTCTGATTCAACAAAGCACCGGCGTAATCAAGGCTCAAGGCATTCAGATTTGTCGGAGCAGGCGTGGAAAGGGCTCGGCATCCGGTACAGGTTCCGTCTATGACGGGCAGTGAGGCGCTCTGCCGCAGGGTTTCCAGCAGCAATGAACCTCCATGCGCACCGGTCAGAAGTATGTGCGGTGTATCGGAGAACAAATTTCCAGCCGCCTGAAGATTTTGTTGCCAAGCGTCAAGCGCCATTTTTGCGTCAAAGCTCCGGCCTGCCAGTTTCAACAGCTCAAGGGACAGACGTTGAAGCTCCCGTTCCAGCAGCGCGCATTCCGCGCGTCCGTTTTTATGAGGCAGCGACATGAGAAACAGAAACTCCATCCCACCCCGCTCCTGTAGTACATCGTAGATTCTGCGGCACACGTCACAGCAATCCATAAGCAGCAGGCGTTTGATTCCTTTTCCAATGACTTCTTCCAGCACAGACTTGCCATATCCACACAGATTAGGGTGGGCGCATGTGTCGGCGCACTCGAAGGAAACGGGGGTGGGATCCATCCGTTGAACAGGCAGACCAAACCCGGCGATCCATTCCAGCGGCGTATACTTGCACACATACCAGATCGATTCAGCCATGACCTTTTCCCTCCAGCATTTCCAGAAAGGCATTCAAGCGGGTGGCAGTCTGCCCGTCCGACGCGTTCCGGCGGTCGCAGCCGTCTCCGTTGAGGATCAGCGTTGGAAAGCCCTCTGCCTCCAGTCTTGTTTTGAAGATGCCGGACAAGCCCATGGTCTGCTTACAGCCCCAATGGCAAAAGCAGATCACGCCATCCACATCCAACGCTTTAGCAATGGCCACAGCAGCGCTGACCCGTTCGTCTCCTCCGTTCCAGGAACTGTAAACCAGCCTTCGGGCCATGCTTTCATAGGGCTTTTCCGGATCGATCTCTGTCAGTCCCTCCAGGCACATATCACAGGCGATCACCTGACAACGGTTATTGAGATCAAACAACTCCTTCACCGGCTCCTGCCAGATGGGGATGGTATGCACCCACAGCAGGCGGATTCCGCGGGCGGGTGGCGCTGATCTCAGGTCATTGAGCAGTTGACGGGCGTACTGTTGCGCAGCTTTTGTTCCCAGCGCATTATGCGTCAGATAAATCTCATACATCTCACTGGTCAGATCCCCTGGAAGAGAATGAGTACGCCGTTCCGGCAGGCAAGCCCTGAATGCGGCCACGGTATCCCGGCTGCGCTGCATGACCTCTCTCAGTCTTTCTTCATCCAGTTTTCTGCGCAGGTGATCTTCCAGGAAAGATCTTAGCTCCCGCATTTCCTCCGTCACATAGCACAGGCTTTCTTCGCTTTGCTCCGGCGGTACATCCACATAATACTGCGGGACATGATAATGCTCCGCCAGCGCGCGGAAGGTGAGCTGGTTGGCGTCGCACAGCAAAGATGTGTTTACGATCATCTGCGGCGGAGGCAGCACGCCAAGGAACGCGCTGCCAAGCAGCACCTTATGATAGGAGCAGTAGGTTTCCGCAATCCCGCCTGCTTCCGCCGCTTCGGCGAATGTCAGTTCAGCGTCTGAACCGTTGATATAGGCAGAGTACATCTCAGCGCACATGGGCACAACATCCATGGCTTCCAACAGCTCGCAGGGCTGAAACACGCTGACAAGCGCCGCTTTGTCCGGATGAGCGATCATGTTGCACACGATGCGGTTCATCAGGGCGGCGCTATACTGGCGGGATACCGGAAGACGCTTGTCAGGAAAATGCCGCAGCTTCCACCCAAACGCACGTAAGCCGGTCAGCAAAAGCTGCCGGCTTGCGTTTGGATGAACAGGGGCAAGACGATCAATCGTTTTTCCGAATTCATTGACAATATCCATTATGCTTTGACCGCTTTTTCATCCGTGTAGTGCGTCAGGACGAAATTCCTGCGTTCCTCCGGAATCTCCTGCCATAATTCCTCTGCCTTTGGCTGCCAGCAGGCGGCATAATGGTCACACTTCGCGCACAGATGCTCGGCGGATTCGGGAGACTGCAGGTCGGTGGATTTCGCACCCGTTTTTTCGATCATGCCGCGGAGTTTCTGTGGATTTTCCAGCATGGGACAAGGCTGGAACATGTTCTCGTTGAAGGGCTGTCCATCATGATACGCCTGGAACAGGGGCGAGCGCAGCCCTTCCAACAGCGATTTTTCACGAATATTGGAATCGGAATAGTGTACAAATACACAGGGATCCATATCACCGTTGGCGTTGATATGGAAGTAACGGCGTCCGCCCGCGATACACCCGCCCACAAATTCAGCGTCGTTCTGGAAGTCCATGGCAAAGAGCGGCTTGCGCACGCGCAGATCCCGGATACGGCGATAGACAGTCTCACGCTGCTCCGGCTTGGGCATCAGCTCCGGCACAGCGTCGTTGCCCACGGGCATATAATGGAAATACCAGATGAAATACGCGCCCTTTTCAATCAGCATATCGAAGTATTCCTCGGAAGTAATACTGTCATAGTTCACGCTGGTATAGCACGAGGAAATACCGTAAACCAGTTTCTTCTCCCGCAGAAGGTCCATCGCCCGGATCACCTTATTGTACACACCCTGACCGCGGCGGCTGTCCGTGGGCTCTTCAAAGCCTTCCAGGGATATGGCGGGAACGAAATTCTGAACGCGCAGCATATCATTGGCAAACTGCTCATCAATCAGCGTACCATTTGTAAAGCACAGGAAAATACAATCATCATGCTTCTCGCACAGACGGATGATATCCGCCTTCCGCACCAGCGGCTCTCCACCGGTGTAGATGTACATGTATACGCCCATTTCCTTGCCCTGGCGGATAATGTCGTCGATCTCGTCAAAGGACAGGTTCAGCCTGTTGCCATATTCCGCCGCCCAGCAGCCGGTGCAGTGCAGGTTGCAGGCGCTGGTGGGATCCAGCAGGATAGCCCAGGGAATATTGCAGTCATATTTTTTCTTCAACTCCTGCTGAATCGGCCAGCCGATCATATTCTGGTTGATAAAAAAATTGACCAGCACTGTCTTAACAACTTCAGGATCCACATCCCGCAGGATATGCCATACAAAATCATGATAGGGGTTTTCCGGGTTATCCACCAGATCGCGGAATTGCTTGAGTTGGTTCGGATACATTTTTCCCGCGTGCTTTTCCGCAAAGCTCAGCAGCTTACGGAGATTCTTCTCTGGATTCTTGTACATGTAATCGAAGACCTTCTCCAGGCCAAATTTCTTGATTGTAGCCGACGCGTTCATAGAATGCTCCTCCATTTCTCTGCTGTTGATCCTTCCAGCACACAGGAATCATACATGGGAAATCTAAACTGAAACGAAACTTTCAGAATCAACCCCATGTTTCGTTTCAGTTTAGAAAAGAATCATACAATCAGCATGGAGCTTTCGTATGGTGGGCGTGACTGTCCGGGAAGACACCGGAATTTGGCGCGGCTGATATAGGGAACTTCCAGATCATTACCCAGGAAGAAGGAGAAGACACAGATGATTGAAAAAGTGAATCCAGGCCATCCTGATAAGATCGCCGACCGTATTGCAGGTGCACTGGTCGATTATGCTTATTCCCAACATCCCAATCCACGCATCGCTGTGGAAGTGCTGATCGGGCATGGCGTCTGTCATATCATTTCGGAAACCTCTGTCCGTACAGATGCATCTTTCGTGAAGAAAACTGTCGAACGGATTGCGGGAAACAACGTGGCCGTTGATTACAGCGAGGTGCCCCAGGATGCGCATCTTGCCGCCAATCAGGCGGAAGGCCTACGCTGTGGCGACAACGGCATTTTCAAAGGCGTGCCGCTGACAGAGGAGCAAAAGACGCTGTCCGCAATAGCACGGGATATTTATGCGGCGCATCCATATGACGGGAAATACATTTTGGACGGAGATCGTCTGATCATCTGTCAAAGCAATGTTTCTGCTGATGACCTGGCAGTCAATTATCCGCAGGCTGTAATCAATCCCTTGGGGGACTGGACGGGTGGAACAGATGTGGACAGTGGTGCCACAAACCGCAAGCTTGGCAGTGATATGGCGGACAGTGTGACGGGCGGTGGACTGCACGGCAAAGACCTGTCGAAAGCAGACGTTTCCGTCAACATCCACGCGTTTCTGAAGGCCCAGCGCACAGGGGAACCTGTTGCGCTGTCATGCGCCATCGGTGATGATCATGTTGATAGTCTGCCTTACAGTGAAATTGTGAAAGAAGCCCGTCAGTTTGTTGAAAGAATCGGCGGCTTTGAAAAGCTTGCCGAATGGGGACTGTTCTGAGGAGGGTTCATGAAGGTTTTCCGCTGTTCGAAATGCAGAGTCCTGACGCGCACTGCCCGTGGCGGCAGAGAAAAGGAAATGCTCTATCCCAGGTGCCAAACTGCCTTCAAGGTGAAATCATAACCGGTTTGGGTGGTGGATATTTTTGGAAGAAATCCTGCATCTGATTCTGTTATTCTTCTTCTATTCGTTTCTGGGCTGGTGCATGGAGGTTGTGCTCAAATATATACAGTTCCACCGTTTTATCAACCGAGGTTTCTACACCGGGCCCATTTGCCCGATCTATGGTTACGGTGCGATTCTGATTACGCTGACCATTCAATGGATCTCACCGTTTGAATCAGCAGTTGGAACAACCTTTGCCATTTCTTTCACACTGTGTGGTCTGTTGGAATATTTCACAAGCTACTTTATGGAGAAGCGCTTTCATGCGAGGTGGTGGGATTACAGTAATAAGCCCATGAATCTGCATGGACGAATCTGGATCGGCAATCTCGTCTTGTTTGGCCTGGGCGGAGTTGCGATTATTCATATCCTGAACCCAGTACTGCTGTCATTCCTGAACAGCTTTTCACTTTTGACGAAAGAAGTCGTATTAACAGCCTTCATAGCCGTATTCGCTGCTGATTATGTGCTGACGCATTTTATGATGAAGCTGATTAAATCCGGCATAGAGCGCAGTGAAGCGGACAGCACGGAAGCGATGAACAGGGAGATCCGGCTGCTTCTCAGTAACAGAAACATATTCTATCGCCGTTTCGCCGATGCCTATCCGAATGTCATCTATCAGACCGAACGCATTAAAAATCGGGTGAACTCCATCCGGGAAGAAGCTGAAAGGATCCGTCGCGAAGCGGAACGACAGATCACTGAGCAGAAAAAGCAGGTTGTCAGCAGGGTTGAGCCGTCTACCCTGGTGAAAAGCGAGATCATTGAAAAGCAGGATCGACTGATCCGTTTGCTGTACAACGAAACAGCCGCATCAGAAGAGATGCGGCTGCTCAAAAAAGAAATCGACAGCGAACGGCAACGTCTGGATGCTCGTCCACTGTCAAAAATCATCCATCGGGGCATCTGATCATGTACCCACAGGCAGCATAACCGTGAAGGTTGTGCTGTTTTCTTCGCTGGAAACCTCTACTTTTCCACGATGAAGGTCCACCACTTTTTTTACAATCGCAAGGCCCACACCGTTGCCCTTTGTGGCATGGGACTCATCCGCCTGGTAAAACTTCTGAAAGATTCGCTCCAGCTTGTCACCCGGTATGGTACTGCCCGTATTCATGACAGACACAATCAACTGCTCCGTTTGCTGCTGGATCGTTACTCTGATCAGACCGTACTCAGGCGTAAACTTTGTCGCGTTGTCCAATAGATTGATCCACACCTGTTTGAGCATTTCCTGGTCTGCGTAGATTTCATACTCGTCAAAGTCAAGACTCAGATCCAGATGCTTATCACTCCACTTTCGCTCCAGCAGCAGGATGCAGGAGCGGATCTGCTCAGACAGGTTGAAACGCGTCTTTTGTCCAAGAATTGCCTGATTTTCAATCTTTGATAAATTGAGTACATTGGTAGCCATCGCGGAAAGACGCATGGACTCTTCCTCAATGGCTTCCATGTATTCCTGCCTCTGTTCTTCAGTCAGATCTCCCCTACGCAGAAGGGAAGCAAATCCCGCAATGGAAACAATGGGCGTCTTAAACTCATGAGAGAAATTGTTGACGAAATCGCTTCGGAGCACCTCCGTATTTTCCAGCTCTTCCGCCATCTTATTGAAGCTTTCGCTTAATTCCTGTGCGGCGGACAGCCTGCTGAACCAGGGGCCAAATTGAAGGCGGGTATTAAATTGTCCGGAAGCAAGGCTGTTCATCGCGTTGATTGCCTGGTTAACCGGTTTCAGGGGCAGTCTGTAGATCAGTGTTGACAGCGCGGTTCCCAATATGACGCTGATCAGCGCGGTAAATATAAAAACACGGCCTTCATTAGGCTGCGCAGGGCCAGGACTCAGCACGTTCTGACGCATCAATAACAGCAGCACAACATAGAAAATAGCCATGGTCATCACTAACGTCAGAAACACGAGCGATGTAACGGCCAGATTCAATGTGAGCCGGTGCTTGATTTCTTCCTGCTGGTTTTTTCTGCTGTCACTCACTGCTTTTTCACCGCCTTATAGCCCAAACCCCGGATGGACTGGATCTCAAAATCCGGCCATCCTTCAAAGCGCTTCCTCAACCTGCCGACATGGACAGTTACGGTTTCCCATCCCGTTTCGGTATCATAACCCCAGATTTCATCCATCAGCTGGATGCGTGTAAAGATTTTTCCGGGATATGATAAAAGCTTATAAAGCAGCAGAAATTCTTTCTGTGGAAGCGTTACTGTTTCCCCTGGATGTGAAACGGTCATGGCGTCATAGTCCAGTTCCACGTTTCCAACGGTCAGCTTCCGCTCACTGACGATCTTCGCACGGCGGAGCAGTGCCTTGATCCTCAGAAGCATTTCCTCCAGATCCAGCGGTTTTGTCATATAATCATCTGTTCCCACCAAAAAGCCCTGATGACGATCCTCGGGAAGCTGTTTGGCGGAGATCATCAGGATGGGCAGATCACTTCGCGCATCCCGCAGTTCTTTTGTAAAAGCGTAACCGTCCATTTTGGGCATCATGATGTCCAGCACAAGCAGATCAATGGATGCTTCCTCGAGCTTCTTCATAGCGTCTTCTCCGTCCACGGCAGTCGTGACGGTGTAGCCGTTTTGCTCCAATACCGCCTGGATCAGACGGCGGGTGTTTTTGTCGTCATCCGCAACCAATACGTGAAACATGGTATCACCTCAATGCAAGAGTACCAGACGATTCTAAACTGAATCGAAACAGAAATACTCCTTTTATAGTATATCACATGCTGCCGTTCTTATCATGCGACGTCAAGGGTAAATGTTTCGTTTCAGTTTAGGTTTCTGAGCTATGCTTTATATGTGTGAAGTATACTCCGGAGAGGCTGTCCCATCTGACTGTTCATCATTCCGGCGTGTCTTCAATGTAATCACTTTGAACCACGTAAGCACAGAATGAATCAAGGAACCAAAGCGAGGTATGCGTGCGATATGGATAAATTGCAATATCAGACATTGGATGACATAGAACGCTTACGGACTGCCGTTGGCCCTGACAGAATGGAACATGCCTTACAAAAGACGCTTGAATTTGCCCGTCTGATGACATATTATCGCTGTGCCATGATGGAGATCGAAACAAAATTCAAAGTTCTTAACGAGGAGTTTTCACTTCGTTTTGATCGCCAGCCAATCAACAGTATTACGACGCGTCTGAAAAACCCATTAAGTATCCAGGAAAAGCTGGTACACAAGGGGCTTCCGCTGTCCTTGGAAAGCATTGAAAGGGATCTGCATGATATTGCCGGAATCCGGGTGGTGTGCTCCTTTATTGAAGATGTATATATGCTTGCAGATGCGTTGCTAAAGCAGGATGATATAACGCTCATTGAGAAAAAGGACTATATCGCGGATCCGAAACCAAACGGCTATCGCAGCCTGCATTTGATCGTTGAAGTACCTATTTTCCTGGAACATGAAAAGCGCATGATGAAGGCTGAAATCCAGCTGCGTACTATAGCAATGGACTCCTGGGCTTGCATGGAACACCAGCTGCGTTATAAAAAAGATGATGAACTCGATATCCAAATTGCAGAGGAGATCCAAGCCTGCGCAGAACTTAGCGCGACACTGGATCGGAAAATGAACTGGCTTAAAAACCAGATTGCTTCTGAATCTCCAGATGACAGTTTTAAACTGCATAAAGAAATGGAAAGAATCAGAAGCAGCCTGAGCAGAACCCAGGATCAGCAAAAGGACTGACGATGGCTTTCCACATATTATTTCTTTCTGCCGCAAACCTTAAGAAGTGCTCTGCTTAATCCGTCAGGCCCGAAACTCCGCCACGGCAGCAATCTGCCCATCCTGATGCAGCGCAGCAAGTCGAACAGCGCTGCCATCAACCCTGCTGCAGACAGATATTTCTTCACCTTCCCTACACTGGGACATGAAGCGAATTTCCATTTCCGTCGGTGCAAACTCTCTCCAGAATTTGCTGTCATAAACATCCTGGAACATCTCAATGTAGCGCAGGTTATTCATATGCCGGTTGACATCCAGATCGGATGTGCGTACCGTGCGGGTATAGCGCGGTTCTGTCCCTTCCGCTGTTTTTTCGATGCCAAGGAAATCCGGAATTTCATTGGGAATGTCTTCCGCAAAATCCTCCGGAAATTCGATCGCACTCAGTCGCAGCGGGCGCTGACGGGTGAGGCTGAACACGCAGCCCTCCAGTTTTCCGCAGGCCACAAGCTTTCCATGCTGGTGGATTTCCACATTCTCGTTCACCAGAACAGGCTGGCGGTACGGTTCCATCCATGCCTTCAGGGTCAGCCCATCCATATAATCGATCTTCTGCTTCAGCACAGCATGATACCTTGTATAGATCCATCCTGCCCCGTACTGCTGCGGGATCACATCGTTCCCCTTGTTGATCGAATGCAGATGCCAGGTGTGTATGTTCTGGAAATAGTGCATGATGCCCCGCAGACCGATCAGGCCGTCGTCATCCGCATAGTGGTACTGAGGCATATCCTTTTGGATAAATGGCATTTGTTTTCTTCTCCTGCTCAGACGGTCTGTCCGGACATGATCCGTTCCACGAGCTCTCTTTTCTCATACAGCACACAGCCGCCCGCATGATCTTCCAGCAGGTGACCGTTTTCACGGAGTGTCCGGAAGAGCTTTGAATTCATCGCGTCCCGCAGAGAGACGTCACGGACGTTGATGTCAGAATACGGTGAGAAGGGACAAGGCTCCGCACCGCCATGAGAATTGATATGAAAGAAGCCCCGACCTGCCGCAACACAGCCGCCGGAAGACTTTTCATCTCCAGGGAAGGAAATATAAACCATTTCCGGATGTTCCCTGCGAAGTCTGAGGATTTCGTTGTGAAGATACTCACGCTCCGCATCCCCTGGCGCAAGTTCTTTGCTGTCATCTGTTACGGGGACAAACTCCACAAAGATGACGACCTTGCAGCCCCTGTCGGACAGGTTTTTCAGGAAATCGGGGGAGGATACTTCTTTGATGTTTTCTGTGGTCACGGTAACGGACGCGCCAAAGATCAGGCCCCGCTTGTGCAGTTCATCCATATTGGCGATCAGCCGGTCGTAGATGCCGCTGCCGCGCCTGGCATCGGTAATTTCCTTTTCGCCCTCGATGCTCATGATGGGAATCAGGTTACGGCGCTTGTCGAACAGATCAAAATATCGTTCATCCATGAAAGTGCCGTTGGTGAAGATCGGGAACAGAATATTGGGCTTTTGTCCGGCGGCTTCGATGATATCCCGGCGCAGCATGGGTTCACCGCCTGCAAGAAGGATAAAGCTGATGCCCAGATCGTCCGCTTCCTCAAAGATCCGCAGCCATTCTTCACTGGTCAGCTGTGCAACCGGAGCTGCATCCACCGTGGCATGATTGCACCGGGAATAGCATCCCGCACAATGCAGATTGCATTGACTGGTGATGCTGGCGATCAGAAACGGCGGGATATGTTCACCGGCGTCTTCTGCTTTCCTCCGCTTCTGTGAGGCCCGTTTGCTGGCTGCAGCGAACTTCACCATAAACGCGCTTTCCTTGGGATTCTTCAGCGTGGCTTTGATCGCGTCGGAAACAACTCTTTCTACGCCTTTGGTCATGTAATCCTGAATATCAAAATTATTCTGCTCCTTATCCATGATGATCATTTCCCCTTGTGCTTTTGTTTCCCGTGATTTCCGGAAGGTCTGATAATTGTACATTATGATTCATTACAGCAATTCTTTAACACAGGCTTCAACCTGGGCCATATCGGCTGTTGGCTCAAAGCGCGCGACTACATTGCCCTGCCTGTCGACAACGAACTTGGTGAAGTTCCACTTGATATCCGGCTTGCTGGCCCATTCGGGGTCAATGGCAGCAAATTTCTTCTCAAGCAGGTCTTTGTACTGATGCTCCTGAAAACCTTCAAACCCTTTCTGGGATTTAAGCCATGTGTACAGCGGAAGCTCGTTCTCGCCGTTGACATCAGATTTCTTCATCTGCGGGAAAGTCGTGTTATAGTGCAGCGTGCAGAATTCATGGATCTCTTCATCGCTGCCCGGAGCCTGGCCGCCGAACTGGTTGCAGGGAATATCAAGGATTTCCAGACCCTGCTCATGGTAATCCCGATACAACTGTTCGATGGGCGCGTACTGGGGTGTAAATCCGCAGCCGGTTGCCGTATTGACAACCAGGATCACTTTGCCTTTGTATTCTGAGAGATTCAGCTGCTCTCCGTTCGCCTTTGTGACAGAATAATCGTAAATCATCGTGATTCCTCCTTGTTTCGAAAGGTAAGCATCAGGCTTTATCAGCCAGATAATTGTTGAGCTTTTCGACCAGCTCGTTCACATCTGATCCATGCGCGGCGCAGCCCATCTCCAGGCTTTCCATCTGGCTGAAAGGGCAGCCCATGCAATGCATTCCGTATTCCATCATGATCGGAGCTGTGGTACGATCAATATCCAGGACTTCTTTGATCGTCATTTCTTTCGTTACGGTGTTCATGCAATACCTCCATTCATTGTCTCTCTGTTTGATTTTTCTTTGGGAGCGGGGTCTTCAGATTCTTCGTTTTCGTTCCGGTCGCTTTGAAGCTCTCATCGATCCAACGACAGATATCTTCAAAGGGCACCGTCCCATCCAGCACGGCGGATGTCCAGTTCCATCTGCTGCTTGGGTAACCCCATAAATAGCCAGGCTGCTGCGCCACCATGTCCCGCAGCATTGCGTCACGGATACGGAAGCTCACGATCTCCGCGTCGCCGTCGCCTTCCAGGCCGAAAGCCCGGCGCGGTTTGACGATGAATACAGCAAACCATTTCCCGGTATCCGTATGACGGTATATCTCATAGTTCTCATGCGAAAAAGGGAGAATCTCCGGTTCAATCTGGTATTTCTCCTTCACATAAGCGTCCAGCTTTTCCCGAAGCGCCACGCTTCATCCCTCCTTCACAAACCGATATGTTCGGCTGACTGCCCATTGCAATCACCCAAGCGCTACGTCCAGAATCATCATCAGCACAAAACCAAGGGAAAAGGCAATCGTACCCCAGTTGGAATGCTTGCCTTCGGACATTTCCGGGATCAGTTCTTCCACGACCACATACATCATCGCGCCTGCCGCGAAAGCCAGCAGATACGGCATGACAGGAACCACCGTTCCAGCTGCCAGGATGGTAATCGCAGCGGCGATCGGCTCCACCACACCGGACAGCACACCATAGAAGAAGGTCTTTCCCTTGCTCATACCTTCCGCTCTCAGCGGCATGGACACGATCGCACCCTCCGGGAAGTTCTGGATGGCAATACCAAGGGCCAGCGCCAACGCGCCTGCGGAGGTGATCCCGGGATTCCCAGACAGAAAACCTGCGTAAACCACGCCGACCGCCATTCCTTCCGGGATGTTGTGCAGTGTCACCGCGAGGATCAGCTTGGTAGTGCGCTTAAGACCGGACTTTGGGCCTTCATCCTGGTGATCCATATGCATGTGCGGCGTGATCTCATCCAGCAGCAAAAGGAAGCCGACGCCTACCAGAAAGCCCACTGCAGCGGGGATGAAGGACAAACTGCCCATGCTTTCGCCGCTTTCCAGCGCGGGCTGCAGAAGGCTCCAGAAGGATGCCGCCACCATGACGCCCGCCGCGAAGCCGGTCAGGATTTTCTGCAGGTTCTCAGAAATGCTTTTCCTCATCACAAAAACCAGCGCTGCACCCAGGCTGGTTCCTATAAAGGGAATCAAGATTCCCAGAATTACTTCTGTCGTCATTTTGCAACTCCGGATGGATTGTAGTAGTCTTTCTATTTACTCGGCTGTTTCATGCATACGGTTCATTGCTTTGTTCAAAAGCTCGCGCAGCTGCAGTAGCTCGTGATCTTCCAGCGGGATACGGTCCCGGATGGCACAGGGAACAGCCTCCGCTTCCCGCTGGAGTTCCAGCCCTTTTTCCGTTAAGTCAATATACAGCTTCCGCTCATTGCTTTCCGGGCGGTTCCGGATGATGAAACCCTGCTTTTCCAGGCGCTTCAGCAGCGGGGCCAGCGTCCCGGATTCCAGGTGGATGATCTTTCCAAGTTCGCCCTCTGTCATGCCGCCGTATTCCCACAGAATCATCATGACGATGTATTGCGTGTAGGTCAGCCCCAGCGGCTCAAGAGGCTCCCTGTACCTGCGCACGACTTCCTTGGCGCAGGCATATAATGGAAAACACAACTGGTTTTCCAGACGCAGCGCCTCAGGAGAGGTCTTTGCTGTCTGCATCAGCCTCTCCTGTTCTCCGGCTTTACCCAGACATGCCACTTCGGGGCCTTCGGCATGGATTCATGCCTGATCAGGGCTTTGATAACCCGGCGATGGGTAAAGCAGCAGCACAGCACCAGAACAGCCACGATGATCCCGATGATTCCTCCGGTAGACATTTCTTCATTCTCCCTTCTTAACAAGAAACCGGCATAACTCACGCTCCGAGGTATGCCGGTTATGATGATTGATCTCTTCAATAATCAGACACCCAGGAGCTTTGTCCAGAGCTTCACTTCTTCTTCGGTGCCGTCCGCGCCGAGGCGTTTGCCGTCCATGACGCACACGTTTTCACCGACGATGCCCTTGATGTGAGCAACGGATTTCTCTACGCCGGTCGTCCCGGAGGTACAGAATGGGATGATCTTCTTGCCCGTGAAATCATACGCTTCCAGGAAGGTATCGATAATGCTCGGCTCGCGGCCCCACCAGATGGGATAGCCCACGAAAACGGTGTCGTAATCGGCCATGTTCCCGACACACCCGGTCATCGCCGGACGGCAGGACTCATCCGCCATTTCCACATTGCTGCGGGATTCCTTGACCGTATAATCGAGATCTTCCTTCGTATAGGGCTTCTCGGGCTTGATCTCAAAGCAATCCGCGTTTTCTGCCTTGGCAAGCTCAGCAGCCACTTTGGCCGTAATGCCGCTGGCGGAAAAATAAGCGACTAAAACTTTGCTCATGACTCTCATTTCCTTTCCAGAATTTTTGTGGATCGGTTCTTATTCGCCCAGCTGCTCGATCAGATAGTTCTCGTAACCGATCTCCTTGATCAGGTTCAGATGCTGGCGGACCCAGTTGAAATGCTCCTGCTCGTCTACGATGAACTGCTGGATCATGTTCTTCGTTACGAAGTCGTCTTCAAACAGGGCCAGGGACTTGCTCATCTCGGGGAGAGCTTCAGCGCTGTCCTTGCAGTCATACTCCAGCATTTCCTTGATGTCGGTGATGACCGGGTATTCCTGAATGGCGACCACGGGAGTTTCGCCAAGCTCAATCAGCCGGGCATTGACCTTCTTGGCCTCTTCCCATTCTTCGTCCGATTCAGCCATGATCTTATCCGCCAGCTTGCCGAAACCGCGCTGCTTGAGCATCTGTGCGTGAATGGAATGCTGCTGAGAATTGCCGAACCAGCCCTTTGCGAAACCTTTTAACAGTTCAATCTTTGTCATCGAGAGTTCCTCCTTCGTACTGATCATTGTTGCGCACCAACTGATCGCGTGCGACTACAATACCTATTTTATTCATCTCCCGACGATTTTCAATTCAGGGATTTCACGTTTCCTCAACTATTTGAGGAATTCTTCAAATCCTCTATATTTCTATTCCAGCAGGTACTTTTTCAGCGGCTCCGGCATGGCTCCCTCAACATATTCAGCGAATACTTCAAGCGGTGTATTCTCCATATTAAAGGCCCACTCCGCATAGATGTAGGGTGCTGCAAAGCTGTATATTTTGAGGTAGAAATTGATATCCTCCGGCAGTTCTGATAAGCCATGATGTTTCAGGATGTACGCATGCAGCACTTTGTACGCGTTTTCCGCCGAGGCCCGCCAGTAGGCGTCCTGACCATGGGTATGGTTGAGCGCATTCCACATATAGTCCTTGTGATCCAGATAAAACCGGAGGTTTTCAAGCGTAAGGTCGCGGTAGGTATAGCCATCCTTGCCCAGCTTCTCCAGAAGCTCATCGAACTTGGATTTATGAATCCAGAGGATCAGATCCGCTTTATCCCGGAAATGATTATAGAATGTCTGAAGCGAGAGTCCGCTTTCGTCCACAATCTGCTGTACAGTAATTTTGTCGACCGGTTTCCGCCTGGATATGTCCAGAAGCGTCTCCGCGAAGATCTGTTTCGATGTTCTCTTTCTCATGGATGACCGTACCGCCTTCTTCGATGATAGGTTTCCTGCGTTTTCTGTTTCTCAGCATCCTTTTCTGCCGCTTTTGTGTTCCTCAATGGAGCAGGAATCCGGAGAGCCGTATTCAATCAATCCTGCATCTGCAGGGTCAACAGAAACATGACCGTCTTCAAACACAAAGGCCGGTACACCCACATCACCGATCGCTTTCAGATGATCAAATACCGGATCGGTATCCCGAAGACGCACAAAGGCGCTCAGATACCGGATATGCTCGCCTATGTTGATGTACTCAAATTCATTTTCCCGTCCCTTGATCTGCTCGTGAATATAGTCGCAATATGGGCATGTAGGCATTCCATAAATCTTGATCATAGATGATCCCTCCTAACACGTATATTGATCTTGGCGAGCCGTTATGGGAATAACCATTATGGCATCAACTCAAACGGAACTCCAATGGTGTCTTTCTCATGAGTCATACAATACACAGCGCAATTGCCGATGTGTTTCGACCAGTAACTACCATGAGCTTCTGGTGTGAGAACCTCCAGAATGCCTTTCATGGCAATCGCATGGGTTGAAATCAGGATGTTTCCTTCCAGGTTTCGGATGGATTCCAGAAACGCTCCCGCTCTTTCCAAAACTGAAGATAATGGTTCCATTCCGTTCGGTGCCGGATTGTGAATGAAATCCCGGAAGAAGGTGATCACTTCCGGCGGCAGGTTATTCAGATCCATTCCCTCATAGGGGCCGTAATCCATCTCAATCAACCGTTCATCCATCACAGGCTGGATGTCAGGAGCAATCAGCTTCGCTGTCTGTACAGCACGTTGCAATGGACTGGTGAAAACATGAGCAAAAGACACTTCCTTCAATCTTTCCGCTGCCCTTCGTGCCTGTGCGATCCCCGCATCGTTCAAGGGGAAATCACTCCTGCCCTGAAGCGCCTGTCTGTGGTTCACCTCTGTCTGCCCATGCCGAATGATGTAGATCATAAGCTGACACCCAATTCTTTCAGATCCTTAAGAAACACTTCATATTGCTTGTTTCCATGTCAGCCTCCCTGCGTTTTACCGAATTCTTTTGCAGCAGCGATGCGGCCTTTGATATGCAGCATGTGCGCATAAAAGTATTCGTCCTGTACCTGGATGCCTTTGCTTTTCAACAGCTTTTTCAAAGCGAGAACCGTTCGGCGGGACCAATTGGAAGTGGTGAAGAGGATCACCTTTCCAATTTTCGATGGTTCCAGCTTTTCCGCATATTCTTTCAGTTCCGGAGCCATGATGTTGGCATAGGGTGCGCCGCCAAGGAACAGAATATCAACGCGTTCCTGCAGCGACGGCTCGTCTGTGACGGAAACAGCCTCAACGCCCGCGCCTTTCGCAATCGCTTCGGCAATTGTCCTGGTATTGCCGAGCTTAGAATAATATCGTACCGCTGTCTTCATCGATCAAACAACTCCTTGTACTCTCCGTAACCCTGTGCATCCAGCTCATCATAGGGGATAAACCGCAGCGCAGCGGAATTGATACAGTAACGCAAGCCTCCTGCTTCTTTTGGTCCGTCGTTGAATACATGCCCCAGATGTGAATCCGCTCCGCTGGATCGCACCTCTGTGCGGATCATGCCATAAGAGGTATCCGTGCTTTCAACAACCGCGTCCTCTGTGATCGGTTTCGTGAAGGCAGGCCAGCCACATCCGGAATTATATTTGTCCATGGAAGTGAACAGCGGTTCTCCGCTGACGATATCGACATACAGCCCATTTTCAAAAAAACTGTCGTATTCGCCGGTAAACGCCCGTTCCGTCGCGGCGTTCTGGGTGACCTCAAAGGCCAGGTCGCCGATCCGTGCCCGCAACTGTTCAGGCGTCTCAGCCTCTGCTTCAGGCTCTGCCTCCTTTCTCTGCTGCTGGAGCGAAAAAAGAATCCTTGGGATATGGCAGTATCCGCCCGGGTTCTTGTCCAGATAATTTTGGTGGTATTCCTCCGCCGTAAAGAAGTTGCTGAGCGGCAGAAGCTCTACCGCCAGCTTCGCTCCGGCCTTTTGTTCCTGTTGCTGGTATACGGCTTCAATCTCAGGGAGCTGATCCTCGCTGGTGTAATAAATGCCCGTACGATACTGAATGCCCCGGTCGTTGCCTTGCCTGTTGACGGATAACGGATCAATCACCATGAAATAGTAATCAAGCAGCTCGGTCAGGCTGATCATGGCCTCATCGTATACGATCTTGACCGTTTCCGCATGGCCGCTGCTGGCGCATACTTCCTGATAGCTTGGTGCGTCGTCCGGACCATTGGCATAGCCCGTCTCTGTGCTGATCACGCCGTCGAACTGGTCAAAGAACTTCTGAACGCCCCAAAAGCAGCCTCCCGCCAGATAGATGGTCTGCAGACCTTCGTCCTCGGGAACTGTCTCTCCAGTGATGATCTCACCCGTCCAGGTGTTGATGCCGCCGAATTCATAGATGTTCGTATAGCCCATATCAAAGAGCTTCTGTGCCGCCTGCTTTGACCGATTACCGCTGCGGCAGTAAATCAGGATGATCTGGTTCAGATCCGGCAGCTGTTCCGGACGTGCTGTTCCGATGCTTTCGTTGGGGATCAGGATCGCGCCGGGGATATGTCCGGCATCATATTCATCCTGTCTGCGGACATCCACGATGACATGTCCGTCCTCCCTGAGCATCATTTCCTTTGCCGTTTCCTGACTGATCTGTGTATATGTGGTTTTCGCCATATTGACGCCTTCCTTCTCAGTGCTTTGCGCTGCGCATCCTGATAAGATCATCAGGCAGAGCAGGAGTGGAATGATCATTCGTTTCATCTGATTTCCTTTGTCTCCTCCATCATTTCTGCTTTCGTTTTCGATTCCACAAAGGCTGAAATCCCCTCCAGCAGGCTGTCTGTCATATTATCTTCGTCCGCTCACATCGGTGTTCCAACCTCAATCAGATTCCCGTCCGGGTCATAGAAGCGTACGACCTTCTGACCCCAGCTGTGCGTCATCAGTCTGTTCACATAGCGAACTTCCGGGTAATACGCTTCCAGCCGCTCAACGAAGCCCTCAATATCGGCTTCCTCGAAATACAGTTCGCAGGAATTGCTCTCGGGTATGATATCTTTGCCGAGGAACTTCTTCCAGATCTCCTTATCCTGCAAAACAAGCCCATCAGTCAGGATCATGTTTCCATCGTTGTCCAATACCAGGTCAAGGCCAAACAGGCCGCTATAGAATTGCCGTGACTGTTCGACATTGTTCACCGCAATCAATACATTCTTCAGTTTCATTGAAAGCCTCACTTTTCAATCCTGCAGCACACAGAGCATTTTAACCCGCAGGAACCGCTTTGTCAGGAATAGGATTCCGCGTGGTCATATTCACCATATTCGCAGCCGATGTGGGTGGCTTCGATTTCATCCGCCAGGACCCATTGTCCGTCCTGCCGGTCATACAGCTTCACGGTGCCCCAGCCGTTACCGCCGTTCCACAGCCGGTTGTGATGCCTGCTGCCGTCCGGCGCTTCATAGTTGATCAGCAGCATGCCTTTCTTCAGGCAGTGTACCTCTGTCTCCATGGCGGCGTGGACGTTTTCCTGCCGCACATGCCAGACGACTTCCTCATCGCGCTCCTCAAAGGAAAATGTGGTTTTCACCATGAGGTGAAGCTTGGAAAAGTTGAAGTCATATTCCTTGCCTTCGTAGAAGAAAACACCCAGCAACCGCCGATCCAGCGGTACGAAATAGATCTTCGGCCTGCCGCCGCCAATGTCAAAGGCGCTGTCATACAGCTGCTCCCCAGTCTTTTTGCTGAACAGGCAGTTGGAGGACAGCCAGACCCAGGGTGTGGTAAAATCCCGGCCCCAGTTCTTATCCGCGTAACCGTAGGACTTTTCAGGTGTCACTGTATATTTTCTGCCATTGAAGGTGACGGAGCCTTTGTAGGCGCTCTTCATGCCCTCCGCATGCCAGTACATGGCGAAGGCCTCTGCGTCCCGGAGCGGCTTGCTAGCGCCGTAGCCCACATTGAAGGCGATCTGCTTGTCGACTGTCAGATCCCAGACCATCTTCCCCGCATCACACATCCATTCGGGATGGGCGGTAGCTTCCTCCGGCGTGATGGTCACGCTGCCCTTCAGAGCAGTTTCACAGGCCAGGCAATCCGATGCCTCGATCTGATAAGGCGCATTGCCGTGAAGGGCGACGTCCTTCAAGGAAAAGAACCGGTGCAGCTGGCAGGCGTTTTCGCCCCATGTGCCTGCCTTGACCATCAGGTAGGACGGCTTTTTGCCTGCAGCCTGGTTTTCTGGCAGCTGCCCCAGGACAGGCTGATCCTCCGCCAGCGCCGGATTGCAGACGAAAAACTCGATGAAGAATGACTTATCTTCACCCGTTTCTGCATCCTGCGCGGTGAAAGAGTGCCACCACCAGTCGTAACCGTGGTGGGCCAGCGGGCCGTGGAGCATGAATTCGTCGCGGGTGATATCGTGATGATTGAACATTGGGTCAGGTGCGCTTCCTCTCTTTGGTTTTTACGGATGATTATCTGATTTCCCGTAATTCGTCCAGAATTTCGGCTTCAGTATTCTCTTCCACAAAAGTGGAAATCTCATCCATAAGACTGTCCGCTATGGCATTATGCGGCACAATAGCTGCCGCACCGATCACAATGATCTGGTGCGTATCCTGCTCATCAATTTCAGCTGCGGAAACATGAAACCGGTTCTGCAACTGCGTTACAAGGCTTTTGACAACCATCCTTTTTTCTTTCAGGCTGTGTACCCAGGGAGCATGCAGTCTGAAAGTGACTGCTGCGATAATCATTTCGGCCTCCTTGTAAGCAATCCACCGGTACTTATCTCCTGATCTGTGACCAGAGCAACTTTGATACAAAGGAATATGGACAATGCCTGTAAATCAAAGGGTTTCAGCACCCTGGTCATCTCCTTTCTGTTGGTCTGATAGTCGGCTCCATGCCACTGGTCTCGGATCGTTTCACTCCCCAACGCTACTCACGGGTTTCGTTGGGGAGTGTAGTTTCGTTGGTGAGTTCGGAGTTTCGTTGGAGAGTGCAATTCAATGCTTGTTCTTCTGCCATCAGCTCGGCGTTAATACGTTCCACATAATCGTACAGGTCACCGGAACGGACACATTTATCCATCCCGCTTGTTGTCCGGTCTACGATGGTCTTTACGTAATTACCAATTCCAATCGTGACCCAGTAGTGATGACCGTCAATGACCTTCTCCCAAGTCGAGTTCACGAACTTTCCACGGTCAGTCCTGACCTCGGCTGTCTGGAGAGTCCAAGTGCTGGCATCAAAGTCAAGTAGCGCTTCCAGTATTTCGGGTGGGATTTCACGCTCAGCCAAGCGCTTCTTGTAATGAGTACCATCCAGATAGAGCTTGTGCACATCCCGCATCTTGAAGCGTACTCGTTCAAACAGGGACGGCGGGCCGAACCGGATGTGAAACCGCGCCTTAGGATAGTTTTCTCGATACATTCTCGGCCTTTCTGAATGTTTTTTTGTCTGCGTCCTTATTCGGGAAAGTGCTCTGTCACAATCTCGTTCAGTTGCTTGGCAATTACTGAAAATTCCTGATTTAGATCCAGCGTCTTCACACTGATCTGGTTTCCACTCATCTGGTACGTGTTGTCCGGCTGAATCATTTCATCCGTTTTGGCATACAGCAGCATCCCGGAAACCTGATGCGGCTGATCACCGAATTCTGTATCTCTGTTCTTCACATAGGTGAAGATCTGATACAGGTTGGCAGAATGCAACGTGTGTACGTCATACTGCGTTTGCATGGTGTGGGTGTAGTACTTCGCGTCAATGATCAGTACCCGGTTGCCTTGAGTGAGCGTGATGTCGCTCTGCATGACCGGCAAGTAAGTGCCACTGCCATCGTCTAACGCCCAAGGGATCTGGGAAGCGGTGGCCTTTACCTGAGGGCACTCTTTGGCGTAGTACTCGAGGATGAACTTTTCATACAATCTGCTCATCCGCTGTTCATCAACGAAGGAAGCCAGTTTGTATTCGCCATCCTGGGTCGTCATCAGCATCCCTTCCAGAATTAGCTGGCACAGGCTGATGAGCATTCGGTAGGTGTTGTTGTTCCTCTGAAAACGGATGGCACTCCACCTGACCATCGTTGGATCGATAGTATCCACGTTGGAGAAAAACAGCATCTCCTTCTTCAGGTCGTTCTTGTGCTCCGCATCCACCTTTGCATGCTGCAGAAGGAGCATAACCGTCGTTTTCAGAATCTGGTTTAGCAGATTATTCTCGGAAAGCTCGTCATACTCGCATGTCAGTACACGCTTGCAGGCCAGGCGGTGCTTGATCGAGCCAGGCATGTCAATCTTTCCGCGAACAACAGCCAGGTCTTCTTTACGGCTTAGATATTCGCGGTACAATCCCTGCTTCAGTTGCCGACTGATGCCTTTTGCCAGGATTGCCGCAAAGAGGTTATGAAGGTTTTCAAATTCCTCCGTCTCCACATTTTCATAGCCACCCTGATTCAGTGTCGTGAATGCATAGGACAGCATGTAGTAAATGTTTCTGATGAGGATGCTCTTATCCTTCGTCATTGAAACACACCACGCAGTATATTCTCCCAGCGCTGCAGTTTTCCCGGGTCATCGAACCAGTACTCGCTTAGCATGGGAAGAATGTCATAGTTTACGATGGCATGCAGCCATTCGTCGGTGCAAACATCGCGTCCGCAGAAGTAGCTGTGGCCAATGCAGAATCCCTTTCCCAGGGATTTGTCCATCGCGATCTCTTTGTTCAGTTCCTTGACCCGTTCCACGAGCTCGTTCAGGGTTTCATTGTTCAAGCCGTTCTGGTATTGGATAAAGCCGTCCGAATCAAAGCCAGGCTCCATGTCATAGAAGCTAAAGCGGCGGCGCAGGGCGTAGTCGATCATGGCGAGGCTCCGGTCTGCAGTATTCATCATGCCAATGATATAGAGGTTCTTCGGCACGGAGAATGCCAGACCATTATAGGCAAGCGTTGCCTTGGTTCCTCTGTAGTCCTTTTCGATGAGCATCAGCAGCTCGCCAAAGATCTTACTCATGTTGCCGCGATTGATCTCGTCAATGATGAAGAAGAATTCCTTATCCGGCTGGTTGGCGGCCTTCTGGCAGAAACGATAGAAGATGCCGTACTTCAGTTCAAATCCGTCCTCTGCTGGTTTATAGCCCATTACGAAATCTTCATACGAGTAGTTCTGATGAAACTGTACGAATTCGATCCGGCTGTCATCCATTTCGCCCATCATTGACCAGGCAAGCCGCCGCGCAGCGAAGGTCTTACCAACGCCCGGCGCGCCTTGCAGGATGATATTCTTTTTGTTGCGCAGCACAGCAACAAGGCTTTCATACGATTCCTCGGTCATGTAAACCTCATTGAGGAAATCATTTTTGCTGTATGTGATGGCTTTGTCTAAAGTGTACCCCATGTCAAGGACAATTTGAGTTTTTGGGGTTGCCATCAGCTGGGTATTACGACATAATATAATTGCTTTACCGCTACGGAGGATAGTGCAACGCTGGGAAGCGACATGAGCGCCGTAACGGGTTTGCGAGGGGCGATACCAATCGGTATCGTCTTTTCATGTGGGAACGAATAGCCTCGAAATCGGGCTGGCCGCCACAGGCGGCCAAATGATACCGATGGTTTTCGTCCCCTACGGAAACCAAAGCGATAAATCCCAGGGGTGCGGGGACAGAGTCCCCGCGTCAACTCTCAGGCTTTTCTATCTTCTTTGGAGGAGCTGCGCAGGGAATAGGATAGATGCCTGTGACATAATACTTGTAGTATTCATCAGGTGACAGCCTCGCAAGATCCCACACGTATCGATCTTTGTTGTAGTAATCAGTCCAATCGGTAATGATCTTGGTGATTTGAGCAAACGATGTGGCCTCCTTAATCCGATTACCGATTTCATCCTTCATATGCCCAAAGAATGATTCCTGCGGAGCGTTATCCCAGCAGTTGGCACGACGGGACATTGACTGTCGGAGAGCCTTGTCTTTGAGCAGCTCGACATACTTCACGCTGGTGTAGTGCACTCCTTGGTCGCTGTGCAACAATGTATCAGGACTGAGCTCGTCGCCGTGGTTTTTTACAAGCATTTCTACCGTCTCCAGCACGAAATCAACTTCCAGTGACTCACTCAATGCCCAAGCCAGCAGCTGCTTGGTGAAGGCGTCAATAATCGTGGACAGGTAACATTTACCAGAATCCTTATACAGGATATAGGTGATATCCGTCAGCAGCACTTTTCGAGGCCCATGAGCTTCGAACTGGCGTTCCACCAGATTTGGTGCCACATTGGATGTCTTCAGCGCCTTGGCCATACGCCGATAGGGATTCGCCTTGCGAATAGGGCAAAGAAGACGGTACTTCTTCATTAGACGCCGAATCTTCTTCAGATTCATGTTCACCGGCGGTTCCAGATGAAGCAGCCGCATCTTGATACCCCTGGCTCCTTTTTCGTACCCGCGGAACTGATACGCTTCTACAATAAGCAGGAAGTCCTTCCGATCAGCCTCCTCTCGCTCCTGCCGTTTGGCTTCGTTCTGTAGATAGCTATAATACCCGGAGCGCGATACACAGGCCGCTTTACAAAGCCAGGAGAGGTTTAGCCGGTTATTGTCGCGCATCGTCATCTCTCGGATAATAGCATACTTGGCGTTTGCCGGAACGCTCAAGAGCCCTTGCCTTCCCGGGTCAAAGACACAATTTTTTTTAGAAACTCGATCTCCTGGTCTTTGTACTCGAGCTGTTGCTCCAAGTAAGCAATTCGCTGCTCCGCCGTCATGTTCTTGGCATAGTAGTCATTCGCTGTTGTGATATCCCGGAAACCTTTCCCTTTCTTTACCTCCGTCTTCAGCATCCCTTTAAATCCAGCAACCCGAGTCTTTCCAAGCATCTCCGGATCAATACCGGCTTCCCGGAAAATGGTGTCCGGATCTGCTCCTGCCTGCAGCTTCTGCCAGAAAAGAGACTTGAACGCAGCGGTGAAATGGATGATTAACGGCGAAACATCCAATACATGAGGGCTGGTCCTGAGAATTGCGATCTCTTCCTCGGTAAACTGCTTCCTTGCCATGGCCATGGGTATCCCTCCAATTCACTGATCTTATTGTAATACTCAGCTGAACTGGAGGCAAATCATCTGTCCGAAGAACGGGATTCATGAAACCGATTGTCCGAGGTTCCGGGTTCCGATGAATCCCCTGTCCGAAGGATAGGGCGTTCCTCCTGAAAAACCGTTGCAAACCTCCTTGTTCGAAATGTAGGGATTTCTGAAAAAACGCTGTCCGATGACAGGGTATTCCAGAAACCGAGATGTCCGAACAATGGGGGCTGTCGAAAACTCCAACTGTCCGAAATCATGGGTACATTTTAGTCTTCTGCCTGCAGAGGATTTTCTTCACGAATCAGATCAATAATAAAGTCATATTCAGCTTTTGACAGCCTATATAAACTTCCTTGCGGATTCTGGAAATACTCCATTTCAGCAAGCTCAGGGCAATCCCTTAGTGCCGAATAATCAATAGGCGAAGTAAGACCCTCCACCTTTTCAAAGTAAAGCTTCTCGCCATCCTGTGCCGCGCTGATTTTTGCCAGCGCTACGATTTGCTTAACAGGTGTGGTTTCATAGCCGATGACCATGTCACCGGGCTTTGCGTCAAGGAAGTTTTGGAATATACGCCTCTTATTGCCGTTCTCATTAAAAAGCGTATATGACTGCACTTCACCTACACCAATGTTAGCATAGCTCCAGATTTTTGGATTTGCATTCAACCACCAATAATGAGCATCGTCGTCATCAGGGGTGGGCTCATCTTCATTCTTCCATTGGTAGCGCATGATATCAAATTCAGTTAACGCTTCATACAACTCTGGCCGGAGCTTCCAAATATATCCGCCAGCGACATCAGCACCTGCATCTTTTCCTTGGAAGAGAATGGGCCAATAACGGTTTTTACCATTTTCCCTGATAGACAACGGGCATTGAGTCTCTTTATATATTTTTTTTGCAAGCTGAGTACAATTGCCACTGATGCTGGATGCATTTTTGTTATACTTCTGGGCTATTTGAGTGCATGTTGCTGCTCCGCCCGCTTCATAGAAGGCAGCTAAAACACCACCCCAGACAGGGCCGATAATCTTCTTGCTGTTTAGAAGCTCGAGCCATTTCTCTTTTGTGAAGCCCGGTGTATATTCCTCCAATGACGGGAACCATTCTTCAGAGAAGAGGCTTGGATCACTTCCATCCAGGGCATCTTCATCGTCAGAATTATTATCTTGCTTGTTTTGAGAGAACATCCTGCTGATGTAGAAACCAACATCAATCGTCAATGTTTTTAGTTCGGGATCGGGGTAACAGGTCTCCGTGAGCTGAGATTGGAACAGATTAACAAGTTCTGTATCCTGTTTCAACGCTTCGCTGATCTCGTCATAAAAGCGGAGGAAGCTGCGAACATTATCGGCATACGCACCTTTTTTGAACTTATAATCAGATTCAAGCTCACTGGCGACGGTTTTAACCTCACCAAATTTATAGATGTAATATTTATCCGGATAGCGGAGCCATAGGTAGGTGCTGATTGCGTTTTCATATTGATAATGCTGGGCTGCTCCGTTTCCATGCCGTTCAAGCAAAATAGAGGACTGGAGCTTGAATGCGTTCATGCGCTCAAAGACGTCTTTGCTTTCATCGAACAAATCGATGAACATAGCGCGAACATCCTCTGGTGCTGCCTTTGCGAAGCCGACAATCATCCCTTTGGGAAAATTGTTAACTGAAGCCAGCAAATTGAAGGTTCTGTCCAGTGACCGGCTCAGCATCTCCGCAAAATCAGGTGCTTTGACATCCCAGTTATCCTGGAACCACTTTACTGCTTCCCATTTGTATTTTTCTTCGCCCCATTGCTTGGAAACAAAGTTCTGCTTATACTCGGCCAGGACTTCCTTCAGTCGATACTGATTAAACATAAGACGTCACCTCACCATTAATCTGATAACAGTGCCTTGAGGGTTTGCCCATCGCTATTCTTCCAGGCAATCAAGCCATTGGTACTGCGACCAGTGACAAAGTTGGCAGCTGTGGATGCGCTTTTGAAAACCACATCTTTTATGACTGTCACACCATCGCAGTACTGTTCACGGTATTTCAGCACCGAATTAGCGCTGCGGAATTTGCCTGTTGTGTGTACGTCAGGAGAGACTTGCGATCCTTCTCTAACAATCAATTCCTTTGATGCGGGATCATACTCTCCGGTTGCATCCACGCCTGTCTTTGTTTTCAGATACAGTCTCAATGCGCTCACCTCCACCCTTACGCCTCGCGCAGGCTCTTGTAGATTTCTTCCGTAAAGATACCCAGCACCTGACGCTTGATCTCATCGTTGCCCAGCAACAGGGAGAAGAAATCCTGATTCTGTTCCAGCCCTTCAATCAGCGCGTCGTCTATATCATCGAAGTAGGAGAACTCAAAATCTTGTACCGTATTGAAAGGATGAAAGATATTGAATATTTCGCTTGCCTCCGGGGAACATTGAATCTG
>MTKZ01000353.1_pt1 | contig 32545 bp, 35 predicted proteins | sample 1042781 | NCBI WGS metagenome assembly MTKZ01 (sample SAMN06212207, study PRJNA360539) | anaerobic digester metagenome | biome: Wastewater treatment plant; material: sludge; isolation source: anaerobic digester fed with sludge from wastewater treatment plant | place: Denmark: WWTP Viborg ...
TGCCCGACAAGTTCGCGCACCACAGAGAAATGGTTGCGCTCGGCGTGTTGCTGTATCGCGTGACCGATATCCATCAGATGACGGCCCGGCCGCGCCTGCTCAATTCCAACCATCAGGGCTTCCTGAGTTACCCTCAGGAGCCTTTCCGCCTCGGGCGAAATCCTGCCGACTGCCACAGTCAGCGCCGCGTCGGCATGGTAGCCGTCCAGCAGCACCCCGAGATCAATCCCCACTATATCGCCCGTCATCAGCACCGACGGGCCCGGTATTCCGTGCACAACCTGCTCGTTAACCGACAAACAGACCGAACTGGGATACCCCCGGTAGCCCTTGAACGAGGGCACACCGCCCGCTTCGCGGATCAGTTTTTCGGCCAGGGCGTCCAGGTCGTTGCCCGTCGTCTTGCCGGCCCGGATCGAGTTCGCAAGCGCACTGAGCGTCTGACCGACGATTTTACCGGCCCGCCGCATTCTTGCGACCTCATCCGCTGACTTCAGTCTGACCATTCTACAAACGGCCGCCAATCAGCGACTGAATGACCGACAAGACCTCATCCACCGGCCCGGAGGCATCCACTGCCTCGAGCAGGCCCGTTTTCTGGTAGTAATCCGTGAGGCTCGCGGTCTTGCTCTGGTACTCCACCAGTCTGGTCCGCACCGCCTCGGGCTGATCGTCCTTGCGCTGCTGCACGGCCCCGCCGCACTGGTCGCACACGCCTTCCTTTGCGGGAGGCATGTTGTCCACATGGTACGTGGCGCCACACTTCGTGCAGACCCGGCGGCCCGAGAGCCTCTTCACCAGCACTTCCGGATCGGCCCGAAGGTCAACCACGGCGGTAATCGGCCTGCCGATGCGCTTCAGGAGCGCATCCAGCGCTTCTGCCTGCGCGGTCGTCCGCGGGAAGCCGTCCAGCAGAAAACCCGCCGCCGTGTCCGGCCGCGAAAGCCGCTCCTCGACCATTCCGATTACGATCTCATCCGGGACCAACTCGCCCGCCGCCATATACTTGTTGGCCTGCTTGCCGAGTTCCAGGCCCTTCGCAACGGCATCCCGGAACATTTCACCCGTTGAGATATGAGCGATTCTGTAAGATTCCGCCAGCCTCTCGGCCTGCGTGCCCTTGCCAACCCCGGGCGGTCCGAGCAAAATCAACTGCATGCTGCCACTCCCTGCGCGGGCGTCGCCACCTCGCCGAAACGCTGTCTGACTGCTTCTATTTGATGAACCCCTCGTAATGCCTCATCACGAGCTGCGCCTCAATGGCCTGCATCGTCTCAAGCGCGACGCCGACGATGATCAGCAGCGACGTGCCGCCCACCAGGCCGAACGTGTTGATCTTCGTGATCTGCGGAGTCCAGTACGGCAGCAGCGCGATAAGCCCAAGGAAGACAGCGCCGACGAGAGTGATCCTCGTCATAACCCTGTCAAGATACTCCGTGGTAGGTTTGCCCGGCCGAATGCCCGGGATGTAGCTGCCCCACTTCTTCAGGTTGTCCGAGACATCCTGAACATTGAACGTGACCGCCGTGTAAAAATACGTGAACAGCACGACGAGCGTAAAATACATCAAACCGCCGAACCAGCGCCCCGGCTCGAGGAAGTTCGCAACCGCCATCGCGCCTCTTCCCAGCCATCCCTGACCGCCGAACTGCGCAATCGTCTGGGGGAAGAGTTGGATCGAAATCGCGAAGATAATCGGGATAACGCCGGCCGAGTTGACGCGAAGCGGCAGGTAGCTGCTTGCCCCGCTGGTCATTCTGTTGCCGATGACACGCTTCACGTGCTGAATCGGAATGCGCCGCTGCGCCATCTGCACCGCAACAATCGCGGCCACCGTCGCTATCAGAATGACGACCAGGAGCAGGATCTGACCCAGGTCAATGCTCCCCGCCTGGTAAAGGCGAACTGTCGTCTTGATCTGCGTCGGAAGGCTGGCGATAATCCCCAGGAAAATAATCAGCGAAACGCCGTTGCCGAGCCCCTTGTCGGTGATCATCTCGCCCAGCCACATCAAAAACGCCGTCCCCGCCACCAGCACGATCAGAATCTGAATGTGCCCGCCGAAGCTCGCCGTCAGAATCCCGTTCGCCTTGAGCATGGCGTTCACGCCTGCCGCCTGCACCAGAGCCAGCACGAGCGTAAGATAGCGCGTGTACTGCGCGATCTGCTTGCGCCCGGTCTCGCCCTCTTTCTGCAGGGCCTCGAGCTGAGGAACCGCCATGGTCAAGAGCGACATGATAATGGAGGCGTTGATGTACGGCATGATCCCCATCGCAAGAATGGTGAACTTGCGGAACGCCCCGCCCGAGAACGCATCAAGCAGTCCCAGTGCCGAACCGCTCTCGACCAGCCGGTTCATGGCCTCCTGATCAATGCCGGGAATCGGCACGTGCAGTCCGAGAACATATACAGCGAACATCCCGAACATGAACAGGATGCGGTTCTTCAGATCCGATATTTTGACCGCCTGCGCGACCTTGCTCAGCATCTAATCTAGGCCTCCGCCTGACCTTCGTCCGCCGACGCATCGGCTTCAGGGGCCTCCGCCGCTTCGGGAGCGGCCTCAGCCGATTCCGCCTCGCTGCGCGGAAGCTCGCCGCCGCCCAGAAGAACGGCCTTGCCGCCCGCAGCCTCGATCTTCGCTACCGCGCCCTTCGAGAACGCGTTCGCATGAACCGTGAGCGCCTTCGTCAGTTTGCCCTCGCCGAGAACCTTGACGCCCGCAAGAACCTTCCGGATGATGCGCTTCTCGAGCAGAACCTCGGGAGTCACTTCCGTGTTCGCGTCCAGAAGCTCGAGCTGGCCGACATTGACCTCGGCCATCTCTCTGCGGAACACGTTGGTGAAGCCGCGGCGGCGAGGCAGACGGCGATGCAGCGGGGTCTGACCGCCCTCAAAGCCGATCTTGCTCTGACCGCGCGCCTTGTCGCCCTTGTGCCCCCGGCCGCAGGTCTTGCCCTGCCCCGCCGAGATGCCCCGGCCGATCCGTTTTCGCTTCTTTCTGGACCCCGGAGCCGGGGACAGATCGTGGATATCCAAGTCAGGACTCCCTGGCGGAATCTGCTCCGCCCGCGTCATCAATCACTTCCACTTCGACGAGGTGGCTGATCTTGCGGATCATCCCCCGGATGACGGGAGTGTCCTCCTGCTCCACCTCGGAGTTCAGCCGCCCCAGGCCGAGCGCCACGGCGGTCTTGCCCTGGCTCTTCTCGTAGCCGATCGGGCTCTTCTTAAGCCTGATTTTCAGCATTGGCGACCTCGCTAGCAGTGTTCTCAACAGTCTCGACAGCCCCGTCCCCGGCCGCCTCGCCTTCGGACGCGTCAGCCTCATCGGCGGACTCTTCCACAGCGCTCTGGGTGAGCATCCAGGGCACCATCTCCTCGACAGCGATTCCCCTGGCCTCGCTGACCTCTCCCGCGCGCTTGAACGCCCGGAAGCACTCGAGCGTCGCCCACGCCGTGTTGATCGCGTTGCGCGAACCCAGCGATTTGGCGAGAACATCCTTGACGCCGGCAAGCTCGAGGATGGGCCGGACCGCGCCGCCCGCAACCACGCCGGTTCCCGGCGATGCAGGCCGCATAACAACCTCGCTGGAGCCCCAGTGAGCGTTGACTTCGTGCGGGATCGTGCTGCCGACGACCGGCACCCTCATCATGTTCTTCTTGGCTGCCTCAACGCCCTTACGGATTGCGTCCGGAATAGCGCGCGCCTTGCCCAGACCGACGCCCACATGCCCGTTGTAGTCCCCAACGGCAACGAGGGCGTTCCAACTCATGGTCCGTCCGCCTTTGTGCGTCTTCTGGCACTTGTTCGTTCGCACCACCTGTTCGGTCAGATCAAGGGTGTCGGGATTGATCTTTGCCATATGGTATGGGTCTCCTAAAACCTCAGCCCTGCTTCGCGGGCGGCGTCGGCCAGGCGCTTGACCCGGCCATGAAACTGGTAGCCGCCCCGATCGAAGCGCACCGCCTCGATTCCCGCGGCCTTCGCGCGCTCGGCAATCAGCTTGCCGACCGCCTCCGCCGCTTTCAGATTGCCGCCGCTGCCGAGCGACCGCAACTCCTTCTCAGCCGACGAAGCGCTCACAAGGGTCGTGGCTGCGTCATCGTCAATGATCTGAGCGTATATGTGACTCAGGCTGCGGAAGACGTTCAGACGCGGCCGCGCGGAGTCGCCCGAGACCTTCTTTCGCACTCGTCGATGGCGCCGTATTCTCTTCTCGTGTTTCTCGTCCATTTGATCCTTGCTCGAAAGCTAGCGAGCGGCCACACGCCGCTCTCGCGGGCCCTCTACTAAGCGCCCGCCTTGCCGGCCTTGCCGGCCTTCCTGCGAATCCTCTCGCCGCGATAGCGAATGCCTTTGCCCTTGTAAGGCTCGGGCGGGCGCACTTTGCGGATTTCGGCCGCCTGCTGGCCGACCTTCTCCTTGTCAATGCCGCGGACGGTGATCAGCGGCTCGCGCGTTCCCACCTCCTGGCCAATCTCGAACTCCACGCCATCGAGCGGCTTGACCCGGACGGGATGCGAATAGCCCACCGTCAGGACAAGCTCCTTGCCTTCGAGCGCGGCCCTGTACCCCACCCCGCCGATCGCAAGCACCTTCTCGTAGCCGCTGCTGACGCCCACGATCATGTTGCTCAGAAGCGTGCGGGTGAGGCCGTGCATCGCCCGGTGCTCGCGCTCATCGCTTGCGCGCTCAACCCGGACCGCCGCATCCTCAACGGCTATTGTGACATGCGGCCACAGGGCGCGTGTCAGTGTGCCCTTCGGTCCTTCGACCGTCACCTGATTCTCCGGACCGACTTCTATCTTAACGCCGGCGGGCCGGGCTATGGGCATGAGTCCAATGCGTGACATAAACTTAACCTCTCGTGTTTACCAGACGAGGCACAGAACCTCGCCCCCGACGCCCAGGTCACGGGCCGCGCGATCGGTCATGAGACCCCGCGAGGTCGAGACGATGGCGATTCCCAGCCCCTTCAGCACGCGCGGAACGTCGGCTTTGCCTTTATAGACGCGCAGCCCCGGCTTCGACACGCGCTTGAGGCCGTTCAGCACCCTTTCGCGCTTCGATCCGATGTACTTGAGCTGGACGCGGGTCATCGCCTCAGGCCCTTCGCTCTCAACAGCCTCGAAGCCGCGGATGTACCCCTCGTCGCGCAGAATCCGTAGAATCTCGAGATTCAGCTTCGATGTCGGCACATTCGTCTGATCGTGCAGCGCGCGATTTGCGTTGCGAATGCGGGTCAACAGGTCTGCAACTGTATCTGTAACGGGCATGAGTATCTCCTACCAGCTCGCCTTGCGGACGCCCGGGATCAGGCCGTTGTGGGCCATTTCCCTGAAGCAGACCCGGCAGATACCGAAGCGCCGGATAAAGCCGCGGGGGCGGCCGCAGATGCTGCAGCGATGGTATGCCCGCACCTTAAACTTGGGTTTCCTCGCCGCCTTTTCAATTAAGGACTGTTTCGCCAAAAGCTATTGCTCCTGTTGTCGCGTGTCTTCTCGTCTGCTCCAGCGGCCGCCGCTATCGCCGGGAAATGCATCCCGCGCGGCCGCCGCCTTCAACAAAACTACTCGTCGGAAGCCTGGGCCTTCTTCGCGTTGTCGATGACCGCCTGCGCCGACTGCGCCGGCATCTCTTCGTAGTGCCCGTGCTCGATTATGAACGATCCCCTGCCGCGTGCGATAGATTTGAGGTCTATCGCGTACCGCTGCATCTCGGAAAGCGGCACCAGGGCCCGCACAACCTGCCTGCCATCGCCGGTCGGCTCCATCCCGAGGATGCGGCCCCGCTTGCCATTCAGGTCGCCGATGATATCGCCCATATACTCGTCAGGCACGGTAACTTCGGCCTTGACGATAGGCTCGAGCAGAACAGGATGCGCCTTCTGCGCCGCCGCGTTCAGCGCCGCCACGCCCGCAAGCTTGAACGCCATTTCGGACGAGTCCACCGGATGGAACGAGCCGTCGTAGACCTTCGCTCTAATGTCCACTACGGGATACCCGGCGATGAGCCCGCGCTCCATGCCCTCACGGATGCCCTTCTCGACAGCCGGAATGTACTGCCTCGGAATGGCCCCGCCCACGACACTGTCAACGAACTCGAACCCGGCGCCCCGCTCAAGCGGCTCGAACTCGACCCAGCAATCGCCGAACTGGCCCCGGCCGCCCGTCTGCTTCTTGTGACGGCCCTGCGCCTTTGCGCTTGTCTGTATCGTCTCGCGATACGGAATCAGCGGGGTCGAGGAGTCGACCCCGACGCCGAACTTCCTCTTGAGCCTGTCAATAATGATGTCAACGTGAGCTTCGCCGAGCCCGCTGATCAGCGTCTCGCCCGTCTCCTGCTCGCGGTGGAACCGGAACGTCGGATCCTCGTCGGCGAGCTTGCCGAGCGCCGGCCCGAGTTTGTCCTCATCCGCCTTGCTCTTCGCAGAGATTGCCAGCGAATAGACAGGCTCTGGAAACGCGATGGACGTAAACACAATCGGGCTCGCCTTGTCGCAGAGCGTGTCACCCGTAATCGTGTTGGTCAGCTTCGCAACCGCGCCGATATCCCCCGCCGGTATTGAACTGGTGGCTTCCTGCTGCTTGCCTTTCAGGAAGTAAATCTGTCCGACGCGCTCTTCATGGCCCTTGGTCGCGTTCCACATGTGCGAATCCGACCTGGCCTCGCCGCTCACAACACGGAAGTACGTTAACTTGCCGACGTACGGGTCCGCCGTACTCTTGAACACTATAGCCGAGAACGCGGAATCCGCGGTCGAACGGCTGTCGCCAGCCTCTGAGTCGGGCTTGTGTCCCTCGCGCGCCGGAGCATCAGCCGGCGACGGGAACTGCTCGGCAATAACCCCGAGCAATGTCTCAGCACCGATTGTCTTGCCGCTCGAGCCGCAGAACACCGGGCAGAACGAACCGTTCTTCATTCCGGCATGCGCTCCGGTGATGATCTCGTCATCGCTCAGCGTACCCTCGCTGAAGTACTTCTCGATGAGTTCGTCGCTCGATTCAGCCGCGGCCTCGATAAGGGACTCGCGCAGCTCCTGCGCCCGGTCGGCCAGATCCGCGGGGACATCGCCCTCGGTCATCTTGCCGCCCTCCCATTTGAATGCCATCATATGAACGAGGTCAACAACCCCCTCGAAGCTGTCCTCGCTGCCAATCGGCATCTGCAGCGCGACGACCTTGTTGCCGAATCTCTCACGCAGTGCGCCGAGCACCCGGTAGAAATCGGCGTTCTCGCGGTCCATCTTGTTGATGAAGAAGGCACGCGTCATGCAGCCCCTGGAGTAATCCCAGCCCGTCTCAGTACCGACCTCTACCCCGCCGACCGCGTCCACAACAATGAGCGCGGCTTCGGCGACGGCCATGGCTCCCGCCACATCACCGACGAAATCTGAGTAGCCCGGGGTGTCGAGAAGATTGACCTTCACCTTGCCCCATTCGACGGGCGCAACGGCGGTCGAGATGGTCATCTTCCTCTGTACTTCATCCGGGTCGAAGTCGCAGGTTGACGTCCCGTCGTCCACGCGGCCCAGCCGGTCTATGCTTTTGCCCGTAAACAGCAGCATCTCGGCGAGCGAAGTCTTGCCGGCTCCCCTCTGGCCTGCCAGCGCCACGTTGCGAATTGTGTCGGCGGTGTGCTTGCTCATGGTGCTCGGTTAAACCTCCCGGAACGGGCAGCCCAACGCCGCAAGCAGGGCTCGCCCTTCCTCATCCGTTCTGGCGGTGGTCACTATGGCCACATTCAGCCCGCGTATGCGGTCAATCTTATCGTAGTCTATCTCTGGGAATACGAGCTGCTCTTTCATACCCATGGCGAAGTTACCACGGCCGTCAAACGAGTCCGGCGAGATTCCGCCGAAGTCCCGGACGCGAGGCAACGTGAGGTGGAAGAGCTTGTCCAGAAACTCCCACATTCTGTCACCGCGCAGGGTGACCCTGCAGCCGATGCGCATTCCTTCGCGCAGCTTGAAATTCGAGATGGACTTGCGGGCGCGGGTGATTGCGGGCTTCTGACCCGTGATCACGGCCATATCGCTGACCGCGCCGTCCAGCACCTTCGCATCCGTGATCGCCTGCCCGACGCCCATGTTGACGACAACCTTCACGAGCCTCGGCACCCGCATCACATTGTCATACTGGAAGCGGTCGCGCAGCGCCTGGACTACCTCCCCGTGGTAGCGGACCTTGAGCCTCGGAGGCGCGGCGGGCGCCTGCGGCTGCTTTGCCGCAGCCTTTTCGGCCGTGGGCTTGCCTTTAGACCCTTTGGCGGCAGCCTTCTCGGCCTTCGCCCCGCCCGCGGGCGCTTCGGTTTTCTGCTTCTTGGATTCAGACATCGTCTATGAACTCTCCGGAACGCTTGCTGATGCGCCCCCGCCTTCCGTCAGCGGTGCGGCCCATCGCGACTTTCGTGGGCTTGCCGCTCTGCGGGTCAACCAGCATCACCTTGCTGCGATGAAGCGGGCCCGGGCGCTCGATCCGCCCGGTCTGCGTCTGCGGCATGGCGCGGGTCGCCTGGCGCGGCCGCTGATGGCGCACCTGGATGTTGACCCCCTCGACGTAGACAAAGCCCTTGTCAGGCTCGACCTCGACGATCTTGCCGCGCTTGCCCCTGTCCTTCCCGGCCAGCACCACGACCTCATCGCCTCTCTTCAGGCGCATATGCCCTTCAAATTTGTCCTGTTTCTTTCTCATGTCGTGATTTCCACGGGCCCGGCGCCCAGCTTAGAGAACCTCCGGCGCAAGCGATACTATCCGCATATAGTTCTTTTCGCGAAGCTCGCGAGCCACAGGCCCGAAAATGCGCGTGCCCCGCGGCTCGCCCTGGGGGTTGATGAGAACTGCGGCGTTCTCGTCGAACTTGAGCGTCGAGCCGTCATCCCGCCTCACAGGCCGCGATGTCCGCACGACAACTGCCCGGACGACTTCGCCCTTCTTGACAGCCGATCCGGGCGCCGCCTGCTTGACAGCGCACACGATGACGTCGCCCACGCGGGCGTATCTCGGCGCGCTCCCCTTCATAACCCGAATGCACATCAGCACCCGCGCCCCGGAGTTGTCGGCTGCTCGTAATCTTGTGTATTGCTGAATCATAGAACTATTGCTCGCTCATTGCCCCGGCGCTTCGGCCGCCCGAAAACGGCCCCGCGGCAGCCCGGGCAAGACTACTTGGCCTTCTCGACCACCCGTACCATTCGCCACCGTTTTTCCTTGGAAATCGGCCGCGACTCCATAATCTCGACGGTGTCCCCGACGCCCGCCTCATTGTTCTCGTCGTGCGCCTTGAACTTGGTGCTCCGGCGAATAATCTTGCCGTACAGCGGATGCCGCACCAGCGTCTTGATCTCGACGATGACAGTCTTGTCCATCTTGTCGCCGACGACTACTCCCTGCCGGACCTTCCGCCGCCCGCGGACCTCAGACGTTGTTTCCATCAGATACCTGCCTCCCGCGCCTTAGCCCGCTCGGCCTGCGCCTGCAAAATCCGCGCGATATGCTTGCGGCTCTCGCGAATTCGGTGAGCCTTCTCGAGCTGCTTCGTGGACCGCTGATAGCAGAAGTGGAACAGCTCCTTGCGCGTGTCGGCGAGCATCTTCTCGAGCTCAGCGTCCGTCGCCTCGCGCACGTTCTTACGCAACTCCGCTTTCTTCAAGCATTTCTCCTATCGTCTGCTTGGTTATAAACCTGGTCTTTATCGGCAGCTTGTGCGCCGCCAGCAGCAGGGCTTCCTTCGCGAGCGTCTCGGGAACCCCGGACATCTCGAAAAGCACTCTGCCCGGCTTCACAACCGCAACCCACGACTCGGGCGCACCCTTGCCGCTGCCCATGCGGGTCTCGGCGGGCTTCTTCGTAACAGGCTTGTCCGGGAAAACCCGAATCCACACCTGCCCGCCCCTCTTCACATGCCTTGTCATGGCGACCCTGGCTGCCTCGATCTGGTTGCTGGTCATCCAGCACGGCTCGAGCGCCTGAAGCCCGTAGTCGCCGAAGTTGATCTCGACACCGGACATCGTCTTGCCCGCCATCGAACCCCGATGGTGCTTGCGGTGCTTAACTTTCTTAGGCATCAACATGGGTCGTTATCTCCTGCCTCCGCGGCCACCGCCCTGCGTCCGGCCGCCGCCCTGCGGCCGGCCCCGTCCGGGCCCGCCGTATCCGCCGCCGCCCGGCCTGCGGCCATAGCCGCCCGGCCCGCCCTCTCGCGGCCCGTAGCGATCACGCGGGGCAGACACATAGTCCGGATCCTTGCGAACCTCATTCTTGAGTATGTCGCCCCGGTAGATCCACACCTTGACGCCGATGTTGCCGTATGTCGTGGCGGCTTCCGAGAAACCGTAGTCAATGTCCGCGCGAAGCGTATGCAGCGGAATCTTGCCCTGCTTGTCCATCTCCACGCGGGCCATTTCGGACCCCGCCAGACGTCCCGCCGAGCGCACCTTTATGCCCTTCGCTCCCAGGCGCATCGCCCTCAGAATCGCCTGGCGCATCGCGCGCTTGTAGGCGACGCGGCGCTCGATCTGAGCGGCAATGTTCTCCGACACAAGCTGCGCGTCCAAATCCGGCACCCTGATCTCCGTCACCGACACGTGCGCAGGCTTCTTGATCAGGCGGCTGATCTGCGACTGCAGTTCATCAATGCCCTTGCCGCCCCGTCCGATAACGATGCCCGGCTTTCCGGTGAACAGCGTCACGGTGACCCGGTTCGCGGCACGCTCGATCTCCACCCGGGAGATGCCGGCCTGCGCCAGCTTCTTGCGAATGAACGTCCGGATGTCGTGGTCTTCCTTAAGGTATGCCGGGAACTCTTTGTCGGCGAACCACTTGCTGTCGGGCTCGCGGTTGATGCCGATACGCAGTCCGATGGGATGTATCTTTTGACCCAACTACTCGTCTCCCTTTTGGGCCGGCTCATCGCCGCCTGTCTCTTCCGAAGCTTCAGCGCCCTGCTCTTCGGCTGCGGGCGCCTCAGAAGCCTCCGGCGTGCTTTCGGCAGCCTGCGGGGCTTCTTCTTCAACAGCCGCCGTCTGCCCGGCAGCCTCTTCCTTCACTTCTTCCTTCGGCTCGGCCGGCACAGCTTTCGCGCCGCGCGCGGGCTTCTCAGCGGCCTCTGGCTTGCCCTGACGCCGCCCCTTCGCTTCGCCGCGCCCGACGGTGCGGGCCAGCTTGCGGGTACTCGGCTTGGGCTCAGTCTCCTCGACCATCACCGTGATGTGACTGGTGCGCTTGATGATCCGGTACGCCCGCCCCATCGCCCTCGGATGGATTCTCTTCAGGGTGGGGCCCGCATCCGCAAAGCAGCCGCTGACCTTAAGCGAGTCCCGCGGCACGCCCAGGTTCGCCTCGGCGTTCGAAGCCGCCGATTTCACCAGCTTGCCGACCACCTGCGCGGCGCGGTTGGGCGTCGCTCGCAGAATAGCCGCCGCCTCATCCACGTACTTGCCCCTCACAAGCTCCAGCACAAGCCGGACCTTTCTCGGAGACATCAGGATGTACGATGCTCTTGCGCGTGTTTGCTTAGCCATTTTCTGAGCCGTTCGAAAAACCTTTCTTTCCTGGCGCCTTTGTCGGGCCCGGCTTACTTCAGCGAAGTCGAGCGCTCCGTGTGCGAGCCGTGACCGCGATACGTTCGGGTCAGCGCAAACTCGCCGAGCTTGTGACCAACCATGTTCTCCGTCACGAAGATCGGAATGTGCTTGCGGCCGTCATGCACAGCCAGCGTATGTCCAATCATGCTCGGAAAGATCGTTGAGCGCCTGGACCAGGTCTTTATGATCTTCTTCTCGTTCCTGGCGTTCATATCGTCGATCTTCTTCAGCAGTTTCGGGTCCGCGTAGGGCCCCTTCTTCAATGATCGTGACATCTACAGACTCATCGCCTCCAGCCGTTCACCTTTGCGGCGCTCATCGAGCCCCGCAGCTTTCAAAATGCAGCGCACCAGACTACTTCTGGCCTCTTCGCCGGACAATCAGCCTGTCCGACTGCTTCTTGCCCCGGGTCTTGTGCCCGAGAGCCGGCTTGCCCGACGGTGAAACAGGGTGCTTCCGCCCCACCGGGCTCTTGCCCTCACCTCCACCGTGCGGATGGTCGCGCGGGTTCATGACGACGCCGCGCACATGCGGCCGCCGCCCCAGCCAGCGCTTGCGTCCGGCTTTCCCGAGCGAGATGTTCTCGTGATCTACGTTGCCGATCTGGCCGATCGTGGCGCGGCACTCGACCAGCACCAGCCGCATCTCGCCCGACGGCAGACGGAGCTGCGCATACTTGCCTTCCCGCGCCATAAGCTGCGCGCCCGAACCGGCGCTGCGCACCATCTGCCCGCCCCTGCCCGGCGACAGCTCGACATTGTGCACAATGCTGCCCACAGGAATGGCGGAGAACGGCAGGCAGTTGCCCGGCCGCACTTCGGCTTCTGGTCCCGACATGACGGTCATCCCAACCGTGAGGCCCACAGGGCAAAGAATGTAGCGCTTCTCGCCATCCTTGTAGTGGATGAGCGCTATGCGCGCCGAGCGGTTCGGATCGTACTCGATCGCCGCGACCTTGCCCGGCACCCCGTCCTTGCTGCGCTTGAAGTCAATGACGCGATACTGCTGGCGCTCGCCGCCGCCGCGGAAGCGCGCCGTCGCCCGCCCCTGGTTGTTGCGGCCGCCAGTGCTCTTCAGGGGCCGCAGCAGAGCCTTCTCGGGCCTGGTCTTCGTGACCTCATCGAACGTCGAGACGGTCATGTATCTCCGTCCCGGCGATGTCGGCTTAAACTGTTTCAGGGCCATGCGTTAAGTCCTCTGAGTTGCGCTCTTGGAAAGCCGATCAGGCTCTCTCGAATATGTCAATGTGCTCGCCTTCCGCAAGCGTGACGATCGCCTTCTTCCAGTCGGCCGTGCGTCCCTGAGGGGCGCGGCCGCGCCGGCGTGTCTTGCCCTTCACGTTCAGGGTGTTGATCTTGGTAACGTGAACGTTGAACACCTTCTCGATCGCCTCTTTGATCTCGATCTTGTTGGAGTCAGGCGCCACGGAGAAGCTGTACTTGTGCAGCGCCGTGCCCTGCATGGTCTTCTCGGTAACGAGCGGGCTCTTGATGATCTCGTAGGGATCTTTCATTTGCTCCAGCATTCCTCCATCCTGGCAAGCGCTCCGCGCGTCACGACGATCTGGCCGCCGTCCGCGACGTCCCGGGTGCTGATGTCAAGCGCCGTTCTCAGACGCACGCCCGGAATGTTGCGGACCGACTTGAGCAGGATTTCGTCATACTCAGCGACCACCAGAAGCGTCTTGCCCGTAACTTCCATCGCGTCCAGCAGAAGCGCCGCTTCGCGCGTCGAAATCTTCGGCAGCATAAACTCCTCGATGACGAGGACGTCACCCGCGGCCGCCTTCGCGCTCAGCGCGGACGCGAGCGCCGCACGCCGCATCTTTTTGGGCATCGCCTGCGTATAGTCACGCGGCGTAGGACCGAACACCACTCCGCCGTGGCGGTAGTGAGGCGCGCGGGTCGTGCCCTGGCGTGCCCGCCCGGTGCCCTTCTGGCGATACGGCTTCTTGCCGCCGCCTGCTATCTCGCTGCGGCCCTTCGTGTCGGACGTGCCCTGACGCGCCGCGTTCAACTCGGCAACGACCTTCTGGTGCACGAGGTGCAGATTCGGCTCGCGGCCGAACAGGTTCGCGGCAAGTTCGATATCCCCGGCCGGCTTGCCCTGCTTGTCAAATAGTCTGGCAGTCGCCATCAGCCTTCTCCCTTATCAGCGCCGGGCTGCGCGGGGGCAGCCTTCAGTCGCCGTATGGTCAGCAGTCCGCCGTTGGCTCCCGGCAAGGCCCCCTTCACCAGCAGAAGGCCCCGCTCCGCGTCAACGCGATAAACTCTCGCGCTTCGGATGGTGACAGCCTCGTTACCCATATGTCCCGGGCGGCCGCTGCCCTTAAAGACTCTCGCGGGATCCGTCGCGCCGCCGGACTGCGGCTTGCGATGGATCATCGAACCGTGCGTCATATCGGCGCCGTGGAAGTGATACCGCTTGACGACCCCCGCAAAGCCCTTGCCCTTGCTGACTCCCGTGACCGCCAGAACATCTCCGGCCGAAAACTGATCAACCGTCAGTTCGTGCCCGAGTTCGATCTCCTCGGATGCGGCGACCCGGAACTCCTTCAGGTGCTTGAAATGGCCCTTGCCGGCCTTCGCGCAGTGCCCGGCCTCGGGCCTGTTCAGCCCATGTCGCTTCAGGTCGCCCTTCACCTTCTTGCCATCCTTCTGTTTGGCGCCAGGGCGAAGCGGAGACTTGATGCCGCCGATCTGAACTGCGCTGTATCCGTCCCGGTCCACGGTCTTCCGCTGCAGGACGACACAGGGATCGGCCTGAACGACAGTGACGGGCACCAGGCGTCCGTCGCCATCATACAGGCTCGTCATCCCGATTTTCTTACCGATAATGCAGGCTTCCATGTGTCAGAGTTTGATTTCTATGTTCACGCCGCTCGGAAGATCGAGACGCATCAGCGCATCAATCGTCTTCGGACCGGGGTTCAGAATGTCAATCAGCCGCTTGTGCGTGCAGAGCTGGAAGTGCTCCATGGACTCCTTGTCGATGTTCGGCGCCCGGTTGACGCAGAAAATCTCCTTCTTGGTCGGCAGAAGCACCGGTCCCGAGATGCGCGCGCCCGTGCGCCGGGCGGTCTCGACGATCCGCTCAGACGACTGGTCAAGCAGCTTGTGATCGAACGCCTTCAGGCGTATGCGAACTTTGTCCCTACGCATTGTCTGTTTACTCGATGATCTTCGAAATGACGCCGGCGCCGACGGTGTGCCCGCCCTCGCGAATCGCGAAGCGCAGACCCTCTTCCATCGCTATCGGCACGATCAGCTCGCCCACGATCGAGATGTTGTCACCAGGCATCACCATCTCGACACCCTCGGGAAGCTCAACAGAGCCCGTAACGTCCGTCGTCCGGAAGTAGAACTGCGGGCGGTATCCCTTGAAGAACGGCGTGTGACGCCCGCCCTCTTCCTTCGTCAGAACGTAAACCTGAGCCTCGAACTTCGTGTGAGGCGTGATCGACTTCGGCTTCGCCAGAACCTGCCCACGCTCGATGTCCTTGCGGTCCACGCCGCGAAGAAGAACGCCGACGTTGTCACCGGCACGGCACTCGTCCAGAAGCTTCCGGAACATCTCGATCCCCGTCGCAACTGTCTGGCGAGTCTCCTTGATCCCGACGATCTCCACAGGCTCGTTCAGCTTCAGAACGCCGCGCTCGACACGGCCCGTCGCAACCGTCCCGCGGCCCGTGATCGTGAAAACGTCCTCGACGCTCATCAGGAACGTCTTGTCCGTGTCCCGCTCCGGAGTCGGGATGTACGTGTCGATCGCCTCCAGAAGCTCGGGAACCGACTTCACCCAGTCATCCTCAAGGTTCCCCGCCTCGATCTGCTCCAGAGCCTTCACTGCCGAACCCCGGATCACAGGGATGTCGTCCCCCGGGAACTCATACTTGCTCAGAAGGTCCCGAACCTCGAGCTCGACCAGGTCCAGAATCTCCGGGTCGTCAACCATGTCCGTCTTGTTCATGTAGACCACGATGTACGGAACGCCAACCTGCCGCGCAAGAAGGATGTGCTCGCGAGTCTGCGGCATCGGGCCGTCCGCCGCGCTCACAACCAGAACCGCGCCGTCCATCTGGGCAGCGCCCGTGATCATGTTCTTGATGTAGTCCGCGTGACCCGGGCAGTCAACGTGCGCGTAGTGACGCGTCTCCGTCTCATACTCCGCGTGGAAAATGTTGATCGTAACGCCGCGCTCGCGCTCCTCGGGAGCGCCGTCAATCTGATCGTAGGGCGTGTACTTCGCAAGCTCGCGCTTCGCAAGAAACGCCGTGATCGCCGCCGTCAGCGACGTCTTACCATGGTCCACGTGCCCGATCGTTCCAATGTTCACATGCGGCTTGGTCCGCTCAAACTTCTGTTTCGCCAACTCTTGTTCGCTCCTCTTGGTCTTCCAGAATGGTGTTGTCGCTGATTATGTCAATGCTCTCGCGGCAGATCGCTCTGCTGCGCGTCAGGCAGGTCTTCACCCGACCGGCACTCCCTGCGCTTTCGACAGCAGGGCCGCAGCCAGGCTCTTCGGAACCTCTTCGTAATGAGAAGGCTCCATCGTGTATGAGGCCCGGCCCTGGCTCATGGAGCGCAAGGTCGTGGCATATCCGAACATCTCGGAAAGGGGCACCTCGGCACGGATCACCTGGGTCTTGGAGGGTCCGGCCTCCATGCCCTCGATCCGCCCCCGGCGCGCGTTGAGGTCGCCCATCACGTCCCCCATATAGTCTTCAGGAGTGATGACCTCGACCGACATGACCGGCTCTTTGATGACAGGCGCGGCCTTGCGGATGGCGTCTTTGACCCCCATGGACCCCGCGATCTTGAACGCCATCTCCGAGGAGTCCACCTCGTGATACGAGCCGTCCAGAAGAGTAACTTTTACATCAACAACGGGGTAACCCGCAATACACCCCGAGTCCATGGCCTCGCGGACACCCGCCTCGACAGCCGGGACGTACTCCTTCGGGACCGTTCCGCCGACGATCTTATTCTCGAAGAAGAAGCCCTCGCCGGGCTCCATCGGCTCGACGGACAGGATGACATGCCCGTACTGCCCCCGCCCGCCGGACTGCCGCACAAAGCGCCCCTCCGCGCGCGCCGGCGCCGTGATCGCCTCACGGTAGGAGACCTGCGGGCGGCCGTGATTCGCCTCGACCTTGAACTCCCTCAAAAGGCGGTCAATAATGATCTCGAGGTGCAGCTCGCCCATTCCGGCGATGATCGTCTGCGCGGTCTCTTCGTCCGTGTAGGTCCGGAAAGTCGGATCCTCGGCAGAGAGGCGCTGCAGGGCAAGCGCCATCTTCTCCTGGTCCGCCTTGGTCTTGGGCTCGATTGCCACCGAGATGACCGGATCCGGGAACGTGATGGATTCGAGCAGGATCGGATGAGCCTGCTCGCAGAGAGTGTCGCCCGTGCCGGCCTCGCTCAGACCAACAGCGGCCACGATGTCGCCTGTCCGCACCAGTTCCACATCTTCGCGGTGATTTGCGTGCATGCGCAGAATTCTGCCGATACGCTCCTTGCGGTCGCGGGAAGCGTTGAAGACGAACGAGCCCTTCGTCAACTGACCCGAATACACCCGGAAGAAGGTCAGGCGGCCGACATACGGGTCGGACATCACCTTGAAGGAGAGAGCCGCAAACGGCTCATCGTCGGACGGCTCCCGAAGGATCGCCTCACCGGTGGACGGATGAATGCCGCGAACCGCGCCCACATCGAGCGGCGACGGAAGGTAGTTCACCACTGCGTCCATCAGAGGCTGAATGCCCTTGTTCTTGAACGCCGTCCCGCAGAGCACGGGGACGATCTTCCCTTCGCAGGTTGCGCGGCGAACGGCGGCGTTGATCTCGCCCGGAGTCACCTTCTCGCCGCCGAGATACTTCTCCATAAGGTGGTCGTCAACTTCGGCGACCGCTTCGTAGAGGTGCTCGCGCCACTCGGCGGCCTGCTCCCGGTACTCCTCGGGAATCTCTACGACCTCGAACTCCTTGCCCTCATCATCCTTATAGATGACGGCGTTGATCTGCACCAGGTCAATGATGCCCCGGAAGCCGACTTCGGCCCCGATGGGCAACTGGAGCGGCACCGGAACGGAGCCCAGGCGCTCCCGGATGCGCTCGACAACCCTGAAAAAGTCGGCCCCCACCCTGTCCATCTTGTTGACAAAGCAGATGCGCGGAACCTTGTAGCGATCGGCCTGCCGCCAAACGGTTTCGGACTGCGGCTGAACGCCCTCCACCGCGCTGAAAACTGCGACAGCTCCGTCCAGCACCCGCAGGCTGCGCTCGACCTCGACGGTAAAGTCCACGTGGCCGGGAGTATCAATGATGTTGACCAGGTGCCCCATCCACTCGGCGGCGGTGGCAGCGGAGGTGATGGTGATGCCCCGCTCCTGCTCCTGCTCCATCCAGTCCATGGTGGCGTCGCCCTCGTGGACTTCGCCCATCCTGTGGATGCGGCCGGCGTAGAAGAGCATCCGCTCAGTCGTGGTAGTCTTACCAGCGTCTATATGAGCGGCGATCCCGATATTCCTGACTTTTTCCAGTGGAAACTGCTTCATAAGTTCAGGGCGCGGCGCCAGCGCGCCGCGTACACGAAAAGATTCCGCGGGCATCCCCATCGGTTCTTGAGCCCGGAGTGCCCTGCGCTTTCGCTTGCTGCCCATCCATCAGGACAGGCATTTTGAGGGCGGCCTCCGTTGAGGTCGCCCTGCTAAAGAAACTTGCCTCGCTAATACCGATAGTGCGCGAAAGCCTTGTTGGCGTCGGCCATACGGTGGCCGTCTTCGCGCTTCTTAATGGACGCGCCCTGTCCGTTGGCAGCATCCATCAGCTCGCCGGAGAGACGCTCGATCATCGTCTTGCCAGAACGTCTCTGCGAAAAGGTGACCAGCCAGCGGATCGCAAGCGACGTCCGCCGCTCCGTGCGCACCTCGACAGGCACCTGATACGTCGCGCCGCCCACGCGCCGCGGCTTGACTTCGAGCACGGGCATCACGTTCCGGATCGCCGTCTCGAAGACCTCGATCCCCGGCTTTCCGGTCTGTTCCTCGATCTGCTTCAGCGCTCCGTAAACGATGCGCTCGGCCGTGCCCTTTTTCCCCCACAGCATAATGCGGTTGATGAAGCGCTGCAGAAGAACGCTTCCGTAAACGGGGTCAGGCGGGATCGGAACTCTTTTCGCTGGTCCTTTTCTTGGCATAGTGTTCCCTTGAGACTACTTGGGTTTCTTTGTCCCGTACTTGGAGCGGCTGCTCTTGCGGTCGCGGGTACCCGCGGTGTCGAGGGTTCCGCGAACGATGTGGTAGCGAACCCCCGGCAGATCCTTGACGCGGCCGCCGCGAATGAGCACCACCGAGTGCTCCTGCAGGTTGTGACCGATGCCCGGGATATACGCAGTAACCTCCATGCCGTTGGTAAGGCGCACCCTGGCGATCTTGCGCAGGGCCGAGTTCGGCTTCTTCGGCGGAACAGTGCGCACAACGAGGCACACGCCGCGCTTCTGCGGCTGGCCCTTCAACGCGGGCGCGGAGGTCTTCTTCCGGACCGGGCTGCGCCCTTTTCGTACAAGTTGACTGATTGTTGGCATAGACTATTGATACCGCTTCGTCATATAGCGTCTGGCCCGCCCGGCCTCATCGGCGCGGGGGTCCAGAATCCGCATGTCCCCATCCGTTCGGGACGCGAAAAAAAACCCCTCAAACAGGCGCAAGAGGGGCGGACATACGCAAAACATTCAGTGTCGTCAGGTTAATTCCGACTAAAATGCGGTTGCCCTATTGCCCCCTTTGTTGTGCCGGAATCCGGAAAACCCGGACTCAGCGGCGCCTGAAAAGTCGAACCTATGCAGTATACCGGGATGCCCGCACACTGTCAAGGGCTTCATCAGGCTTTTTGACCTTACATGCTCCCCCGGGCGGCATACGCCGGCGCCCTCTTTGGAGCCTGCCGGTCCCAGACGCCCCCGGGGATGCAATCCTGCACCCCGGGAGGCGCCTGCATAATCAGATTTCGGCTTCGTCTGAGGCAGGATCGAAATCCGCCTCAATTTCGGCGTCTTCGTCGTCTTCCAAACCCTCGGCCGCAATCTCGAGCCCGGCTTCGCCCGCAAGCGCGCGCACGGTGCCGGCCAGAATGCTTGCCGCGTCCAGTTCGCTGTCGTCCGCGAGTTCGGCTTCGGACTCGTCCGGCCGCGTAATCGTCAGAAGGTCAGAGACGTCCTCCAGCCGCCTTGGCTGGACAGGTCTGGTCAGAATCGGCGTCAGAATCCTGCCCTCTTCGTCCGTCACTTCGAGGTCGCGATATATTGGCAGCCCCGTGCCCGCCGGGATCAGGCGGCCGATGATTACGTTCTCCTTCAGGCCAACCAGGTTGTCTACCTTGCCCCGGACAGCCGCATCGGTCAGAACGCGCGTTGTCTTCTGGAAGGACGCGGCGGAGAGGAAGCTGTCGGTCGCCAGAGATGCTTCGGTGATGCCAAGCAGCACCCACTCGCCCGTTGCCGGCTGCCCCGGAGGGTCCGTCGCCATCACGCGGCGGTTCTCGTCCTCGAAGGCGAACTTGTCAACAACCTGCCCGGGCAGCGTCGCCGTATCGCCGGCCTCCAGAATCTTGCGCTTGCGCAGCATCTGGCGGACGATCACTTCGACATGCTTGTCGTTGATCTCAACGCCCTGCGACTTGTAAACCGCCTGGATCTCACGAACCAGATAGTCCATTACGCCGCGGACCCCCTGAAGCTGCAGCACCTTCTGAGGATCCAGAGGGCCTTCCGTGAGGCGGTCGCCCGCCTGCACCTCGTCACCGACTTCGACTTCGAGATTGCCGCGGTAGGGAACGAGATGGGTCTTGCGAAGCACGATCTGCTCAATGCCCTTGTCCCGCAGCTTGACTCGCATCTTGTCGTTGATGTCGGCTTCGGCGGCCAGTGTCACTTCGCCCGTTTCAGGGTCAACTACCGCCTCGGCCAGCACCTCGCCCGAACCGATTGCGTCGCTGGTGGGGTGCGGCGAGTGAATGACGACCCGCTTGAGGCCGGTCGTCTCGATGTCCTTGATGACACCGGCCACCTCGGTGATGATCGCCTGTCCCTTGGGCTTACGGGCCTCGAACAGTTCCACAACTCTCAGAAGCCCGCGCACCTGGTCTTCCAGCACCTTCAGAACCTGCTGGATGGCGCGCGTCTTCTCGCGATCGGGGGCCTCCTGCCCTTCCTCGCCCCGGTCCAGAGAGATGATTCCCTGGCGCATGTCCTCGTGCAGTTCGCGCAGGGACTCCTGCTTCTTCTTCTTGACCTCAGCGACGCCGGTCAGATACTTCCCGGCAACACCTCCCGTGTGGAAGGTGCGCATGGTGAGCTGCGTTCCCGGTTCGCCGATGGACTGCGCGGCGACGATGCCCACCGCCGTTCCGATCTCGACTTCCTCTCCGGTAGCCAGATCCCGCCCGTAGCAGCGGGAGCACACCCCCTGCCGCTGTTCGCACATAAGCGGGGACCTGATCCACAGAGACTTCACGCCGGCCGCATCCACCGCCGCGGCAACATCGTCGCTGATGATCTCGCCCGCCGGGAGCAGCACCTTGCGCTTGCCCGGCAGCACGATGTCTTCCAGCGTGGTTCTGCCGCGAATGCGCTCGCCCAGCGTCTCGATGACCTCATCGCCTTCCTCGATGGCGGCGACCTTGATCCCCTGAGTGGTGCCGCAGTCAACCCCGCGGATGATGACGTCCTGCGCCACGTCCACGAGCCGCCGGGTCAGATATCCGGCGTCCGCCGTCCGGAGCGCGGTGTCGGCAAGGCCCTTGCGCGCACCGTGGGTGGAGATGAAGTACTCCAGCACCGACAGCCCCTCGTGGAAGTTGGACTTGATGGGAAGGTCCTCGATGAGGTTCCCGAACGGATCGCTCATGAGTCCGCGCATTCCGGCGAGCTGCGTAATCTGCTTCGTGCTGCCGCGCGCCCCGGAGTTCGTGATCGCGTAAATCGGATTGCGCTTGTCCAGGTCCTCCATAATGGCATCAGCGACCTGCTCAGACGCCCGCATCCACAGCTCCTGCACTTTGCCCTTGCGCTCGCTCTGGGTGATGCGGCCGGTATCGTAGAACTTCTGCTGCACGGCCACAGCCTCTTCGGTCTCGCGGATGATCTGACCCCGCTTCTCCGGGCTGTCCATGTCAGTCATGGACATTGTGATTCCCGCGCGGCTCGCATACGAGAATCCGAGGGTCTTCAGCTCATCGAGCAGTTGAATGGTGCGCTCGCGGCCGTGGTTGGCGTAGCAGGTGCTGACCAGCTTCGCCAGACTCTTCTTGTCCAAAGCGGCATTGGTCCAGCGCATGCTCTCCGGCAGAATGTAGTTGAGCAGAACGCGCCCGGCGGAGGTGACGGTCTTGACCTTCCCCCCCTTCTCATAGTCGGGGAGCATGGCATAGACGGGCTGCTGCAGATGCAGCTCGCCAGACGCCTCGGCGAGCGTGACCTCCTCGGGCGACGAGAACACGTAGTCCAGCGGCTCACCGTCCCGAAGCATCGTCATGAAGTATGCCCCGAGAACGATGTCCTGCTGAGGCGCGGTGATGGGCCGCCCGTCGGCCGGTGAGAACAGGTTTCGCGACGAGAGCATGAGCACGCGCGCCTCAGCCTGCGCCGTCGCGGAGAGCGGCACATGCACCGCCATCTGGTCGCCGTCGAAGTCGGCATTGAACGCGTGGCAAACCAGCGGGTGAATCTGGATGGCTTTTCCGTCCACCAGCACCGGCTCGAACGCCTGGATCCCGAGCCTGTGCAGTGTGGGGGCGCGGTTCAGCATCACGGGGTGCTCGTGAATCACTTCCTCCAGAGCATCCCAGACCTGCGGCATCATCTTGTCAATCATGCGCTTGGCGGTCTTGATGTTGCCGGTGAACTGGCGCTCGACGAGCGTCTTCATCACGAACGGCTTGAACAGCTCGAGCGCCATCTCCTTGGGAAGCCCGCACTGGTGAAGCTTGAGATTGGGGCCGACGACGATGACCGAGCGGCCGGAGTAGTCCACGCGCTTGCCCAGCAGGTTCTTGCGGAACCGCCCTTCCTTGCCCTTCAGCATGTCGGAGAGGCTCTTGAGCGGACGGCTGTTCGAGCCGACCACCGGGCGCGTGCGGCGCCCGTTGTCAATCAGAGCGTCAACGGCTTCCTGAAGCAGGCGCTTCTCGTGGTTGACAATGGACTCGGGCGCACGGATCTCGGTAATCTTCTTGAGCCGGTTGTTGCGGTTGATGATGCGCCGGTACAGATCGTTCAGGTCGCTTGTCGCGAAGCGGCCCCCGTCGAGCTGCACCATCGGCCTGAGTTCCGGTGATATGACGGGAACAGAGTCGAGAATCATCCACTCGGGACGGCTCTTGGAAGCAATGAACGCATCCACGATCTCGAGCCGCTTGATGGAGCGGGCGCGCTTGGGGCCCTGAGTCTGCGCGATATCGGCGCGAAGCTGGCGCTGCAGGCTCTCGACATCCACCTCCTGCAGCAGCTTCTTGATCGCCGCGCCGCCCATGCTGGCTTCGACCACGGTGGTGTAATCCTGCTCCAGGCGCGTGGTCATCACGTCGAGCAGGCGCTCGAGCTGGCGGTACTGGTCGTCAGTGATCAGCTCGAACTTCTGGACGCCCTCGAGCAGCTTGAGAGCAGTCTCGAGGTCCACCTCGCGCTCGGAGGCCTCGTTCTCCTCCTCCTTGACACGCTGCTCGAGCTCGCGCTGGCGATCCTCGATGTCGTCCTCGCTGAGCGGCGTCTCCGCGCTCTGCTCGCGGATATCCTTGGCCGCCGTCTTCCGGGACTCGCTTATGTTGGCGTCGCGCTGCGCACGGATGTCTTCGATCTCGGCGGCGACGACGCGGCGAATCTCATCCATCGCGTCGTTGATGCGCTGCCGGTCCACCTTCGTGACGATGTACGAGGCGAAATAGAGCACCTTCTCGAGCGGCCGCGGCGGGATGTCGAGGATCAGGCTAAGCGGGCTCGGGACACCCTTGAGATACCAGATATGGCAGACCGGAGCGGCAAGCTCGATATGCCCCATGCGCTCGCGGCGCACCTTGCTGCGCGTCACCTCAACTCCGCAGCGGTCGCAGACGATACCCTTGAACTTTACCTTCTTATAGCGTCCGCAGTGGCACTCCCAGTCCTTGACCGGCCCGAAGATTCGCTCGCAGAACAGACCGTCCCTCTCCGGCTTGAACGACCGGTAGTTGATGGTCTCGGGCTTGCGGACCTCCCCACACGACCAGTTCCGGATCTCATCCGGCGAGGCTATGCCAATACGGATTTTCTCGAAAGTTCTGGAATCGGTCATATTCTGGTTTCCTCGGGGCTCATACGGACAATCTGCGACCTGCGCCTCTGGGCCGCGCGAAGCGGATCATCGGTGTCCGGATACTCGTCCTCGGACTCGCGCAGATCAATCTCGCGGTCGCGGTCGTCGGCAACCGACACCTTGAGGCAGAGGCTCTGAAGCTCGTTGACGAGAATCTTGAACGATTCGGGCACACCGGGCTCCTGAATCGTATCGCCCTTCACGATCGCTTCGTAGGTCTTGACCCGTCCGACGACGTCATCGGACTTGATCGTCAGAATCTCCTGAAGCGTGTACGCCGCGCCGTACGCCTCCAGCGCCCAGACCTCCATCTCGCCGAATCGCTGGCCGCCAAACTGGGCCTTTCCGCCGAGAGGCTGCTGGGTCACCAGGCTGTAAGGGCCCGTCGAGCGCGCGTGGATCTTGTCGTCCACGAGATGCGCGAGCTTCAGCATATAGATGTGTCCGACGGTGACAGGGTTGAGGAACTCCTCACCCGTCAGGCCGTGGCGCAGGCGCACTTTGCCGGTGCGCGGGTCGAACCCGGTCCGGCGATTGACGCGCTCCTCAATGGTCGCGATAGCGGCGTCCACGTCGAGCGGCTGCACGGCGCTGACCTCCGGGGGAGGCGCAGGCTCCGCGTCCTCGACAGGCTCCTGCTCCGCCTCCTCGGCATCTTCGTCCCGCGGCATGAAAGGCGCGTGCTCCCAATCCCAGACCGCCTGCGGGTCGTCCACGACCGGCACGAGGTTGAGCCGGCGCGACACGGCTTCCGTGGCGACCGGATCGAGTTCGGCGAGCAGAGCGCGCGCATCATCGAGAATCGCGGCGTACCGCTTCGCCAGCGGCTCGGCAGACAGACTGAACGGCGGCTCGGCGCGTTTGGCGAGATCGGCGAGGCAGTGGTCCACCAGCCTCTTGAACTCGCGCTCAGACACGCGCTTGACCGGCAGTCCGAGTTCATTGGTGATCAGGTCCTGCAGATTGTTGATCTTGAGACGCCACGAGAGGATGTCGAGATCCGCCAGAATCTCTCCCTCCGTCGCACCCTGGAAGATCGGGTTCACGTAGTCCGCGCCAAGATAGCGCGAAACAAAGCCAAGATGCGTCTCGAGTATCTGACCGATGTTCATCCGGCTGGGAACGCCGAGCGGATTCAGCACGATGTCCACAGGACTCCCGTCCGGCAGATAGGGCATATCCTCTTCCGGCAGGATCCGGGAGATAACCCCCTTGTTTCCGTGCCGCCCCGCCATCTTGTCGCCTTCCATCACCTTGCGCTTCTGGGCGATGTACACACGGACCACCTGGTTGACTCCGGCGGCAAGCTCGTCGCCCTGCTCGCGGACGAGTTCCGCGTCGCAGCGTTCGCAGCTCGTGCTGTCGGGCTTCTTCGAGAAGTTGTACACGACGTCGCAGGTCTCGCAGCGGAACTTGAACCGCGAGAAGACCTTGACGTCCACGACCTTGCCCTTCTCACCGTGCGGCACCCGGAGGGAAACGTCGCGGGTCTCTTCGGCCTTCTTGCCGAAAATGGCGATAATCAGCCGTTCCTCGGCCGAAAGCTCGCCCTGCCCTTTGGGCGCGACCTTTCCAACGAGAATGTCCTCCGCCTGAACCTCCGCGCCGATTCGGATGATGCCGCTCTCGTCGAGGTCTTTCAGCATATCCTCGCCGACATTCGGGATGTCGCGGGTAATCTCTTCGGGGCCGAGTTTGGTGTCGCGCGCCTCCGCCTCGTGCTTTTCGATATGGATGGACGTGTACACATCATCCTTTACAAGGCGCTGTGAGAGCAGAATGGCGTCTTCGTAGTTGTAGCCGTGCCACGGCACGAAGGCCACCAGCACGTTCTTGCCGAGCCCCAGTTCGCCGTGGTCGGTGCAGGGACCGTCCGCCAGGACATCTCCCTCGCGCACCCTCTGCCCGCCCACAACCACCGGCTTCTGCGTGATGCAGGTCGCCTGGTTGGAGCGCAGCAGGTTGAGCGGGAAGTACTCGTCCACCGTGCCGTCCAGGCGCTCGACGGAGATTCGGTCCGCCGTCGAACTCCTCACCACGCCGTCGGCCCTGGCGAGTATCATCGCGCCCGAGTCGCGCGCCACCCGCTCCTCGATGCCCGTCTTGACGCAGGGCGACTGACTCCGGAGCAGTGGCACCGCCTGGCGCTGCATGTTGGAGCCCATCAGCGCGCGGTTGGCGTCGTCGTTCTCCAGGAACGGGATCAGGGCCGTGGCCACCGACACCATCTGCTGCGCCGCCGAGTCCATATAGTCCACAGTCTCGGGCTTCACCGTGGGGTACTGGCTGCCCTCGCGCACAACCAGTTCCTTCGAGAGAATACGGCCATTCTCGTCGAGGGGCGTGTTGGCGGGCGCGATGCGCGGAATGTGCGGCTCGTCGTTCAGATGCGTGACCTGCATGCGCTCCTCTTCTTCCGCCGACAGCCACGCGAGTTCGTCCGAAACGACGCCATCTCGCACCAGGCGGTACGGCGTCCGGAGGAACCCGTACGGGTCTATCTGAGCATGGCAGGCCATGGAGCCGATGAGACCGATGTTCGGGCCTTCCGGCGTCTCGATCGGGCAGATGCGGCCGAAGTGCGAATGGTGGACGTCGCGCACCTCCAGCTTCGCGCTCTGGCGCGAGAGCCCTCCCGGCCCGAGAGCCGACAGGCGGCGCTTGTGAGCAAGCTCGGCAAGCGGGTTCGTCTGGTCCATGAACTGGCTGAGCTGGCTGGAGCCGAAGAAGCTCTTTATGCTGGCGGAGATCGGCTTCACCGAGAGCACGACCTGAGGCAGGACGCTCTCCGTGTCCATCGACGTCATCCGCTCCTTGGCGACCTTCTCCATACGGAGGAAGCCCAGCCGGAGCTGGCTCTGGAGAAGCTCTCCTACCGAGCGAACGCGCTTGTTCTCCAGATGGTCGATGTCGTCGGTGGAAGCGAGGCTCTCGTCCGAGGTCTCGCTGAGTCTTATAATGTAAGAGATGATCGCCAGCAGGTCTGCCGTCGTGATGGTGCGGATGCTCTCGTCGAGCTGCAGGCCGAGCTTGCGGTTGACCTTGTACCGCCCCACCCGTCCCAGATCGTAGCGGCGGGTGTCGAAGAAGATGGAGTTCAGCAGGTTCTTGGCGCTGTCCGGCGTCGCCGGGTCGCCCGGCCTCACCTTGTGATAGATGTCAATCAGCGCCTCGTCGCGGTTCTCGGTGGGGTCCGCGTCGAGTGTGTGCTCGATGTACCTGTTAACCTGATAGACCTCGAGCTCTTTCAGCCCGAGCGCCTCGATCTTCTTCGCTGCCTCATCGCCGATCTTCTGGCAGGCTTTGACGATGATCTTACCGCCCTTGGCCTCGGGAATGTCGTTGACCGGGCGCTTGTTCCTGAGCGTGGCGCGAGTGATTTCGTGCAGCGTCTCGCGCTCGGAGAAGATCTCGAGGATATCTTTTGTCGTATCGCACGGCACGGCCTGGCGGCGTATCTTCACCATCTCCGCGGCGCCGGCCTTCTTGGCCCGGGACGCCTCGCGCGGACGCACCTGCCTGCCCTTCTCAATCAGGACTTCGCCGGTATTCAGGTCCACGAGGTCGTCAATCAGTTCGTAGCCGACGGCCTCCAGCAGCGGGACTTCGGCCTCGACCATCGGACAGGCCTTCTCGAAGTGGTTGAGGGCCCGAAGCAGGGTGGTGAGCGGGAACTTCCGGGTCTGGCCGATGCGAACGGTTATTACGTTGTTCGAGTCGGTGTCCACCTCGACCCAGGCGCCCTCGTTCGGGATGATGGTGGCGTAGTAGAGCACCCGGCCAGAGAGGTCCATCGTGTCTTTGAAGTACACGCCCGGGGAGCGGGCGAGCTGAGACACGACAACGCGCTCCGCCCCATTGATGACGAACGTCCCGCGCTCGGTCATCAGAGGCAGATCGCCCAGATAGACTTCGGACTCGATGACCTCCTGGTCCTTCACCGAAAGGCGCACGGTCGCCTTTATCGGCGCCTCGAAGGTCATGTCACGGTTCCGGCACTCTTCGACCGAGTACTTCGGGTCTCCGAGCGTATAGTCAACCAATTCCAGGGCCAGATTGCCCGTGAAATCGTGAATCGGGGAGAAGCTCCTGAAGAGTTCGATCAGTCCTTCTTTCAGGAACCACTGGTAAGAATCAAGTTGGATCTCTACCAGGTTTGGCAGGTCAATCACAGGGTCAGCGCGCTTCAGCCTGTGCTGAACTTGCATAATGGTCGGGTCCTCCTGGTGCGTACACGCGAAAGAATATTATAGCACCACCCTGCTGCCGATTCAACGGAAAAAGCACCCAGACCAGCCAAAAATCGCATAGTTTTTTTCGGAACTGCTGCTTTGACGCCAGAAAGCCAGGCCCGGGGCGGCCGATCGGTTGAGCAAAAACGCCGCGGCGCCCCCTCTCTGACAGTGCGGTTTGTATCCATCCCGCGGGAATGGCGAGCACCACCACGCCTTCCGAACCCGCATGGCCACAAAGCCCGCAGACCGGAACAACCTTGCGCGGCGGACAGGCATGTGAACGAAAGCGGCGGAAACGAGTCTCCGCCGCTATCGCATGGGTTTCGAGTTCGCTGGGAACTACTTGATCTCGACAGTCGCGCCCTCTGCCTCGATCTTCTCCTTGATCTGCTTGGCCTCGTCCTCGCCGACGCCTTCCTTGATGGGCTGAAGGCCTTCGACCAGGTCCTTGGCTTCCTTCAGGCCGAGGTTCGTAACCTCGCGCACGGCCTTGATGACATTGATCTTCTTCTCGCCAATGGCGGTCAGAACCACGTCGAAGGACGTCTTCTCCTCGGCCGGAGCAGCATCCGCCGCGGCGGCCGGAGCGGCGGCGGCGGCCACCGGCATCGCGGAGACGCCAAACTCATCCTGAAGAGCCTTCACGAACTCGTTGAGCTCGATGACGGTCATACCCTTAACTGTCTCTACCAGTTCAGCAATGTTTGCCAATTCTCTACCTCTCGAATCAATGAATCAGCCCCGGCCCGGCGCAGGCGCGCCGCGGAGCAGTTGAGTTTTCTGCTTCTCAGGCGGCCTTCTGGTCCGCGACGCCCTGAAGCGTCCAGACCAGGCTGCCCAGCATAGTCTGCAGTGTTCCCGCCAGACCGGAGATCGGGGCCTGAAGGCCGCCGACCACCTGCGCAATGAGCACCTCACGCGGCGGCAGCTTAGCAAGCGCGGTCACCTGGGCCGCGTCGTACGCTACACCCTCGACCACGCCGCTCTTGATTGTCATGGGGCTGCGTGCCTCGCGGATGTAATCCGCAAGCAGCCGCGCAGGCGCAATCGAATCCTCCGTGCCGAACGCCGCCGCCGTGGGGCCTTCCAGCGCCTGCACGATGTCCGCCAGGCTCGTGCCCTCGGCCGCGCGGCGCAGCAGCGTGTTCTTCACAACCGTGAACACCACGTTCTCGGGCCGCAGCTTTGCGCGAAGCGCGTTGAAGTCCTTCATCGTCAGCCCGCGGTAGTCAGCGAGCACCACCGCCTTCGACGAGCGGACCAACTCAGCCAGTCGGGCCACGTTCTCTTCTTTTCTTGGCGTTGCCATATTCTCGTATCACCTCCTCCCACGCCCGTGTTGATTCCGGACGGCCATCGGGCCGCCCGGGGCGCGCACGAAAAAAGCCCCGGCAGGGCCATCATCTGGCCCTCTGCCGAGGCGCGCCCAACACGGTCGCAGGAGAGATTCCCTGGTTCGAGGTCAACTCTTATGCGAACGCTCGTGAACGCCTCGGCGGGCCGGGCCGCGGCATAAAGCGGCCCGCTTAAGCTCCGAACTGCCCCGGAGCGCCTGCTGTCTCAGGCTCTTTTGCGTACGAATTCTATTGTCAAAAGCGGCGCTTACACGCCGCACTCCACAGCCGCAAAAGCGGCGCTTACACGCAGCACTCCATAGCCGCAAAAGCGGCGCTTACACGCCGCACTCCACAGCCGCAACAGCGGCGCTTGCGCGCCGCGGTCCGAAGCTAGCGGCTCTTCTCGGCGAGCGCCTGCGCCCGCTGAGTGTCCACCTGGAAGCCCGGCCCCATGGTGGATGAAACAGTGATCTTCTTGATATACCGGCCCTTGGCCGCGGACGGCTTGGCCTTGATGAGCGCTGCCATCAGGGCGCTGAAGTTCGCCATCAGATCGTCCGTGCTGAACGAAGCCTTTCCGATGCCCAGATGGACGATTCCGGCCTTCTCGACGCGATACTCGACGCGTGTCGCCTTCTTGATGTCATTGACAACCTTCGAGACATCCATCGAAACCGTTCCGGCTTTCTGGTTCGGCATCTTCGGGCCGAGCAGACGGCCCAGCCGGGTCACGATACCCATCACGTCCGGCGTGGCGACGCAGACGTCAAAGTCGCGCCAGCCGCCCTGGATCTTCGCGACCAGTTCCTCGGCCCCCACAAAATCCGCGCCCGCTTCCTCGGCCGCGGTAGCCTGATCGCCCTTCGCGAAGACGATCACCGTGCGCTTCTTACCCGTGCCCGCCGGCAGCGTCGTGGTGCCGCGCACCATCTGGTCGCCGTGCCGCGGGTCCACGCCGAGATTCACGGCAACGTCAATGCTCTCGTCGAACTTGACGCTGCAGGTCTTGCGGACAGCCTCGATGGCATCCTGCGGATCCATGAGCTGACCCGGCTCGACGCCGGCGGCCTTCAGAGCCTCTCGATATCTTTCGCTGTGCTTTGCCATTGAGATTGCCTCCCGTCAGTCCACGATCTCGATGCCCGCCGAGCGGGCCGTGCCTGCGATCACCTTCATCGCGCCTTCGATGTCCACGCTGTTGAGGTCGGGCATCTTCAGGCGGGCGATCTCCTCGAGTTGCTTGCGCGTCACCGAGCCAACCTTCTCTCGATTCGGGACTCCGGAAGCCTTGGCAATACCGGCAGCCTTCTTCAGCAACTCGCCGGCGGGAGGGGTCTTCAGAACATACGTGAAGGAGCGGTCCTCGAAAACCGTAATCTCAACGGGAACGATGGTGCCGGTCTGCGGCGCCGTGCGCTCGTTGTAGCTCTTGATGAACTCCATCATGTTGATCCCGTACTGCCCCAGCGCGGGACCAACAGGCGGCGCGGGCGTCGCCTTTCCGGCGGGGATCTGAAGTTTGACGATCCCCAGCACTTTCTTAGCCATTGTCTATCCTTTCGACTGTATGAGTCTCCCACACACCCGCCGGTTCGCGGGCAGCGTGGTGTTGATTTCTCCCGCCGGAGCGGGAGCCCGCCAGAGCGGGAGCCCGCCGGAGCGGGAGCCAGTGCTCTTCGCTACTCGAAGCGCTCGACCTGGCTGAACTCCAGCTCAACCGGCGTGTCACGCCCGAAGATGGAGATCAGAACTTTCAGGGTCTCTTTCTGGATGTTTACGTCCTCGATCTTACCGGTAAACTCGGCAAAGGGCCCGGTCACGACCCGTACCACATCCCCGACGTTCCATTTGACGCGCGGAGGAAGCTTCGGCCCGTCCACCGCCTCGAGGATGCCCTGCACCTCTCTCTCCTGAAGGGGAACCGGCTTGTTGCCGGAGGTCACGAACCCCGTGACACCCGTGGTGCTCTTGACCAGATACCAGGTGGAGTCGTCAAGCACCATCTCGATGAGCACATACCCCGGGAAGACCTTGCGCTGGACTTCGGTGCGCTTGCCTGCGCGCGTCCGGAGTTCTGTCTCGGTGGGGACGACGATGCGGGAGATCTTCTCACGCAGGTTCATCGAATCGGCGCGCCGCTCAATGCTCGTCTTGACCTTGTTCTCGTGACCGGAATAGGTGTGAACCGCGTACCAGTGCTTATCCATTAGGCGACTCTGCACCCCGTTCCGGGGCTGACGGCCCGGCTGTGTGTTCGCATTGCGGAACCAGCTCCTACCTGCCCGCTCCGAAGAACAACTGGGTGAGCCAGGCAAACAGCATATCTACCAAGAAGACGTAGATGCCAACGACGATGATGCCCGCAAACACGGCAATCGTGAGCCGCTGCACATCAAACCGTGAGGGCCAGGTCGCGCGCTTCGTCTCGGCCCACGACTCCTTGATGTACTGTATGCTCTTCTGAATGATATTCGGTTCGCGCTTCGCCGCAGCCGGTTTTCTGCCTGCGGCTTTCGAGGCGGGCACAGCCATTGGTGTCTTTATCCTGCCATACTGCCGGGTGATTCACCTGGCGATAAACTGGCAGGCCCTGCCGGGATCGAACCGACGACATCTGGTTTTGGAGACCAGCGCTCTACCAGCTGAGCTAAGGGCCTGCGCACTCCGGCGGCGGCCCGATGCGGGCGCCAGCCGCCGTAAACATCATCTGCTTCTACTTGGCCTCGCGATGCACCGTATGCACCCGGCACACCGGGCAATGCTTGCGAAGCTCCAGCCTGTCCGTCGTCTTGCGACGGTTCTTGGTCGTCGCATAGTTTCGCGCCTTGCACTGCGTGCAGGCCAGCGTGACGACCACTCTGATATCAGTTGCCAACGATAATACTCCGGTTGTTTTGCCGCCGGGTTGTCAGGCCGCGGACCAAGGGGGGCTCGTAGCAACCCCCGGGCGCCGCAACCCGGCAACTCAACAGATGTCTTACTCGATGATCTTCGAAATGACGCCGGCGCCGACGGTGTGCCCGCCCTCGCGAATCGCGAA
>MTKZ01006312.1_pt1 | contig 32520 bp, 26 predicted proteins | sample 1042781 | NCBI WGS metagenome assembly MTKZ01 (sample SAMN06212207, study PRJNA360539) | anaerobic digester metagenome | biome: Wastewater treatment plant; material: sludge; isolation source: anaerobic digester fed with sludge from wastewater treatment plant | place: Denmark: WWTP Viborg ...
TGTATATAGCTTAATTGAGATCACTATAAAGATACAAGGTCAGGTTGCGCAGCCTGCCCCGTGTCTTTGTGCGGGGTTCAACCTGACGACAGAAACCTATCTTTGCAAAGTTCTTTGCTTGCCATCATTCCCAACGTCAGGTTCAAAAGAAGAACCTGACCTACGCGATCTTTTGATCGCAACTCCCGCGGTATCCGCAACTGCGGCAACGCGCGCTGCTGTTGTGGGAACGCGCTGGCGCTTCATTCACTCTTTCTATCTGTCGAATTTCTTCGAGTGTTTCATACAACTGTTCTTTAAGTTCGGGCGTAAAGTCCACCCTGAAATCTTTTTCAGAGTAATGCAGCAGGCCGTATTCCGGGGTTTGCGCGTAATTGCTCTGGATAAGTAATCCATACGCCATCAACTGCAACCGATGGGAGTCGTAAGGTATTTCGGGCGTGTGACCGGTTTTGACCTCCACCGGGATCAAGCTGCCCTGCCTGGTCTTCATCACATAATCCGGCTTGCCCACCAACCCAAGTTGATGGTCCACCAGGGTTTGCGGAACACGCTGCCAGAGGTCGGTGTCGGCATAAATAACCTCCGCTTCCGGTAGCCTGCTTTTCTTGCGTTCGCGCAGGCTGAGAAGCAGCAGAGCGACTGCCAGCGCGAACAGGAGCAAAACCAGCCACCACAAATCGCTCATCGCAGGATCCAGATTGCCAAAACAATCGCCACAACCAAGGCTAACAGAGCCAGCCATTTATAGAAAACCGCGAGTTTTACCCCGCGGTTATGTTCTCTGTGCTCATGGCTGCCGGCATCCATGGCGCCCTGGTTTTCGGAGGGCATGCCTTGTCTTTGATACCACCAGGCACGCTGGCAATAATTGAAACTTCCCAGTTCCGAAGCGCGCACCTTGCGCATCAGGCTTGTTTGCCCTCCAATAGTCCGGAAAGGCGGTCCAGTTTGCTCTCGAGCTCGTTCTGCCGGAAAGACACAGTGATGTCTGCCCGGGTACGTTCGATGATGCCCCGTGCCAGGTCGGTGCGGCGGCGCAAACCATCGGTGATGGCATCGGGATAGTCCATTGTGACCAGTTGGGTGAAGACGTCATCCATCATTGCCAGCAGGCGTTCAACCTCAGCGCTATAGCCGGGGCGCAGCAGGTCCAGGCAGCGCCGGCGCAGCTCGCCGAGGGTCTCGGTGAGCCCGTTCAGGTAGGCTGGCGGTTGCGCGTCCAACTCCTGGGGAGTGGGCAGAGCTTCGCCTTTGATCATCGCCACCGTCAGGCAGGCTTCGCAGTATTCTTTGACGGCGTCCTGGGTGTACCCCGCGAAAAACAGGTCGGGGTGCTCAGCGCGGAGCGTATTCGTCAGGGCTTGCGCCAGTTCACGCCCCAGTGCAATCTCGGCTTGTGCCTCAGCGTGGTCCTCGCGGTGGATCGCCCGGATTGCCAGGGAGGCGTGGCGTGTCAGTTCACGCGCCTGTTTGAGGGCTTCGTCGCGCAGGGCTGTTTTCTGGTCAAATTCTCGCCGGATCTGTTCGCAAATCAAGTCAAGTTGGTCGGTCATTTTGTCTCTTCGGGTGGGTTCTGAGCACCCTTATCGCGGAAAAGTTCATCCGCAAGGGTATGCCCGCGCGGGATGCGGATTTCACCAAAGTTCGCCTCGTAGCGGGCAATGTTCTCGTTGATCGCGCGTTGGAAGAGTTTCATCGTCAACGGCGAGAGGATCAGCCGGGTATTGAGCTTGAGGCTCGCCAATCCCGGCATCATCGTAGCGAAGTCGAGGATGAACTCGTGGGGGGTATGGGTGATATAGGCGGTATTGATGTACCGCGGTTCGAGGTCATCCGGAACCAAAAAAGGGATCTTTTGAGGTTCGGGCATAGTTAGAACGGGATATCGTCGTCGTCGACGGTATCGCCAGCTTCGGGATTACTTTCGCCACGGGCGGAAAGGAAACGAACGGTGTCCGCGGTAATCTCAAATTTGCTGCCCCAACTGCCATCCTTCTTTTGAAAAACCTGGGGTGCACCCGTGCTGGCATCCGGACGCAGCCGGCCTTCCACCAGGACCTTGGAGCCCTTGGTCAGGTATTGGTTGCAGCTTTCAGCCTGCTTTCCCCAAACCGAAACAGTGAACCAGGTTGTCTCGTCTTTATCGTTATACTTGCGGCTGGTTGCCACGGAAAAACTGGTGACTGCCTTACCATCTGGGGTATAGCGCATCTCCGGGTCTCTGCCAAGGTTGCCAATGATGATAATTTTCTGGTACATGGGAATTCCTTTCGTGTGTCGATGTGTGAGCTATGTGTGTAAACTACGTTTGTTTAATTTTACTTCATTCTGGTGAGGTCTCATCAAACACGTTCTGCATCAAAACAATAAAAATCAATGCAAGCAAGCAAGTTGGGCAAATCGAACCTTGTTCTTTACCCCATTTGCAGCTTGGTTGGTAGTTCAGCCTTCCAGGTTCTGCTTGGACTTTCCAGTGCCGAGGTCCATGGAGCGCTGGTAGGCAGCCCAGATGGCGCGCGAGATGGCGGTGCGAAAGCCGGCTTTTTCGAGGTAATACAACGCTTCGGCAGAAGTGCCGCCGGGTGAGGTCACGTCGTTGCGCAGTGCGGCAGGGTGTTCATGGCGGCGGGCGTAGAACTCGGTGCTGCCGCGCAGGGTCTCAAGCACCAGTTGTTCGGCAATCCGGCGCGGAAAGCCCATGTGCACGCCGGCGTCGATCATGGCTTCCATAAACAGGAACACATAAGCCGGACCGGTGCCCGAAAGCGCGGTGGCCATATCCAGGTAGACCTCATCCTCCACAAAGACTTCCTCGCCCATGCTGCGGAATACCTCTGCGGCAGTTTCTTTCTGGGCTTCATCTACCTTAGGGGTTGCTGTCCAGACGGTGATGCCCATACCGATGCGGGCGGGGGTGTTTGGCATGGCGCGCACAATGCAATCAGTGCCCAGTTGTTGGCTCAGGGCAGCGGTGGAAATGCCAGCCACAATGGAAATCACCAGTGCAGTCTCTTTGAGTGCTGGGCGGATAACGCGGGCTGCCTGGTTCAGACGCTGCGGCTTAACCGCCAGGATGATCACGTCGGCAGATTGGGCTGCTGCGGCGTTATCCAGGGTGGTGCTCACGGAGAGTTCCTGCGCCAGTTCGGTCAGTCTGTCCGCGTTTGGACCAGCCAGAGTGAGCCTTTGAGGGGCAACTCCGGCATTAATGAGGCTATAGGCAATCGTCCTGCCCATCACGCCCGGGCCAATTATCGCAAATGTACAGTTTTCTATCATGAGGAACTCCCGTGGTTGGTTTACTCAATTATAGCCTTGAACGCTTGGAGAGCGTGTTCTTACCTAATCGGTGTGAACGATTGCTTATATGGCTTTGGGCAGCCTGTTTTAAGGTAAGATAATCATAGTCAACCAATAGATCGGAGATACGTATGTGCGACACAATCGGATTTCTCACCACGGGGAAAGCGTTTTTTGCCAAGAATAGTGACCGATCTCCCAACGAACCTCAGGTTGCTGAATATTATCCCTCTGTGGACCATCCTGCTAACGCCATCCTGAAAGCAACCTATCTCAGCATCAAACAAACCGATCACACCCACGCCCTTCTACTCTCGCGACCGACCTGGCTTTGGGGCGGCGAAATGGGCGTAAATGAATTCGGCGTGTGTATTGGCAATGAAGCGGTTTTTACCAAGGGCAAGTACGCCAAAACCGGTCTGACAGGCATGGATCTATTGCGGCTCGGTCTGGAACGTGGCAGTAGTGCCTCGGAAGCCCGCGATGTGATCATCAAACTTTTAGAAGAGCACGGGCAGGGTGGGAACTGCGGGTTTGACCACGAGTTCTTTTATGACAACTCTTTCCTGATCATGGACCGTAAAAATATTTTTGTGCTCGAAACCGCCGGACGTGAGTGGGTCTACAAGCAAATGGACCGGGCAAGTATCTCCAACCGTCTCACAATCGAAGCGGACGGGGATGGGTATAGTGGCGGAAAAGTCATTGATTTTAAGAAAACTTACCTTGAGCCGCTCTACTCTCACTTTTCGGGTTCCGCCGATCGGCTGGAACAGACTGGCGAATGCCTGGCGAGGATTCAAAACACGGCAGACCTGATGAACACCCTGCGTGTACACCGCGCCGATGTGAAGAATCCGCTGGCACAGGGCAGTGTTGCAAGCCCTTGCATGCATGCCGGAGGGTTGGTTGGCGACCACACCACTGCCAGTATGATCGTCGAACTGGGCGAGCAAATCCGGGTTTGGCTGACTGGCAGCTCCACCCCTTGCATCTCCCTGTTCAAACCCTGGTTGTTTGGGACTGCACCCTTATCCCCGTTTTTTGCCGCTGGGGACCCGAACGCTGAGGCGTACTGGTTGAAGCACGAGGCATTCCACCGCCAGGTTATTGGTCGTACCCTACCGAAAGAATTCTACGTGGATCGCAATACTATCGAAGCCGCCTGGCTGAAAGAAGTTGAAAATTCTGGTGGACAAAGCAAAACGGAACTAAGCAGTCGTGCAGCAACAGAAGAAACACTCTTTTATGAACGATGGGAAAGTCAACTAAACTCGTTACCACTCGGTGGAAAGCATAGTTTTCGCAAATATTGGCAACGAAAAAACCCCGTGCTATTCAAAATGCAAACACCTAAGTAACGCTTGGACCTATTTCTGAACATCAATTGGCGTTCCTCAGTAGGTAAGCCTCACGGTAGGGGCACGGCATGCCATGGCCGCCCGCCAAACTGGGTAACCACGTAGATTTACTTCATCAAGATAACCTGCCAATTACTCTTGACAATCCTACACCGCCAATTACTCTTGACAATCCAACTCGCTTTGTCAAGGCAATTTAGAAATGTCCTAATCCCACTTACAAACAGAATCCCACTTCAGAATCCCACTTTAGAATCCCACAAACAGAATCCCACTTGTCAATCTTGCGATTACTGGGTACTCCCCGCTTCCTGGACACCAACCCCGCCACACCTTCCAACCGNNCCTAATATTAATTAGGACATTTCTATTTTGCTACTTTAGGACATTATCATGTTGCTCTTACATAACCCATTCAAAACCTATGAAAAAGTACAAAATGAGGTTAAAATTTGATTCTTACGGTTTTCTTTTAGTGTTTTGGGAGGAAAAGACAATTGACTAACGACTTTACCAAATTAAATTGTGTTTCTATTTAACCTTGTGTCAACACTTATATCTAAAAGGAGAGTTTTATGAATAAAAAGGTGTTGGTCAATATATTTGTTTATGCATTACTGCTTTCAGTTTTATTCTCATCAATTTCACCAGTAACAGTTTCAGCTTCAGTTTCAGAAAACAGAAGCGAACAAGAGTTTGCACCACTGGTAATCCCCGAAGGAGCAACACTGGTGCCAAATCAATACATCGTTGTGTTGAAATCTGATATTAGTATGGTTGAACAACAAAGTAACATTGTTTCCTCAATAGAGGTAATGGGAGGGACTGTCCTAAATATTTATGAATCTGTGTTAAACGGATATAGCGCCATTATTCCGAGTGAATCTTTGGACCTCATACGCTCAGATCCAAAAGTAGATTACGTTGAAGCTGATTCAATTTTCTCAATTACAGATGAAGGCACTCCCCAATTTGAAGAAGCTATCCCTTTTGAAGAATTCATCCCTGAGGAGGGTTTTCAAGATAAAGACGGATTAAATTTCCAACAAGACCTTATCGATGAAGAGTTGTTATTTGCTGAGGGTGATATCGGAATTGACACAGTGCAGCCAAATGCTACCTGGGGTTTGGATCGTGTGGATCAGGTGAGTTTGCCACTTAATGGTCAGTATGTTTATGATACAACAGCAGCGGGGGTGCATGTGTATATCGTTGATACTGGCTTGCGTGCCACACACGTTGAATTTACCGGGCGTGTAGGCAATGGCTTCACCGCTATAAATGATGGCAGGGGAACAAATGATTGCCATGGTCACGGCACCCATGTTTCTGGTACGGCTACAGGTACGACCTATGGTATAGCTAAAGGTGTAACTGTACATCCAGTACGTGTGTTAGATTGTTCTGGGTATGGATCCACGTCTGGGGTTGTTGCCGGTTTGGATTGGATTGGCCTAAATTGGAGGAGACCTGCAGTAGCAAATATGAGTTTAGGGGGAGGCGGAAGTACCGCACTCGATTCTGCAGTTAATCGATTGATTAACAAGGGTGTAACCGTTGTTGTTGCGGCAGGTAACGATGATTACAATGCCTGCTACTACTCTCCGGCGCGCGTTCCTAATGCCATCACAGTCGGTTCAACAACGTCATCAGATTACCGGTCATACTTCTCGAATTATGGCAGTTGTCTAGATATTTTTGCCCCAGGCTCATATATCACGTCGGCATATTACACGAGCAATACCGCAACAACTACTATGAGTGGCACCTCAATGGCTTCCCCACACGTTGCAGGTGCTGTTGCACTTTATTTAAAAACAAATATATGGGCATCTCCTGCCACAGTATCGAATTACATTGTTAACACCGCCTCCAGCGGGAAGGTTATTGACCCGGGAAGCGGATCTCCTAATAAACTCTTGTACACCAGAAAACCAGATTATACTCCAACGACAATCAGTCCTTCCGGGTTAATAACTGACTCTACGCCCACATATACCTGGACAAAGATTGATTCTGCAAGCGCCTACTATTTACAGCTCCTAAAAGATGGCACAACCTTTGTTTATGCAAAAACAATCCCATCCAGTTCCTGTGGCGCGACAACCTGCTCGGCCACTTTTTCGGAGTCGCTCCCGGTTGGAAACTATCAGTGGCGTATTCGTTCCTACGTAGGAAATGTATGGCAGACCTACAGCGCCTACAAAACATTTACATTTGATAACACCATCCCTAATCCGATTTCACCCGTTGGGGTGACCACAGATCGGACGCCAACGTATAGTTGGGCCAGAGTTTCGGGAGCAACCCACTATTACATTCAACTCATAAAGGAAAGTTCAATTTTTGTCTACTCCAAAACAATTCCTGCAAGTGCTTGTAATACAACAACATGCTCTGCAACTTTTCCTGATGTTCTTCCTCTTGGCAGTTATGAATGGCGGGTCAGGGCTTTTATTGACGGTGTGTGGAAAACATACAGTAGCTTTACTGACTTTTCCACCGGGATGTATTCACCTTTTACTACTGAGGCGAACGGCTGGACAGTCCTTAACGGCTCGTGGCTTACCCCGAATAACTATTATCGAAGTCCAGGTGTACCTTCACAATATTCATCCATTGCATATAAAACGAACTTTGCCACTTTAACCTACGAAGTGCGCATGCTCAGGGTTGGATGTGATTCTTGTGCTAATGTAATTTATATCCATGGCAGCCCGTCACCGTTAGAGAGTGGGGATAAAGATTGGAATAATGGATACAAATTCACCTATGATAATTATGGATCTTTCCATGTGGGTTATAAACAAAACGGGACATTCTATTGGCTTACAGACGGCTGGATTCCTTCTGCTGCGATTTCTTCTACCTGGAACGTGTTGAAGGTTACAGCTAGTGGCGGATATATAAATTTCTATATAAATGGACAGCTTGTCTGGTCTGGTTATACAACAATGTATAGCTGGGGAAAAGTGGGCGTTGGATATTACAGGGATGATGACTCTACAGGTAACATGCTTTATGTGGATTATGCCAGGTTATATCCTACCGCCCCAGCCACATTAGGCGGGCTTAAGATGGAAGAATCGCCGGTCTATAATGTGACTGCTGATCCTGACATAGCGCAATGATTTGAGCTGATTCAATTAGTTCAATCTGGAGAGGCTGAGGCTATCTTGAGGTTATAAGATAGCCTCTCTTTTTAATCCAGATGAATATACGCTTGTGCAACTAAAAAGACAAAAAGCCAATTGCTCCGCTGACAACCTCGGGTTGAAGGGTCTCATGTGCTCTGCACTTCATTGTACTGATGAAATAGCTCCAAGAGTTTCTATTATTCACTATCTTAGAATTTGACGACGTCTGAAATTCTAAGATTCGGCTCCTAAGAGGTAAATATAATAAAGGAAGTATAATATTCACCTGATATGAAAATCACAAATTGTCCTATAAGCGGTTCATCACGAAGCGTTGAGTATCTTAATCTTGGCAATGTACCATTAGTCAATAACTTATGCGAAACCAGGGAAGAATCTCTCAATGTCCAGAGATTCCCACTCGCCATTCAGTTGTTTCCAGAAAGTAACCTTACATGTTTAACAGAAATAGTCGATAAGGATAGTCTGTTCTTAAATTATCTTTACCGATCAAGCGTAAACAAACCTTACCTTGAACACTGTTCAAACATGTATGATTACTTATCGAAGTTGATCGATCTTAAGCCAAATGATTATGTAGTAGATGTTGGCGGCAATGATGGATCCCTGCTGTTGGAATTTCGAAAAAAGAATCCGACACTCCATTATGTGAACGTAGATGCCAGCCATAGCTTTAAAGGCATGAATGAAGCAGCAGGGATCGAGTATGTCAATGACTATTTTGGAGAAAATATAAAATTATCCAAAAAGGTCAAACTCATCACATCAACGAACGTCTTTCAACATACTGAACCAGTCAGATCTTTTGTAAAAGGTGTTTATCGAAATCTGGCCGATGATGGGATGTGGTGTCTGGAATTTCCATACCTTCTGACCACGTTGCTTAATGATAATTACGATCAGATTTATCACGAGCACGTATATTATTTCTGTCTCCAAAACATTATGGATTTGGCAGATCAAGAGGGACTAAAAGTGGTAAATGTCTCCTATCATGATATGCATGCGGGGACGTTGCGCGTTCTGTCCATGAAGAAGACCGCAACCACCAAGGTTGATATTACAGTGCCATCCTTCTTAAATCTTGAAAAAACGATCACAGAGGAATATTGCGTCCGCTGGGGTAAACGGACAAAAGAAAAAATAAACGAATTCAAGAGTTACATCCTGGATCTGGTAGCACAAGACAAGAAGATAGCCGGCTTTGGAGCGGCAGCGAAGGGCTGTGTTTTTCTCAATTCAGTGGGAATTGATGATTCCATGATTGAATTTATTGTGGATGATACACCCTTCAAGCAAGGCAAATACGTTCCTGGGACTGGGATTCAAGTCGTATCTCGTGAGCGCTTATATAATTCAAAAATCGATTACATCGTGATTCTTGCTCATAATTTCAAGGATTACATCATCGAATCACTTAAAGGGAAATACGATGGTGAGTTCATAGTTATGTTCCCTGATATCAAAAAGTACTAGAAAAGCGGTGTTTTCAAGATTTTTAAAGGATAATTTATGGAAGCAAACAAGGATAACGAGTCTGAAATGATTGAAAGCAATCGTTGGCACGAAGAAGACTCCCCATGGAAAGCAAAAAATATCTTTAAGATTTTAGAGAAGAACAATCTTGTCCCCAAATCAGTGTGTGAAATCGGTTGTGGATCTGGGGAGGTGTTACACGACTTAGCTGGATATTTTGATAGAGACACTGAATTTGTTGGCTACGAAACTACTCCTGAGGCATTTACTATCTGTAAAACGAAAGAAGAAACAAATGTTCGTTATGAATTAGAAAATCTGTTATCGCTGGATGTCCACTACGATCTTGTGATGGCAATTAATGTATTAAATCACGTGACAGATTATCTTGGATTCTTGAGCCAGCTTCGCTCGAAAGGAGAGTACAAGGTCTTTCACATTCCTCTGGAAACCACGGTGTACTCGGTTCTCAGGAGCTCCCATTTTCAAAAAAGGATCACTGAAGGCACTTACCGTCATACTTTCTCAAAGGATACTGCGCTTGGCACCTTGAAGGGAACGGGTTACGAAATTGTGGACTATTTCTACACAAGCAGTGCTTTAGAACTGCCAAATCTTGGTAGTAAAGATAAATTCTGGAAACTGCCCAGAAAATTGCTTTATGCCATCAATAACGATTTTGGCGTCAAAGTGCTTGGGGGGTTTTCGCTGATGGTGTTGGCGAAATAATTGTCTGACCCCAAAAATCATCGATGTAAATTTTATCTGAGCAATTGGATACAGCTTGTATCGAGGCGCTGATCTGATAAGAACAGATGATTGTTTCCTGCAGAGAGTTCAATCAAACAGGTGGAATTGTGTTAGATGTTATACTAGCCCAAAAATGATACAGAGCAAACATGTCAACCATTAAACAGAAGACCATTAATAACATGGTTTGGTCAGTATCAGAGCGCTTAAGCCTCCAAATTGTCCATACGGTTATATCAATCGTTCTAGCCAGGCTGCTTGATCCAAAAGAGTTTGGGTTAATAGGCATGTTAGTCATCTTCACAAGCATTGCGCAATCTATTCTTGATAGCGGTTTTGGCAGTGCGTTAATTCAGAAGAAAGATGCTACTGAGACGGATTCCTCGTCAATTTTTTACTTTAATCTCGCTGTTGGGATATTGTTAGCAGGCATTTTATATCTTTCTGCTCCGATTATTGCAAAATTCTATCAAGAACCCACTCTCACGTCTCTAACTCGCGTACTGTCCCTCAACCTGGTCATAAATGCTTTTAGTCTGGTGCAACTCTCGTTGTTGCGAAAGGCGATGGCTTTTAAAAAACATTTCGCTGTGAGTATCACTTCTGTGTTTATTTCAGGGTTTTGTGGAATTCTTGCCGCGGATAAGGGTTTGGGAGTGTGGAGCCTGGTCATACAAACGCTTACCAATAGTATTTCGCAAGCGTTACTGTTGTGGATAATTAGCAGATGGCGTCCAACCCGTCAGTTCTCAATGGTCTCTCTCAAATCCATGTATCCATTCGGATCAAAACTTCTGATTGCAGGATTGATTGAGACAATCTTTAAAAATATTTATCAAACCTTCATAGGAAAGAATTATTCAGCAGCGGATTTAGGCTACTACTCGCGGGCATCAACCATGGAATCAGCAGCCTCTGTAGCCACCAGCATGGCCTTAGGACAAGTGATTTTCCCTACTTTTTCTCCTTATCAAGATGATAATGAAAAGTTGCGCCGGGTGCATAGTACAACCATTAGAATGTCCATGTTTCTTATGGCACCATTGATGATCGGTTTGATTGCAGTCGCTAAACCACTTTTTCTTTTTTTGTTGACCGACAAATGGGCTAATAGTATTCCTTATTTCCAATTACTGTGCGTAGTTGGACTTTTTTTTCCCATCGTGGTTCAGAATTACAACCTTTTGCGTATCAAGGGACGCTCGGATTTGCATCTGAAGCTTGAGATAGTCAAATACATCCTGACTGCTATTGCGATTGCATTGACTTACAAATCAGGGATAATTGCCCTACTATATGGACAAATTTGTGTTGCGGTCCTTTCTCACGTATTGGTAAGCCATTTTGCCGGCAAACTAATAAAGTACAGCCTGCTCGACCAATTAAGAGAACTGTTTCCTATAGTGACTACGGCCTTGGTGATGGGTTTTGTCATGTATTTTGTAGGAACACTTAACCTGAAGAGCAATTTCTTAATGTTTACTATTCAGGCGATTGCAGGCGTCCTGGTATATTTTGGGATGAACACAATCATTAAATCAGCAGAATTAATTGAATACAAATCAATTGCAGGCAATTATTTTAAAACAATATTAGCAAAGGTCAAAAACTTACCATGGAAACGCCGTTAGTCAGTGTAAGCTTGGTCGCGTATAACGCCAGTGCATATATCAAGGATGCAATTGATGGCTGTCTGATGCAGCAAACCTCCTTTCCTTTTGAAATAATCATTCATGATGATGCTTCGCAAGATCAGACGCCCCAAATAATACTTGACTATGCGAGCAATTACCCTTACAAAATCATACCGATTATTCAGACGATAAACCAATTTTCACAAGGGCACGAGATAAATGCCAAAATAAACATTCCAAAAGCCAGAGGGAAGTATATCGCCTTCCTGGAGGCTGACGATTATTGGATTGACCCTCTGAAACTGCAAAAGCAAGTGGATTTCATGGAAAAGCATCCGGATGTATCCATGTCTTTCACGGCATCAAAAGAAATAGACTCTTGCGATGCCAATAAAGTCAACGTTAATCGGTATCGAAAGTATGACAGTTATTGTTTGCCTGAAGACGTGATACTGATCGGCGGACGTTTGGTCAATATGGGATCTGCTTTAGTCAGAAAATCGATTTACGAGAATTTGCCTAGTTGGTATCACTATTCCCAGATTTGGGATAATACGGTTCCGCTTTTGTCGTTAACACACGGGAAAATCCATTATCTGAATGAAGTCACATCTGTGTATCGCAGCAACGTTCCTGGATCCTGGACCCAAAACAACGTGCGGAATTATTCAAAGCGAAAAGATAGCATAGGAAGAACTCTGGCTTTGCTCGACGGGTTCAATGAGGGCACCAATTATCAGTTCGATAAACTCATAAAACGGAAATCAAGATATATCAGCGTTGGTTTACTATTGCTTTTGGACCCACAGGAAGACAATTTCAAGAAGTACTATTCAAGGTTGAATCTACCCCTTAAAATCGAATATCAGCTTTTCCGACAGTTTAATTCTTATCGATTGTGGGAAAGATATCGACAAGTCATGCGTGTCTTTCGAAAAATTAAATACATTTAGTTCGTATAAGCGAGATTATTGCTCGAGTCTGAGCCTAACATAGCCCTGCTTTTGTTGATCAAGCAGAAATATAGCTATCTTTCTTCACCCCAAAAATGGAGTGTCAATTCTTTTTGCAGGTCCTCACGGGTTTTTGCTTTTATCGGAATGCTTTTCGCTTTGTATTTTTCGATGTATTCATCCAGGCTGCAAATCCGCCGGGCAGGAACGCCAGCCACAACCGTGTTTGGTGGAACATCCTGGTTAACAACACTGCCTGCCCCAACAATACTATTAGGCCCAATTGATACACCCGGCAGAATGATCGAGTTTATTCCAATAAAACAATTGTCATGAATATGGATACTCCCAAAGCGATTCCCCCAAGATGACGAATCGGGCAGGCTATCCCTGAATAATCGGCTGGAAGCGTCATGCGTAATCAAAAACACCCCGTATGTAATTGTTACTTTGTTGCCGATTTCGACCAACCAGGGCTCTGACCCGTAATTGTGGGGTCGGTTTAACAACTGGCATTGATCGCCAATCCTGACACCCTGAGTGCGCAAATATTTGACTAAATTCCCGCGATGCAGAAAGTAGTATTTAAAATTTGTGATGAGTTTGCTATGTTTTGATGCCATCAAGCGCCCCGCGATTTTTCTATTAAACCGATAAAAGTAGATTCGAATGAGGTGATCATACTCTCTACCGAAAATTTTTGCATCACAAATTCTTTTCCACAATCCCCCAGCCTGCGGCGCAAATCTGGGTTCTCTAAAAGTAATACCGCTTTTTCAGCAAGAGCCTCGGCAGACCCCACTTTTACTAAAAAGCCATTCTTGCCAGAAACAATTATCTCGGAATTGCCTGGGGCATCAGAGGCTATTACCGGCTTGGCGAAGGCAGAGTATTCCAGAATAGAGTTTGATATTCCTTCTCCATAAGTCGCCAGAACGCACACCTTGCTATCTGCGATGTACTGGTAAGGCTTTATGCAGTCAGTAACAAAAATCACTGAATTGACCAGACCCAACTGATTTACCATATTCTTGGTTTGATCTAATGTCCCCGCGTCATGCCCGACCAGCAAGAGTTTTGCCTGCGGAAAATCCTTAATTATCAGCGCCATAGCCTTGACTAATGTTTGATGGTCTTTATGGTTGCTGAAATTTGCCACCATACACAGGTCATATTGGATTTGACCAGGTTCTATTCCCTCAAATCGCGAAAAGTCCAAGCCGTTATAGATGACGCGGGCGTTTGGGTTGCTCTCCTGACCAAATGCCTTCAGCCCTGCTTGTGAATTTGCCACAACAGTGTCAGCATGGTTGGCGCTCCACCGACTAAGGCGATTGTTGAAGTTTAATGTGGCCGGAGCGGAGCGTATCCCGCCATGTAAAAAAGGGATCTTTAGCCATCGTGAAGCGAGTAATCCTAACAAATCCCAAACACCGCTCCCCCAGGTGTGGATCAGTGCCGCATCATATTTGCGGGCGATTTTCACTACCTTGACCAGAGGAGAGAAGAGCCCGGTGAAGCGGCTTCTATGGATGTTGATTAACTGATCAACGTAATTTCTGGCTTCGGTTTCACGCAAACCATTGGGATTCATTGTCACAAGGATCACAGAAAATTTTCCGCGTTCCTTAAATCCTTTGAGCAGGGATAATAGTTGTTGTTCTTTCCCCCCAGCACCCAACCCACCAATAATCATTAATATGACTGGTCGACTGTGCTCTGAACTCCTACTCTCTTTAGTTTTACTCATACACTATACTTTGATACGTTTCTGCATGGTTGTCAACAAACGCTCATAATAATATCTTCCCATGAAATTTTAGCTTTTTCAAGGGAATACTCTTCAAGGAAACGCTGTCTGGTTTTACAGGCACCTTCTGCTAATTTATTATATAGGTCCTGATTTGTGAGCAGTTCATAGATAGCGTTTGCATAATCGCCGACTTCATAGCCCTTTACCATTTTGGCATTATAACCATCCACTGCCACATCACTGATATCGCCAATATCCGGAACGACAACCGGCAGGCAGCAACTGAGCGCTTCGATCATGGCCACAGGCAAGCCTTCAAAAGCAGATGCCATCACGAATATGCGCGATTGGTTTAAAAACCGCGGTATCTCTTGGTAAGGCTGATTGCCTGTAAAAACAATGGCGTTTTCGAGGTTATGCTGCCTGCATAAACTTTCCAAATTGCTTCGCTCAGGGCCATCTCCTACCAATACTGCTCGAATTTCAGGCAACATTCTGCTTGTTTGAGCAATGGCATTGATGATCAAGTCAATTTGTTTATTTCTATCCATTCGACCGCAATAAATCAGATCGAATATTTTGGTTGATGAATCGGGTCTGAATAGTGAAAAATCAAGGACATTAACCGCAGTTGGGACAAAAATCCTTTCCCTGGGTATTCCCAAAGAAACAAGCTGCTCTGTGGATGACATTCCACGAACACCTATGAGGGCAGATTTCTTTAGCAGACTTTGGAAAAATTTACTTTTAGCAACTTTTGGTCTGTCTGTTCCAATCAATTCCTGGATCACTGGAATGCCAAATAAGGAGCCAACAATTGCTGCATATATCCCGTGAGGAACGAAGTAAATCGCATATATCAAACCTGGCTTTTCATGGATGCAAAGGTAGATGAGCGCAAAAAATCGATAAAGTTCCGATAACAAAAGCGACCATTGAAAGAACCCTGGTGGAGAAAATGTTTTGGTCTTCTTTGTCTCGAGCGGTAAACGCCGTACCAGGAGAATCTCTTCAACCATGTCCAATTCTTGCAGAGGGAGTAAATTAGCTCTGACTTTGTCATCGCTCATTCCACAAACGACTAAGATTTTCAATAATTTACCCTCTCAAGAATTGGGGAATCCTTACGCAACCAGCGATTCAATGAAATCCACCATCCACGAAGTTACATCAACTTTCTCTCTGAGCATAACCTCACATTTTGCGCGGAACTCGTCTTTCAAATTCTCGTCCCCCGCTAATTCCAATGCCTTTTCAATAGCCGGATCGCCGTCAACGTAATGATACATGAGCCCATATTTGTGGATGATCTCATCGAGATTGCCACTGCCAAGGGGGTTGATGTACACGCTTGGTGTGCCGAGGATGGCGGCTTCAGAGGCCATTGTGGCGCCTTCGCCAACATACATGCTGGCGTAATACATCAAATCGTGGATCTTGGTGGGGCTCACACGCACTTTGTACAGTTCCAGTTCTGCCGGGAGGCTCCCTTCTGATGTGATAAGAACTTTGCCGTGTTGATTTAGGCCCGAAACGAGACGAATTTTTTGTTCATCAGAGAGTCCCAACTGCCCCACATCGTGCGATGCACCCCAGGAAACAAATCTGACGATATAAAACTTTGCATCCTCCCTCAAACCGGAAGCAACAAGACTTTCAGGATCTGGTTTGAAGTAGTTGGGATGCAAATAAGCTAATTCCTGATATCCGTTATATCGAACCTGCTTCTTTCCCAGATCGTCCTTATAACTACTTGGCGTGCAAATCTTGGTGGCAAAAGGAAAAGTTATCGCATTTGACAGTTTGGCATGTTCTGTATCCGTGAAAACGACCCCTTTTATTCCCAACAGCTTAGATACGTGGACAATGAAGGTGCCGCCAATCTCCACGATAACGTCAGCTTTAAAGTCTCTGGCTAATCTGAATAGTTTCTTTGCATGTGTCAGAAGTTCAAGGGACAATCCTGCCAAGCCAGACCCCTTTTTGCTCATTATTTCATAAGGGTAATTGTAATCATCCAACAATTGAAGAGTCACGTCTTTGTCTCGAGCCGCTAAAATAACTTCGTGACCATGCTCCTGCCAGAGATGATAGGCATTTTTGAAAAAATGTACGTGGGCTGGGTGACTGATATCAATGATTATTTTCATTATGTTTTTGTGACTTTAGTTATTCTTTCGATTCGTGCCCAAAGCCGATGCCGTAATAGGAAAACCCTTCGCTTTTTGCTTGATTTGGGTCTACTGCCCTGCGTCCATCAATGATGACTGGGTGCCTTAAGCTCGTCTGTAAAGACTTTAAATCCAGGTTTCTGTAAGCCTGGTGAGAAACCATGATGACAAGCGCGTCACTATCCTTTACTACCTCTTCCAGGGGCAACTTATAATCTGCCACAAAAGGATCATGGACTTTAACGGCAGCGCCCTTGGACTCAAGGAATTTGATCAATGTTTCGCTTGGGCTGTTTCGGGTATCATCACTTTCCTCAAGATAAGCATATCCAAGAATGGCTATCTTTGCGTCAGCTATTGAAACACCCACTTTGCTGAGTGCACTCTCAAGAAGCCTGGCTATGTGGACAGGCATAGAGTCGTTCACTTTGCGCGCTGCTGGTATCACATGCAATTGGACCTTATCTTTAGCTCCATAGGCTAGCAGCCATGGGTCCTTGGGAATGCAGTGACCACCAACTCCCGCTCCAGCCATCAGGACATTGCGTCCTGGAGATTTGTTGACCAATTCGCGAACTTTGAGAAAATCAGCTCCTGTTGCCTGGCAGATCATGGCCAGTTCATTGGCAAAGGCGATATTTACGTCCCGATAGGTGTTTTCTGCGGTTTTCGTGATCTCCGCTGTGATGATATCTGCGCTATCCAAATCGGCTTCAACAATATTTCTGTAAAGCAGCTTCATGATTTCGGAGACCTGAGGCGTTTCACCGCCGCAAACCCTGCTCATGGCCTTGAGATTAGCCAGTAGCTTACCTGGCATCACTCGTTCCGGGCAAGCCCCAAGGAAAAAGTCCACGGATGATTTTTTGCCACTAACTTCTTCAAGGATTGGGCGAACTACTTTCGAAATTGTGCCCGGTGCGATGGTTGATTCCACAATAATCAGGACGCCGTCTCTCATTTCATGCGCTAAATTAGTACACGCGGATCGCAAAGCAACATACTGCGGTATGTTCTCATGGTCTGTTGGAGTTTCAACGTCAATTAATACAACATCCAGTTCTTTCAAAAGTTGGTATTCAGTGCTTGCGCGAAGACGCTTGGAGCGTGTAACCTCGGTTATCAGCTCCTGTAAACCTGGTTCGATACCTTCAATGGGGCAGACACCGGCATTGATCATCTCAACTCTGTCTTGCTTGATATCCAGTCCTGTGACTTCAAAACCGGCTTTGGCGAACATACAAGCCACGGGTAAACCTACATAACCTAAACCGATGATTCCGATTTTGGCATGCTTTTCTGAGATCTTATTTTCTAAAGCGTCTAAGTAATTCATTTTTCTGATCTGAATCGTCAAACTTGAACGGTTTCGTGGATTGTACCTGAGTGAATGATCGCCTTTGCCAATTCCAGGGCTCTCAATCCGTCTTCCCCTGTAACTGGTGCTGGAGTGTTGTTCAAGATGGAATTAATGAAAGCCTCTTGTTCGGCTCGCAATGGTTCCTTTTTCGCAATCATATGGCGAATCATTTTTCCCTCACGTACACCCCGTAGAACGCGAAGATTCTCCCACTCACTGCCGTGAGAGATCGGATTCTCATAGAAATACAGATCCTGGGTCAGGTAGTCACATCGGAACAAGCCCCGTTCACCGGTCACAATGAATTCCCGAATTTTTGTTGGAGTCAACCAGTTGATATTCAATGTACCAACCGATCCGTCTGCCAGGCGAACCAAGCCGGTCAGCAGGTCTTCATATTTGCTGTGAATGTGTTTTTCGGTTTCAGCAAAGACGCGCACAATTTCGCTTTGCGATACAAAACGCATGATGTCCAGATCGTGAACTGCCAGGTCGATCACCACGCCCACATCCCCAATGCGAGCGGGGAATGGTCCCTGCCTGTGGGCATCCATCTGAAAGATTCGACCCAATTCTTCCTGGGCGATAAGTTCCTTCAGAGCGATGATGGCAGGATTGAAGCGTTCGATGTGACCAATCATCAATTTCACATTTTTATTTTTTGCCGCCTCAATGATTTCCCGCCCCTCTTCCAGGGTGAAAGAAATGGGTTTTTCGATCAATAACGGGATCCCGCGTTCAATAATATCTAGTGCGATCTTGTGATGATAAACCGTTGGCACAGCCAAAGTGACTTCATCAGGTTTTGTTTCGTCGAGCATTCGTTGGTAATCAGTATATGCTTTGGTGCTATATTTTTTTGCTACTGAATTTACCCGCGATTCATCAAAATCAGCTACTGCTACCAGATCGACATCCGGGAGTTCCCAATTCACGCGAGCGTGATTAACACCCATTGAACCTACGCCTATGACCGCAGCCTTTACCGTCATAGTTTGTTCACTTCAGCAACGATGGTTTCCAGGTCCGCCTGGCTCAGTTGAGGATGCACCGGGATGGAGATAACCTCTTTGGCCAACTTTTCTGCAACTGGCATATGCACTGGACCAAACATGTCAACGATGTAGCTTTGCTGGTGAGCAGGAACGGGGTAAAAAATGCCAGTTCCCACCCCAGCGTCGTTCAGCTGCTTAACAGCCGCGTCACGATCTCTGCCGCCATCCACACGAATGGTGTATTGATGCCAGACATGGCCATAGCCATCTTTGACCTTTGGGGTGATGACTGAATTGATATGCTCACTCAAGTATCGGGCGTTATTTCTTCGTTTTTCTGTAAATGGTGCCAGGCGTTCCATTTGTGCCAGACCTATCGCCGCGTGTAAATCGGTCATTCGAAAATTGTAGCCCAGCATATCGTGATAATAGCGAACCTTCATGCCATGGCTGCGGAGAAGTTTACATTTTTCAGCAAACGCATCGTCATTAGTGGTTATCATGCCACCTTCGCCAGACATGACATTTTTGGTGGCATAGAGTGAGAAAGTGCCTGTTCCAAAACTACCCGCGACTTGTTGTTTGTAAGTCGCGCCGACAGCCTGGCAGGCATCTTCGATGATGACAAGATTGTGCTTTTCAGCAATTGCCTGTATGGCATCCATGTCACAAACATAGCCATAGAGATGAACCGGCAGAATGGCTTTTGTTCTGGGCGTTATTGCCGCTTCGATCAAAGCTGGATCAATGTTAAAAGTGTTTTCATCAACGTCCACAAAAACTGGCGTTGCGCCGGTGAAAAGAACGCTGCTTGCTGAAGCAATGAATGTGAATGGAGTGGTAATAACCTCATCGCCGGGTCCAATCCCATGTGCTAAAAGGGCAATATGCAGAGCTGTCGTTCCTGAAGACGTCGCAATAGCATGCTTCACGTTACTTAATTCAGCAAAGCGTTTTTCAAGCGCGGCCACTTTCGGTCCCTGTGCCAGCATTCCGGAATTTAGCACTTCCATTACGAGTTGCTTTTCTTCTTCTCCAATATAAGGCTTTGATATGGGAATCATTTTCAATCCTTTACTTTTTTATAGACTGTAAAAAGACATCTCTTGGGATGTCAATCTTCTGTTGACAAGCAGTACATATCAATGAAATATAGTCCTGGGGCAAATCGTTTGTGGTTGAATCTAACTGATCCTCATCAAGGACGAGTTTGTGACCACAATAACAAACAAATCCGCTTAAGCGCGCAGGGTTTCCTATTACAAGGCCATGATCGGGCACATCTTTAGTCACCACCGAACCAGCCCCAATCATCGCCCACTTGCCAATTATGACACCGCAGACAATCGTGGCGTGGGCTCCAATGGATGCCCCGGTTTTGACCAGAGTCTCACTGACCACCCAGTCTGACGCACTTTTCAAACTTCCGTCGGGATTGATCGAGCGCGGAAACTTATCATTCGTAAAAACGCAGTGCGGTCCGCAAAAAACCCCATCTTCCAGGGTGACGCCGTGATAGATCGAAATCCCATTTTGGATTTTTACGTTGTCGCCGATTTTGACATCCGAGTCGATGTAAACACCTTTACTCAAGATACAGTTTTTACCGATAATCGCATTTTCTCTGACCTGGCAATGTTGCCAAATTTTGGTGCCCTCCCCAATGACAGCTTGTTGGGAGACGTCAGATGTTGGGTGAATGTAAACGTTGTTCTGCATATTATTTCCTGTTTTTAATTTAGGACTAAACAACTCAGCCCTTCAATCGTTCTTCTTGTCGTATTGACGTTTTTTCTCAAAGTAGAGTAACTGCTCTTGATATAGGCGTATTCGAACGAACATATCGGCTAAAAGACCAAAAATCCAAAAAACAAGACCCAAAGTGACGAGGTAAATTCCTATGATAGCCAGGGATTTGTACGGTGTAATAGATCCCGTGTTTATATAATGAATGAGCGTAAAGATACCTAATCCCAAACCCACAAAAAAAGGTACAACGCCCAACCAAGTGAAGAATCGCAAAGGTCGGTAATCACGATAGGCTCGGAAAATAATATTGATCGTCCGTCCGATATACTTAAAGAGATTTCCGGCAACCCGGGACTTTCGTCCCTTAAAATACTTTACATTAACCGGAACTAATTTGATATCCAATCCTTTGTTAGCCAGATCAATGAAGGATTCCTGGGTATAGGTGAAATTGCGGGTCAAATTCATGCGGAGCATGGCTTCTCTTGAATAGGCGCGGAAGCCGCAACTTACATCCGTAAAATGCTTCTGAGTGAGTAAGCTGATGAGGTGCGACATCTGCTTATTCCCCCAATACTTTAGTTTCGACATGTACTCGGGTCTGGCGGAGTGACCATTCTTATCCGTAAAGCGATCTCCACTGACAAAATCAGCTTTGCCAGTTACGATGGGTTCAATGAGGAGGGGAATGTCCGATGGCGAAAATTGACCATCCGCGTCGATATTCACCATCACATCCGCACCTAACTCAAGCGCTTTAATGAGTCCGGTGTTAAAAGCTGCGCCAACGCCTCGATTTTGTGAATGTGACACAACGATCGCGCCAGCTTGTTTGGCCAGCGATGAGGTCTCATCCGATGAGCCGTCATCCACAACCAACACGATGACTTCTGATATTCCTTCTAAAGCTTTTGGAACACTATCAACGACCTGTTGAATAGAGTCCTGTTCATTGAAAGCGGGTATAAGAATCACTAATTTCATAATTTATGGCAGCTTCTTATCTTAGTTCTACATATCAAAAGGTTTCGTTCAATGGTATCTGGGCTTTCATCAACTTGTCTGGTCCACTTAGGCATTGCATTTTATGAACACCCCGAATTTTTCAGATCCAAATCACGACTATTATAATTCATAACCCTCACCCCCCCATCGTCATAAGTGACGATCTATTTTATCCGGAAAGAGCAACTAGGAACAGCTGAGTTTGATCGAATAAACCTATTAATTCCATTCTAGGTGATCTTTAATCTTGCGCTCATCGCAGTAGAGATGGGCTGGCGGGTGCCGGTGAGGTCTCCGTTGGAGGCATAGGCATGAAGGCGGTAATTACCGGCGGGGTGACTTGCTGCAGCAATCTTGCTTGTATTCCAACCATTGAGTTTTCGAGTTGCGCAATTGATCTGCCATCTTGTCTCGCCGAAATTTATTAACTGTAACTCTTAGAAAGAGTGATAAACTAAAAAAACCATACATCTTTCTCAAACGGATTAATTATGGCAGAGATTATCTGCTCAGCCATAAATAGCACTCATTAGCAGGGTAATTAGAGGAGTTATGGATAAGGAAACAGAATTATCGCAGACAATTATTCTCCAGTGCTTAATCCTATTACTACTTTTCTCCATTTTTATCACCCCTTCAGCATTCCCTGAGATCAAATTTTCTGTAAATAAACAGCCGGGAAACATCCAAACTCAGCTTTTTAAAGCATTTTCTCCAATCATCCCTCTCAAGCTGGTTAATGAACCTTTTTCTGCTGGGGTTTTTCAGGCGACAGAAAATGGCACCAACAATGATACACATAAGATCTACCTGCCAATAATCCATCGAGCCCCTGATACCCCATTGGATTTCAATAAAAACAGTCCCACCAGCGGCTCCACGGGCATCTCGCTCACCCCAACTTTATCCTGGAAACAGACCACTCCAGTGACCTGCTACGAGTACTGCTATGATAAGACCAACGATGGCACTTGCAGCAACTGGATCTCAACCGGCACCAATACTTACGCAGGTCTATCCGGTCTGCAGGAGGGCGCAACCTACTATTGGCAAGTCAGATCCTGGAACGGAACCTACGGACCTACTTATGCCAATGGCAGCGCCAGTGCCCACTGGTCCTTCACGACGGTTCTCCTCCAACCCGGAGCGTTCAACAAGTACGCGCCAACCCACGGCTCGACAGGTCTGATCCTCACCCCATATTTAAGTTGGACAACGAGCGACAGGGCAACCCGATACGAATATTGTTACGACACAACAAACGACGGGAAATGTTCGAATTGGGTCTCCACTGGCACCAGTAGAAGCGTAGGTTTACCAACCCTTCAATCATCAACCACCTACTACTGGCAGGTCCGGTCCTGGAATGGCACCTACGGTCCTGCCTACGCCAACGGCAGCGGCACGTCCTTCTGGTCATTTCGGACATTGGATCCGGGCGTTCATGTTCTGGACAACTGTTCGATGTACGCAACTACCAACGCCTACGTCCACCTGGTGTGTGAGGTTTATAACAACTCCTCCTCCAACATCGAGGACGTCAAGTTGTATATCGATATTTACAACTCGCTTGGAGGCTTGGTCGATACCGATTATGCGTATGCTCCGATTGATATTGTTCACATTCGAGGGAAAGCGTGTATTGATATATCGTTTCCCAGACCATCCGATCCGGATTTTTATGTTGAACTGGGAGAATTAAGCTGGGATGACACCAGCCTCTCTAGGCCTTATCTTACTCTCTCAAATCATTCCGGGAACGTGGGCAGTTCCTTGTATACTGTTTTAGGGATCCTGACGAACAACTTATCTCAAACAGTCTATTCCGTGAAAGCAGTCGACAGTTTGTATTTTGGCAGTGGGCACATCGTTGGGTGTGATTACGCGTTTATCAACAAAAATCCGCATGATCTCTCCCCAGGTCAATCGAGTTCATTTGAAATCACCACTTCCCTCCCGGATCCATCCTCCGTTGTGCGATACGCGATTCAAACCATCAGTTCGTTTACAACAACGGCTTCAGAACCAGCGCAAACCGGTGAGGAGCATGTTCTCAGCTTATCCAAAATCTATCATCTGATGGACCCTCAGTCATTGATGGAGGAAGCTGAGAACACAGTCGGTGAGAGAGGTCTTGGGGAGTGAGTATTATTTGAATATGGGATTATCTGACATGTTGATGTTTGATTGCGAAATCGGGATTGGCTTGAAATTCGGACCATTCCGTGGGTTGAAATCAATGGCGCAGGAATTGGGCAGGGGGGGCACAGTTTTTAGTCAATTGAGAATAATGTCTACTTGATAATAAAGATGCGAATGATTGTCCAGCCAATCCGGATAGATAGGGTGAACCACTTCTAAGGTCAGTTTTTGTTTTAGATTTGACGAGTTGTTCAGGAGTGAGAGTAGCAAGTGCCGCCCTCACTTTGCAATATTGTCCAATAAAATGCAGACTGGGTAATACTAACAACAAAAATCTGGTTGGAAACGTAATACTTCTCTGGAAGAAAGGTGTGGGAATAAAGTGTTTGCCCAAACCTGCCCAGATATGTCCATCGAGGATGAGATCGACACGGTAAATACATTCCTTTACCTTTTCAATTGCCTATTTGAAACGGAAATACGAAGTATTATTCATTTATAATGCCTGATAAGAAATTATAAAAACCCACGAGGTGTATTGATGAAAATCCTATTTGATTTAGCCGTAAAGCCCGCCGCCTATCTCGACCCGGGCTCCGGGAGTATGTTGATCCAGATCCTTTTAGCTGCGCTGCTTGGCGCTGGTGTCGCTGTCAAGATCTTTTGGAGAAGCATTAAGGCTTTCTTTACTGGGAAAAAGGCCAGCGAAGGAACGACAGAGGATCCAACTGCAATTACAGACGACCCTACAGTTGTACCATCGGACTCCACTTCCACCAAGGAATAACATTATCGGTGGTTTTTTTACTTTAGAAGATGCCCGAACGGGAGGGAAAAAGTATGTCTGAAAATGTAAGCGGTTCCTTTAGAGATCCGAGTGGTTTCATGTTTAAGCATGACGGCAAATTGTATCGCCAGGTGAACCAAAAGTATCAGGAAGAATACGACCTGCTGATGAGTTCCGGTCTGTATGATCAGCTGAACAAGTCGAGAACTTTGGTAGCCCATAAAGAGGTTGATCTCGCTCTTGCGCCGCGCCCGGAGATTGCCTACAAAGTCATCCAACCTGAGATCGTTGATTTCATCTCGTATCCATACGAATGGTGCTTCAATCAACTCAAGGATGCAGCCATCCTGACCCTGGCGATTGCGCGCCGGGCGCTGGAATTTGGCATGAGCCTCAAGGATGCCAGCGCTTACAACATCCAGTTCCACCAGGGCAAACCGATATTCATCGATACCCTCTCTTTCGAGAAATACGAAGAGGGCTCTCCCTGGGTGGCGTACCGGCAGTTCTGCCAACATTTCCTGGCTCCCCTGTCCCTCATGGCCAGGACGGATATTCGCCTTGCGCAGCTAATGCGTCTGCATATCGACGGAATCCCTCTTGACCTTGCTTCAAAATTGTTGCCAGCCACTACAAAGATTAATTTTGGATTAGCAACCCATATTCATGTCCACGCGAAATCACAGCAGCGCTATGCTGACAAGGAAGTTTCCCGGGATGAGGTTAAAGCCCGCGTGAGCAAGACTGCTATGCTTGGGCTTCTGGACAGCCTGCTTTCAACCGTGAAAAGCCTGAATGTGAAAACGATTCAGACCGAGTGGACGGATTATTATCAGGATAATAATTACACGAGCGATTCGTTTGAAGCCAAGCGCCAGCTCGTCAGGGACTTTATTGAGAAAGCTCAGCCAAAACGGGTTTGGGATCTGGGCGGGAATACCGGCGAATTCAGCCGTGCCGCCAGCGACTTGCAGATACCGACGGTGTGTTTTGATATCGACCCGGGCGCTGTGCAGCAGAATTATGACCTGGTAAAGGCGAACAAAGAAAAATTCATGCTGCCTCTGCGCATGGATCTGACCAATCCTTCCCCCGATCTGGGTTGGCACAACGCCGAGCGGGAATCCATGCAGGCGCGCGGACCAGTTGACCTGGTGATGGCTTTGGCGCTCATTCACCACCTGGCAATTTCGAATAATGTCCCGTTGGTTGATGTGGCGAAGTACTTCGCGGATTTGGGCGAATATCTGATCATCGAGTTTGTTCCAAAGAGCGATTCACAGGTGAAGCGGCTATTAGCATCAAGGCTGGATATTTTCCCTGATTACACACTGGAAGGGTTCAGGCAAACCTTTTCGCAACACTATACACTGCTCGATGAAAAACCCGTTCAAGGCTCCGAGCGCACGTTATTCCTGATGAAGCGGGCGGAGCCTTAATAAGTACAAAAATAACGCCAGTGCAACTTACACCAGCGGTTTGATGTTTAGCCTTAAACTCATTTACCAGGATTGTTTCGTCTTTTCGACTTTTGCGTGCCAATGACAATAATAATTGCCACACTAACGGCCCCTACAGCCAGCAGCAGGAGCCAGTTATTTGAGTTTTGTCCCGGGTTAGATTCTGCCAGAATTACGATGGTTGTTGGTGAAGGCAGGAAGGTTTGAGTTGCAGTGGGTAAGGGGCTGGGTGTGATAGTGGGGCTTGGCAAGGGCGTCTCAGTTGCAGGGACAAGCGTGGGTGTGTTGGTTGCCGGCGGGGTAACTTGCAGCAGCAGTCTTTCCCCCGGGTAGATCACGCTCGACGTGTTGAGGTAATTCCATGCCATCAGGTCAGTGTACGTAATGCCATACAAGCTTGCGATCCACACCAGGGTTTGCCCCTCGGTGACCGTATGGTAATACTTGCCATCCGATGCTGGGGTGAGCTTCTGCAGCGGGGTGAGCGGCAATGGAGTGGGGGTGGGGGTCTGATCCGGACCCTTTATCAGCAGCTTTTGCCCGACCTGGAGCGGCGTTTCCACGGTGATGCCGTTGAGCTCCACCAGCCGGTTCACCGAGACCCCATAAGCCTCGCCAATTTTTGACAGGTTCTGGTACGCCTCCACCACGTGCACTATCCGCCCATCGCTGTCCGGTGTGGCAAGGATCACATTCCCCATCGGTGTTGGGGTCACCAGCGCGCGCGACTCGGGGCTGGCGATCTGCAGCTTGTCTCCGGTCTGTAACACGTAGCCTTCGGGCAGGTTATTCCAATGCAGGATGTCCTTGATGGTCACGCCATACGCCACCGCGATCGCCCAAAAGCTCTGTCCGGGCTTGACGACATGCAGGTAGCTCCCGTTTGCGTCCGGTTCCACCAACTCGACCGGGGTAATAATTCCAGGGACGATCAGGGTTTGCCCCGGGATGGGGGTTCCCACAACGGGAGGGCCTGCTTCGCATGGCACGCCGGAGATATAGGCCGCCTGCAGGATGAAATAAGTCATACCGTTGCTGGCTTTGGCGGTGCCCGCGCCGACATGGCAATAATTCGATGAAGTGGCGGGGCGCATGTGGTCGTAATCCGCCCACATCAGCATGATCTGGTCGATGGTTACGCCGTCGCTTGCGACCGCGAAATTCTCCGTGGCGAAGACGGTTGCGCCACCGCCGTATCCTGCCGCTGCCAGGCGTCCTTTTACGTCGCCGATGTGCCACGAAAGCAACTGGTCCGCCATGATTTGGGCAGTGCCCTGCGCCACGGCATTGATGATGGGGTGTTCGATCAATGCCGGCAGCCCATTTGCCATGCGCAAGACGTTCATCGCCGCGATCAACTCGTAAGCACTTACGCTCTGCAGGGGTGCTCGCTGTTCCTTTGCCTCTGTTACCCGGTTCGGCCTGGTAGCACTGATTGCCAGGAGAAATATGCACAGAAAAAAGAGGGCGGTCTTTCGCAGCTTTTGCATGTGTTTTATATACCATAAATCTTGGATGACGACCTTTTGGATATCCATAGATAAGATCGTCGTAGGGCGAGGTTGAGGGCACCGTGAACAATGTGATGGACGGATGTATCGTGCCCTCAACCCGCCGTGTGCGCCAATTGAGAGTTCTGGGTACGGCGGATTGGAAGCACGGAGAAGCCTCGTTCTGTTTTCTGCTTGATGAACAAGACATACGGTAGATCGCCGCGGTCGCGTTCGCTCCCTCGCGATGACGTTCCGACCGGTCATTGCCAGCCCCGATCCTGTAGGGTGCCTTGACCAACAGACGTGTTAGGGGCGTGGCAATCTGATGTTTGTGATTGGTGGAATGGAGCGAAGGCAGATCGCCACGGTCGCTTCGCTCCCTCGCGATGACGAAGGAAACAAGAAATATCACCATCCAAAATATCACCATCCAGCCTACGAAATCTATCGTACAATTGATAATCATGAAACTTGTCGTCCAAATCCCAGCCTACAACGAAGCCGGGCATTTGCATGCGGTGCTTTCCGAGATCCCACGGCAGTTCCCCGGGGTTGACGAAGTGATTGTGCTCGTGATCGACGATGGCTCCTCGGATAACACTGCCAAAGTGGCGCTGGAAAACGGCGCGGACTACGTCCTGCGGCACCGCCATAACCGTGGTCTCTCTCGCGCTTTCATCAGCGGCGTGCAATTCGCTCTCGCGCTTGGCGCGGACATCATCGTCAACACCGACGCCGACAACCAGTATCCTGGCAGTGAAATCAGCAAGCTGATCGCCCCCATCCTTGCCGACGAGGCAGACATGGTCATTGGCGACCGTCAAACGCTGGCCAACGAACATTTCACCAAAGGCAAGCGCCTGATGGAGCACCTCGGCAGCTCGATCATGCGCCGGGTCTCGAAAACCGACGTGCCGGACGCGGTCAGCGGCTTCAGGGCATTCTCACGCTACGCTGCCCTGCGCCTGCAGGTCTACAACCCCTACTCTTACACGCTTGAGACGCTCGTGCAGGCCGGCAAAGGGCAGATGAAGCTGGCAAACGTCCCCATCCGCACCAACCCTGCAGTGCGCGAATCGCGCCTGCATAAAGGCATCTTCAATTTTATCTGGCGCCAGGGCGGCGCGATCATCCGCTCCTACGTGCTCTACCAGCCGCTGCGCACCTTCGTCAGCACAGGTTCAGTGTTCTTCTTGGCAGGTTTGATCCTCCTGGGCCGCTTCCTGGTCAGTTATTTATTTTTTGCTGAAGGCTCCCGTTATATCCAGTCCGTTTCAATCGGCGGCACGCTTTTAACGGCTGGTATTACCCTGATCATGTTCGGTTTCCTGGGGGATGCCATGCGCGCCAATCGCCAGGCAGCAGAAGAAACTATGATCAGCCAGCGCGATCAAGCGCGCCTTCCAAAACCGGCTGATCTGCACGAATTCCAGGGTCATCCGGTTTATTCAGCCAGCAATCCACCTGCTTTCAACTCCAACAAGTGAAGCAATCTTAAATCTTTAAAATTTCCTGAACATCTGAATCGCTGTGCTATACTCATAATCCACGACGCGTTTTACGGGTTCTGGATAACATAAATGTCATTTGTGCATCTTCACGTTCACTCCGCTTACTCCGTGCTCGACGGCTTTGGCAGCCCGACAGCCTTGGTCAAACGCGCCAAAGAACTGGGCATGCCCGCCCTCGCGCTGACCGACCACGGCACCATGTTTGGCACGCTGGATTTCTTCCAGGCTGCCACCGCTGAAGGCATCAAACCGATCATCGGGCTCGAAACTTACCTGGCTCCGCGCAGCATGCACGATAAGGACGTCTCACGCGATAAATATTCTTCGCACCTGGTCCTGCTGGCTGAAAACATGACTGGCTATCGCAACCTGCTCTCGATCGCTTCGGCCTCCCAGCTCGAGGGCTTTTATTACCATCCCCGCATTGACAAACCCTACCTCGCAGCCCATTCCGAAGGGCTGATTGCCTTATCTGCCTGCCTCTCCGGAGAACTTTCCCGTGCTTTGCTGGATAACGACCCGGATCGCGCTGAACGCAGCCTGGCATGGTACCTGGATGTGTTTGGCAAGGATCGCTACTTCCTCGAGTTGCAGGATCACGACATTTCCGAGCTCTATCGCGTTAACCGCGGCTTGATCGAGCTTTCGCAAAAGACTAGCGCCCGTGTAGTGGCGACCAATGATGTGCACTATGTGCGGCGGGACGATGCCGAACTGCAGGACATTCTGCTTTGCGTTCAAACCGGAAAATTGCTCAGCGACCGCAATCGCATGCGCATGAACAACGACACTTACTACCTGCGCAGCCCGGAAGAGATGCAAAACCTGTTCTCCCAGGTGCCCGAAGCCATCAGCAACACCCTCGAGATTGCCGAAAGATGCGAACTGGATCTGACGCGCAAGGGCTACCACCTGCCCCAATTCGAAGTACCAGCCGGCCAGACCGCCTCCACCTTCCTGCGCGAGCTTTGCCAGGAAGGGCTAAGGCGTAATGCCCCGGAGCAGGCTGAAAGCGAAGAATTTCAAAAGCGACTGGATTATGAACTGAGCGTGATCAACCAGATGGGTTTTGCGGAATACTTTCTGATCGTTTGGGACCTGTGCCGCTTCTCGCGCGAGAAAAACATTTGGTATAACGTGCGCGGCTCGGGCAACGGCTCGCTGGTGGCGTTCGCGCTGGATATCACCTCCGTGGAGCCCCTCAGCCACGCGCTGCTTTTTGAACGCTTCCTGAACCCGGACCGCGTTACCATGCCGGATATCGACCTCGATTTCCAGGATGATCGCCGCGCCGAGGTGATGGAGTACTGCAATCAAAAATACGGCGCCGATCGTGTGGCGCAGATCATCACCTTCGGCACCATGGCTGCCCGTGGCGCGGTACGGGACGTGGGGCGGGTGATGGCTATCCCGCTGGCGGATGTGGATAAGGTCGCGAAGCTGGTTCCGGGTCCGGTGCAGGGCAAGAACTTGCCCATTACTGAGTCGCTCAAGTCAACTTCGGAATTACGGGCAGTGTATGAATCTTCCGATCAGATGAAGAACCTGCTCGATACCGCCGGGCGGATGGAAGGAAGCCTGCGCAACGTGGGCACGCATGCCGCCGGCGTGATCATCAGTGATAAACCGCTCACGGAATACCTCCCGCTGCACCGACCGACAAGCAGCAGCGATGAGCTGCCGATCAAATCCGTGGCGCAGTACGACATGGACGGCATCAACTACCTCGGTTTGCTCAAGGTGGATTTCCTGGGGCTGGTGACGCTCACGATCATGTCTAAAGCCTGCGAATACATCGCTCAGCGTCACGGCATTCAACTGACACTCAGCAACATCCCCATTGACGACCCGGAGGTTTACCAGTTCATCAGCGAAGGTCACACGGTTGGTCTCTTCCAACTGGAAGGCAACGGCATGACCCGCTACCTGGTGCAGATGCAGCCCAAGACCATCCATCATGTGATTGCCATGGTAGCGCTCTTCCGACCGGGTCCAATGGAAAGCATTCCGGAATACATCGCCAACATGCACGGCGAAAAGCCAGTGACCTACCAGCACGAAAAGTTGGAGCCCATCCTGCGTGAGACTTATGGGCACGCGGTCTACCAGGAGCAGATCATGATCGCCGCCATGCAACTGGCAGGCTACACCCCAGGCGAGTCGGATGACCTGCGTTCGGCAATCTCCAAAAAGAAGGTCAAGGAAGTCAAAAAGCACCACGACAAGTTCGTCAAAGGCGCGGTCAAGAACGGCATTGAGAAAAAGATTGCTGAAGACATCTTTGCCCATTGGGAAGCCTTCGCGCATTACGGCTTCAACAAAAGCCACGCAACGAATTACGGCATGATCGCGGTCAAAACCGGATACCTGAAATATCGCTATCCGGCTGAGTATATGACTGCCCTGCTCTCTGCCTGGAAAAACGACAACGACAAGTGCTCGATATATGCTTCAGAATGCCACAACATGGGCATCGAAGTGCTGCCTCCGGATGTGAATCACAGCGGCTATGACTTCACCATTGAGGAACAGACCGAAGGCAAGCCCCGCATTCGCTTTGGACTTGGCGCGATCAAAAACGTGGGTCAGGGACCGGTGGAAACGATCATCCAGGCGCGTGGGCACCAGGCATTTTCGGACTTGAACGACTTTATCCGGCGGGTGGACCTGCGCCAGGTGGGCAAGCGCCCATTGGAATGCCTGATCAAGGTCGGCGCGCTGGATGCCTTTGGTCCGCGCAAGGCGCTGCTGCGCTCGATTGACCAGATGGTTAACGTCTCTGCCAGCAACATCAAGGCGATCGAAATGGGTCAGCTAGATCTTTTTGGCGGAGGAACGGTGGCTTTGCCGCACGTGATCCTGCCCGCCAACGTCAGTGTGGACACCAGCGAGCAACTCGGCTGGGAGAAAGAACTGCTTGGGCTGTACGTCTCCGGCCATCCATTAAGCTCGCACATGTCCCAGATCGCCGACAAGATCAGCCACAGCTCCAATCAGCTGGCAGAAGTCGAAACCAACAGCAAGGTTACCATCGGCGGATTGGTCAAACGGATCCAACCGATCCTGACGAAAAAGAATCAAAACATGGCGTTCGTCACCATTGAGGATCAATTTGGCGAAGTGGATTTGGTGATGTTCCCTGCGGTGTGGGAACGCGACAACCGCATGGTGGAGCAAGGCAGCCTGTTGGTGGTGGAGGGGAAACTGCAGCACCAGGAACGCGGCACTTCTGTTCTGGTTGATCGCGTCAGGCGCATTGGGATGGATGAGTCTGTTGGAGAATTGTTTAACCAAAACAGCGGCAAGCAATACGAACGCATGATTGAGAACTACCTGCCTGATATCCGCCTATTGTCGCGTTATCGCTTTGGTGAGGAAACAGAACCAATCCCTGAAGATGCGTCAGAACCATTGGCTGAGTTTGAGGAACCGGAAGACGAACTCTGGCGGGTGGGCTTG
>MTKZ01000827.1_pt6 | contig 32516 bp, 28 predicted proteins | sample 1042781 | NCBI WGS metagenome assembly MTKZ01 (sample SAMN06212207, study PRJNA360539) | anaerobic digester metagenome | biome: Wastewater treatment plant; material: sludge; isolation source: anaerobic digester fed with sludge from wastewater treatment plant | place: Denmark: WWTP Viborg ...
ATTTGCAAGCCTCCTCTATGCCCTGCTCTATGTCGGCATTCTTTTCATACCGGCATTGGTACTTTACCGGAAGAAAATATTCCTCAAGCTCTGATTTCGGGTCAGGCTTCGCTGATCATGAAACCCGCCTGACGCAGGTCATTCCAAAATGCCGGATAGGATTTGGTGACTACGCCGGGATTTCGGATGACCAGCGGTTTCCCCGTGAGTGCCATCGGTGCGAAAGCCATGGCCATGCGATGGTCATCGTATGTGTCGATGACCGGAAGGTCTTGTGCCAGGTCAGGATGGATCACCCCATCCCATTTCAGCTCCCCGGGGGCGGGAACGACAATGCCGGCTCCGAACTTCGACAGTTCTTTCTGCAATGCCGCAATGCGGTCGGTTTCCTTGATCCGGAGGGTTTCCAATCCTTTGAAATGAAAGGGAATTCCTTTGGCAACGCATAGCGTGGCCAGTGTTTGCCCGACGTCGGGATTCTCATGGAAATCCAGAAAAACCCGGGAAGGCCTGACATCCTCTTTTTTGGTAATCAGGATGGCATGCTCCGTGGTAGTTGTGGTTATCCCAAAGGCTTCAAACCAGTAGGAAACGGCTTCGTCTCCCTGGAGTCCTGACAGGCGGAGGTTTTCCAGCAACACTTCTCCGGACTTGCTGAGCGCCAGTATTTCATACCAGTACGATGCGGCGGTCCAGTCAGATTCTACCGTGAATCCGCAGGGAAGGAAAGATTGCCGGGGAACCGTGATTTCATTGTTTTTCCAGATGGAACGGACACCTGCCTGTTCCAGCAGCCGGAGGGTCATACCGATATAACTCCTGGAGGTGACTCTGTTTTGCAACAGGAGGGTGAGACCGCCCTCAAGGGTGGGAGCGATCAACAGGAGGGCGGTGATGTACTGGCTGGAAATGCTTCCGTCCAGTTCGAGCGTTCCTCCTTTCAGGAGCGTTCCTGTGATTTTCAGGGGCGGAAATCCATCCTCTCCGGCGTATTCGATGAGGGCTCCCAGTTTGCGGAGTGCCTTGACCAGCACCTTAACCGGGCGTTGCTGCATCCGCTCTGAACCGGTCAGCAACCACTCTCCGGCGGTTCTCGAAAGATAGGCTGTCAGAAAACGCATGGCTGTCCCCGCATGCCCTACATCGAAGAACGGCCCATCTGACGCCAGAATGGCTTCCATGACACGCGTATCATCGCTGTCACTGAGATTTTCAATTTTATCCTGACTTTTGGACAGTGCTTTGATGATCAGAACCCTGTTGCTGATACTTTTCGAGGCAGGAAGGGAGATCTTCGCGTTCGGTGAACCGGAGGGGGCCTCAATATGCAAAACGTGATGATGGGTCATGGCCATGGAATTTACAGGTCGTACAGGCTTTCCAGGGATGCCAGAACCTGATCGCGGCTGCAATGCCGGTTGATCTCGAATTTTCCGGTGGCTGACAGGAGGGTAAAATTGATCAGTCCGGCTTCATTTTTTTTGTCATGCATCATCAGCGCAAGGAGTTTTTCAGAATGATCATGATTCATCGGGACGGGGCCATAGAGCTGTCTTATCCAATTCCCCATGCGGCGGGCCTCGCCGGCGGGGAAACCGCAGGTTTCCGAAGAAAGAAAGAGCTCGGCAACCATTCCCCAGGCAACGGCATACCCATGCAACACCGGATGGCCTGTTTCGAGGGCCAGGCTTTCGATGGCATGCCCGGCGGTGTGGCCGAAATTCAGGGCTTTCCTGATATCGGCCTCCAGAGGATCGCGGGTGACAAAGTGATTCTTGACTTCCACGGAATGGCGGATGAACTCCCGGAGTTCATCGTAATCGGCCACGTCAGGGTCAAAACGGTGCAATTCCGTGAGATGCGCGGGACTGAAAATCAATCCGTGCTTTATCATTTCCGCAAATCCCGAAAGGAGGTTCATCCGGTCGAGGGTTTTCAGAAACGGAGTATGGATCAGAACGGCCAGAGGCTCCCTGAAGGTGCCTATTTCATTCTTCAACCCGCGGAAGTTGATGCCGGTTTTCCCGCCGACAGAGGCGTCGACCTGTGAAAGGAGGGTGGTGGGGATGTTGACAAAACCAATGCCCCTTTTGAAGGTCGACGCGGCAAATCCTGCCAGATCGGTGAGCATGCCTCCCCCTACATTGATCAGCAGCGATTTCCGGCCGGCGCCCCTGGCTGTCAGAAATTCCCAGATCATCGCCGCCGAGGAGAGATTTTTGTTCTCTTCTCCCGCAGGAATGACGATGCGGGGGAACCTTCCGAATAACGTATTGTTACAGACCCAGAGTTCTTCAACCACAGAATCCGTGGCCAGGAAAATTTGGTCTCCGGGAAAGTCGGCGATGACCTTAGCAAAATCTTCCTCCACCGAAGAGGAGAAAATAATTTCAGCCCTGTCCTTTGAATTATCCATTCATCCGTTGTAAATTGCGCTAAGTTACAACTTTGTTTCCATACCAAAACTTACACCTTCGATATTCGGTAAATGATAACGGAGAATTCAGCGCGGATCAGGCGTATCAAACGTTTGTTTTATATCGGAGCGGGCGTGATGGCTCTGGCTTCGCTGCTGTTTTTCCTTTTGGGAAAGGATGTTCCCGGTTTTGTGTCAGCGGGCATCCTTGTGGTGTGGTTTCTGGCATTTCAGTCGATTGATTTTTCCTATGTCTGGTTTGACGCCGGCAACGGGAAAGTGATTCTCCGCTATTATCAGGCTACGAAATTCGGACGGAAAGATTACAATACCATCGAATTTCCCGTGGGTATCCTGTATGACTTCCGGTTTGAGAAGTCGGTATTTGGTTTGGTCAGGGATTTGGTCCTGGTAGTCAAAACCAGACGGGGAATCGCCGAATACGATCCGGTGAGCCTTGCGGCGGTCAGCAAGGAAGAACAACGGCAGATCGAAGAGCAACTCAGGACGCTTTTAAACCGCTGAATATTGTTTTTTTGAAAACCCCGCTTTATGACAGAAGATCTTTTGCTGTACAAGGTGGCCTTGTCCATGATCCCCGGCATCGGGGGCGTTTTGGCCCGCACACTGGTGGAGCACGTGGGCAGCGTGGAAGCCGTCTTCAGGGAACCCCTCCGGAATTTGATCAGGATTCCCGGGATTGGCGAAGTGAATGGCCGGAAAATCAGGGAAAGCGACACCCTGGTCAGTGCGGAGAAAGAGTTGGCGTATGCCGTCAGGGAGGGGATCAGGATATTCTTTTATCTTGACGGTGATTATCCACGCCGTTTTAGGGAGTGCGCCGATGCTCCCGTGGTCTGTTATTACAAAGGGGTGGCGGACCTTGATATGGCCAAAGCCGTCAGCGTGGTGGGTACCCGGCATGCCACGGATTACGGAAGGCAGATATGTGATGAACTTCTCAGGGATCTGGCGTCCCGTGGACATCAGCTGCTGGTGGTGAGCGGACTGGCATACGGAATAGATATTCAGGCACATAAGTCAGCCCTGAAATACGGTCTGCCCACTGTGGGTGTCCTGGGGCACGGTCTCGACAAACTCTACCCTGCCCAACATGCCCCGACGGCAAAAACCATGCTCCTGAAAGGGGGATTGCTGACCGATTTTCCAAGCGGGACCAGGATAGACCCGCCCAACTTCATCCGCCGGAACCGCCTGATCGCGGGACTTAGCGATGTCACCGTCGTCGTGGAATCGGGAGAAAAGGGCGGCGCCCTGATCACCTCCGACATTGCATCCTCTTACGACCGCGAAGTGTGCGCCTTCCCGGGAAGAGCGGTAGATATTCATTCCAAAGGCTGTAATATGTTGATAAAAAAGAATATCGCTGCCATGATCGAAAATGCGGAAGACCTGGAATTCGCACTGGGATGGATCCCTGAAGCCAAAATGAGAGCCCCGCGGCAGCAGGAACTTTTTGCCAGGCTCTCCGGGGAAGAACAAAGGGTGGTGGACTGGTTGAAAAAGGAAGACAAAATGGATCTGGACACCCTTGCCCTGGCTGTGGAAATGCCGGTCAGGAAGCTTTCAGCTCTGCTGCTCGAACTCGAAGTCAAAGGGGGGGTGGTCGCCCTGCCCGGAAACCAGTATCGGCTGAAGTACTGATTATTCAGGCGCTGGTGCCCGTGAAGGGGAGAAATCAGAAACCAGGGATGATTTGTATCTTTGCGGCATGGGAAGAAGTTTTGAAGAGCTTAAAGTTGCCAAATCGTTGCTGAGGGCGTTGGGGGAGATCGGCTTCACGGAGCCCACGCCTGTGCAGGAGTTGGCTATTCCGGTGATCAATTCGGGGATTAACGTGGTGGGCATTGCCCAGACGGGCACGGGAAAGACGGCCGCATACCTGTTGCCTCTGCTCACTCGCCTGGTGAAGGCGGAAGGGACGGAGCCCCGGTGCATTGTCCTGGTGCCTACACGGGAGTTGTCGGTTCAGGTAGGAGAGGATGTTGCGGAACTTACCCCTTATACCGATTTGCGTTCGGCTGCCGTTTTTGGGGGTGTGGGCTGGACGAAACATGCCGAACTTCTGTCTCCGGGGATTGACCTGCTGGTAGCCACTCCTGGTCGTCTGTGGGATTTGTACCAGGCCGGTGCACTCTCTTTCAGGAAAGTGAAATTCCTGGTGATCGATGAAGCCGACCGGATGCTCGACATGGGATTTATGCCCCAGCTGCGGCAGCTTTTCGAGATCATTCCCCCGCGACGGCAAAACCTTCTGTTCAGCGCCACCTTCCCTGAAAAAATGGAACAAATGGCCGAAGAGTTCCTCGACCACTACGAAAGGGTGGAAGTGGCGCCTTCCGCCACTCCTGTGGAACAGGTGGAACAAATGGTTTACAGGGTTCCCAATTTCCAGGCCAAACTGGTCCTGATCCGCCACTTGCTGACAGATGAGGCAGCCTTTCACCGGGTAATTCTTTTTGTGAAGACAAAAACTTCCGCCGACGCTGTCTTCAAGGTCGTCAAGCGGAAAGCGGAAGGTGAAAAACGGATCATGCACAGTGACAAGGGGCAGTCCACACGCCTCAACGCCATCAGGGCTTTCAAGGAAGGAGAGGTGAGGATCCTGATTACCACCGACCTGTCAGCCCGCGGGCTGGATGCCTCCCTGGTGTCGCATGTCATCAATTTTGACATTCCCCCCCATTATGAAGATTACATTCACCGCATCGGCCGCACGGCACGGGCGGGGAACCGGGGAACCGCCATCACCCTGGTGACTCCCGATGAAGAATGGCATCTGAAGCGTATCGAAAAGATGATCCGCATGGAAATCCCCATCGCGGAGATCCCCGCCGGCATCACTTTCCCGGAGACTGCTTTCGAAGAGCGGCAGAGGCAGAAACGGGAGGTTGACCGGCAACGGAAAATCGACGACCCCTCCTTCAAGGGGGCATTTCATCAAAAGAAGAAGCGCCCCGAGGGTCATGCCGGGGGAAGGAAGCCCCGACAAGGAAAACCCGGAAGAAGGAAATAAAATTTCAGCAAGTTTTACGGCTGTCAATCTCCCCATATTGCGGAAACAAGGGTCTCTTTTTCACATCGGATTTCGTCTGACAACATGGGTTTTGTCTTCCTGATCCGCTTCCAAAGCCAGCGGCCCCGGGTTTTCCTGAAGAGAATGTACCAGAAATGAGCAAATTTCCCGGCAAGGGGAAGTATTGCCAGAAACAGCAATTTCAGAAACCAGCCTTCCAGAAGGGGTGAAACCAGCCACATCTCCAGCAGGTAAAAAACAGGAAACAGGACGATGCCGAGGCCGAAAGAAAAGGTGCTTCTGAAAATTTCCTGTTTTACCTTCCTGTTCACGAGGAAGTCGAGGATAAAAAAGGGCAGTGCGTTGAAAAGAAAGCCAAAGAGAAAGAAGGGGAATGTGACGGCCAGAAAGAGGAGGTGCAGCAGCAGTTTCCCTGTTTTTTCCTCTTCGCGGTCCACTACCCAGCTTCTGATGCCAAGTGATCTCAGCCTGCCGAGGAAGTTGATCCCCCGAGCCGCCAGCTTTTCCGCTGCCTCCCGGTCTTGTGCCTCCAGGGCATCCAGCCTATTTATCAATTGTTGTCCGATATGAAAAACGTGGCTGAGGTTTTTCTTTTTATTCTGTTTGCGAAGTTGAGGAACGGTACCGATTTCCCGGAGGGCTTCAAAGCCCCTGTATAAGGATTCTGTGTTGTAGTTGAGGGTCAGGGGGAGGAGGGACCGGTAGAGGTCATCCCTTAGGGCATGTATTCCCTGAACGGGATTCCGGCGGTAGAGGTCATAATAATCCCGGGCATCCAGGGGTTTTCCGAAGATGATGAGCATCCTGCGGCCGAAGTCCTGGTATTGGTCGAAATAGATACCTGTGGGAATGATTTTTATGTCAAGGGAGAATTGGGTAGCTTCCCCGGCAAGGAAGACAATGCGGGGGATGGCCTTTTTGTGGGGGATCATCCGGCGGTTGACCGAATGGGCTGCCTCGGGGTAAAGACCTATGGATTTGTTGTTTTTCAGGATATTGGCTGCCGTCATGAAACTCTGTCCGTTTCTGGAGAGGTTTTCATATCCGTCACGGATCCGCCAGGCTGGAATGATTTTTACAAATCTCATAAATGCCTGGGTGATTCTGTTTTTGAAGAGATCGGCCCGGCCGAGCCATACCACCTGTTGTTTTACGGAATATACCACTGCCAGGTCATCGTTTAGCGCATTGGGATGATTGGGAGCAAAAATGAGTGGTTTGCCGGTGGGAATGTTTTCTTTGCCCAAAATCACGATGGTCCGGTGAAACAACCACCAGGCGTATTTGACATACTGTTTGAAGAGCCAGTATCCCGGGGACCACTTTTCAACCATTCTTATATGTTTTTACAATACCGGTATTACCTCTCCGGTTCCTTGTTCCATGCGATCCCGGTCATTTCATTTTCAGCGGGATACCCTCTTCCCCGGGGACCGGGGTGGGAGGATGAGCAAGCTATTTTCCCAGCAGAAGTTTTGACATCTTCCGGTGGATGTCGGTATTGTCCATGATTCCCGNNGGTAAAACCGCCTTTCACCATGCCGGTATACATATTTCCGTCGGTGATGCTCATGCCGCCGGTTTCATGGTCGGCAGTGACGATCACCAGGGTTTCCCGGTCGCGGGAGGCGAAGTCCAGCGCTTTTCCGATGGCGCGGTCAAAGTCAAGCATCTCCCCGACCACATAAGGGGTATTGTTGTCATGACCGCCCCAGTCGATCATCGACCCTTCCACCATGAGGAAGAATCCTTTTTTGTTGTTGTTCAGAATGGTGATGGCAGTTTCGGTGGCGACGGGCAGCAAATCGCCCCTTTCGTTCGCCCGCCCGTTGTGTTCCGATGCCGTCAACCCTGCCAGTTTTCCGCTTTTTACCTGAGCAATGGCGCCAATATCCTGCAAAACCTGGTAGCCTTTCTCTTTCAATTCATCCGTCAGGTCTTTCCCATCATGGCGATCGGTAAAATGTTTGTATCCTCCGCCGATGAATACATCGATATCGGTTTTCAGAAAATCGGCGGCGATGGCTTCATAGCTGCTCCGGCTTCCCTGATGAGCAATGAAAGAAGCGGGTGTCGCATGGGTGATGGCAGAAGTGGAAACAAGTCCGGTAGCCAGTTTTTTATCTACGGCAGACTCAAGGATGGTCTTCAGGGGTTTCCGTTGGGTATCTACGGCAATGGCGCCATTGTAAGTGCGTACGCCAGTTGACAGGGCGGTGCCGCCGGCCGCGGAGTCGGTGATGTATTTGTCGGCCGACTGGGTTTTGGAAAAACCCACATGGCGGAAATTATCCAGAAATAATTTCCCTCCATTGGCTGTAATGCCGGCAAAGACGTGGTCAACCCCCATGCCGTCCCCGATCATCAGGATCACATTTTTGGGCCTTTTGCCTTTCGGTTTTTCGACATAATTTCTGACGGGATAAAAATCTTGGCCTTGGTAGACCAGGTTTTCATCGCCGGGTTTTACTTCTTGGTAGGTTTCCTGGGCCGAAAGAGGCATTGATGCCACGAAAATCGCTGCCAGGAGCAAATATCTGAAATGTTTCAAAACCATGGGAATTATTTTTTTCAGCCAAAAATAACCAAATTTTACAGATATAACGGTTCTATTTCCACTTGGTTCAACAGCGAGGATCGCTTCTGTCAGTTTTTAAGCTTTTTCTTGCCGAATTCGGGATCTATCTTCAGCAGGGAGGTGGCGATCAGGGGGATGATGCTGCAAATCATGACCCAGAGGAAAAAATGCTGGTATCCCAGTTGTTCCTGGAGCCATCCGGCGAACATGCCGGGGACCATCATTCCCAAGGCCATGAATGCGGTGCAGATAGCATAGTGGGAGGTTTTGAACTCCCCTTCGGCGTAATAAATGAGGTAGAGCATGTAGGCGGTGAAGCCGAAGCCATAGCCGAACTGCTCCAAACCGACGCACAGGTTGATGATCAGCAGGTTGTCGGGCATGGCATAGGCGAGATAGAGGAAAGTGGCTGCGGTGAGAATCATGCTCAGGGCCATTGGCCAGAGCCATTTTCTGAGACCTCCCTTTGCGGCGACGATCCCGCCGATGATCCCTCCCACGGTAAGGCTCAGGATACCCACGGTTCCATAGACCAGACCCACTTCTCCGGTGGTCAGGCCAAGGCCGCCCACATCGCGGGTATCGAGGAGGAACGGGGTGACCAGTTTGAGGAGTTGGGCTTCGGCAAAGCGGTAGGTAAGCATGAAGAAAATCCCCGCCGCCACCTGTTTTTTGCGGAAGAAAGTGCTGAAGGCGGTGACAAATTCGCGGGCGATATTTTTCGCCGTGACTTCTGCGGAAGGTTTATCGGAGACGGGGTACGGAAGGGCAAAACGGTGATACAGGAAAAAGGCGATAAAGAGTCCGGCCATGATGAAGAAGGTAATGGACCAGGCCATGGGGATGTTGCCAGAAGTTCCCCGGAAGACGGCGGCGGTATTCTTATCCAGTTTGGGATCGGCCTGCAGGACGATCCATGCTGGTTTGTCCCAGTTTTCGGTCGTAAATTCAAACCTGTCGTCACCCGCCAGGGAGATGCTTTTATCTCCTTTGTCGAGGTGCATCACCAAGACGTGGGATTCTCCCGGTGCCGGGGGTTTGCTGAGGCGGATGTGGGCCAGGGTGGTATTTCCCGAAGCCGCAGTTGCGGCCGTCGGTGTCCCCGGCTCTCCGAAATTGCGGCGGATCCAGGCACCCAGGGGTCCCGAAATATGGCCCGACCACCACGATTCCTGCTTCTCCTCGGCCTGCCGGCCAGCTTCCTGCTGTGGTTTGACAAAACCGTTCAGCCGGTTTTGTTCAAGAGCGAATTTTCTGATGCCTGCGGCACTGTCCCCGGGAATAGTCCGGGTTCCCAATTCTATCTTTGACGGAAAGGCGATGAAGAAGGATTCTTCTCCCGTCATGTCGCCGGGGAGGGCGGGAGGGGCTTCCATCACTACCGGGGCCCCTTTCCCGGGGCCGGCATCCACCTCAAGAATGACGGGAGGCAATCCGGTATGGGATTCCAGGAACCCGGCGACGATGATCAGCACACCCTGCCCCATAATGGAGGCGATGCGGTAAAAGGTGCTCCGGATACCGACATACAGGGCCTGGTTATGGGAATCAAGGGCCAGCATGTAAAAGCCGTCGGCGGCAATGTCATGGGTGGCTGAACTGAAGGCCACCAGCCAGAATACGGCCAGGGTGGCCCTGAAGAAAAAGGGCACGGGTATGAGAAACGCTACTCCGGCCAGTCCGGCACCAATGAAAAGTTGCATGACCAGAATCCACCACCGCTTGGTCTTCAGAATATCCACAAACGGACTCCAGAAGGGTTTGATCACCCAGGGAAGGTACAACCAACTGGTATACAGGGCAATGTCGGCATTGCTGATGCCCAGTCGCTTGTACATGATCACCGAAATCGTCATCACGGCGATGTACGGTATTCCTTCGGCAAAGTAAAGGGTGGGTATCCACGCCCAGGGATTTCTTGTGGTTTTTTTCTTCATCGCCTGCAAGTTTATTTGTAAAGCTTTGTCAGCTGCGCATTTTTGAAATAATGAGCGAGAATCTGATCATAGGAATATCCTTTTTCCCCCATGACGGCAGCCCCGATCTGGCACAGTCCGGCACCATGGCCCCATCCCGCTCCTCTGAGAATGATCTTTCCGGGAATTCCGCCGTGCATATCGTCGTAGGAAACGACAAATGCCGAACTATACAAATGGGAGGCAGAGAGCCATTTCCTGATTTCCAGCTCCTTGCCTACTATCATGGTGCGCCGGGTCCCGGTGATCTTCAGCCGGAGGATTCTTCCTGAAAATCCCCGCTGCAAAGGCTCCAATTTCACGATCTCCCCGAAATCGATCCCCGACCGCGTTTTGACCAGGGCCGATAACTCTTCCTGTCCATATGTCACCTGCCATCTGAAGAAATCCCTGGTTTCCCGGTCAAAATCGGGAAGTACCTGCGCCAGGACAGTAGTATCGGTGGTGTTGCAAAAAACATCGGGAGACCCCAGAATCCACTTTTCGGCTTCTTTTTCCAACGTCAGGTTTTTCGAAGGAGGGGATCCCAGGGGTTTGTGGTCGGTCACTGCCGTAAGATAACTTTTAGGTTCGGGCTCCCAGACGTTCTCGAAATTTTCGGAAATTCCCCCGCAACATTTGGAAAAACGGGTGTCACAAATGTCGTCACCTGCGGTCAGTACTTCTCCGGTAGTGGCTTCCACGGCCATAGCCGCCTGACCTGAAATGATCTTCGTGATCCCCTGGTACCGCTGGCAGTGGTCGTCGGCACACACGTCATAAAGGGTATGGTCTTCGCGGTCGTACCACCTGACAATTTCATCATCGCTGATTTGCGAAGTCGTATATTTTTCCCCTAATGCCGCCACTTTTTTGCTTTTCTCAAGCTGGGCGAGCAGCCAGCTGCGAGAAATGACAGCATGTGCTTTCAGGAGTTCAGGGGAACTTGTCGCACTCATCTCGCTTGAAATTACGCTTTTGAGATAATCCTCCAGGTGCACGGTGTTGATGACGCGCACTTTTCCGTTCTCGGGGATAAACCTGATCCCCCCGGTGAAACGCTGATGTTCCTTTTTCTCCCAGTGAAAGCCTATGCCGATGGTGACTCCTTTCAGCAGAAAGGCGTTGGTTTTGAAAACAGGATTCAGGACGATCTGTTCCTCTGAAATGATCAGGATATCGGTGCCTTGCAGGATCATTTTCCCCTTTTTCAATTCTACGGAATATTCGCCCTGTTGAAACTGGGTGGGGCCTTGATGATACCCGGTTTCAAGGACGAACTCCACCCTGGTCTCCGCCATAATTCCGACATTCAGGACGGGTTGTTTTTTTAGCTTCATAGTTTTCATATTATTCGTTCTTTATCAAAGGCCATTCCGGGCAAAAGTGGCCAGTTTTTCTTTCATATGGTTGAATTGTGTCTGATTCAGGCATACCTGGCCGAAGATATCTTCGAGGTCGGCAGCAGTAATTTTTTCGAAATCTTCCCTGCGGGGGAGGATGACGATGCCGCAAAGTTCCACGGCTGCCGGGCTGACCACCATTTTCAGGGGTTCTTCGGCATCATATTGCCAGGGTCTTTGGCGTTCCCTCGGGAAGATCAGCACAGTCCATTCCTTTTTGGCGTACCATGTTACCATATTTATCATAGGTTCTTCCTGGCCTCTCTTGTCCAGGGAATCGATGACTCCCCCGATCCAGGCCGTCAGGGAGGGAGCATGGGCAGATTGCAAAACGATGAAACGGCGAAGGCAGTTTTCTAAGGCGGTCACCCGCACCGCTCCCTCTTCGCTGATCACTTCCGACTGATGTTTGAGAAGTTGGGGCAATTCCTCTTCCAGAGGGAGAAAATTCCTGATCCCGGCCTGGAAATGGAAATGGTCGGGTGCTGAGGCGCCGCATTGCGGGCCGTTGTAAAAAAGGGTGAATTCATGCAGATCCTTGCTGAGCCGGAGGAAGGTGTTCTTATTTGCTTTGATGAGCTGCGGTGTATGGTGAACGGAGGGGATGGTGAGATGACAGGGGAAAATGGGAAACGGATTGACAAGGATCAGGAAATTTCCGGGATAGGGGAGCCCCCCCTGTTCGGCAGGCAGGTTGTCGCGGCACAGAAAACAGGGCCGTGAACGGATGGCCTCTTCCGATGTGTTTGCTGCGGAAGAACGAATTCTTCCCGGATTGAAATGGCATTCCACTCTGAAAAGTCCAAAATGGAAAGTTTTCGTTTCAACGGCCCGGAGGGAACGGTAGTTCGCTCCGGCCAGCGGCCAGACACTCTTTTGCTGGTTAACCAGGGCTACTGCCTGCCAGGAGAGCGACCAGGTGGTGCCGTGTTTCTTAAGTTCTTTTTCGGAGATGATTTGCATGGCTTGTAAACCGAATTTCAGCTTTTCACACTGCCAATATGTTCCCTGATCCTATAATTTGATGGTGGCCGGATCGCTCAGTTCACTTTCATGGTTGTACCGGTCAAGAGCGGATACCCTGACAGAATGTTTTTTTCTTTTTTTTCCTGTTTTCGGAAATTCAACGCTGGTTTCCCCAGTGAAGTGGGTGACCTGGTCACCGGAAGTGATGTCGGGAAGTTTTCCCGGCTCGCTGAGATAAACAAGGTAGCGGATGGGGAGCACAACGGCCGCTGTGGATGCAGGTTCCTTCCAGCTCACCTTTCTTCCGGAAACGTCTACTTTGACGGGAGGATTGGGTTTGATATATTCCATCCATTCCATGGGTGGCGTCAGGGAGGGATAGCGATAAAAGCTGTTTTTCAGGCTGTCCTGAAATCCAAACAGGTTGCGTTTGAAATGCTTGCTGCTGAAATAGATGCAGCCTGAGATGTTGGGGTATTTCCGGAGTGTACGAAGCTGTTCCGGCATTTGCCTGGCACTTCGCCATGCGGGAACGGTTGCTTCAGTCCCCAGTTTGTAAGGCGCCAGCCCGATATACAGCTGTTTGCCGAACACGTTATCGTTCCACCATCTGCAAAGGGTTTCGAAATCNNGCAACCATTTCCGGATGTCGGCATACAGATGGTCATAGTTGGTCACCCCTGCGTTGGTGGCCGATCCGTCGGGGTCGTCCTGCCGGTTGCGCCACACCCCGAAGGGACTGATCCCGAATTTCACCCAGGGTTTGATGCTTTTGATGGAATCATTGATCATTTTGACAAGAATATCAACGTTTTCACGTCTCCATGATTCTTTTTCCGCAGGGGGGAACGCCCGGTTATACCTGGCATAAGAATGGTCATCGGGGAAAGGCTCTCCGTTCGGATAGGGATAAAAATAGTCATCCATATGGATACCGTCGACATCATACCGCCTGACGATATCGCATACCACCCGGGTGACATAATCACGGGTGCCGGGGATTCCCGGGTCAAAAAGCAGGATTTTGCCGTAACGGATGGCCCATTCCGGATGTTCAAAGATCATGTGGTTCCCTGCGATGGGCTCATCGGCATTCAGGGCGATCCGGTAAGGATTCAGCCAGGCATGAAGTTCCATATTCCGGAGATGGCTCTCTTCGATCCAGAATTGTAACGGATCCCAAACCGGGGTCGGATACCGGCCGGGAATCCCGGTCAGGTATTTTGACCAGGGTTCCAGGGCGGAAGGATAAAACGCATCGGAACAGGGCCTGGCCTGAAAAATGACCGCATTCATCCCCAGTCGCTGATGCAGGTCCAGAATCTCAATCGCCTCCCTTTTCTGTTCTTCCAAGGGCAGCCCCGGCTGTGACGGCCAGTCTATGTTGTTGACGGTGGCTACCCAAATCCCCCTGAACTCATATTTCGGCAAGAGAGCCTGACTTGTTCCCTGAAAGGATGTCATGACTGACAGGGCAAAAAAAACAAATATGCCCGGCGCAATTCGTCTGGTCATTCGTTTGTTATTTCAGTGAAATAATTTCGTAAAAATAGGATAAAAAGATTGGATTTTTAAAGCTCCCGCGGAATTGAACTCAAGATTGCGTATTTTTCGTGACTTTTTTTCCATGGGAGATGAATGATTTTAATCCGGAAATAATAAAGGTGATAGGTTTCGATGCGGACGACACCCTGTGGGTGAACGAACCTTTCTACCGGGAAACGGAAGCCCGCTTCTGCGATATACTCAGCAGGTATATGCCGCCCGCCGAAATCAATGCCCGGTTGTTCCGCGTCGAGGTCGACAATCTGAATCTGTACGGTTACGGCAGCAAGGCTTTTGTGCTTTCATTGATAGAGACTGCAGTAGATATTTCGGAGGGAAAGGTGACGGCAGGTGAAATTTCCCGGATAATAGAGCTGGGGAAAGCTCAGATCAACACCAAAAATCCGCTTCTTCCCGGGGTTCCCGAAGTTTTGGAAGTGCTTTCACGGCGTTACCGGCTGATTGTTGTCACCAAGGGAGATCTGCTTGACCAGGAGCGGAAGCTGAAAAATTCGGGAATTGCCGATTATTTTCATCATGTCGAGATCATGAGCGACAAGAAAACCGATAATTACCGCCGGCTTCTGGCGCATCTCGATGTCACGCCCGATCAGTTTCTGATGGTGGGCAACAGCCTGAAATCGGATGTCGTTCCCGTTTTGACCCTGGGAGGGTATGCCATTCACGTACCTTTTCACGTCACATGGCAGCATGAGGAGTTAGATCCCCATGATATTCCTGTAGGCCATTTTTTCACTGCTGAGAAACTCCGGGGGATTCTCTCCGTATTCGGACTATGAACATCGGGGTGGAGTTCCGGGATGCAAATTAATGCGGTCATCCTTCCGGGAAATGTTAATTTTGCCTGTCTGAAATCCATATTCTGAAGATGAGGCAGCTTGAATTTGACACCATAGTAATAGGAAGCGGACTTGCCGGTCTTACCGCCGCTTTTCATTCTTCCCGTTTCGGCAATGTAGCCATTGTTACCAAGTCGGAGCTGGATACCAGCAACTCCTGGTTTGCCCAGGGGGGAATTGCAGCCGTTACGGACCAGGATGATTCTTTTGAGGCTCATATTGATGATACCCTGGTTGCGGGGCGCGGACTTTGTGATTATGATGCCGTCAAGGTATTGGTTACCGAGGGGCGCGACCGGGTGAAGGATCTGATTGAGATGGGGATGCCTTTTGACCGGGGGGCTGATGGCGACATTCTGTTGGGCCTTGAAGGGGGGCACAGCCATCGCAGGATCCTTCATGCCGGCGGGGATGCCACGGGAAAGGAACTGACCCGTTTTCTCCTTCAGAAGGTGGTGGAAACAAAAAATATCCATCCCTTTGAATTTACGGCGGTAGTGCGGTTGCTGGGCAACGGAGGGTGTGTTTATGGTGTCCAGGGACTTGATTTTTATACGGGGGAAAACATCATTTTCACGGCTCGTGCCGTGATCATGGCCTCGGGTGGATTGTCGCGGGTTTACAGCCGTTCCACAAATCCCCACACCGCCACCGGCGACGGGATTGCCCTGGCTTATCAGGCGGGGGCTCAGGTTGCCGATTTGGAATTTATTCAGTTTCATCCCACGGCCCTCACCCTTCCTGGGAAGGAAGCCTTCCTGATCAGCGAAGCCGTCAGGGGCGAAGGGGCCTGGCTCCTGAATAGCAGCGGGGAGCGGTTTATGAAACAGATCCATCCCCTGGCGGAACTGGCGCCCCGTGATGTGGTAGCTTATTCGATTTTCAGACAGATGCTCACAAATGAGGATCCCCGGGTATACCTCTCCCTGCGCCATCTCGATCCTCATAAGGTAAACACGCGCTTTTCGACCATCACCGGCAAACTCTCGGAATATGGGATTGACATGACCTGTGATCTTATCCCTGTGGCACCTGCCGCCCATTATATGGTCGGCGGAATTCGTTCGGGACTCTTTGGGGAAACCAATCTGCAAGGTCTCTTTGTCTGCGGCGAAGCGGCCTCTACCGGCGTCATGGGGGCTAACCGCCTCGCCAGCAATTCACTGCTTGAATGCCTCGTTTTCGGATTCAGAGCCAGTGAAGAAGCCGCGCGCCTCAAACTCATCCGTTGTTCCACCGGGGAATTGCTCCCCTTTGACATTTCACCCGAACACGAACAAACCTTCCTGGATCTGAAAAACGAAATGGCTGAACTGATGACCACCCACCTGGGGATCATCCGCAACAAGCAAAAAATGGAGCTTTCCTTGCAGAGATTTGAGGAAATCTCGGCCAGTTCCAGCCATCCGGCACAGGATTATAATATGCTGAAGATAAAAAATACCGCTGATCTCTGCATCCTGGTGAACAGGGCCGCCCTTCTCAGGGAAGAGAGCAGGGGAGGCCATATCCGGGAAGATTTTCCGGAGGAGAATCCCCGCTTCAGGGTGCACACAATTCAGCAAAAGGGATACTTGCCCCGCTTTGAACCAGTAAATGATAAAACAGGTGAATTATGAATTTCAGGATGAATGATCAGGAGTTGGCGTCGGCAAAGACGCTGATCAGTCTCGCTATGCGGGAAGATGTTGCTTCCGGGGATATTACCACGAACCATCTGGTTCCTTCCTCCATCCGGAAACGAGGGGCCATGAAAGCCAAAGCAGAGGGTGTAGTGGCAGGCCTCGAGGTGGCCGAACTGGTATTCCGGGAGTTTGACCCGGAACTGGTGTGGAAACCCCTGGTCGGGGATGGCGCCCTGGTGAAAAAGGGAGATCTGATCGTTGAATTCTCAGCCACTTACCGGGCCTTGCTCACCGGAGAAAGAATAGCGCTCAATTTTCTCCAGCGGATGTCGGGAATTGCTACCGCATCACACCATTATGCCTCGATGATTGAAGGTTTTCCGACACGGATCCTGGACACCAGGAAGACCGTGCCGGGATTCAGGCTGCTCGACAAATACGCCGTGCGGGCCGGAGGTGCCTTTAACCACAGGATGGGCCTCTTTGACATGGTGATGATCAAGGATAACCATGTCGTTGTGGCAGGAGGAATCACGGAAGCGGTACAGGCCATAAGGCCGGCCCTGGAATCAGGCATGCTTGTCGAAGTGGAAACCACTTGCCTCGAAGAGGTTAAGGAAGCCCTGGATGCCGGGGCTGACATCATTATGCTTGACAACATGGACAATGACACCATGCGGAAAGCCGTCGCACTCATTAAAGGCAGGGCCAAAACTGAGGCCTCGGGAAATATGACCCCCGACCGCCTGGCAGGCGTGGCCAATACCGGTGTGGACTACATCTCAGTGGGGGCGTTGACGCATTCCGTCACGGCACTCGACATCAGCCAGATCATTTATGACGAGGGATAATGACCGGTTTTTAAGCTTTTTTATGCAATTTTTCCCCTCATTTTCAGGATGGCCTGCCCAAATCCCTTGAAAGCATCTCAAAAATTATTTTCTTTGTACACAGAAATTCCGGGTCATGCGGATTTACAGATTACTGGAACTTATAATAATGGTAAAATCAAAGCGTGCCTTTCTCATCTCCGGGCTACTTTTTATGCCGGTATTGTTGTTTGCCCAATTCAACAACAACACCTCCTCTCCTTTTTCACGGTTCGGGTTGGGTGATTTACATTCTTACTCCCACGGCCGGACTACGGGGATGGGCGGTGCTTCCTTAGGCAGCCGGAATTCCCGGCAAATCAACATGGTCAATCCGGCTTCCTACACGTCTGTCGATTCCCTCTCCTTTTTGTTTGAATTCGGAATAACGGGGCGGTTTTCACAATTTAAAAACGACCTAGGGCGATTCAGTACCGACGATGTCAATTTCAGGTATTTTGCCATGAGTTTCCCCGTTTCAAGGCGGATTGCCACCAGCTTCGGACTGATTCCCTATTCTGATGTGGGGTATGACATCAGGGTGGGGGACTCTATTCCCGGCTCCGGAAAAGTGGATTACTACTATTATGGCGAAGGGTCCCTGTCAAGGGCATATTTCGGGTTGGCTGTCAAACCATTGAGAAATGTGTCGGTAGGGGCCAACCTGTTTTATTTTTTCGGTTCCCTCAGGCGCAACAGTCTCGTCTCTTTTCCCGGAAACGTAGAAATGTATTCCATCAGGAAGAATGATGATATCAGGCTCCGCGATTTTGGCGCCAACTTCGGATTACAGGCCACCCTCCCCATGAAGAAGGATCAGACGCTGACCTTTGGAGCTACTCTGGAGGCCAAACCTTCCTTCACCGCCTTTGGTTCCGACATTACCATAAAAACTGTTTCACTGACGGTTTACGAAGGGTCCACCCCAAGGACCTATACTGATTCAGACACCATTTCCTTCAAACAGGAGGTAAAAGACAAAATCACCCTTCCGATGACGGCAGGAGCGGGAGTGTCGTATGTGAAAAAGAACAAGATCGAGATTAACGCGGACTATTATTTCCAGAACTGGTCAAAAGCAGTGTTCCCCTTTGGCCTTACCAACGAATTGCTGAAGGACCGAAGTGTCATCACCGTGGGCGGAGAGTACATTCCCGACCGGTTTTCAATCCGTTCCTTTGCCCAAAGAATTGCCTACCGGGCCGGATTCCGATATGAGAATTCTTATATAGCCATTAATAATCAGCAGATTAAAGATTTTGGCATGAGTTTTGGTATAGGATTACCAGTTTATCGTTCTAACTCGACTGTGAACATTTCTGCAGAAATAGGGAAACGGGGAAGTACAAATAATAATTTGATCAGGGAGAATTACGCAAAACTAAATTTTAATGTGAATTTACACGATCTTTGGTTCATTAAACGAAGGTTTGATTAATATTGAAAAAACTACACAAAAATGAAAACACTTGTCTCTAAAACCGTTTTGATTACTCTTTTGGTTTTGGGTTTTGTATTGAGCAGCGCAGCCCAGCGGGTGATCAGGGGTACTGTCTACCGTGAAGGAAAACCTGCCGCAGGAGTAACGGTGGAAGCTCATCGTGGGGCCAATTCGGCATTTACCGATTTCGACGGGAAATACGAAGTTGCTACTGACAGCAAGGCCAAATGGATCCGCTTTACCTTTATTGACCAGTCGAAAAGGGTGGATCTGACTCCTGAAACAGGCGATGAACTGGATTTCAGTTTCGACGGCATAATCCCTCCGAAGGAAGATGCCGACCTGGTGGGTGTGAACCTCAAGAATCTGCAGGAACTGGTTGCTGCCAATGACCTTGATTTTATGAATAATTTGTCGATGTATAGTGAGTTTTACAAACAGAAAGACTTCAAATCGGCTATGGAACCCTGGCTTGTCTTGTATCGCCAATATCCGAAATCGACGCTGAATATCTACATACACGGAGCCAACATGCTTGAGCATTATGTTGAGAATGCAGCCACCAAAGCTGAAAAACATAACATGGTCGATTCTATGATGAAATTATATGATCGCAGGATCAGGTTTTTCGATCAGAAGGGATATGTTTTGGGACGTAAGGGCACTTCCTGGTTGAAGTATAATCTGCCGCCCGAGGAGGATATTTCGAACGAAGAGCTGGCTTCCATTTACAAGAAAGGATATGACTGGTTAAGTGAGTCCATAAAAGAGCAGGGTAAGGAGACTGAGATTCCCGTATTGGTTTTGCTCATGCAAACTTCCAAGTCACTGTTGGGCCTTGGCAAGTTGCCGAAAGAAGACGTTGTCAACAATTACGACAAAGTAGCGGGCATCCTGAATCAGATCGAGAAGGAAAAGCCTGAAACGGAAGGGATTGCCGATGCCAGGAATGCCGTTGAGATGATTTTTGGCACTTCCGGTGCTGCCGACTGTGAATCGTTGCTGCGGATCTACACGCCCCAGTTTGACGAGAAATCGGGTGATCTTGAATTCCTCAAGATGATGCTCCGCAGGCTTGCCAGGGCAGGTTGCGATGACTCCAAGCTCTTCCATGATGCTTCTGAAAAGATGTATCACCTGGATCCCTCGGCGGAAGCCGCTTTCAACATGGCCCGTATGTTTGTAAAACAGAACAATGCCGAAAAGGCGAAGTCATATTACAAACAAGCCATGGAGCAGGAAACCGATCAGGCCTTGCTGGAAGACTACTATTATGAGTATGCCCTGTATATCTATGCCAAGGAGCACAATTTCCAGGAATCCCGCAACTACGCCCGGAAGACGCTGGCCATCAATCCTAACCACTGCAAGGCGTTGATGCTGATCGGCGATATCTATGCCTCTTCGGCCCGTTCTTTCAGCAGCGACGATTTCGAAAGATCCACCGTGTTTTGGGTGGCCGTCGACTATTTTACCAAAGCCAAGGCCGGTGAAGATTGTCTGGTGGATGCTTCCCAAAAAGCAAACGCCTACCGTGTTCATTTCCCTAACAAAGAAACTGCCTTCTTCCAGGGTATTAGAGAAGGAGATACTTACAGAGTGGGAGGATGGATCAATGAAACTACCCGGGTGCGGTTCTGATTCGCATAACCATACTCTTCGATATCTGAAAATTGCAGCCCTGCTTTGCGGGGCTGCAATACTTTTTTCGGGATGTGTCAATGACATCGAAAAAATAAAGGCATTCAACCCATCGGAGATCCTGCCTGTGGTTTATGCTGAAGATTTCGAGACCACCTATTCTGATTCAGGGATGGTGCGTTTTTATTTGAAAACCCCTGAACTGAAACGGTTCGAATCTGACGGCACTTCTTTTATCGAGTTTCCCAAGGGCATTCTCCTGGTCAAATACAATGCCCGCAGAGAGATGATTTCCAGTATCTCGGCACGCTACGCCAAACAGTTTGTCAGGGAAAAACGGTGGGAAGCCCGCAATGACGTGGTGGCTGTCAACAGCAAGGGGGATACCCTAAAAACAGAACATCTGGTATGGGATGAAAATGCAAAAAAAATCTATAACGACGAATACGTGAAGATCATCAGTCCTGACCAAGTCATCACCGGCGTCGGTTTTGAATCGGACGCCTCGCTCGAAAACTGGAGAATCAGGAATCCCCGGGGGAACATTTATGTGAAGTTGAACAGGGAAAGTTCCCCGCAAGGAGACTCCCTCATGGAACCCCTTCCTTCGCGAGGTCCGGTTAATATAGGAAATCAATAAATATGCATCCTTTGGTGGCTATACTGATCCCTGCACTTCTCCTCGCCTTTTTTGCCGGCATGGAATCAGCCTTTTTGTATTCCGACAAAATCAGGCTGGAAATTGACAGTCAGATTCCTTCCTTTTTCAACAGGCTGCTTAAAAGACTTACCCTGAATCCTGATTTTTTCAATGTCACCATGCAGGTGGGGTATATCCTGTCACTGGTCACCCTGGGAATCGTCATGGCAGGCCAATTCCGGCCTTTCTTCGAAGAGATGGTTGAATCCCGCTGGCTTGCGGAAACGGGTCTCGTCCTCTTCATCGCGCTGGCGGTGCTTGTGGCCGGGGAGTTCCTTCCCCGGACCCTGGTACGGATTTCACCCAATTCCCTGCTGCTCTTTTTCTCCCTCCCCCTGATCTTCTTCTATTACCTGCTGTCACCCGCTTCTGCCCTGGTGATTCGCATGGTCAGACGGATACAGCGTCTGTCTCAGAAAGGCAATGTCACTGATGACGAACACGACAAGGTTTTTTCAAGGAATGACCTCGGTAATTTCGTGGGGACAGAAGATCCGGAGCCTGTCAAAGAACGTGAGGAAGTGGATAAGGAGGTCATCCTCTTCCGCAATGCCCTTGATTTTTCAAAGGTCAAGCTCCGCGACATCATGGTTCCCCGGAATGAAATTGCCGTTTTGGATATCAATTCCGATGTGGAAACCCTGAGGAACAAATTCGTGGAAACCGGGTATTCCAGAATCCTCTTTTATGAGGGAAACAAAGATAATATCGTCGGTTATGTCCATACCTCGGCCATATTCCAGAAAGCCAGGCAGATCAAACCCTTTCTGAAAAATGTGCTGATCGTCCCGGAGACCATGGCCGCAAATCAGATGCTGAGTCGTTTCATCAGGGAACACAGAAGTATTGCCCTGGTGGTGGATGAATTCGGTGGCACTGCCGGACTCGTGACTACCGAAGATATCCTGGAGGAGATTTTCGGGGAGATCGAGGATGAACATGATACCAACGATTTCACCGGAAGAAAAATCAATGAGAAGCAATTTGTCCTGTCAGGCCGCTTTGAAATTGATGCCCTTCGTGAGAAATACAACCTGGATATTCCTGAATCGGATGAATATGAAACACTTGCCGGTTTTATCCTGCACCATTATGAAAGTATCCCGAAGGTGAATACTACCCTTCGTATCGGAGATATGAGCTTTAAAATTCTCAAAGCAACCTTAACAAAGATTGAGCTGGTCCATCTGACGGTTCTGGATAATTGATGCCGGTGAGTGCATCCCCCGGGACTCATCGGCAAGGAACTTCATTTTCAGTGTCTTGAAGATGAAAGCGGCGGACAATATCTCCTTCCTTAAGCGCTCAAACCCGTAGAATCAGGCTTAAAAAAACGTTTTAAGCGATGTATAATATTGAAAATTATTATCTTCGTGCCTTAATTTTTGAAATCAATATACATATAATTATTGTTAATCAATGGCAACATTACAGAAGATCAGAACCCGTGGGGGGGTATTAGTGGCTATCATTATCGGCCTTGCTCTTTTCGCCTTTATCCTGGGCGATTTATTCCAGTCAGGATCCTCCATAATGCGTAAAAATCAGCTTGAAGTCGGGTCTATTGACGGAGAATCGGTTCAGTATCCCGAATTTCAGTCCAAGGTTGAGGAACTTGGGGAGATTTACAAAAGCAACACAGGACAAACCCAGCTTGATGAACAAACCTGGGTCCAGGTCAGGGAGCAGGTTTGGCAGGAACTGATCAGGGACAAGGTAATGGGTAAGGTTTACAATAAAATAGGGCTGGGAGTTACTTCCGAAGAACTTTTCGACATGCTCCAGGGAGCCAATCCCCATCCCATCGTGCAGCAGATTTTCACCAATCCTGAAACCGGACAGTTTGAAAGGGGTGCCGTTGTCAATTTCCTGAAAAACCTGGAAACCGGCGTTTCTCCGGAACAAAGGAGTTATTGGCTCTTTCTGGAAAAGCAGATTCTTTCAGAACGGCTTCAGTCGAAATACAACAATATGATCAGCAAAGGTTTGTATATTACCAACCAGGAAGCCCAGCAAAACCTGGAGGCGCAGAACAGGGTAGTAGACATTGAGTATGTGGGAATGCGGCACAGTGTGATCCCCGACAGCGCCGTTCAGGTAACGCCAAAGGATTTGAGTGACTTCTATGAATTGCATAAAGAGAATTACAAGGAAGAAAAGACCAGGGGAATTGAATACATCGTTTTTGAGGTGACTCCGTCAACTGCTGATTTCGTTAATTCCGAGAAATGGATTAATGACATCAAAGAGGAATTTGCCTCCACCACCGAAAATGTTCAGTTTGTCAATTCAAATTCAGATGTCAGTTTCAACGACACATGGTACAAACCATCCATGATGAGTGATAGTTTGTCTGCCTGGATCGGTCGCGGAGCCCGGGTAAATGATGTTTACGGTCCCTATTTGGAGAATAATTCCTACAAACTGACCAAGGTGCATGCTTCGGAGATGATGCCTGATTCGGTTCAGGCCCGTCATATTCTTCTCAGGGTGAATTCTGCCCAGGAGGTGGACAGCGTCATGGCACAGGCTGAAAATCTGAAAGGGATGATTGAAAAAGGAAGTGATTTTGCCGCCCTGGCGCGTCAATATTCCACCGATACGGGGTCAGCGCTGAACGGGGGTGATCTGGGATGGTTTGGCCGAGGAATGATGGTAAAGCCCTTTGAAGATGCGGCTTTCAGCAACAAGGTCAATGAAGTGAAAGTCGTAACTTCCCAGTTTGGCATTCATATTGTCCAGACCACGCGGCTCAGCCCGCTTACCCGTCAGATCCAGTTCGCCACCATGGAGCGCACTGTGACGCCCGGCACCCGGACTTACCAGGACACGTATGCCCGGGCTGGCAAGTTCGCCAGTGATAAAAGCACCAAGGCGCAGTTTGACAAGGGCGTGGAAGAGGAAAAACTCACCAAATCCACGGCTCTTCTCAGGGAAAATGATATTACGATCATGGGACTGGAAAATCCGCGTCCCCTGGTCAGGGCAGCCTTTGACGCAAAAGAGGGATATATTCTGAAGAATACCGATGGCTCTACTATTTTTGAGTTGGGGAACAGCTTTGTGATCGCTGTGCTGGCAAGCGCCACTGAAGAGGGTATTGCTCCGCTCGAAAATGTGAAATCCAGAGTGGAACTGGCGGTCCTCAAGGAAAAGAAGGCGCAGTTACTTGCTGAGCGGATGAAAAAGGCCGCCGGGGGCAAAACCGACATGTATGCGGTAGCCACTGAACTGGGGAGCCAGGTGAGCATTTCCTCGGACCTCAGTTTCAACTCGGTCACCCTGCCTGATTTCGGTACCGAACCTGCCGTCATCGGATCAGCGGTTGCCCTGGAACCCAATGTGATCGGCGGGCCCATAGAAGGAAACAATGGGGTATTCCTGGTGAAGGTGACCTCTTCAAAGGAGAGGGGCGATACCAATGTGGAAGCTGAAAAACAAAGATTGCAGCAGGGATTCTTTAACAGGGCATCCATGCAGGCATTTGAAATGCAGAAAAATGCCGTGAAGGTGGAAGACAAACGGCCCAAGTTCTTTTAGGGGGATTTCCCTTCAAAAGAAGCTGTTTCCGGTCAGGGAACAGCTTCTTTTTTTATGAAAGCAGGATTTTCACCTTTTCTGCAATCTCCCTGGTTTCAGCTTTTCCGGCCAGTTCCCTGGTGGCGATGCCGATGATCCGGCCCATTTCCCTGAGGGATGAAGCACCCTCTCTTGCGATGATGCTCTTAACGACAGCGGTCAGTTCTTCCCCGGTAAGTTGCCGGGGGAGGAATGCTTCCAGGATTTTTACCTGGCCCATCTCCTGCTCATAAAGGTCAATTCTGTTTTGTCCCTTGTAGATTTCTGCCGAATCCCTTCCTTGTTTTACCAATTTGCTGATCAGCCTGAGGGATTCCTCATCGGTAAGTTCCGAACCGGCGCCTTTGGCAGCCCGGGCTTCCAGCATGCTCTTTTTCAGGTTGCGCAAAGCATCCAACCTCTCCTTTTCACGGGCTTTCATCGCTTCGATAATGCCCTGGCTGACTTGATCAAAGAGTGTCATGTTTCAATCCACGTTTTTGTGAATGTAAAGATTGTTTTCACTGATTACGATTTTATTGGCGGGTCCCTTTTTGACCGTCAAATCAGAATAATCGCGTGATTTCAGCGGTATCGGTTTGCCGGTTTTCATCTGTTTGCGGATATAGGCAGGGACATTTTCAAGGTCATCGAGGTCCTCTTCAGAGAGCCGCGAATAATCCATTTTTCGGCTTTGATCTGGTTTTCCCTCATTCCGCGATTCGGATTTTTCAGGATACAGGATGTCGTAATCTGACTTTCCGGGTTGATGGGAGGCCAGGTCAAATTCAAAGGTGGGCTGTTTCTCCGTCACCTGCCGAGGCGTCTCCCTGCCCGCCGGGGGAGTCCGGGTCATCATTGGTTTTTCACGGGTGCCGGTTTCCTTCAAAAAGTGATTCTCCTTTGCCGTTTTTTGGTTTGGCAGGAGTTCAGGAATGCTGGCGGTATTGAAACCGGTGGCAATTACGGTTACCGAAATCTGTTCTCCCAAAGCGGTATCGGTACCATTGCCCCAGATGAGGTCAGCTTCAAAGCCCGCTTTGTTTTGAATATAATCGGTGATTTCCCCTATTTCGTCCATGGTTATTTCCGAATTCCCCGAAGTTACGTTGAGGAGGATATTTTTGGCGCCTCTGATATCGTTGTTGTTCAGCAGGGGAGATGCAAGAGCTTTCTCAACGGCTTTTACCGAGCGGCCTTCGCCTTCGGCAATTCCGGTACCCATGATGGCCACGCCGCTCTGCCGCATAACAGTCTCCACATCGGCAAAATCGACATTGATATATCCCGGAACGGTGATGATTTCGGCAATTCCTTTTGCTGCGATGGCCAGAACGTCGTCAGCTCTGGCAAATGCCTGGGATATGGCGAAATCACCGTACATTTCGCGGATCCGCTCATTGTTGATGACCAGCAGGGAATCCAAATGCTTTTCGATCTCCCTGATCCCTTCCACGGCCTGATGGATCCGGCGTTTCCCTTCATTCCGGAAGGGGATGGTGACGATGCCCACCGTAAGGTATCCCAGTTCGCGGCACAGGGAGGCGATGACCGGTGCACCGCCGGTACCCGTTCCACCCCCCATCCCCGCCGTGATAAATACCATTTTGGTATTTTGAATCAGGGCATTCCTGACATCATCTAGGTTCTCAAGGGCAGCTTCGCGCCCGGTTTCAGGTTTGTTCCCCGCACCACGACCTTCGGTCAGTGACGCTCCCAGCTGGATCTTGACCGGAACCGGACTGTCGGAAAGTGCCTGGGAATCGGTATTGCAGATGATAAAATCCACATCGTGAATTCCCAACTTGTACATGTGGTTGACTGCATTTCCTCCGCCTCCGCCAATCCCGATTACCTTAATGATGGATCCCTGTTTTTTTTCAAACCTGAAATCTATTTTCTCTTCTGACATAGCAGTACTTAAATGAAAATTTATGTTGTCGTTTTTTTAAACCGCCTGATCGTCATCCTCAAACAAACCTCCGAATTTTCTGTAAAACCAGTTATCCAGAGTTTCGCTGTTCCCTTTTGGGGCTTTTGAGGACTTGGTTTCCCGGGGAGGATTTCTCTTTTTTACAGTAGTTTTGACTTCAACGCGTTCCTCACTGTTCCCGAAGGTGAGATTCTCTTCGGGCTTTGAAGGTTCCACTTCCAGTTCGAAGATCCGTTTTCCCCCGGTTTCCATTGTTTCGGCCGTTCCAACAGATTCCGCTATCATCTCCTGATGCATCTCTTCCTGAAGCTTTTTCTCATAGCGTTTGAAATGTTCTTCCGAATCATCCCTTTGTTTCTGAATGTCGGGAGCGTTTTTAAAGCCGGTGCACAGGATGGTTACGCTGATATTGTCGCCTATAGAGTCATCGTATCCATTTCCCCAAATAATATCGGCTTCCTGACCGGCTTCCGCCTGGAGGTATTCAATGATTTCTCCGATTTCTCCGATTGTGATTTCCTGAGTTCCGGAGATGATGTTCAGCAGGATGTTTTTGGTGCCAAAGATGTCATTGTTGTCGAGCAGGGGCGATTGGAGGGCCATTTTTACAGCGTTCAGGGCCCTTCCTTCTCCGGAGGCGAATCCGGTACCCATGATGAATACTTTGCTGTTTCGCATGACGGTATATACATCGGCAAAGTCGATGTTTATATTTCCGTGTAAGGTAATGATCTCGGCGACTCCTTTCACGGCCGTCGTCACGATATCGTCAGCCAGTTTAAAAGCCTGTCGTGCGGGCAGGTCGCCATAGATGGCATGAAGGCGCTGGTTACTGACGATCAGCATGCTGTCGGTATATTCGCTGAGTTTCAAGATTCCTTCCAGGGCCTGGTTATACCTTTTTTTGCCTTCGGCGGGAGAAGGGATGGTCACCACGGCGATGGTGAGGATGCCCATTTCACTTGCCAGCCTGGCAATTACGGGAGCACCTCCGGTTCCTGTACCTCCCCCCATGCCGGCGGTGATGAAAAGCATCCGCGTGTTTTCTCCGAGAGCCTCCTTTATCTCATCGTAGTTTTCACGGGCTGCCTCTTCGCCCATTTCCGGCCTGTTGCCGGCACCCCTCCCTTCGGTAAGGGTCACTCCCAGCTGTATCTTGGTGGGGACCGGGCTGTGATCCAGGGCTTGGGCATCGGTATTGCAAACGATATAATCCACATCCTTGATCCCCGATTCATACATGTGGTTCACGGCATTGCAGCCTCCACCTCCGATTCCCGCCACTTTGATGATGGAGGAGCTGTGTTTTGAAAACTGGAATTTAACTAAAGCTTCACTCATGGGAAATCAATTTTACAGTTATGTATTGGCATCATCGTCCTCAAAGATGAGGCTGATCTGCTGGGTTACTTTTTTCCCTAAATTACTTAAAAAACCGGTTCCTGTTTTTTCTTTGGCAATTTCTTTAAACCCGCCTTGCCGGGAGGTTTTTTTATATTGCGACAGATCCCGGGAAGCCAGGGATAGCTGAAGCATCCCCAGCGCCGTGAGGAAAGCCGGTTTGTCAAAGTCGTTGCCGGAAGCGGCACGTACCTGTGAGAATCCGAGTCGTGCGTCCATTCCTGTTCTGAATTTGACCAGTTGGAGCAGGTTGGGTAGTTTGCAGGTTCCTCCGCTCACGACAATCCCCTGTGCCGAATGGCTCAGGAGTCCCGACTTTTCGATCTGGTACAGCAAACTGTCGATGATCTCCTCCAGCCGGGCCTGGATGATATAGGCCAGGCTTTTAAAGGAGATTTCCTTTGGCTCCCAGCCACTGTGTCCCGGGATGGTCACTACCTTTTCCTCTTCCGCAAAATCCCCCATGGCCTGACCATATTGAATTTTGAGCTGTTCCGCCCATTTTTGCAGGATGGAACACCCTTCTTTGATATCCCGGGTGATAACTTCTCCTGCAAAGGGAATGACTGCCATATAGATGAGCCGGCCTTCCGAAAATACGGTCACCTTGGTGGTCCCCCCTCCAATGTCAGCCACTACCACGCCAAGGTCTTTTTCTTCTTCACTGATGACAGCTTCGGCAATCGCCAACGGAGAGAGTACAAAACTGCCGAGTTGCAATCCGCACCTGGAAACTGCTTTTTCCACCGTGTCGCGGTATGATGCCGGCGCCGTGATCAGGGTGTAACAAGCTGTCATTTTCCTCCCTTCGTGTCCGACAGGAACGATGACGTTGGACTCATCACCGATTGCATAACTCTTCGGGAACATGTGGTAAATTCTGTANNATTGGCTGACCAGCCCCGATTCGATATACCGGGTTCCCTCAAAAGTCAGGGTGGTAATTCCCTGTCCGGCCATTGTTACGTCGACCACCCTGATTTTTCCTTCTACCTGTTCCTCAAGCCGGGTGATCAGGTGGCGTAAGGCACCGGCAAATTCCTCGGGATTCTGGACAATTCCCCTTTTGATTCCCCGGGAGGGAACCCGGTCGTGCCCCAGAATTTCAATCCTGCTGTTTTCATTTCTTATGCCGGCAAGGGCTGTGATCTTTGTCGTCCCTATGTCGACAACCACCTTAAATTCCTGTTTGGATGCCATATTATTTATTTTTTTTTCGCGATTACCTGGTTTTTATATTTCACGCTGATCCTGTCATATTTGTTCCAGTTGTTTTCTGCCAGCACCTGATCATAAAATGCCCTGAGGTTCCTGAACTTCTCCTCCATATTCTCCGGGGATCCGAATTCTATCAAATGATCACCCACCAGCGTGGTAAAGAGGATATTTCCCGTTCCGTTGACATGGATCTGCCTGATTTGTGCCCTCCAGAACCTGTCTTTCTGGATAAATGCGGCAAGCGGGATCAACTCCTCTTTTGCCGCTTCATCCCGGATATTTCCCGTAGCTACCTGCACGTCGGCGGTATAGCCCACCGAGGGGGGGATTTTGTGACCCTTTGCATCCATATAATAGTTCCCCTGCGATGAGATCACCCGGAGCACCGGCGTCCGGTGTCTTACCTTCAGGGTGACCACTCCCTTAAAGCCTGACGAATCCCTGACGACACTCTTGAAGGCGTCTGCCCTGAGAATGGTCTTATTCTTGGCCACCTCAGTTTCAATCATGCCGGTATTGACTTCCGTGAGCTTTTTCCCGATGATTTGCTGGCCGGCTGACTTTGCCAGGCGGATGACCTCCCGTTCAGAGAGCCGGATGGGAGAATTTCCGGCATACTTAACGACAATTTCCCGGCATTCGATGTCATTCATTTCCCGTGACGAGAATGCCAGGGTTCCCGCCAGAAACAGGCCCAGGAGACTCCATCCGGTGACGGATGCGATTTTTCTAACGATTGGTTTCATATTCCAGGAGGGTTACGATCTCATCGGTCATTAATTCGATATCGCCGGCTCCCATGGTGAGCAGGACTCCGGGTTTGTTCCGCCTGATCCAGCCGGGAACTTCCGCTTTCCCGGCGATCTGTTTGTTTTCAAGGGTCATGAACTGCAGAATTGTTCCGGAGGTAACTCCCGGGATGGGTTTTTCCCTTGCCGGATAGATGGGCAGAAGAAGGGCGCCATCCATCAAGTCGAGACTTTGTGCGAATTCCTCTGCAAAATCACGGGTTCTGGAGTAGAGATGGGGTTGGAAAATTCCGTAAATTTTCCTGTTGGGGTACAGAAGCCTGACGGAGGTGATCAATGCCTTCAATTCCCGCGGGTGGTGTGCGTAATCGTCGATGAACAGGGTCCTGCTGTTTTTGAAGCGGATGTCAAATCTTCGTCTGACGCCGCTGTATTTTTCCAGTCCGCGGGCGATTTCATCCAACGAAGCTCCCGCCAGGAAAGCTGTTCCTGCGGCAGCCACCGCATTTTCCACATTGTGTAATCCCGGATAGTCCATTTCTATCAGGGGGGTGGTTCCTCCCGGAGTTTTGATGACAAAGATGTAGCAGGAGGTTTCTGGGTGGAGGGCAAGGCCGGAGGTGGTGAAGTCCGCCTCCCCGGAGAGGGAATAGGTCATTATTCTTTGTTGCGCGGAAGGCATAAAATGGGGTGTCAGTTCCTTATTCACCAACAGGCTTCCTCCGCTTTTCACCTTTTCGGAAAAACGAAGGAAGGAGGCTTCCATTTCTTCGTAGACTCCGTATATGTCGAGGTGGTCGGCGTCCATGTAGGTAATGACTGCCACATCGGGTTCCAGTTCCAGGAAAGAGCGGTCATATTCGTCGGCTTCGGTGACGATCCAGGGGTTTCCGGGACCGGGGAGGATCAGGTTGCTGTTGAAATTTTTAGAGATGCCGCCGAGGAATGCCCCGCAATTCTGGGTTGAATTTTTCAGGATGGTAGCCACCATGGTGGAGACGGTGGTTTTTCCGTGTGTTCCGGCCACGGCGATGCAGCGGTGTGGGTTGCAGATCATCCCCAGGGCCTTTGATCTTTTGACAATGGGGAATCCCGATTTCCGGAACCAGCTCCATTCCCCGTGGTCTGAGGGAACCGCGGGGGTGATCACCACCAGGGTGTCCTCCCGGGTTCCGGTGAGTGATTTCACTTCTTTGCCCAAGTCATTGTAGTGCACCGGAATGCCCTCGCGGATGAGTTCCTCCGTCAACCGGCTGGGGGTACGGTCATAGCCTGCCACCCTAGCTCCCGAATGGTTGAACCAGCGGGCCAGGGCACTCATCCCAATCCCCCCGATCCCCAGGAAATAGACTGATTTTATTTGTCCGGTTTCTGTCATACGTTAAGCAGTTTCAGTGCTTCGTCCACTATTCCGGCTGTTGCCCCGGGGAGGGCCATCCGCCTGATGTTTTCCGACAATTGGGCGAGCCTTTCTTTGTCATTCATCAGGCTGACCGCAGCGGGAAAAAGTTTTTCATCGATTTCGCCGTCTCTGATGAGGATGGCCGCATCCTTTTCCTGAAGGGCACGTGCATTCCGTGTCTGATGGTCTTCGGCCACATTGGGAGACGGCACCAGGATGGCCGGTTTCCCAACCAGGCAAAGTTCGCTGATGGTGCCTGCCCCGGCCCTGGAAATCACCATGTCGGCAGCCAGGTAAGCCATTTCCATCCTGTCAAGGAACCGGTGAATCCGGAGATTCCCGGGACGGTTCTCCCTGGTTTTTTCAACCATTTCCTCATAATAGAGGGATCCGGTTTGCCAGATGACCCGGAATGGGGCTTTTCTGACAACATTCAGGTTTTTCAGGACTGCGTTATTCAGGGAGCGGGCTCCGAGGCTTCCTCCGAGGATCAGGAGTACTTCTTCCTCCGGGGAAAATCCGAACCATGCCAGGGCTTCTTCCCGGGAGGCCCCGGGGTTCAGCAGGTTTTGCCTGACCGGATTTCCGGTAAGGATGATTTTCTCGCCGGGGAAGAACCGTTCCATTCCTTCGTAAGCCACGCAAATGCGGTCCACCTTTTTCCCCAGGATTTTATTGGTCTTTCCGGCAAAGGAATTCTGTTCCTGGATGAGGGCGGGCACTTTGCGGGCGATGGCTGCACGCAGGATGGGGCCGCTGGCATATCCCCCCACCCCGATGGCCAGATCGGGGTTAAATCTCCTAATAATACGGCGGGCTTCGACCATGCTCCTGAAAAGCATGATGAAGAACTTAACCATCAGGATTCCTGGTTTTCTGGGAAATCCCATCACCGGCAGTCCGGTAATGGGATAACCTGCGGCAGGTACTTTTTCCATTTCCATCCTGCCTTTTGCTCCTACAAAGAGAATATCGCAACCCGGGAGCCTCTTTCTGAGTTCTCCTGCGATGGACAAAGCCGGGAAGATGTGTCCCCCGGTTCCGCCGCCGCTGATGATTATCTTAGGTTCTTTCATTCCTTCATCTCCTGGTCATCATCAGGAATCACCACTTGTACCGCTGTTTCCGCTTTCACGGCCGAATCTCTCTGGTTCTGGTAACTGACGCTGAGGATGCAGCCGAAAGCCACCGAGGTGAA
>MTKZ01018473.1_pt1 | contig 32512 bp, 24 predicted proteins | sample 1042781 | NCBI WGS metagenome assembly MTKZ01 (sample SAMN06212207, study PRJNA360539) | anaerobic digester metagenome | biome: Wastewater treatment plant; material: sludge; isolation source: anaerobic digester fed with sludge from wastewater treatment plant | place: Denmark: WWTP Viborg ...
ATTATCAGTGCGGCAACAACTATTAAAAGAGTTGTAACTATAATTTTGTTTCGTTTGGTCATTGGTCTGAATTTCTGTTTTGAAATTTTTACGGAAGTTATAACATATTAATCCTGAGATTGTTCAATCTGAGTCAAACCTGGTATTAATAACTGACAAATGTACGTGATTTTAAGGTTATTATATGGCCGCGCACAAGCAATTTTTGTTAAAATTTCATAAAATGAAAATATGCCGGAACACCATTTTTTGTTGCTTTAATATGCATGCTCTCTCATCAAAAACCACTTATTTTTGCAACAGACAATTAAACACTCCAACGATGATACAGAGAATTCAATCGCTTTATCTGCTTTTGACATCAGTAATGGCAATAATATTCCTTCCCGGCAGGTTTTTAAGATTTTTTAATAATTCAGGATCGGAGATCGTGTTGAATATTACCGGATTATGGCAGCTCAGTGCCGGAAAACCAAACGAACTTGTCAGGACAGCCTGGATGGTTCCGGCTCTTTTTGTCCTGATTGCAGTTTTGGCTCTTACAACGATATTTTTGTTCAGGAAAAGGAAACTTCAGCTGAAATTATCACTGGCTCTGATTGTTCTGTCGGTTGCAGCAATAACAGCATTGATAATAAGTGTTCTGAAAATATCTTCTGAATTCAGTGTAACATTGGCTCCGGTCGCCGGAACTATTCTTCCCGTTCTGGTGTTGCTTTTCAGCATTCTTTCCTACAGGTCCATCCGGAGGGACGAGGATCTTGTCCGCTCGTACGACAGGCTCAGGTAGAGCTATATTATCTGGAGATTTTCCTGGTTGGTTATCTTCTCGCAATAATGGCATTTCAGTGCAACGTTCTTCTTTGAAACCACCCTGAATCTGGTTGTCACGGTCTCGAAGTTGGTAATGCACTTGGGATTCATGCACCTGGCGATCCCGACGATTGTATCGGGAACCTCCACCACCTTCTTCTCTATCACCTCGTAATCCCTTATAATGTTTAGTTTGGCATCGGGCGCTACAAGGGCAATCCTGTTGATATCAGCATCTTCAAAATACTTGTCAGAAATCTTTATTATCGCTTTCTTCCCAAGCTTTTTGCTGTCGAGGTTCGTTCCAAAAGTAAGGTGGGTATCAATATGATCGAGGCCAAGGATCGTAATTACCTTGAAAAGGTTTTTCGCAGGAATGTGGTCTATAACTGTGCCATTCTGGATAGCACTGACACTCAGCTGTTTTGGTTCTTTCATTATGGTTTGCTGTTAATTGATACCTAGAAGTGAGCAGAGAATTGACTGACGGGTAAATACACCATTCAGAGCCTGTTCAAAATAATAAGCTTTGGGATTCGAATCGACATCTGTATGGATCTCATTTACCCTTGGAAGAGGATGCAGAATTCTCATGTTTGGTTTAGTGCCTGAAAGCATGGAATTCTTAAGTACGTATACATTCTTAACCTTTTCATATTCAATAGGATCTGAGAATCTTTCTTTCTGGACCCTTGTCATATAAATGATGTCAGCACGCGAAATGATATCTGTAAAATCGAGATGTTCATAATACTTAAGTCCGAGATTCTCAAGATAGAGCTTGAATTCTTCAGGCATTTTAAGCTCTTCGGGAGAAATGAAGTTGAAGGTTGTGTTCCATCTCGACATCGCCATCATGAGTGAATGGACCGTCCTCCCGTACTTCAGGTCGCCCACCATGAATATATTGAGATTGTTAAGGGTTCCCTGAGTCTTGCGTATTGAATAAAGGTCGAGAAGTGTCTGTGTCGGATGCTGATTGGCCCCGTCTCCTGCATTTATGACAGGCACCGACGAGATCTCACTGGCATACCTGGCGCTTCCTTCAACGGGATGACGCATTACGATCAGATCACTGTAACTGCTGACCATTTTTATCGTATCGTGAAGAGTTTCACCTTTTGACACGCTCGATGCCCCGGCGTCGGCAAAACCTACTATTTTTCCTCCCAGACGATTTATTGCACTTTCGAAACTTAATCTCGTCCGTGTCGAAGGTTCAAAAAACAGGGTTGCGATAACTTTCCCTTCAAGGAGTTTGCGGGTTGGGTTCTTTTCGAATTCAGCAGCATTATCGAGAATCTTCAGGATCTCATCGGTTGTGAGATCATCGATTGACACCAGGCTTCTGTTCTTCATTATTTTATACGTTAGATTGTGTGCGCGGGCTTGTTAAACAAAGGTATTTAAGAATGGTTTCCGGCCCTGAGTTGTTGATAATTTACTAAAAACTTTTCCTGTCTGAAACGAGCCTTACAGATCCTTCCTGATAATGATATTTTCTATCCTCGAAAGCTGGTTTATGACATGCTCCAGGGATGAGGCTCTGACACTTACCGTCATTGAGCATTCCAGTTCAAATCTCTGCTCCGAGATTGTGATTTCCTCTTCCTTGATTATTCTCATTACATCATTTAGAGAGGCATAGGGAAAGATCAGTCCGAGTTTTTCTCTTATCTGGCACTCAACGATCCCTGCATTACCGAGAGCTGAAGCTGCGGCACTTCTGTAGGCGTTTATCAATCCGCTTACGCCCAGAAGCTTGCCGCCGAAATACCTTACAACAACAATCAGAATATTGGTAAGGTTCCGGGAATTGATCTGACCCAGGATAGGTTTCCCTGCACTTCCCGAAGGCTCTCCGTCATCATTTGCCCTGAAGTGATCCCGCTGGGGGCCGAGAACCCATGCATAACAGTGATGCCGTGCCGAATGATGCTCCTTTCGTGTGTTTTCCAGGATACTTCTGATTTCTTCCTCATCAGAGACCGGCCAGACAAATGAAATGAACCTGCTGCCTTTTTCTTTATAGAGGCCTTGTGTGAAGGATTTAACAGTAAGATAGGTGTCAGGTATCATCAATGAAATAAACCCTGAGGTCTTGCGTTGATTAGTTAATGCAATATTAATTATTTAGTTCTTTGCGGACCCCGGTTAATATTAAAAATGATATTTTTGTCGAAACAGTTTAAGGTATGAGTGTGTTGTTAGACGAGAAAGATCTTAATAAACTGATAGTTATTGGCGACAGGATACTTATTAAGCCAAAAGTTCCGCAGTCACAGACAAAAAGCGGACTCTATCTGCCTCCGGGGGTAAATGAGAATGAGAAAGTACAGATAGGATATGTCCTGAAGGTAGGGCCCGGGTATCCGATCCCTTCGGTCAGTGATGCTGACGAACCATGGAAATCGAGAGCTGATGAACCGAAATATGTTCCGCTTCAGCCAAAAGAGGGAGATCAGGCAGTCTATCTTCAGAGCAGCGCCATCGAGATTGAGTTCAACAAGGAGAAGTATATTGTTGTTCCCCAGTCGGCGATTCTGTTGCTTCTCAGGGACGACGGACTGTTTGAATAAAGAAGTATAACATGGAAAATGATTACCTGAGGTCAAAAAAGATTCTGATAGTAGAGGATGATGTATCAAGCAGGCTCTATTTAAATAAGATACTTGAAAAGACAGGAGCCTCACTGCTGAGTGCGTGCGATGGAATGGAAGCTGTGGATCTGGCCAGGGCAAATCCCGACATCGACATTATTCTCATGGATATCCAGCTTCCTTTGGTTGATGGCTACGGTGCAGCGAAAAAAATCAGGGAATTCCGTGAGGATGTCATTATTATAGCCCAGACAGCATACAGCCTTCTTGGAGACAGGGAAAGAATAATATCTTCAGGATTCGACGACTATATTGTAAAACCGGTATTTCCGCAGCAGCTGATTGAAAAACTGATCAATGCTGTCAGAAAACCCTGAATCCAGAAAGATTAAGACCGTTCGGGATAAACGGCCAGCTGCCTGAAGTCAGTAAGAAACTCCTCAATTTCCATCTTCCACCTCTCCCGTTCAGTTTCAACAGATACACCATTCAGAAGCGAGGTCCTCATCACTGAATCACCCGAGAGAATATCAAAAGGCATAAGCCTGTACTCATACTCATAGGGAGGATCATTGAACTTCAGCGAACCTGCAGGTGATGTTTCAATAATACCCCTGATTATCTCATAGGCAGTGGCAACCGGATAAAAAACCGACGGATCGGTAACATGTATCTGGATTCCGTTGCAGAGGATTCCCGCATATTTATTGAAGGTTGGGATAAAATTATGTATCCTGAAAGCCGATCCGGGTATTTTTCTGTTGTCAAGATACTTCCTGAGACTTGCAGAATCGATGAATGGAGCCCCGAATAGCTCAAAAGGGATCGTCGTGCCTCTTCCTTCCGATACATTAAGTGCTTCGAAGAGAACTGTTCCCGGATAAACAACAGCGCTCTGCTGGGTGGGCATGTTGGGAGAAGGAAGTATCCATGGAACCCCGGTATCGGAAAAAAGCGAACCGCGGCTCCAGTTTTTCATCCAGATTATATTGAGATCACACCCCGGGTAATACTTTTCCTTTATCCACAAAGCCATTTCACCCATTGTCATCCGGTGGCACAAGGGTATTGAGGCGCCGCCTACAAAGGTGAAATACTCTTCTTTCAGCACCGGCCCGTCGAATGGAAGAAGACCGACCGGATTTGGCCGGTCGAGTATCCAAACCGGTATCCCTGCCGCACTGCATGCCTCCATGCACAGCTTGACTGTCCAGATATAAGTATAAAGCCTTGCCCCGACATCCTGAAGATCAATAATCAGTGCTTCAACATTGCCCAGCATTTCGGTCGTAGGTTTGCGGTGTTCCCCGTAAAGGCTGTAAACAGGCACCTTGTAAAGCGGGTGGATATCCCCGGTCCATTCTATCATATTATCCTGCGTCTGTCCAAAAAGGCCGTGCTGAGGACCGAAAATCGCGGTCATTCTGCAATCGTCCCTGTAATGGAAAAGGTCGGTTATATGGACAAAATCGGAGGTGATGCTTGGAGCATGGCATAAAATACCAGTCTTTTTGCCTTTGAGGCCGGAAGGAAGAACCTCTTTTATCTGATCAAGCCCTGTTTCAGTCATTATTATCCAGCACTTTTATTAATAATTAACATGATTGAAGCCATAAAAATAACTTAAACTGAAGATTCTTTTCTATGTTTATGACTTTAAATTGAGTTTCAGTGAAAACAACATTCAAACTTGCACTTCTGCTTGTTCTGGTAACAGGCAGCTCCGGCTACGGACAGAAACCACCCCTAAGTCATTCTGTTTATGATTCATGGGAAAGTCTGGGGCAGTCAATAATATCAGACAATGGTACCTGGGCAGCCTGCCTAGTAAATCCCCAGCAGGGAGACGGACTGCTTTGGCTTTTTAATCTGCAGTCAGGTGCCAGGGATTCTGTTCCGCGGGGAAACGCCCCTGCATTTTCGCCCGAAAGCCGTTATGTTGCTTATCAGGTTCAACCCGCCTACGAGGACGTCCGTCAGGCAAAGAAGAAGAAACTGAAGGAGGATCAGATGCCGAAGAACTCACTGGAGATCAGGGTTCTGTCGGACGGAAGAAAAGTGAAGGCAGAAAGGGTTAAATCTTTTGCTATTCCGGCTGAAGGATCTCAGTGGATGGCATATCTGCACGAAAAGGCACTCCCGGAAAAAAATAACGCTGATTCAGCAGGAGCAAAGCCGGAACTTAAGGAAGCGGGAAAAAAGAAGCCTGAACCAAAAGGAACAGATTTCGTAATAGTAAATCCTCTTCTTAACCGCGAATACACATTCACTGATGTAACTGAATATTCCGTTGCCAAATACGGCCGTACTATCAGCTTTATCCAGGAGTTTCCCGATACAAACAAAACCAGCCATTTCAGAATTACCGTATTTGATACCGGCAGGGAAGAGACCAGTGTTGTTTTTGAGGACTACGGAAGTGCAAGGAAAATTGCATGCAACAATTCCGGAGAACTGGTCTCATTTATCTTCTCGGACGATACATCCAAAGTAAAGGTCTATTCACTTCTTCTGTCGAGGAACATGGATAAAGCTGTTACAGCAGCAGACACAGCCTCCGCCGGAATGCCTGAGGGCTGGTCAGTAAGCGAAAACAGCAGTTTTGTTTACTCTGATGACGGTAAAAGACTCTTTTTCGGAACCGCACCAAAACCTGTCAGAGAGCCGGCTGACACTCTTCTCGATGAGGAGAAATACAAGGTGGATATATGGTCGTGGAATGACAGGCTGCTTCAGCCGATGCAGAAGAAAAGGCTTGAACAGGAGCTAAAAAGAACGTATCAGGCCGTCTATCATACCGACAGGAATATTATGGTCCAGCTGGCCGATACATCAATGCCTTCAATGAGGCTTGATCCAAAGTCCTCATCGCCAGTTTTACTGGGATCGTCCGATGTAAAATATCAGAAGCTGTCATCATGGGAGTCGGAAAATTATACCGATTATTTTGTTGTTAACCTCGAAAACGGCTCCCGGACAAAGATTCTCGAAAAGCATCCTTCAATGGTTATGATGTCTCCATCGGGCAAATATGTGGCTGTCTGGTCACAGGCAGCAAGGAAGTATCATATTCTGTCCCCAACCGGAAAGATCATTAAGGAAACTGACATTCCGGGTTCTTATCCGCTTTTTAACGAATTACATGATACTCCCGAGGATCCTTCACCCTATGGAATTGTCGGATGGACCAGCGATGACCGTGATTTTGTCTTCTACGACAGATATGATATCTGGTCTCTAAGGATCGAAGGTAACGAAGCCCCGGTTAATGTCACGGGAGGCTATGGCAGAAGCAACAATCTAAGGCTAAGGTATGTAAAAACAGATCCTGATCTTGTTTATATCCCATTGAAAGAGAGCATCATTCTTTCTGCGTTCAGTGAGGCAACCAGGGAGTCAGGATTCTATTCGGTTCAGCTTCTGAGAGATAAACCGCCGGTCAGACTCCTCATGGAAAAGGCCTTCTATCCGGAAAATGTCAGGAAACCGAAATCGGGGAACAGGCTTGTCTGGCAGAAGGAATCTTTTGATCTTTCCCCTGAGTTATATGCGGGAAATATGGATTTCAGCAAGCCTGTCCGACTATTAAATACCAATCCTCAGCAGGAGAAATATAACTGGTTAAGCGCGGAGCTGTTTGAATGGACCTCCTTTGACGGTCAGAAGCTTCAGGGGATTCTGTACAAACCCGAAGATTTCGATCCTGAAGAAAAATATCCCATGATAGTATATTTTTACGAGAGAAGCTCCGACGGCTTGTACCGCTATAATCCTCCGGCTCCGAGTGCCTCTATAATAAATCGCTCATTTGCTGTCAGTAACAGATACCTGCTTTTTGTGCCTGACATCCCCTACAGAATAGGTTATCCTGGCGAAAGCTGCTATAACTCCGTTGTCAGCGGAACGCTCGCGCTTCTCGGAAAATATCCCTGGATCGACCGCGAAAGGCTCGGACTTGACGGTCAGAGCTGGGGCGGATACCAGATTGCCTGGCTAGTAACACGTACGGATCTGTTCAGGTGTGCTTATTCCGGAGCTCCTGTGAGCAATATGATCAGCGCCTATGGAGGAATAAGATGGGAGTCTGGAATGAGCAGGATGTTCCAGTATGAGGAAACACAGAGCAGGATAGGAGGGACGCTCTGGGAAAAGCCCCTCCTCTACATGGAGAACTCACCTATCTTCTACATCCCGAAGATAAATACACCGCTCCTTATTATGCATAACGATGCCGACGGAGCAGTGCCATGGTACCAGGGAATAGAGTTTATCAACGCGCTCCGCAGGCTTGGGAAACCGGCCTGGATGTTGTCTTACAATGACGAGGCTCATAATCTGGTAAAACGACCAAACAGAAAAGATCTTTCTATACGAAAGATGCAGTTTTTTGATCATTATCTCAAAGATGCCCCGGTGCCTTACTGGATGAAGTATGGCATAACCCAGACTGAAAAAGGGAAAAAAGATGGATATGATCTGGTGGAAAATTAAAACCCGTAACACATGAAATTCAAAACTTCTTTATTAAAGATCTGCCTGTTTTCCTTCCTTCTGGCAATAGTATCCTGCGGAAGATCAGGAAAAAATTCAATCACAATACTTTTTACCACTGACCTGCATGGTGTAATTCTGCCTTACGACTTTATCGAGAAAAAAGACATGGATGTATCTCTGGCATCGATATCGACTTATGTGAACAACGTCAGGAAGGAGGGTTCTCCTGTTATTCTTCTTGATAACGGCGATAATCTCCAGGGGCAGCCTCCTGTTTATTACTATAACTTTATTGATACCGCTTCGTCGCATATTAATTCTGTCGCAATGAATTTTATGGGCTATGATGCATGCACGGTGGGGAATCATGATATTGAAGCGGGGCATTCGGTCTATGACAGGCTGGTAAATGAATACAAGTTTCCCCTCCTGGCAGCGAATGCCGTGAGGACGGCTGATGGTGAGCCCTATTTCAAACCCTACACTGTAATTGAAAAGGGCGGTATAAAGACGGTGGTTTTCGGTTTGATCACCACCGGAGTTCCTGGCTGGCTTCCTCCGGAACTTTATTCCGGAATGGAATTCAACGACCTGCTTGAAACAGCAAAGAAGCATATGCCTGACATTCTCAGTGAAAAGCCCGATCTGGTTGTGGGTTTGTTCCACACAGGCTGGGACGGGCCTGAAGATGAGGGAGGAAGCCACAGGGAGGGCAACGGTGCATATTCAGTCGCCAGGAATGTTCCGGGTTTCGATGTAATTCTTTGCGGTCACAATCATAATGTCATTAACACTACAATAGAAAATGTAGCAGGAGAAACCGTTCTGGTACTTGAGGGAGGAAGCAGAGCCGACAAGGTCGGAAGGGTTGACGTCGTGTTCGAAAAGGATATAACCACCGGAAAAATTCACAAGCTTATGAAGGGTAGCATCGCCGATGTCAAAGACTTTAGCCCTGACAGGCTTTTTTTAAAGAAACTTGAAAAACAGAACAAGGTTCTCCTTGATTATGTGAACAGGGAGATTGCAACATTTACCTCAGGAGTTACTTCAAGGGATTCGTATTTCGGATCTTCTCCCTTTGTGGATATGATACACAGGATACAGCTGGATATTACCAAAGCCGATCTCTCCTTTGCCGCGCCTCTTTCGTTTGATGTCGGAATTAAGCCGGGCATTGTTACAGTAGGAGACATGTTCAAGCTTTACAGGTTCGAAAATCTGCTTTACACAATGTCGTTGAGCGGATCAGAGATAAATAAGTACCTTGAGTTTTCATACTCTGACTGGCTGAGTACAATGAAAGGACCTGATGATCACATGCTCAAGTTCAGGCTGGATGAAAAAGGCAATCCCGTTATAAGGAATGGTGAGGCCTGGTTAAGGAACCAGCCCTACAATTTTGATTCGGCGGTCGGTATAGACTATACGGTTGACATAAGTAAACCTGAAGGAAAGAGAGTCAAGATATTGTCATTTTCTGACGGAAGGCCTTTTGATCCTTCAGAAGTTTACAATGTGGCGCTTAATTCATACAGGGGTAACGGAGGAGGAGGACATCTTATCGAAGGTGTGGGCTTGCGGGGAAGTGATCTTCAGGAAAGACTTATAAGGTCGACTGAACGCGATCTGAGGTTCTATATCCTTGAATACCTGGCAGAAAAACAGACAATAACTCCTGAAGCCTTTAATAACTGGAAAATTTTACCCGAGGAATGGGTAAAAGCTGCCAGGGAAAGAGATTATGAATTGTTGTTTGGAAAATAAAACCATCGTGAAAGACGTTTAAAATGAAGGAGAAGAACGGGAATAATACCAACTGCGGGAAGTTACTTCCTCTTGTGGAAGAATTTCATACAATTCAGGGAGAGGGTTATCATTCAGGTGAGGCCGCGTGGTTTATCCGGCTGGGTGGCTGTGATGTGGGCTGTAATTGGTGCGATTCACGATTTTCCTGGGATCCTGATCTTTTTCCGCTTGTGGAAACTGATAAGATTGTGGGGAAAGCTGTCAGTTCCGGCACAAAATCTGTAGTGGTAACGGGGGGCGAGCCTCTTATGTGGAACCTCGACTACTTATGCAATGAATTGAAAAAAAATGAGATACTTACATTCATTGAGACCTCCGGGGCTTTTAAAATAAGCGGACAATGGGACTGGATATGCCTCTCCCCGAAGAAGAACATGCCTCCTGTCAGAAAAATCTGCCGGATGGCTGATGAGTTAAAGGTAATTATTGAAAACAGCGATGATTTTTTATGGGCAGAGAAATATAGAATGCTTGTTAAAAAAGGCTGCAGGCTTTTTCTGCAGCCTGAATGGAGCCGCTTTGAGACCGTTATACCTGAAATCGTGGAGTATGTTAAGAGAAATCCTTCATGGAAAATATCCCTTCAGGTTCATAAATTCATGCATATCCCGTGAGATGAATCGTGCCGGCTGCCTGGTTTTTTTCTTTCTTCTCGGAAGCGCTGTTTTGTCATCTGAAATAATTGCTCAGCAATATCACACAACTTCGGCAAAAGCCCTGAAATTCTACAAATCGGGGATGACAGCCTTCGATTACATTGATTATCCAAATGCGGAGAAACTTTTCAAACTTGCAATAGAAACCGATGAAGGATTCTATGAAGCACATATGATGCTCGGGGATCTGCTTTTAAAACAGAGAAGGTTTGCAGAGGCTGCTTCCAGTTATCAGAAAGCGGTAAGTATAGATTCACTGTTCTACAAGCCTGTTTTCTTCAGCATGGCATCAGCCGAAATGATGTCTGGTAATTATGAAAGAGCCCTGATACATTTCAACGAATATCTCGCACTTGATAAGACGTCGGAGAAAAACAGGATAAAGGCTCTTCGGGATATTAAAAACTGTGAGTTTGCCATCGAAGCCATCAAAAAGCCGGTGCCTTTCAATCCGGAAAGCGTGGGCGAAGGAATAAATACCAGCGATGATGAATACTGGCCATCCATAACCATTGACGGCCAGACTCTCATGTTTACAAGACAGTCGAGACCTGGAAGGGACCCGGCCCGAAGCAGGATCGCACAGGAAGATTTTTATATCAGCTACAGGACTGAAAAAGTCTGGAATGAAGCCACGAATGCCGGAGCCCCCCTTAATACACCCCAGAATGAGGGAGCACAAAGTCTTTCATCCGATGGTACTTATATGTATTTTACTGCATGCGATCGCCCCGGCGGTCTTGGCAGCTGCGATATATTCTTCTCAGCTTTCAACGGACCGGGATGGTCATATCCGGTAAACCTCGGATCACCCGTAAATACATCCTGGTGGGAATCGCAGCCCTCCGTAAATGCCGATGGAAGAATGCTTTTCTTTTCAAGCAACCGTCCTGGAGGATTCGGAGGGAAGGACATCTGGTATACAGTCATGAAGCCTGACAAGAAATGGTCAGCCCCCAAAAACCTCGGATGTGTTATAAACACTTCCGGAGATGAAATCTCGCCTTTCATTCATTTCGACGGGAAAACGCTTTACTTTTCTTCCGACGGACTTCCGGGAATGGGAGGACTGGATATTTATTTCTCGAGAATGCTCGAAGACAGCACCTGGACTGAACCGCGAAATCTGGGATATCCAATAAACACCTTTAATGATGAAATGGGACTCACTATTGAATCCGGAGGTCAGAAGGCTTATTTTTCATCGAAAAGGAATGAACAGGAAGGGAAGAATATCTATTCATTTAATCTTTATGAAGAAGTCCAGCCGGATCCTGTGGCTTATCTGAAAGGTAAGGTCAGTGAAAGGGGATCAGGAAAACTTCTTTCCGCAGAATATGAACTTATTAATCTTTCTACAGGAAAAACGGTTTTCAGCAACAGGACCGATGAGGACGGTGATTTCCTCGTTTGTCTGCCCTCAGGATATAATTACGGACTGAACATAAGTAAGAAAGGATATCTGTTCTATTCTGAAAACTTCATGTTTGAAGGAGATCATTCAGCAGTAGAGCCGTACATAAAGAAAATATTCCTCAGCCCTGTAAGGGTAGGTGAGAAAATGCTTCTCGCCAATGTATTCTATGAAGTTGATTCGTGGCAGCTAAGGAAGGAATCATTGTCAGAACTTAACAGGCTCTGCCAGTTACTTATCGAGAATACGGGAGTGAAAATTGAGATAGGTGGCTACACCGATTCGACCGGCAGCAATGAACATAACCTTTCACTTTCTGAAAAGAGGGCTCTTTCGGTTGTAGAATACCTGGTTTCAAAAGGTATTGCAAGGGAAAGACTCCAGCATAAGGGTTATGGAAATGCTTCACCTGTTGGCGACAATATCACCTCCGAGGGAAGAAGGCTGAACCGGAGGACTGAAGTTCAGATCACTGGAATAAAATAGAAACAGCTGCCGGGACCGGCAGCTGTTTCGCTCTTGCATGGACATTCAGACATTGACTGAAATAAGCATCTGGGATCAGATAGTGGTGAGGGTATTCAGATATTTTCCTTTTTCATCAGGCTCTTCTCGTATCGCTTTAACAGGTACCGTAATAAAAAAACCGGTTCCTGAAAGACAGTTGCTTTCTATGCGCATGGAGCAGCCCATTAATGAGGCCAGTTTCCTTGCCAGTATCATGCTTACTGCCATGGGCACGTCATTGAATTTTATCAGAGAATGAGTAAGATCGTTGCTGTAGAAGAACTCCCGGCATTTGTAGAATCCCTGACCGCTGTCGAGAATATAAAATGTCAGGATTTCATCCCTTATACAGCAACCGGTACGAATGTATCCTCCAGAAGTGTTGCTCAGCGCAATACGGAATAGAATAGAGGAAAGCCGTGCAAACCTGTTTTCATCAAGGTAGCATTCCGGCAGTTTGTCGTCAGGACTGTCGGGCATGAACATTATATCCCTGTAAAGATCATTTTTCATTATTTCCGAGAAGCCCTCAAATAACTTTTTGAAGAAGGCAGCCGGATTACATTTCCCTGCTTCGCTCTTTGAATTACCCGTATCAATGATTGCCGAATCAAGAAAATTGTCAAACAGGGATATTATCTGTTCACACGCATTATGTATATGATTGCTGAATTGTTCTCTCTCAGTTCCGGTATTGTCGCTGCGATTAAGGAGATATGTAAAGGCAACGACAGAATTTAGGTTTGTCCGCAGCTCACGCGACAGGCCTGCAAGCAGTGATTTGTTGCATATCCCGGGGCCATGAGCTGAACCAGCAGACTGTTCTGCGTCTGGCCTTGGGTTCAGATCTGCATCTGGACTTCTGTTGCTGTTGCTGGCTTGAAGATCGAACATTAAATCTTTCTTTTTGGGTTTATTTCAGATCTCTGAGGATCTTTCTGGCATTCCGGCTGTATATGGTCTTCGACTTTTCAATGGCCGTCAGGAGTTCCACTGCCTTGAGCTTTTCTTCAGTCTTGATATAACACAGCGCCAGATACCATTGGGCATGATCAATATAATAGTTGTTATCGTCAGCGATAACCTTCGAAAACGAACCCGTGGCCTCAGGATAGTTGCGGTTTTCGAAATTTGAAATACCGTTCAGAAGTACCGATTGCATGTTCTCAGGATCATTTTCAATGACCTTGCTGAAGTAATATGCTGCATTCCTGTAGTCCCTGACATTGTAATATCCTATGGCCATCTCATAGTCGCTGTTAACCATGCTGTTGCCAGACCTAGCGTTGGTCGGGGCTTCATATGGCTTGTAATACCTGCCGATAATCTCTTCATAACCGGCTTTTCTTTCCGAAAGGACTAATGCAAGACTTCCGAGAATCACAAAGCCTGCAATAGCCGCCGCATATCGGATGTTGAATACCTGCCGTCGTTTTCTTCCTGCGGCAGCTGACTCTGCTCTCCTTTTCTCAATGGAGTTCAGTTTGGACCTCAGGTTTAATAGCTCCTGGTCCCTGATTATCAGGTCTGCCTTTTTCCTAAGTTCAACTTCCTTCCTGAGTTTCTCGTTTCCGGAAAGTTCCCTTACAAACCATTCTTTTTCAACATCATCCATTTCACCGGCAATATACTTTTCGATGAAATAGGAAAAGTCGGTTGTTTTCATAATATATATTTATAATACGGTTAATATACCTCCTTCAGCAGTAGGGCATAGTGGTACAGCTAATATACCATACATACTGTTGCCTCTACCACAGCTGGCAATAAACCTGCAACATATCCCGTGCACCCGTACGACATGGTTAATGCCGGGACTTCAGTCCGTCATTTTACGCCTTTTCAGGCGTAATCCTGTTTCCGCCGAACAGGATTATATTTATAACAAAGAATTCAGATCTTGATCGGTGGCACCGATGGTTTAAGTATAGGTTCGCCTGCATCGCCGCCTTTTACACTTATCATTTCATCAACAGTCAGTAAATACTCGTTGAAAATCTCCTCACAGTTTTTTGCGTTAATTTTTTTCATCTCATTCTCCTTTTTAATCATTGATACTTATTTCGGGTAATTTTTCTCTGATCGTTTTCGTGTATCATGTCGCAAAGACCCATTTTGTGACAAAAAAAAATCAGATATTTTTTAAATATTTTATAAAATACACAAAATCAGAAGTATATATCAAATGACTCTTTTTGTGTTTCCATTATTTTTCTATTTTTCGTAAACTTGCCTGTTAAATAAGCAAACCGGGAAATCAGCCCTGCAGATGATCATCTTTTATCGGACTCTTTGTTGCGTGTTTTTTTATTTTTCTCTGATTATTTTCAGCGATTTGTTTGCATTGGGTTACAATTACATCCCCGCCACAAACCTGTCAGATACTTCAATAAATCCTTCGCGGGACACTAATCCCCAAAAGAAGGATAGACTCAGGGCACTTAACGATGATCTTTATAAGGCAATCCTGAAGGGTGATCTGACTACTGCCGCAAGAACCATCGATTCAATAGAGGTGCTTATGTCCGGTAGTGATGATGTCAGCATTGCCTCTTCCGATTCATATTATTACATGGGTATTTATAATATGATATCGGGCATGAACAGGAGTGCAATAGAATCATTCAGGATTTCATCAGCAATGAGGATTCAGCTGGGGGAGGAGGATGAAATTTTTACAAAGGCTTTATACAACATGGGGGTGGCTTATCTTAATCTTGGGGATTTCAGAAGAACCGAAGAACTGATTCTGAGATCGCTGGAAACCGAGAAGCAACTCTATGGGGATTCAAGCCCTTCACTGGCAAGAAGTCTTTCTACCCTGGTTGCCACCTATCTGAATATGAAGGATTTTGAGAAGGCAATAAGTTACGGAATGATGGCACTTAAAATCATCGACCGTAATAATCCTGATCTTATGCCCGATCTTGCAATTCTTTATACAAATATTGGAGTCTGTCATGCAAGCCGGGCCGACTATGCAAAAGCTTCAGTATTTCTTGAACAGGCAGAGCAGATATACACTGCATACGGACTATACCGTGACAGCAACTATATTAACCTTCTCAACAGTCTTGCCATAACGAACCATTACCTGGGCAATGATGAAAAGGCTGCAGGCTATCTCGACCTGGGCATTGAGAGATCAGAATCATCCAACTCCGACCTCTCTCTTAATTTCATGAACAGTTTTGCGAACATACTTGGAAAATCAGGCGATGCAAAAGCCGGAGAAAAACTTCTTCTCAGGGCTCTACGCAGAGCTGACTCTTTTTACGGTACTGGTACACAAAATTATACCGAAGTGTTGAAAAATTATGCTGAATTTCTTCTGACTCACGGCAATGATCCCGAAAGATCTCTCAGGATTTATGAAGAATGCATTCAGTATTTGTCGGAAAATCCGGATGATCAGTCACTTGAGCATCCGGTATGGATGGGTTATGCAACGGCTCTTTCAAAGAATGGAAAACATATTCAGGCACTTGAAATAGTACAGAGGATGCTGTTTGAAGGAAGCAGCAAAACTGCCGGCGGAATAATGGAAAATCCGTCAATCGAAGCTCTTGAGAGAATTCATTCTTCACTGGATTTGCTTAAGATTAAATATTCCATTCTCAGGGAACTCTTTAAAACAGAACCTTACACCGGATATATTATTGCTGCATCAGCGACCTCGGAGCTCATAATCGGCCTGATCGACAGGGTGAGGATAAACCTCAGCGAGGAAGAAAGCGTTCTAATTCTTGGCGACAGGTACAGGGATTATTATCTCCTTGCAATTCACGATTTTGATCTGTGCTACAAAACAACAGGTGATCCGCTTTACCTGGCAAAAGCCTTCGAATATTCGGAGAAAAGCAAAGTTGCCGGACTGCTTGCTTCAACCCGGGAACTTAAAGCGTCACAGTTCCATATACCGGTTGAAATAGCAGATCTGGAAAGAAACCTTAAGAAAGAGATATTATTCTATAACGCAAAACTTTCCGAAGAAGGAAATTTTGCTCCCGATGATAAGAACATTGCTTCAGAATGGAGAACCAATGTCCTGAATGCTACAGAAAAGAGGGATTCACTTATAGCTGTTATTGAGAAAGATTATCCCGATTATTACCGTATCAAGTATAACACCGGAGTTATCACCCCGGAATCCGTTCCGGGTATTGCAGGAAGAAAGGCAAACTATCTCAGCTATATCCTTTCCGATACGGTAATGTACATTTTTGTTGTCAACAGAAAGGCCATTAATATGGTATCAGTCCCGGTCGATTCCCAGTTCTTCTCCCAGATCAGGGATTTCAGAAAAATTCTTGAATTTCCGGGCCAGGGCGCAAGAGAAGGATTCGAACAGTTCATCAGAACAGGCACTGCGCTTTACGGGACATTGATTGAACCCGTACGCAAATTCCTAATTTCTGATATCTTATTGATATCACCTGACAACATCCTGTCATACATCCCCTTTGAGGCTCTTCCGGAGAAAAGGCCAGAAGCGAAGGAAGCCTTCTACAGGGATCTGCTGTTCATGATGAAAAATTTCAGGATCTCATACACATATTCAGCCACTTTCCTGGCTGAATCGTACGGAAAAGACCGGAGTTTCTCAAACAGGCTTATAGCCTTTGCCCCGGATTACGGTAACGGTATTTCGCTCGATACAATCTTCAGGACAAGGCAGAATTCACGTCATGTGCTTAATGATCTTCCATATGCAAGACAGGAGGCGGAATTTGTCACCCGTCTTGCGAAAGGCCGCCTTTATGTGAACCATGAGGCTAAGGAAAGGACTTTTAAATCGGAGGCATCAGATTATGATATTATACACCTGGCCATGCATACAGTCCTTAATGACAGATATCCGATGTATTCAATGATGATGTTTTATCAGGAAACCGGACCTGAAGAGGATGGCAGGCTGAATACCTATGAAGTCTATGGAGTTCCGCTGAATGCCAGGATGGTATTGCTCAGCTCTTGCAATACCGGTGATGGTGTACTTCGGTCAGGCGAAGGAGTTATAAGCCTTGCCAGGGGATTTTCATATTCCGGAAGCCGTTCAGTGGTAATGTCGATGTGGGAGATAGATGACCAGTCGGGAACTCAGATTGTCTGCGATTTTTACCGGTACCTTAAAAAAGGTTACTCAAAGAGCGAGGCTCTGAGAAAAGCGCGAAAAGATTTTCTGGAGAATGCGGACATGCTTAGGTCGCACCCATATTTCTGGTCATCGCTGGTCGTCTATGGAAACAATGGACCTTTGTACTATCCTGTTCTTCCCCTCATTCTTTCAACCGGCCTGTCTTTGCTGGCCGTTGTGTTGCTTTTTCTCTTCCGTCACCGTCCGAAATAATCCCTGTACTCCGGATCTTCCTTTATAAGCTCGATAAGGGCTTCCTTGCTAAGGTATTTTTTTCTCCTTGCATAGGTCTCATTCTTTAGTTCCATTATTGAGGTGATCTCGGAAAACGGTATTCCGTCGGCAAAAAGCCTCAGGATGGTCTGGGCGTCAGCGCTAAGCTTCAGAAAGGCCCTGCCAACAATTTTTTCGAGAACCGGCATGTGATTATCTTCTGTATCGTCGGGGAGATCCGTTTCAAGATTTGTTGTCCTCGACTTTTGCCGGAGCTGGGCGCTCCAGATGTTACGGGCCACACCGAAAAAATATCCCTTAAGATCACTGGTCAGGTTAAGCTTGTTGTCGGAAATCTGACGGTACAATGTTATGATGGCCTCCTGAAAAACATCCGAGACATCATCCTCCGAGCCGCTGTTCTTTAGCACATGATGCCTCACAGACTCCAGATAATTGTCGTAAAGCCAGTTAAGTATCTTGTCGTCTTGCGAAAGGATCCCCTTGATAATTTCACTATCTGAGAACTTGCGGAACAATTGCTGATCTTTTGACCCTGATGAATTGACAAATATAGCATTTCCTTGTTGCTATTGTTTTAATCTGTTGCGTTTCGTTATTCCATTATTAATAATTAAAGCAGGTTTGTCCGAAATATTAAATATATTTACCTTCCTTAAATAACATTCCCCGGGCAATAATGTCATTCCCTTTTGTAAAACAGTTTGATGCTATGGATTGCGGTCCTGCCTGCCTTAAAATGGTGGCATCGTTTTACAAAAAGAACTATTCACTCGATTATCTGAGGAAGAAATGCTACATCACAAGGGAAGGAGTCTCCTTTCTGGGTTTGTCAGAAGCAGCGTCAGCAATAGGATTCAAGGCTGTGGGAGTCAAAATTCCCTATGAGGTTCTCGCTGAGAAGGTAACCCTTCCCTGTATCGTTCACTGGAGTCAGAAGCATTTTGTCGTTGTATACGGAATAAGCAATGGAAAAGTCAGGGTTGCTGATCCTGCCTATGGCCTTATGCAGTATTCCCGGGAAGAGTTTGAGAAGAACTGGGCTGCAGACATTACCGACGGAAAAAGAAACGGTCTTGTTCTCATTCTCGAACCCACACCGGAAATGAATGAGATGGACGAGCACCCTGAAACGAAACCGGGCGGTTTCCATTTCCTCTTTAGTTATTTTACACTTTACAAAAAATATATCGGACAGCTCATTCTTGGCCTGTTAATCGGAAGCCTGATCCAGCTGATAATCCCATTTCTTACCCGGGCAATAATCGACGTTGGTATAAACAACAGCGACCTGGGATTTATTTACCTTATCCTTTTTGCCCAGCTTGCCCTTGTCGCAGGGAGGTTGTCGGTCGATTTCATAAGGGGTTGGCTTTTGCTTCACATAGGTTCACGCGTGAACGTTGCAATTGTCTCAGGATTTCTCAGGAAACTGATGGTCCTTCCCGTTTCATTCTTCGATACAAAGCTTACAGGCGATATTCTTCAGCGAATAGAGGACAACTACAGGATTGAAGAGTTCCTGACATCCGCAAGCCTCAGTATCCTGTTTTCTTTTTTCAACCTGGTTATCTTCGGTATTGTTCTGGCAGTCTTTAGTTTAAAGATTTTTTTTCTGTTCCTCTCAGGGACTATGCTCTACGTTGCCTGGGTTGCTATATTTATGAAGCCCAGGGCAAAGATCGACGAGATGCGCTTCAGGGAAATGGCAGCGGCTAATTCCAAGCTTATAAACATAGTCAACGGGATGCAGGAAATAAAACTCACGCAAAGTGAGATGAGCAGGAGGTGGGACTGGGAAAAAACGCAGGCATCGCTGTTCGGACTTAAAGTGAAGGGTATGGGCCTTATTCAGTATCAGTCGTCCGGAGCAACTCTGATCAGCGAGATAATGAACATACTCATAACAATCGTGGCGGCTTCTTCGGTCATTAAGGGAGAGATGACACTCGGTATGATGCTTGCTGTTCAGTTTATTATTGGACAGATGAATGTTCCTGTAAACCAGATCATTGGTTTTTTCCGGATTTCTCAGGATGCCAAGATGAGTCTCGACAGGCTTGCAGAAGTGCATAACATGAAAGATGAAGAAGGGGAAGAGGGTGAAAGGACAGAAAAACTTTCTTCAGACAGAAGCATCAGGATAGAGAATCTGTCATTTCAGTATGAGGGTCCGAGATCCCCCTACGCGATCAGGAATCTGAACCTTGTCATCGAACAGGGAAAAACCACAGCTATTGTCGGTGCAAGCGGTAGCGGAAAAACCACTCTCCTGAAGCTGATCCTCGGATTCTATCAGCCTGTGACAGGCAAAATTACCGCAGGCGGCACTGACCTTTCACGCATAAGCCTCAGGGTATGGCGCAAAATAACAGGAGCTGTGATGCAGGACGGTTTTATCTTCCCCGACACCATTGCAGGGAATATTGCTCCCGGGCTCGAGGTCATAGATGAGGAAAAAATGTCTAAAGCGGCGCTTACGGCTGAGGTAAGCGAATTTACAGGATCACTTCCCCTGGGTTTTAACACCAAGGTGGGTGCTAACGGCCACGGCCTTAGTGAAGGCCAGAAACAAAGGCTTCTGATAGCACGTACAGTTTACAAGGATCCTGAGATAGTTATTTTCGATGAGGCAACCAACTCACTCGATGCTTCAACTGAAAAAGCCATCGTGGATAACCTTGGGGAATTCTTAAGGGGAAAAACAGTTGTCATTGTTGCTCACAGACTTAGTACTGTTAGAAACGCCGACAAGATAGTTGTGCTGGAAAATGGGGGAATCAGTGAAAGCGGCACCCACGATGAGCTCATCGGGAAAAAGGGCGCCTATTACCGCCTTGTAAGAAACCAGCTTGAACTTGGTAATTAATACAGCAACAACAAGCGACCAGCAACCAGAGCTATTCAACATACCGATGGAGAAAAAATCAGACGATATAAGATATTCAGAACCTGTAACCGAAATAATGGGAAGGCCTCCCGGCAAGCTTTTGCGCCACGGGACAGTCATTATACTTTTGGTTATCATCCTTCTTTTCTTTTTTCTGTGGCTTATACGCTACCCCGACAATATCCCCGCACCGGTGGAGATTACCACCAGGAATCCTCCCGTTACCCTGGTCTCGAAAGTTGCAGGAAGGATCAGAAACCTTGATGTAAACGATAACGATCCTGTAAGATCGGGACAAATACTCGCTGTAATGGAAAGCACCGCATCGGTTAGCGAAATATTGAAAATCCGCCGCCTCACCGATACAATTTACGATCCTTCGCGGGCGGTTTCACTTACAGAGGTAATGCCGGGTTATAATCAGCTTGGAGAGATCCAGGCTTACTGGGCCTTATTTGTTAAACAATTAACAGATTACGATAACTATCTGCAGAACGATTACTACGGAAAAAAAGCGGAATCACTACTGCAGGAGGTAAAGGGGATGGAGACCTTTCTCAGCAGGCTTAAGGTGAAAGAAGCTCTCTTCTCTGAAAACCTGGAGCTTGGTAGAAAAAAGTTCAGGAGAGATTCCCTTCTGTACATTGAAGGAGTATTTTCCGAAAGTGATTTTGAAAGATCAAGGCAGGATCTTATCCGCCTGAGCATTGAACTTCAGCAGGTAAGACTCGATCATGCCACAGCTGTCATCGGGCTTGCTGAAAAGCGTCAGCTTCTTCAGGACTATGTAATCAAGAGGGTGGAGGAGAGGGAAAGATATTATTCTCTTCTGAATGAAGCATTTCTGAACCTCAAGGCCCAACTGGTTCTGTGGGAGAATACCTATACGCTCGTTTCTCCTTTTAACGGACGGGTCTCATTTACCAGGTTCTGGAGCGAGAACCAGACTGTCGGACTGAACGATCCGGTACTAACGGTTATCCCTGAGGATACGGGTGAATTTGTGGGAAGGATAAAACTTAAAATGAACCGTTCCGGGAAAGTCAGAACAGGACAGGCTGTCAATATAAAGCTCAGCGGCTTTCCTTTTCTCGAATTTGGAATGGTACGGGGTGTGGTAATTTCCAAATCACTTGTTCCAGAGGGGGATTCATACGTAATTGAAGTCGGCCTTCCTGAGGGCCTTACAACCCTTTACGGCAAGACGCTTGAGTTTAACCAGAACATGCAGGGTACAGCTGAGATTATAACTGACAGCACCAGGCTTCTTGAAAAGCTAACTAATCCGCTAAGGCATCTGGCAGCAAGGAACAGGATCTGAACTATTTCTTCGAATAAGGTTCATAATCATCTTCCTTGCCGGAGCCGGATGATGATATGCTTCCCTTTTCAGCCTTCTCTCCATCGGGTGAGTTACGCTTTTTTGCATATTTCCTGTAAAAACTGAAAGATACTAACGCAATCACAATTGAAAATATAATAACATCCTCGGTGCTCATCCTGTTGTCTGTTTTTAACTGTTCTTAATCAGGCCGGAAGCCAGGCTCCAAATATATAAAATATATGGCGAACATGTTTGATTTTAAGCCGGACAAGATTTTATGCAAGGGTTGAAACTCTGCTTTTCAGTTACTATGTAATTGTCTTCAAACACCTTATTTTTCCATAATTCTTTGAGTTTTAATAAATAATTCAATATTTTCGTACTCTGAAATTTCTACAGCCCGTCTGTGGATAGGCGTACTTTGTAAGATTTTGAACCTTAAAGGATTGATTATGACTAAAGAAAATCCGGAAGACTCTGTTCGGGAAGAACAGAACGGGGCGGAAAAAACTGCTGCCGGTATTGAAGAAGAAATAAGTAATGAAGAAACAGTGATTGATGAGCCTGCTTCTTTGAATGAAGACCCTTCTGAAAACGAAAACACCTTATCTGATGAACCTGATGCTGAAAGGGAAGAAACCGTAAAGGATGAAGCTGAAGCTGAAGAAGAGAAACAAGGATCAGATGAGGGAGGGTTAAAGGACTCCGGTGACGAAACGGAAGAGAAACCTGAGGCCGGAGCCGCGATCGAAGTTGATGAGAAAAAAACCGAAACTGCAGACGTTGCAGAGGCTGAAAATGAGCCGGGTGCTGAAACAGATGAACCGGCAAAGTCTGAGGCCAGGGATCTTGATGAGATTGAGCTCCCGCCTGTCGATTATTCGGGATATTCAAAGAATGAACTTGTCGAAACACTGGCTCTTATCATTGACAACCGTCCGCCAGCAGAGATACGTGACGATGTCGACAGAATAAAAACACTTTTCTATAAAAAGCTGAAGCATGAAACTGAGGAGCGAAAGAGCAAGTTCCTCGAAGGGGGAGGCAAGATAGAAGAGTACAAAATATGGGTCGATCCGCTCGACTACCGGGTTAAGGAGCTTCTCGACAAATACCGTGAGAAGAAGAACGATTATTCAAAAGTCCAGGAAGCGGAGAAATTTGAAAACCTGAAAAAGAAGTACGATATAATTGACCGGATAAAAGATCTCGTAAACAGGGAAGAATCCATAAACAAGACCTTTCACGATTTCCGCTCTCTCCAGAATGAATGGCATTCGATAGGAGTGGTGCCGCAGTCCTCGCTTAAGGACCTCTGGGAAAACTATCATCACAGCGTCGAGGTCTTTTACGACTATATCAAGATTAACAAGGAACTGAGGGATCTGGATCTTAAGAAGAATCTCGAAGCCAAGGTCCTTCTTTGCGAGAAGGCTGAAGAACTTCTTCTTGAACCGAATCCTGTAAATGCTTTCCGTTTGCTGCAGGAATTCCATAATCAATGGAGGGAAATAGGTCCTGTTCCGCAGGAATCGAAAAATGAGATATGGGAGAGATTCAGGGAAGCAACTTCTCAGGTAAACAAAAGACACCACGAGTATTTCGAAAAGCAGAAGGATGATCAGCGAAAGAACCTCGAAGCAAAGCTTGCTCTTTGCGAAGAGGTTGAAGCAATAAACCTTCAGGAAATAAAAAGCTTTAAAGACTTTGACGAGAAAGCCGACAAGATCGTTGCGCTTCAGAAGATGTGGAGAACAATAGGTTTTGCTCCAAAGAAACAGAATAACAGGGTTTATCAGCGATTCAGGGAAGCCTGCGACACATTCTTTGAGAAAAAGAGGACATTCTATTCCGACAATAAGGAGACACAGCTTAATAACCTTCAGTTGAAGACCGAACTCTGTATTCAGGCTGAAGCGCTTCAGGAAAGCACCGACTGGAAGGCCACGACTGATGCTCTCATAAAACTCCAGAAGGAATGGAAGGAGATAGGACCTGTGCCGCGTAAACAATCTGAAAAAACGTGGAAGCGGTTCCGTAAGGCCTGCGACCATTTCTTCAACAGGAAGTCAGATTTTTTTGCAAACCTCGATACATCATATGAGGATAACCTTAAGGCAAAGCTTGGAATTATTGAGGAACTGGAGAAATTTGAGCCCGGTACGGATGTCCAGGCCGCTTTTGAAAGACTTAAGGACCTTCAGAGAAGATGGACAGAGATTGGCTTCGTTCCCTTTAATAAAAAGGAGGAGATTACCAACAGGTATCGCAATGCCCTGAACAAGGAGTTTGACAAACTCAAGATAGCCGATGAGGACAAGAGCATCCTGAAGTACAGGACCAAGCTTGACAATCTGAAAACAAACCCAAAGGCTTCGCGAAAAGTCAGAAATGAGAGAGACAAGTTCTTTACCAAGATTAAACAGCTGGAAGGCGACATCGTACTCTGGGAAAACAATATCGGATTCTTTGCAAAATCGGCAAGTGCTGAGACCATGATAAGGGAAGTTCAGGAAAAGATCGAGAATGCGAAGAAAATGATTAAGACACTCGAGGAGAAGGTAAGGATGATAGACCAGTCGGGTCTTGACGAATAATGGTTGAATTTTAAAATTTCCCGGAATTGGCTGAAGTTAAATACGTTTTTGTTACCGGAGGAGTTACTTCATCACTTGGCAAAGGGATAATATCCGCATCACTTGCCAAGCTCCTTCAGGCTAGGGGATACTCCGTCACAATTCAGAAACTCGATCCCTATATTAATATCGACCCCGGTACCCTTAATCCCTACGAGCACGGCGAATGTTACGTGACACTCGACGGCGCAGAGACCGACCTCGACCTGGGCCACTATGAAAGGTTTCTCAATGTCCCGACAAGTCAGGCAAACAATGTGACAACCGGCAGGATATACCAGACTGTGATCAACAAGGAAAGAAGAGGGGATTATCTGGGAAAAACAGTTCAGGTGATACCGCACATCACTGATGAAATAAAACGCCGGATAAAGCTGGTAGGATCAGGAAAGAATTATGATATAGTGATAACCGAAATAGGAGGCACGGTTGGTGATATTGAGTCGCTTCCCTATATTGAATCAGTCCGCCAGATAAAATGGGAACTCGGTTCAAGTAACTGCCTGGTTATTCATCTTACTCTGGTACCCTACCTTTCAGCTTCGGCAGAGCTGAAAACAAAGCCCACGCAGCATTCGGTAAAGGTTCTTCTTGAAACCGGGATACAGCCGGATATACTCGTTCTTCGTACGGAAAAGAGCCTTACCGGCGATTTAAAGAGAAAAGTCGCACTGTTCTGCAACGTTGAAGAGAATGCAGTGATCGAATCGCTTGACGTTCCCACGATATATGAGGTTCCTGTTCGCATGCTTAACGAAAAACTTGATCAGACCGTGCTAAGGAAACTTTCTCTGCCTGCCGGGGATGAGCCCCCCCTTGCCGAATGGAGAACTTTTCTGCACAGGCTTAAAAATCCGGAGCATACGGTTAAAATTGGCCTTGTGGGAAAATATGTTGAGCTCCCCGACGCTTACAAGTCAATTGCGGAGTCCTTCATTCACGGCGGAGCCATAAACGAATGTCATGTAGACGTGAAATATATTCCTTCAGAAGATGTCACAGCAGACAATGCCAGTGAGAAGCTGAAGGGCCTCGATGGCATCCTCGTTGCTCCGGGTTTCGGATCAAGGGGAATCGAGGGCAAAATAATTACCGCACAGTATGCCAGGGAGAACAATGTACCCTTTCTCGGCATCTGCCTGGGGATGCAATGCGCCGTGATAGAATTTGCCCGTAATGTCATTCATCTCGAAGGAGCACATTCAACCGAAATAGATCATAAGACAAAATACCCTGTCATTGATCTGATGGAGGAACAGAAAAGTATTACCGACAAGGGGGGAACCATGAGGCTGGGAGGATACAGATGCATATTATCTGAGGACTCTCTGGCTTTCAAAGCCTATGGCAAAAAGGAGATAATCGAGCGTCACCGCCACAGGTTTGAGTTCAATAACCTCTATATGGAGGAATTTATTAGTAACGGAATGAAACCCGCAGGGATCAACCCCGAATCAGATCTCGTGGAAATTGTTGAAATTCCAGGGCATAAATGGTTCGTCGGAGTACAGTTTCATCCTGAATACAGCAGTACTGTTATTAAACCGCACCCTCTGTTTGTTGAATTTATTAAAGCATGTATTAACTGACATAACTAATTAGTGTCGTATCACAGACCATAGAATGGATAAAAATACAATTACCGGAATAGTCCTGATCTTTGCAATATTCATCGGCTTCAGTGTTTATAACAACAGCCGCATGAATAAATCGTACAAGGCAGTGATGGAGGTCGCCGATTCCCTTTACAAAAACGGCGACATGGAAAATGCCAGGGCCGAATATATAAATGCGCTTCGATATAAACCAAATGAACCGGAAGCTGTTGCAAAGGTTAACGAGATTAACGGCATTCTTGGCTTTTCACAGTCACAGCAAAAACCAGATACATCAGCAACGGCAGAACAGGTTCAGCGGACAGGGAATATGATTCCTGAAACGACAGCAATAGCCGACTCCGGACGATATGGTGTCTTTGGAGGTTCAGCGAAAGGGGATGATGAGCTGATTACTCTCGAGAACAACAGGATAGAAATGAAAATATCTCAGAAGGGCGGAAGGGTTTTCTCAGTCAAAGTTAAGGATTACACTACCCACGACTCACAACCCCTCATTCTCTTCTCTGGCGATTCAACGGTCTTTGGCTTTAACTTCTATACTTCCGACAATAAAGCAGTCGTTACAAATGACCTGTACTTTGAACCGGTATCTGAAGAGAAGCATATTAATGTGAGCACAGAACCCCGGAGTGTGGTTTTGAGGCTAAAGGCAAACGATGAGCAGTATATTGAATACTCCTATACCCTGAGCCCGGATAAATATAGTGTTGATTTTGATGTGAAGTTTACTTCCATGGAGGGCATAATTGCTTCGAATCTGAGCAGCATTACACTCGACTGGCGTATGTACATACCCCAGCAGGAAAAGGGCAGGCAGAACGAAGAGAGTTATGCAACCATCAAGTATAAGTTCTTTCAGGATGAGGTAGAAGGCATAAGACTCAGGCAGCAGAAGGACGTTGAAACGGCAGACATACCCACAAAACTAAGCTGGGTGGCATTCCAGGATCAGTTCTTTTCATCAATACTCATCAGCGAGGACTTCTTTCTGAACGGTTTGGTATCCTCAACAAAGACTCCGGAAACCTCAAGGTACATACGCTATTACACGGCTGAACTGGGTGTTCCTTTTAATCAGGGAGAAGAGACTTCTTTAGGAATGAAACTCTACTATGGTCCCAACCATATCTCCACCCTGAAAAGAGAGGGAATGCAACTGGAGAAGATCGTTTTCCTGGGAAAAAACATAACCGGATGGATTAACAGGTTCATTATAATCCCGGTCTTCAACTGGCTAGAGAAGTATATTGGGAGCTATGGCCTTATTATTCTCATACTTACCATCATTATTAAAATCATTCTTTTCCCGCTGACTTTTAAATCATATCAGTCCACAGCCAAGATGCAGGTTCTGAAACCCATGGTGGATGAGATTAGCAAGAAATTCCCGAAGCAGGAAGATGCCATGAAAAAGCAGCAGGCCACCATGGATCTTTACAAACGGGCAGGGATCAACCCGATGGGGGGCTGTCTGCCAATGCTCCTTCAAATGCCGATTCTCTTTGCCATGTTCAGGTTCTTCCCGGTTTCGATTGAACTCCGGCAGGAACCCTTCCTGTGGGCTACAGATCTTTCAACCTATGATTCAATATTGAATCTCCCTTTCAAGATACCATTCTACGGTTCACATGTCAGCCTCTTTACGATCCTTATGACAATATCCACGCTTCTCACGACAAAAATGACAAGCGCAACATCAGGACAGGATCAGCCTGGAATGAAATTCATGATGTATTCCATGCCGGTAATGTTCATGTTTATCCTCAATAACTTCTCGGCAGGTCTTACTTACTATTATTTTCTTGCCAACATGCTGACTTTTGCCCAGAATATCATTTCCAAGAGGTTTATTGATGCTGAAAAGGTCCTTGCAACACTTGAGGAAAATAAAAAGAAGCCCATGAAAAAATCTAAATGGCAGCAACGACTTGAAGAAGCCGCCAGGCAAAGGGGCATCCAGCCTCCTAAAAAATAATGTTCTGCCTTTAGATTGGGAATGGAAAATATTCACTATCAGTATATATATAGTTATCAGATTATCTAAATATACCTGTAAGTTAAAAATATTTAAACAAGTACTTCCCGTTCAGAAAAATATTCTAAATTAGTTTCTTCTAATTTTATTAGGATAAATGGGGAAGAAAGTCAAGAATAAAGATTTAGCTGAAAGGCTTGGTGTATCCAGTACACTGGTTTCGCTTGTACTGAATAACAAGGCTGATCAGCACGGCATCAGAAAGGACACACAGGAGAAAGTCCTTGCACTGGCCCGGCAAATGGGGTACTTTGATCTGCTTAAGGAACGCAATGAAATTTCGCCGGTTGAAGAAAAACCCGGTGTAATTGGAATGATAGTTCCTTCTCTGCACGATCCGTTCATCTATGAAATCACGCCTTTCCTTCAGAAAGCCTTTGCCAGTATTGGCGTTGGCTTTTCAATAATAACGAAGGATCCGGACGACGGACGGTATAACAGACTTGTAGGAGCTTTCAGGAAGTTTTACAGCGGACTTATCCTTGTCGGCGAAGCTGCCGACGACTATACGATCCGTTCCCTCAGGGCAAACGGCTATCCTTTTGTTCTGCTTGAAAAATCATACAGAATGCTGAGACTCAATACGGTTTGTACAGATATTTCCGATGGTGCCAGGAAAGTCGCCGACCATATAGAACGCCTTGGTTATACTAATGTAATAATTGCCACTGACAGCGACTCGGCTTACAGGGACAAACCGGTAATCGATGCTCTTCTTGAATCGATTGAATATAAGACTTCAATAAACAAACCCGTTATAGTGACTTTCGAGAAACAGGGAATTTCGAATGAGATTGATCCCGCACAGATCGACAAGTTCCTGAGACCTCCATACCGTGCTGAGGTTATGATTGCCCTTCACTCGGGACTTGTGTACGAGCTAATGTTCCTGCTTAGAAAGAAGAAGATCAGGGTCCCGCAGGATCTGGCTCTGATTTCGATGGAAGAGGGTATAGGATTCGACCTTTTGTATTCACCGGTTACATGTCTCAGAAAACCTCTCACCGGTATGGCTCTCAAAGTCGCAAATATGATCTGGACCGAAGTGAGAAATTCGGGAAAGAGCAAATATAAAAGGCAGGTCAACATTACTCCCGAACTTATTGTAAGGAATTCTTGCGGAACTATCTAAGTAAAGCACAGATATCCAAATGATTGAATTTTCTGTACTGGTTAATTGACCGGACAGGATCCTTGTTAACAAATGTTGATATCTGTTTGTTCCGTGTAATTAAAATTCAGTTACCTTTGAATTGTATTGGTGTTACAATGGCCTTTATACCGTTGTAATGAAAAGGGAATGCGGTTTGAATCCGCGACAGTACCCGCTGCTGTGAAGCCTGATCACGCATAAGCGTGATGATGGTTTTAAGAAATACCTGCCACTGTCTGCAACTCCGTGGATGGGAAGGCTTCTTGAAACCGGGATAAGTCAGAAGACCTGCCAGACAATTTATGTTCAAGGCTTTCGGGAATAAAAGCAAGGGATCACACTCTGATTCAATCCTTTACAATCCCGTCAGCAGAAAATGAATAAGAATTTTGAGACATTTTCTGTTTTATATTGCACTTTCCTTGTTTGTTCTGCCTGCGGGAGGACAGACAAATTTCGGACATGATACCATACCAATTCCCGAAGTGGAAATATTTGGACGTTCCCCTGGAAACAATCCGTCGGGATACAAAACCACTGAGATCGATTCGTCGCTTATCGCTGATTATTCCTCCCGGACCCTTGCCGACCTGATAGCAGACAACACTGTTATTTATATAAAAACATACGGCTCAGGAGGTCTTGCAACTCCTGCCTTCAGGGGAACCGGAGCAGGCCATACCCTGATCACATGGAACGGTATAAGCCTGAATAATCCCATGTCGTCGCAGTCCGACCTTTCACTGGTGCCGGCAGGACTGCTGGATGAAATCAGCGTTATGCACGGAGCCGCTGCCATGCATAAGACGAGCGGAGCCCCTGGAGGTGTCGTCGACCTGGAGACAGCTCCTTCATGGAATAATGAAAATAATATTTCCCTGAACCTAACTGCAGGAAGCTTCGGAAACTATTCTGGTCTGATCAGGGCAAAGGCCGGAAATGAAAATTTCCAGTCGCTTACAAGAGCTTTTCTTGGAAATGCAAGGAACGATTTCAGATATTTCAATGATGTGGCCGGACCGGAGGCAGTGTGGGAACGAAGGAAAAACAATGAGGTTGACCAGAAAGGATTCATACAGGAACTGCACTTGCGTGATTCCCGCAACTCTCTTTCAGCACGGATCTGGTACCAGTCAGCCTCGAGAAGCCTTCCTTCACCCATTATTATTCCCGATTCCGATCCCCCTGAAAAACAGGATGACGAATCGCTTCGGGCCATGATTGAATACACCCGCGACAAAGGTGCTTCGGAGTTCGGAATAACTGCCGCTTTGTTGTCCGACCGTCTTTTATATGTAAATGAGACTGCCTCTGTGAACTCATCCAACAGGGTAAGTCGATATATAATTAAAGGAGATGCAGGCTTCAGGGTTGGAAAAAGGACTGATATAGGCCTTGTCCTGAGCAATGAACTTACCTCAGTTCTCACAAATAATTACGGAGAAAACAGGATCCGCAACATCGGATCATTCGATATCGCCTCTGAAACTGCCCTGAACAGATGGTTCAAGGCAGGAGCCTTTCTCCGGGCTTTCCTGCTCGGTGAGAAAATGCTTGCACCCGATTTCTCATTCAGTGCGGAGATAAATCCCTTTCCGGCAAGAGATTATTCACTGAAAGCTAACTTCTCAAGAATCTCGAAGATACCATCACTTAATGACATGTACTGGTATCCCGGAGGCAATGAGGATCTGGAAAATGAAACCGGTTTTCTTTCAGAGATATCATGGGAAATGAACCCTGAAATTTCAGCTGCACTAAAGCTACAGGGTGGGATCACTCTTTTCAGTAACCATCTTGACAAGATGATAGCATGGAGGCCCGGCGAATTCTCGTACTGGGAAGCCCGCAATGTCGGAGTGGTAAATACCTCAGGTATTGAAGCCTCCGCCGGCTTGTCCCTTGAACTCGGATCATTTTCGGCGGATGTGAGATCTTCATTTTCGCATACGAGGGCCGGAAGGCAAGTGGTATCAGGCAATTCAGAAGGATCCGGTTCGGGCCTTCAGCTTCCCTATATCCCCGAAAACCAGCTGAATACTCTTCTCCGGATTAAATGGAAAAGCATCTATTCATCATTTGTGACTAACTATACAGGAAGAAGGTACCTTACCGAGGATAATTCCTCCTGGCTCCCTTCTTATCTGGTAAGCGATCTTAACCTTGGATTAAGATTCAGACCGCTCAATACGAGGTGCAGTGTCTTATTTACAGCTGCCAACCTTTTTAATTCTTATTACCAGAACATGGCTTATTATCCTCTTCCGGGCCGCAATTATCGCGTTTCGTTAAACTTTCAATTTAATCTTTGATCAATGCAACGATTTTTTATAGTCATAGCACTTTCAGTATTTATAGTTTCTTCCTGCATAAAGGAGCCGGGTCCGTTAATTATTGATACGGAAAGGTCATATCTGGCCGGAGAGGGATTCTTCATAACAAATGAGGGTAATTTCAGGACAGGCAACGGGTCTCTTTCGTTTTTTTCTTACGATTCGATGAAACTGTTCAATAATGTCTTCAGGGAAGTAAATCACAGACCTCTGGGGGACATTCCCTATTCGATGGTATTCAGGGGAGATCGTGCATATATCGTTGTCAATAATTCAGGGAAGATTGAGGTTGTTAAAAGCACTGATATTAAATCGGCCGGAGTGATAAACGGATTGAATTCGCCGCGCTGCTTTTCCCCTGTGAGCGATTCAAAGGCTTATGTATCAAGTCTGTATTCTGACTCTGTGACCATTATCGACCTGTCGTCAAACACGATATCAGGATATATAGATATTAAAAAGACCTCGGAATCAATTTGTAACAACGGTTCATTTTCCTACATAGCAAGCTGGGTGGGAGGAAACAAGATAATGGTTGTTGATAACGCTGCCGATATCGTGACCGACTCGATTGAAGTGGGCTATGAACCTGAAAGCATGGTTATTGACAGGAACGGTACCTTATGGGTTCTATGCAACGGAGGATGGCAGAGGGAACATTTTGCCGAGCTCATTGCAATCAATACATTCAGGAACGAGATAGAAAAACGTTTTGTCTTCCCCTCAGTCGACGACTCGCCTACCTGTCTTCAGATCGACGGGAGGGGAGAAGTACTGTATTTCCTTATGAAGGGAGTAAGAAAAATGCCGGTGGGATCGTCGGCTCTTCCTTCATCGGCTTATATTGCAGAATCGCAG
>MTKZ01125782.1_pt1 | contig 32508 bp, 27 predicted proteins | sample 1042781 | NCBI WGS metagenome assembly MTKZ01 (sample SAMN06212207, study PRJNA360539) | anaerobic digester metagenome | biome: Wastewater treatment plant; material: sludge; isolation source: anaerobic digester fed with sludge from wastewater treatment plant | place: Denmark: WWTP Viborg ...
GGGCGCGCCAGTTGGCCTTCTCACGAAGGCCTTCCAAAGAAGGGGGCAGCCGCCCCCCTCTTAGACGCTCCATTCGCAAGCTCATTACGCTGAGTACCCCCCGTAGAAGAATGTGCCTTAGCGCAAAGTAAATTTGTCGCACGGCACGATTATAATTTTAAGCGCCCGAAGCAAGCCAACTGCTTGGCTTGCAAGGAAAACCAACTGCTTGGTTTTCCTAAGGAGCATTTAAAGCCCTACGGGCGTGCGACTTTTACTGATAGCGCGCAGCGTTGCGCGAGTTTGGCGAAGCCAAGGCGAGCGCCGCGAGCGGGGCCTGCGAGAAATCGGTGTCAGCCGATTTACTTGTAGGCGAGTCCCTGTCTCGCTGATTCCTGCAAAGGAAGAAGGGAGGGCGCGCCAGTTGGCCTTCTGATGAAGGCCTTCCAAAGAAGGGGCGATCCGTTCAGGCTGCGCCTCCATTTTAAATATCAAATTTTAAATTGAAAATTCTAAAATGGTGGAATTATTTCCCCTATCGAACTTCAGCCTTCAGCCAAATCCCGTAAGTTGCTACAAAGAGATCTGATTTGAAAAGAATTAATTAATGTGTTTCCCGAATTTCCGCACATTGGGATGAATGCGTTTCGTATAAATAGGTGACTGTCCCTATTTTCCCCATTTCCCTGAAATTGACAACGACCGGCTAATGGGTGACCTCTTTTTTACATCTTAGCCGCCCCAAAGCCAAAGAACCAAATCTAAAGATTGGCGACAAAGTTAGCTGCCAAACTAGAAAGAAACAAATGAAATCGTAATACGGTCCCCAATTGGTTAAAGTGTACCATTTCGGGTTCATTGGCGCTGAACTGCCTGTTTCCCCCGCATCATAGAGAAATGGTCTCCAGAATCCTTCGGTTAGGATAAAGCTGCATACGGCGTCAGGATAAGATGCAGTAATTAAACATAAATAGGCCAAAATTGTTTCTTTGTCAGATTCCGCGTATTCCAAGAGGGGAGGGGCTCCTAAAATCAAGGATATGATAATAGGAACAGCGGCGAGACATAACGAAAAAGCTATTACCTTTTTGTTTCCAAAAAGAAATGGGGTCAAGGCTTTAGTCTTAAATTTCATTTCACATTCCTTGCTATCCAGTTCTGCCGAATTCCGGGGACACATCACTTAATTCCACGAATTTTCTCCCGATTTTCCTTCGCTCACTTCCATTTTCGCGCCTCATCATCTATCAAATATAATCCTCTCCATTCAACTCCACTATCTTCTTGAACGGCAGCTTGGCGATGCTTTCGTCGTGGTCGCCGACGACCAGGAAGGTCAGCTGTTCGGGCGAATATACTTCTCTCGAAAAGGCAGTCACCTCTTCCAGAGTGGTCTTGCCGACGAGATTCACCGTGTCCTCGTAGAAGGAGAGCGGAAGGGACATCGCGAATATCCTTCCGAAATTGTCCACGAGGTCCTGCTGGGTCTCGAAGTTCTGGAAATACCTGAGAAGGAATCCCTCCTTCGCTTCCCTGAATTCCTTCTCCGTCGGAGGTTCTTTCCCGAGGATCCTTTCGAGTTCGGACCTTATGTCCTCGACCGCTTCCCTCTCCTTTCCCTTTTCGACCATCGCCTCGACCATCCACGGCATCGCCCCCTTCTGGAGGGTGAAATATGAATGGACGCCGTAGGTGTAGCCCTTTTCTTCCCTCATCTTTTTCATGAGCCTGCTCGAGAACTTGCCGCCGAGGATCGAATTGAAGACGCTCAGGGCCGGGTACCTCGGGTCGGAGCGCGGGACAGAGTGGAAGAACGCGGAGACATAGGTGCTGGTCACTCCGCGCATCCTCAGGAGATAAAGCGAAGAAGGGTCGCTGACGGGAACGGGATCAACGGAGTCCGCGCTTTTAACGGTCTTGAAAAAGCCGAAGAGGCCGCCTATCTTTTCAGGAAGTTCTTCGCCGAGGTCGCCGGCCGCTATCATAGCCGTGCGCCGGGGGTCGAAATACTTCCCGTAGAATCCCGATATGTCCTCCTTCCCGATCCTTTCGACGGACGAGATCCTTCCCGATACGGGATGCCCGAACGGGCTATCCTTTCCGAAGAGCAGGCATCTTTCGACCCTCGCCCCCAGTTCGTCCACGGAGGTGGCGATTTTCTTTATGGAAGAGACCTTGATCTTCTTCAGCCGCTCGATCTCCTTTTCGGGAAAATCGGGTTTCAGGAAAATGTCGGCCAGGAGCTGGAGGGCTTCGTCCCTGAATTCCGACGGAGCCTCGATGCTGAAGCTGAGGTAATTGTATTTCGCCTCGCAGTCGTACGTGGCGGCGATCTCTTTCAGTTTTTTCGATATCTCTATGTTCGAAAGGCCCGCCGCGCCTTCGTCGAGAAGCTGTCCCGTCAGCTGGGCGAGCCCGGGGAGTTCCGCAGGGTCGTAGGCTGCCCCTGCCTTCAGATAGATACCGAAGGTAACGTACGGGACGGCTTTTTCCCCGACCGTCCACACCTCCATCCCCGAATCCAGCATCGAGACCGAAGGTTTGGGGAATTCGAACTTCTCGGGAATCGAGACCGCCGGTTTTTCGAAGACAGTTATCGCGACATCCTTCCCCGGGAAAATATCCAGCTCGGCACGCAGGTCTAGGGGCGCCCAGCGCACGAGAGCCCCGGCGATATCCGAAGGCCCGACGGCCGCGTAGTTCTCGAGGTCCCTCACGAAATACTCCGGCTCGCCGAATATGAGGTTACCTATCCCGATGCTGCCGGCCACTCCTCCGAATCCGCCGAGGTTTTCGAGCCCCTTTACCGTCCGGGCTTCGAGCCTCCTGACGATAGACTTCAGCTCGTTTTCCTCGGGGCCATCTTTCATGAGCTTCGCAAGTTCCTCGAAGACTATCTTCTCCACTTTTTCCTTGTTGTCGGGGTCGATCAGGGTGACGACCACCGAAAAGAGGCCGCAGACCTCTCCGCTCCACTGCGATACGGAGATCGACTGGCATAGGGTTTCGTCTATGGTTAGCCTTTTCGTGAGCGGCGAATCGTTGCCCCGCGCCAGGTAGGCGGCCGCGAGCTGGAACGCCCTGTCCTCTTTCGAGAAGAGGGAGGGGGTCGGCCAGGCGTAATAGACCTTCCTAAGCTTCACGTTGTCCGCGGCTGATGTTCTCCTCGGGCTTCTCAGCAGCGGGACATCCTCCGCGGGAGGTGGCGAGAACCTGCCGCCCGGCAGCATCCCGAAATATTTTTCGACAAGCCCCATCGCCTTTTCTGAGTCCACGTCCCCGGCTATCGCGAGTGAAGCGTTCCTGGGAACGTAGAACCTGTCGAAGAAGCTTTTCATTTTGCGTATGGTCGCGGCGTCTATGTCCTCCGCGTAGCCGATGACGGGGTGACGGTAGGGATGCCCTTCGGGAAAGACGAGCTCGGGCAGAAGCTCCTCGGATATCCCGTAGGGTTCGCTCTCCAGCACCTGCCGCCTTTCGTTCTTCACGACCTCCTTCTGGTTGCCCAGCCGTTCCTCGTCGATGTAGGGAAAGAGCGTCCTCAGCCTGTCCGATTCGAGCCACAGGACGCGGTCGAGGGCGACGGAGGGGACGACCTCCCAGTACATCGTCTTGTCCTCTGAAGTGCCGCCGTTGATCGTCGCGCCGTACTTCTCGAGAGCCATGAAGTAGTCCATCCTGGAGTTCTCGGACCCCTCGAACATCAGGTGCTCGAAAAGGTGGGCGTAACCCTTCTCGCCCTCCTTCTCGTCCTTGCTGCCGATGTGATAGACGAGGCTTACCGCCGCCTCCGGCAGCCTCCTGTCGGGGTAAACCGCCACTTTCAGGCCGTTTCCCAGCCGGTACTGCCTGATGTTCTTTATGAACCTCTCCCACTTTTTGCCGTCCAGCAAGTTGTCCTCCCAAAAAATCAATTATAGAGTTAAAATAGCGCGATGGGAAACAGAGAGCTGATGGAGATGCTCGAAAGACAGATCAGGCTGAGGGGGATAGGCGACAGCCGCGTCTGGAAAGCCTTCGAGATGGTCGACAGGGCGAACTTCGTGCCGGAGAGCGAGAAAGATTACGCCTACCAGGACAGGCCGCTCTCCATCGGGTACGGGCAGACGACCAGCCAGCCGGCCATGATCGCGGAGATGCTCGCCGAACTGGAGATCGGGGAAGGGGAGAAAGTCCTCGAAGTGGGCGCAGGAAGCGGCTACCTCCTGGCCCTTCTTTACAGGCTTGGCGCGAACCCTTACGGCATCGAGAGGATCGAAGAACTGGCATCCCGGATAAACGGGCATCTTGAAAAGGAGAAGATCCCGACTCTGCCGATCAGGACGGGCGACGGATCGATAGGCTGGCAGGAGGAAGCGCCCTTCGACAAGATAATAATCTCCGCGGCCTCCCAGATCGTTCCGCCCGAGCTGACCGACCAGCTCAGGCCCGGCGGGACCATGGTCGCGCCGATCGGGAACAAGTCGCTCCAGCGCTTGACGGTGATCAGGAAAGACAAGGACGGGAATATCACGGTGGAGCAGAAGACGCTCTGCGTTTTCGTTCCGCTGGTTATGAACACGGTCATTTAAGGCTGATGGCTGAAGGCTTAAGGCTGACGTTCAGCGAGGAAAATTCCCCTCGTTCCAAGATTTGAGCCTGTCGATCTAGTTATAAGAGCGGGCAAGTTAAAAACCTTTTCCACAGCCGCCGGAAACGGTTCAATATTCTAGGTATTTATATTCAATATCAGCTTTGTATATAAAGGCTGTATGAGACCTCCTGAGACGCCGTCGACCCCCGGATATTCAAAAACCCTTTTACTTGAATTCAATTTTATGTATAATGTGCCCATTCATTTCAGGTAGAGCCGCGCCCCCTCTAATTGCGGCCTATCTTTTCCCTCTTCCGCCCGGCGAGCGATCGCCGGGCGGATCGCGTTTTAGAGAGGGAAGGACATGAATCTAAAGGGATGCCGTAGAGATCGCAGTGGCTTGAAGGTTTTTAGTGACGCTTCAACAGTGAATTTTGCAGATAAATTGAAAATTGAAAAGTGAAAAAAAGAGGAATCCTGATTCCTGCTTTTATTCTTTAACCTAACCATTTCTCTTGGGGCTCTGTGAGCTTGGAGGTGAATAGTCCTTATCTTTTCTTCAGGCTTCTTCCGCTGTTGTAGATCTTCGCGATCTCGTCGAGGCGCTTTCTGACCGCGGCGGAGAAGGGCTTCGGCCTGCCGAGAGCCAGGGCGTGGTAGTAGATCTTCGCCGCGTGCTCGAAAGCTTCCATCCGGTAATAGGCGCTCCTGATGTCCCTTCCGACAGCCACCGCTCCGTGGTTCGCGAGTATGACCGCCTTTCCTTCTTTTCCGAGCGCCCTTGCGGCATTTTCCGCGAGCGCCGCGCTTCCCGGCTCTTCGTAGGGGACCAGCTTCACCGCGCCCAGCGATATCCTCACCTCGGAAAGCGGGCAATCCTCCAATGATCTTCCCAGAAGCGACAGCGCCACGGCGTAAGGCGGATGGGCGTGGACCACCGCCCCGACGTCCTTTCTTGAAGCGTAGATCGCCTTGTGGAGCTGCCATTCAGAGGAGGCTTTTCCCGAAACGGCCTTCCCGGCCCTGTCCATTTTAACCAGCATCTTCTCCGTGATCTCTCTTTTCGGGATTCCGGACGGGGTCACGACGAAGCCGCCAGAGGGAAGCCTCCCGGAAAGGTTGCCGTCGGTCGCGGAGACCAGCCCTTTCTTGTGAAGCAGCCTCGAATACTTGACGAGCTCTTTCATTTTCCTGCCCCGGCTTTTTCTATCTGCTCTTTTACTTGTTCAGACATAAGGTCATCGGGATAGGCTTTCTCGTACTCCCCGAGGAACTTTTTCGCCGCCCCCATGTCCTTCTGGTCGAAGAGGGCGACCACCACTTTGTTATAGAGCGCCTGCTGTTTCTTCGGGTCCACTTTCAGCGCTTCGTCGAAAAGTGCCATCGCCCTCGCGGGATCCTTCAGTTCCCTGTAGCAGACGCCAAGGTCCACGATGATGTCCGTGTTCCCGGGGTCCAGCTTCAACGACTCTTCGTACCAGGCCCTCGCCTCGGAGAATTTGCCCCGTTCATAAAATATGTTCGCGAGCGTGAGCCTCGACCGGAGGTCCTTCGGGTCGTCCTTCGCCTGTTTCATGTAATCGGCGAGGATACTTGAATGCTGTTCCGGCGTCATGCCCGCGGGGGCGGTTTCCTTGTCCTTCGGAGTGACGACGGGTTCGGCCGCGGCGGAGGCGGACTTCCCCTCTTCCAGGCCTTTCATCACCACGAAGGTCGCAAGCGACCCGAGGATGAAGCCCGCGAAAAGGAAAAGGAGCGCGTCCTTTTTCATATACGGCGCAGGCTATATCTTGAAGAGGTTCTTCACGACGAGCATCGTCATGGAAGGGCTCTCGATCATCCTCCTCCTCAGGTAGGCGATCGCGTCGTCCCAGCTGAGGGCGTAGGGAACGTAAAGCCTCACGTTCTCTCCCCGCCCGATGAGCTCCTTGTGCATCGAATCCCTCGGGACGCCCATCAGCATCTGGAACTCCCTCTGCTCCTTCGGGACCTTCATTTCGTCGAGGATCGCCAGCGCCTTCCGGATGTATGCTTCGTCGTGGGTCGCTATGGCGACGAAATGGCCTCTTTCCAGGAGCTTCCTGAGTAGCTTGAGCAAATTGTCCTTCATTTCCGGTTTTTTTGTGAAGGCGATGGTCTTGGGCTCGAAGTAGATGCCGATGCAGAGGCGGACGTGCGCTTTCAGCCCGTCTAGTAGGTCGATATCCTTTTCGGTCCTGAAAAGCCTCGACTGAAGCACGGTCCCGAGAACGGGGTACTTGGGTTTCAGGTCCGAATAGAGCTTCAGCGTGTAGTCGGTTATGTCCACATCCTCCATGTCAACCGTGAGGAGCGTACCCTGCTTCTGGGCCTTATCGGCGACGCGCTCGATGTTCTCCCTGCAGAACGACGGATCGACGTAGTAGCCGAATCCTCCGGGTTTGATGGATATAGAGGCGTAGGGCCTGTCCTTTATCGCGTCGAGCGTCTTTTCGTACGCTTCGACGGCGACCATGACCTTGTCCTTCGTCTTTTCGGCCTCGCCGAGCAGGTCTATCGTGGAGAGGATCCTTTTGTCGCGGAAGAGCCTGTCCGCTGTATCGAGCCCCTTCTCGAGGGAATCGCCGGCGACATAGGGCGACGCGAAATAGCGCACCATGGGAGCCGGGATCATGTTTGCCACCGTTTTTCTGAACTGGAACATATTCAACCCCTTTCAAAGCCTCCCTGAAGGAGGCCTTTATTTATCACCGCAGCGTATCAGAGTTTCCCGAGCGCCTCGCCGATCCTTCTCACGCCCTCTTCAATCCTTTCCGTCGATGTGGCGAAGGAGAGCCTGATGTGCGAGGGCGACATGAACGCCTCGCCCGGGATTACGGCCGTGTGCGCTTCGTTAAGCAGGTAGTAGTCCNNGTTAAGCAGGTAGTAGGAAAGATCGTAGGTGCCTTTCAATGTCTCTCCGCCGTGTTTCTTCCCGAGGTAGCGGCTTATGTTCGGCATCACGTAGAACGCGCCGCCCGGGTTCGAGACCGTCACTCCGTCGATCTTCTGAAGGAGGCCCACGATCATGTTCCTCCTCTTCTCGAACTCGGCGCGCATATTCTCCACTTCGGCGTCGCAGGAGGTCAGGGCGACGACCGCCGCCTTCTGGACGAAGGATGTGGCGTTCGAAGTGTTGTGGGACTGTATCTTCGAGCAGGCGGAGATGACCTCCTTCGGCCCGGCCGCGTAGCCGAGCCTCCAGCCGGTCATCGCGTAGGCCTTGGAAAAGCCGTTGATGACGATCGTCCTCGACTTGATCTTATCTCCGAAGGAGGCGATCGAGACGAACTTCCTGCCGTCGTAAACGAGCTTTTCATAGATCTCGTCGGAAACCACAAAGATGTTCTTCTCCACGCAGATATCGGCGATCTCCTTGAGCTGTTCCCCCGAGTAGAGTCCGCCCGTGGGGTTGCTGGGGTAGTTGAGCACGAGAGCCTTCGTCCTCGGGGTGATGGCGCGCTTCAGGTCCTTAGGGTCGAGCAGGAAGCCGTTCTCCTCCTTTGTGGGAATGAAGACCGGGTCGGCTCCCGTAAGCTTCACCTGGTCGGGGTAGGAGACCCAGCAGGGAGTCGGGATCAGCACCTCGTCCCCCTCCTCCAGAAGGGCCGTGGCCGCGTTCATCAGGCAGCTCTTCGCTCCGGGGGAGACGATTATCTCGTCCTTCTTGTAATCAAGGCCGTTGTCCTTTTTTAGCTTCTCGATAATCGCGGCTTTAAGGTCTGCTATGCCGTCGTTCGCGACATACTTCGTGAAGTTCTCTTCTATCGCCCTGATGCCCGCCTTCTTTATCGCTTCCGGCGTGGGGAAATCGGGCTCGCCCACCGAAAAATCGACGATGTCCACCCCTTCCCTGCGCAGTTCCTGCGTCCTCGCGCTCATCTTCAAGGTAGGTGAGAGTTCGTGCCTGCTAACCCGCTTTGCCAACATGTTCACCTCTCATATCTCTGATTGGATTTCGTATATCCATCACGGCCGCTCCGGGGACCGCCCGTGAAAAAACCATGATTTATTCTATTCCAACCCATGATCGAAGTCAAAAAAGCTGTAAATAAATTGGGGTCAGGTCTTTACTTTTAGCATGTCGAGTGATAGCCTCGTTGTTTGGAGGTTCAAATGGCAAGGCCTTTGAGGATCGAATTCCCTGGAGCAATATACCACATTACAAGCAGGGGCAACGAGAGGCGCGATATTTTTCTCGACGATTCGGACAGGGCACTTTTCCTGAAGATCCTCGGCGAAACCGTCGAACGATGGGGCTGGTTATGCCACGCCTATTGCCTGATGAGCAACCATTACCACATCCTGGTAGAGACACCGGAACCGAACCTTTCGAGAGGAATGAGGCAGCTAAACGGCGAATACACCCAAGCCTTTAACAGAAAGAGGGGGCGTTGCGGACATGTTTTCCAAGGCAGATTCAAAGCGCCTCTAGTGGAAAAGGAAACGCACCTTCTGGAGGTAAGCCGCTATATAGTCCTGAACCCCGTGAGGGCGAAGGGGATGGGGATGTCTTCGCCGGAGGAGTGGCACTGGAGCAGTTACAGGGCTACAGCAGGGATTGATAAATCGCCCGGCTTTTTGACGACCAAATGGGTTTTGGCACGTTTCGGGAAAGATGAGTCGCAATGCCGCAGGAATTATAAGAAATTCATCGCGGCAGGCCTGGGCGTTCGGCTTGACTACGAGGAAAAGAGCGGTGTATGGGTTGGAAGCGACGAGTACGGCGATTTTCTTCAGGAGCTCATCAAGGGCAGGCTCAAGGTGAAAGAGCATCCTTCCAAACAGCGGCGGTTGAAGAGAGAGGAACTTGAAAAATTTTTGCCGCTGGATGAATGCGAGAACCTGGAATTCAGGAATAATGCGATCTACAGGGCATATCTTGACGGACGATTTACACAGCAGGAGATAGGGAACCATCTGGCTCTTCATTATGTGACTGTCAGCAGGATAATAGCTAAAAAAGAAAAAGAAAAAGAATAAAACAAAAGTGGGGTCAGGTCTTTACTTTTAGCAAGATTGCAAGTAGCTCAACACACTAAAAGTAAAGACCTGACCCCAATCTCCCTCCGCTTATACTGGATACGACCCGCTGATATAATCATTCAGGGAGCGTATAGTGCACTCAAAATCCCTGGAGTACCACCGGTTAAGGTCGCCTATGGAAACAAGACCCGCCAGTTTCTCCTCATCCATCACGGGAAGGTGCCGGCATCTCTTGTTGGTCATGATCGCCATGGCCTCCTTGATGGGAGTTTCCTTGGTTATGATGACAAGGTCCTTGGTCATTACTTCTTCAATTTTCGTTCTCGTTGTGTCCAATCCCTTTGCGACAACCCTTGTTACAATGTCTCTCTCGCTCAGTATCCCGATGGGAATCTGGCCCTTGAGTATTATTAACGCGCCAACGCTGTGTTTGGCGATCTCCTTCGCGGCGTCGCTTACATTCTTGTCCTTCTCGATGCACCTCACTACGCTTCCTTTTTCCATCAAGATCAGATCCACGGTATCCATGGCCGCCTCCTTTATTTATACTTAAGACGCAGGTATTCTAGCAAAAAAGGGCTCTTGAGTAAAGAAGAGAAATAGGGGTTTCATCGTTTACGGCATATCCGCTCTTTTTTACTTCGTTTTTTTCTACATCCATTTTTCGGCCTAAATTATATTTGTTCCACGAATGGCCGGATATCAACGGGTTTTTTCGGCTCTGTGGTAAAATAGCACCTTTTTTAGGAGGATCCGATGTCAAAACTGATTCAGCCCCACGGTAGCAACGAGATAAAAGCCCTTCTGGTCAACGAAGAAGAGAGAGCCTCCGAGCTTAGAAAAGCCGAAGGCCTCAAGAAGATACCGATCACCAGCCGCGAGAGCGGCGACCTCATAATGCTCGGCATCGGCGGGTTCACTCCGCTGAGGGGCTTCATGGGCAAAGAGGACTGGCACGGCGCCGTGACGAAGATGGCGCTCCCCACCTACAAGAACCTCTTCTGGCCCATCCCGATAACCCTTTCCGCCGACAAGGCGCTCGCCGATTCGCTCAAGATCGGCGAAGAGGCCGCCCTGTTCGACGTCGAGACAGAAGCGATCCTCGGGACGATCAAGGTCGAGGAGAAATACGCGATCGACAAGGAGCTCGAGTGCAAGGAGGTGTTCAAGACCACCGATTCGAAGCACCCCGGCGTCAAGATGGTGATGGAACAGAAAGAGGTCAACATAGCGGGCCCAGTGAAGGTTCTCTCTGAATCCTACTTCCCCGAACGGTTCAAGGGCCTCTACCACAAGCCCGCGGATTCCAGGAAGATCTTCGAGGAGAGGAACTGGACGAAGGTGGCCGCCCTCCAGCTCAGGAACCCGATGCACAACTCCCACGCCTACCTCGCCTGGGTCGCCATCGAGGTTTGCGACGGCGTCTACATCCACCAGCTCGTCGGCAACCTGAAGCCCGGCGACATACCCGCCGACGTCAGGGTCAACGCCATCAACGTGCTCGTAGACAAGTATTTCAGGAAGGAGAGGGTCGCCATCGGCGGCTATCCCCTCGACATGCGCTACGCTGGCCCGAGGGAAGCGCTTCTGCACGCGCTCTTCAGGCAGAACTACGGCTGTTCGCACCTGATCGTCGGCAGGGACCACGCGGGCGTCGGCGATTACTACGGCCCGTTCGACGCGCAGAAGATCTTCGAGGAGATCCCCGAGGGCGCGCTCAAGATACAGCCGCTTCCCCTCGACTGGACCTTCTACTGCTACGAGTGCGGAAGCATGGCCTCGATGAAGACCTGCCCGCACGAAACGACCGCCAAGATAGACGACGACGGCAACTATGTAGGCGGCGCGAGGCTGCTCCTTTCCGGGACGCTTCTCCGCAAGCTCATGAGCGAAGGGAAGCCCGTTCCCAAGGAGTTCTCTAAGCCGGAAGTTATCGCCGTGCTGAAGGAGTACTACGACAACCTCGAAAAGAAGGAGAAGATAGAGCTGCATAGCAAGGCCGACCCGAATTTCAAGAAGCCTTGAAGTTCGCGAGGTCAGCGATGTTCTTCTTTGTCGCGCTTCTGATATGGGTCTCGATAAACGCCTATTTCGCGTGGCGGGTCGAGACCCTTCCTTTTTTCAAGGCTCCGCTGGCAAAGCATCTGTTCACAGCGGCGGTGGTCTTCCTGGCGCTCAGCTACCTTTTCGGAAGAATGCTCGTCCACAGGGGTTACCGCGGCTTCGCCTCGTTCCTGGAGATTTCGGGAGCCGTCTGGATGGGGGTCCTATTCATCTTTATCATCTACCTGCTTTTCGCGGATATCCTCTCTCTTTTCGGGTGTTTCAAGGCCTTGTCAGTCAACCTGAGGTACGCGGCTCTCGTCATCTCCTGCCTGCTGACAATTTTCTCCTTCATTCAGGCGTACCGCACCCCCGCGGTCAGGGAGGAGAAGGTACTCGTTGACGATCCCTCGCTCGTCGGGCTAAGGATGGTCCAGATCTCCGACCTTCACCTCGGTGTGATAAGCGGGGAGAAGTACCTCGGGCGCGTCGTCGAAAAGGTCAACGGGCAGAAGCCCGACATCGTAGTTGTAACCGGCGACATCATCGACACCGACGGCAGGGACGGCAAAAGGTTCAAGGAGCTGTTCAGGCAGATCAATGCCGGGAAGGGCGTTTACGCGGTCCTCGGCAACCACGNNTCGGCAACCACGAGTATTACCACGGAGCCGAGAAGAACCCCGCGTTCTTCGAAGAATCCGGAATGAACCTCCTTCGAAACAGCTGGGCCGAACCTTTGAAGGGCCTGGTGATCGCGGGCGTGGACGACCTCTCGGCGAAAAAGCAGTTTAGGAACGGCGGCGATTTCCTCGCCAAAGCGCTGGAGAACAGGCCGGAGGGCTTTCTCGTGCTGATGAGCCATTCGCCCCTCGAGGTGGAGAAAGCCTCGAAATCCGGCGTGAACCTTATGCTTTCCGGGCACACTCATAGCGGACAGATATGGCCCTTCAATTTCTTTTCGAGAATGTTCTATCCCTATAACTACGGAAAGTTCGAGGTCGGCGGGATGACCCTTCTCGTCACCAGCGGCACAGGCACCTGGGGCCCGCCCATGAGGCTATTCAGGCGGAACGAGATGGTATTGATCACTTTTATTCCAAGCAACCCCGCAACAGGACACGGCGGGAGTTAGGATCATTTTCCCTGCATCGGGAAATAACTGCCTTTCAGCCTGATGTTCTCCGATATCCACTTGTCCAGCGATTCCTGTTCCTTTTTGTGTCCATCCAGCCATTTTCCGCCGCCTTCGACGTGGACCTCGTTCAGAAGCCTGTAAAGGTAAACTTCCAGCACGCCCGCGTTCTTCATGTTGATGAGGGTCTGGACAGCGTGCTTGTAAACGAAGGTTTTCTTGAGTTTCCTGTCGTCCACTTCCTCTGTCGTCAGGACGATCGATCTTAATGTTTCAACGTAATTCTCCGCCTTTGTCTTGCCTTTCGCCTCATCGCCGAGCGTCAGCGCTTGGCTCACGGATAAGAGGAGACTGATCGGCGACCAGTCCCCTTCATCTTTCGGCTGGTCAACATCCATGAAGATATTGATCGAGTCGCCCTCCCCCGTTACCGCAGTCCCGTCTATGATGGCGAGCATCGCCGAGATGGCGGGCTGGGTCCGGTCGGAGTATGGTTCGGTGAGGAAGAACCTCAGGTAGCTGAATATCGCTGGAACATCATAATTATCTGCTTCATAAAGGCCCGCAAGGAAATAGTTGGCGCTGGACCTGTTGGGGTCCGCCTCGAGGACTTTCTTCAGGTGTTCCCTGCATTCCTTGTTCTTTCCCAGCTTCGCGTAAACTACCGCCACGTTGAAGTTAAGCTGGTCGTGATCGGGGTATTTCTTCAGTCCCTTTTTGAAATATTCGAGAGCCTGGTCCAGCTTTTCCTGGTATGAATAGCATGTTCCGCCCATGGTGTAGAAGTCGGGGCCGATCTCCGACTTCAGTTTGATGCCCCTTTCGACGTCCGAGAGGCACTTGTCGTATTCCTTCACGGCAACGTAGGCGAGGCTTCTTTCGTAGAGCGCCGAGGCGTTATCAGGCTCAAGCTCCAGCACCTGAGTGTATTTTTCTATCGCCTTCGCGTACTCGCGGTGGTCGTAAAGATCGACCCCCTCCTGGAGGATCGCTTTGATATCAGGTTTCGCGGCTTCCTGGCAAAAAAGCACTCCCGCGAACGCGAGAAGGATCGCAGCCGACAAGAAAAGTAAAGCTTGTTTTCTCATTTTTCCCCCCTTTTGAATCGTGTCTTCTATTTTTTCTCTTCTTCCACCCTTATGTTCGACGCGTGGAGGTGGATGATCCTCCACCTGCCGCCGATCATGCTCATTACCAGCGTCCTCCTCGAAGTGACAGGCCCGCTTACGACATGGAAGGAAACGACCGAGGTCTGGTCGTTCCCCTCCACCCTGATATCGCCGGGGACGATATTCATGTACCTCGGCCCCTGCTTGTCTTTTTTCACCGCGTCGTAGAAGTCTTTGAAGGCTTTCCTGATCTCTTCCTTCCCCTCGACACGTTTCGGATGTTCTTCGAGCGGGAAGAAAGCGGACGCGTTCTTATAGAAAAGGTCCATAGTCCTTTCGAGGTCGCAGGTGTTGAGCGCTTCGATGAACTCGTTGAGGGCTTTTCCTGGAGTATCGCCGGGCATCGCCTGGCCGGCTCCTTCAAGCTCCAGCGGTATCGGTTTTCCCGCCGGAGCGCAGGCGGCGGCGCAGATGATCAGGATGAAAAGGTAGAACCCGGCTGCCCGCGATGTCTTCATCGCCGGTTTCCCCTTCTATGCCTTTTTCGTGTCGGCCGTCTTGTCCGACAGGAACTTCATCAGGCTGGCGGCGAGGCCTTCGACCGCTCCGCCTCCTCCCGCGACGAGGATCTCGGGCATTATCTTCTTGTCTCCCTTCATCAGGGCGTCGATGACGTTGACGGTAGTTGTGCCCTTCTCGCCCAGCGCCTTCCTCAGCTCGTCGGCCGCCTTGGCCCTCGCCATGCCGACCGCTTCGATCTCGGCGCCCTTCGCCTTTCCCGTCTCGCTTACATAGAACGAATCGCCGCGGCCCTCGGCCTCCTTCTTGAACTGGTAGGCCTCCGCCTGTATCTTGATCTGCTGGGCCTCGTTCTTCCTGATGTCGACGTTGACGGTCGATTTCGAAAGCTCGGCCTGCATGTCGGCCGTTCCCTGCGCCCTCTCGGTGAGGATCCTCTGCTGCTGGGCCTCCTCCTTCTTCTTGTAGGTCTGGATCTCCTGGTTGGCGATTTCCCTCTGCGTCAGCACCTGGACGAGCTCCTCGGGAAGGATGACGTCCTGGATGTAGACTCCCCTCGTTTCGACGACATAGTCTTTAAGCTTCGCTTCTATGTACTCGGTGGCCGCCATCTGGATCTCGTTCCTCTTTTCGATGAAGAGGATGGCAGGCATCGACTGCAGCTTGTCCCTGAAATGGTTGCCGACGGCCGCCTGCAGGACCTCGTTGACCAGGTTCCTCACCGAGCCGACCATCGAGATGACCTTCGAGGCCTGCGTGTCGGGGATGTGGATCTGCACCTGCAGGTCTATCCTGAAGACGAAGCCTTCCCTCGATTTCGCGATGATCTGCTTGAGGTTCTGGTCGAGATTGTGAGCCTGCGAAGCCGCGTCCACCCAGTTGAGGTTGAGGATGGCAGTCGGAACGATCTCAGCCTTGTAGCAGTGGGAGTTGAGCGGGTACTTGCCGGTCCTCAAAGCTTCGCGCCAGATGCCCCTGTGACCAGGCCTGACGATCGAGCCGAACTTGAAATCCTGGCCCGAAGTGTCCTGCGAAGGAAGACCGACATAGGATTTGATGACGGCCACCTGGCCCTGCTCGATGACGAGCATCGGGGCGATCTCCACGTTGACGAGGAAAGGATTGAGGTTGAAGGTCCCGTAGAGAAGCGGGTCGTGCTGGAGGCCTATGCGCCCGCCGTTGTCTATGAACGCCTGGAAGTCCTGGTAGTTGTTGTGAAGGTTGTTCTTGTTCTCGAGAATAACCTCCATGAGAGCCCCGTCGGTGGTATCCTTGTTGCTTTCCAGCTTCTTGATATCCTCGAAGCCTCCGAGCCTGCTCGCTATGTCGCCCGCCGAGAGAGGATCCCCGTCGTTCACCGTGACGATGCCCACCACGTCGATCGCCCTGCCCGTGTCGTCGTGCCTCGGCTCGATGCAGACGACGTTGAGCTGGTCCGGCCTCAGGCCGAAGGAATCGGGGGTAAGGATCCCGCCGCGCTTTTCCATCAGTTCGCGGATCTCGGGGGCGACCGGCACGCCGTAGACCTGCTTCTTGGTAATGACGAGGAAGCCCACGGGATGGATCGGGATGAGCGAGCCCGGGCAAAGGACGGGACGCTGAACGCCCTTCTGCCCGCCCTGCTGGATGAACCACCTGAGGCTCGAGAAGTTTCCGAACTCGTTCTTGTAAACGGCCGACTTGGCGCCGATCGGCAGGGGCTGGCCCACCTGCGCAATGACCACGCCTATCTCTCCGGCGGGAACCTGCACCCACGGATGCTTCTCGATGACGTATATCGGCCAGAGCTTGAAGCGGAGGCCCGGCATGAGGAGCTCTTCCTGGTATCCCGGCTCGCCGTTGAAGGCGATCGGGTTGTCGTTGACCAGCTTCTTGAACGACAGCCGCTTGTTCACCAGGCCGATCTCCGTCGGCCCGATGCTCTTGAACGATTTGAGGACGACTATGAGAATGACGAATGCGAGGAACCCTACCACCGGGACCATCAAGCCGCCGATAAGTGCCGCGTGACCCGTTTCCATGGAAACCTCCCTTTTGCCCTATCAGGATATATTTTTTCGACCCAAGTGGGAATTTTATCACAATTGGAATAAACGGCAATCAGGAGGGCTGACAATGGAGCTGAAGTTCAACAAGGAAATGATTCATCAATTTTTCACTTTTCAATCTTCATTTTTCAATTTTCAATGAAAACTAGCTTGCCTCGCTAGGATCAACGCTTTTCGCATAAATAGGTGGCTGTCCCTATTATCAAAAAATTTTTACACTTATTGGCATAAAAATTACAATTGGACTCTTGGAATACGCCCTCATATTTCTCTTTCGTTTTTAGCTCTTTCCTTCTTCCACTCCATGATCCTGGCGGCGACGCGCTTCCCGACGATCTTTTCGAGCTCTCCTGCGGGAGCATTCATGACGTTCTCGGTGGTCAGGTATCTCTTGATAAGCTTCTTGACGCTTTTTTCCCCGAGGCCCTTGACCTTCAAAAGCGGCGAGGTGAACCTGTTTTTGTTTATCTGTCTGCGGTTCGCGGATATAGCCGTCCTGTGCGCTTCGTCCCTGATGCTCCTGACGATGAGCATCGACGGGGAATCCTTGGCGAGCGGCAGAGGCTCTTTCCCGCGCGGCAGGAAGAGCTGTTCCTCTTTTTTGGCGAGCGCCACTACGGGAATGTCAGGCGCTCCCACAAGCTTCAGCCCCTCCAGCGCGGACTGCCCCTGGTTCGGGCCGCCGTCTATCAGTAGGAGGTCGGGGAACGCTCCGCCCTCAACCAGGAGCCTCTTGTACCTTCTGGAGACGGCCTCCTTCAGCGCGCCGTAGTCGTCGCCGCTTTCCGCCTCCTTCAGCTTGAACTTCCGGTAGTCCGTCTTGACTAGCCTTCCCTCCTGCCAGGCGACCATCGAGACGTAGGCCGCCTCCTTCTGGAAATGGGAAACGTCGAACGCCTCGATCCTCCTGATCTCCTTTTTCAGCGAAAGGAGCTTCTGGAGGGGCGCGAGTTTCTGGCTCTCCCTCAGGTTCAGTCGGAATTCCATCTCCGCGTTCCTGAGGAGGGTTTTCAATAGCTCGCCGTTCTTTCCGCTCTTCGGAGAGAAGACCTCCACCTTCTTGCCCTTTTTTTCGGAGAGGAACTGGGAAACGAGGGATTGCCCGCCGATCTTCTCGGAGATGTAGAGAGCGTCGGGGATAAATTCGGAGTTCGAATATATCTGCGTCAGGATAGTCTCGAAAAGCTCTTCCCGTGAAAGCTCGACCCGGTCGAACCTGCGCTTCGTCCTGTCCACAACCTTGCCGTCGAGGACGATGAAGGCCTCGATCACGTACCTCTCGCCCTCGCCGTAAAGGGCGTAGTAGTCGGCGTGGCCGGACGCATTCGTCACGATGCTCTGGCTGAGCTCGAGGCTCTGAGCCGCTGCCAGAAGGTCGCGGTAGTGCGCGGCCGTTTCGTATTCCTGCGCCGCAGCCGACTCTTTCATCCTCTTATCGACCAGATCGAGAAGCTCTTTGTTCTTTCCTTCGAGGAAGAGGACGACCTCCTCCATCCTTTTCCGGTATTCCTCCTTCTTCACTTTTCCCGTGACGCACGGGGCGAGGCACTTTCCCATCTCGAAGAGCAGGCACGGCCTCGGCCTCGACCCGTCGAGGGGGTCCCGGCAGGTGGCGACCATGAAGAACTCCTGGATCGCCTTCAAGTTCTTCCTCGCGTAGGAGGAAGGCACGAAAGGTCCGAAATAACGGGCTCCGTCCTTAACCATCCTTCTGGTGAACTCGGCCTTCGGAAAAGGCTTCTTGAGATCGATCCTGATGAAGGGATAGGTCTTGTCGTCCCTCAGAAGGACGTTGAACCTGGGGTGGAACTGCTTGATGAAGTTGTTCTCGAGCAGGAACGCTTCCCATTCGCTGCCCGTGACGACGAAGTCGAGATCAACAGCTTCCGCGCGCAGTTTCCTGACCTTTTCCGAAACGTGCTTGAGGAAATAGGACGAAACCCTCGACCGGAGGTTCTTCGCCTTGCCGACGTAGACGGGCTTTTTGTCGGGACCCCTGAAGATGTAGCAGCCGGGCGCTTCGGGAAGCTTGATCGGCGCTTTCTTCAGCATACGGCTACTTGAGGCTCTTTAAGACCTTCTTAGTCGCCTCGATGAACCTCTTGTTGCCTTCCCTTTTGCAGATGGTCACCCTGATGGAGCCGGGGAACCCGCTCATCGCCATCGGCCTCACGATGACGCCTTCCCTGAGGAGCGCCTCGAAGAACGCCTTTCCCGAGCCGGGAACGTCGACGAGGATGAAGTTGCACACGGAGGGGGTGTACTTCAGGCCGAGGGAAGAAAGCTCCTTCTCAAGATATTCCATCTCGGCGTAGTTCAGTTCGACCGACTGCTTCACGAACTCCCTGTCGTCGAGGGCGGCGATACACGCTTCCTGCGCGACGAGGCTGGTGTTGAAGGGAGAGCGCACCTTGTGGAGCGTCTGCAGAAGCTCGGGGTCGCCGAAGCCGTAGCCGATCCTGAGTCCCGCGAGGCCGAACGCCTTCGAGAAAGTTCCCAAAACGAGGAGGTTCTTGTGCTTTTCCAAAAGGCAGGCGGCGCTCTTGTAGTCCTCCTTGCGGACGTATTCCTTGTAGGCTTCGTCGACTATGACGAGGACCGTGTCGGGAACAGATTCCATCAGCTCCTTGACTTCCTTGAAAGAGTTGTAGGTCCCGGTCGGGTTGTTCGGATTGGCGACCAGCATCAGGCGGGTGTTTCCGTCCACGGCCTTGGCCATCGCCTTGAGATCGTGGGTCCTTCCCGCCATCGGGACTACTTTTACGTCGCCGTCCATAGCCAGCGTCGCGATCCTGTACATCGCGAATGCGCCGTCGCTGAAGACCGTGTTGAGGTCCTTTTGAATGAAGGTTTTCGCGGCGATCTCGATCAGCTCGACCGAACCGTTGCCGAGGATGATCTGCTCCTTCGCAACTCCGTAGAATTTGGAGAGCGCTTCGCAGAGGTAGAAGCCTCCGCCCTCCGGGTAGTAGTGCACCTCGCTCAGCGCCCTGACTGCGGCCTTGACCGCGCCGGGGCACGGCCCGAGAGGGTTCTCGTTGGAAGCCATCTTGATGGTGTTCTTCAGGCCCAGCTCCCTTTCCACCTCTTTGATCGGTTTCCCGGGCTGGTACGCTTCGAGTTTCCGGATGTGTTCAGGTACAGGAATCTTCATTTCTTTTTCCCCTTGGCTATTTCAAGCCCGGCTTCTTCGCGAAGCTGGGCGATCTCTTCGACGAGAAGCGGGCGGATCTCACCCGATCTCATCTTCCCTATCCTGATGCCGCCGATGGCGACCCTCTTGAGCTTGATGACGGGGTGCTCGATGCGGAAAAACATCTCCCTGAGCTGGTTCTTTCTTCCTTCCATCATTTTCACTTCCAGCCAGGTGTGGTGGGTCTCCCTGATGAAAAGCCTCTTTATCTCGACGGGAAGGGTTCTTTTCCCCTCGAGGATGATGCCTCTTCTCAGCCTGTCGAGCGATTCCTTGGGCGGGTCGCCCTTGACCTTCAACTGGTATGTCTTCATCACCTTGTACCTGGGGTGAAGGAGGCGGGCCGAGAGCTCTCCGTCGTTGGTTATGAGCAGAAGCCCCTCGCTGTGGAAGTCGAGCCTTCCGACCGGGAAGAGGCCCTTGACGCCCCTGGGGAAGAACTTCGTTATGCATACCCTTCCTTCCGGATCGTCCATCGTGCTTACCACTTCCTTCGGCTTGTAGAAGATGTAATAAGAAAGCCGGGAGGGAAGGCGGACCTTTTCCCCGTCAACGAGCACCGTGTCTCTGCGAGGATCGATCTTTATCCCGAAGGTCTTCGCCTTTTCGCCGTTGACTATGACTCGGCCTTCCTTTATCAGCTCCTCCGCGTGGCGCCTCGATGACGCGCCCGTCCTGGCGAGGAACTGGTTCAGCCGCATGGTCCCGTCTTCACTGAACATTCTGCGGATCCGTTTCTCCGGCGCCCACCAATTCACCGGCGTCCTCGGAGGCGGCATGGACTGCCGGCTCTTCGGGCGAGGCTTCAACTTCGCCGGTTGCCGGCGGCTCCGTGGCCGGCTGTTCGTCGTCCCTGACGTCCCTGAAGAGGGTCTCCTGCTTTATGTTCTCGTCGAAGACATCCTCGAGTTCTTCGAAGCTGGGGAGGTCGGCGAGCGAGTTCAGGCTGAAATGCATCAGGAATTCCTTCGTCGTAGAATAAAGGAGAGGCCTTCCTATGACCGCCTTCCTGCCCGAGATCTTCACCAGCTTCTTTTCGAGAAGGCCCTTGATCACCTGCTGAGACTCGGTGTTCCTGATCGTGGACACTTCCGCCGCCGTGAGAGGCTGCTTGTACGCGATGATCGCCAGTGTCTCCACCGCCGCCTGGCTGAGCCTCCTGAGGTTGTGTTCCTTGAGGAAGTTCTTGACGAAGACGGCGTGTTCCGCGCGGGTGACGAACTGGTAGCCCCCGGCGGTCTGCCTGAGGGAGATGCCGAGGCTCGTCTCGTCGTACCTTCGCTCTATGTCCTTCAATATACCCGCTATCTCGGCGGGATTTGCCTGCCCGCCGAGCGTCCTCACAAGATTGTCGACCGTGACCGGTTCGGAAGTGACAAGCAGGATAGCCTCGATGGCGCCTTCCAAATCCTCTCTTTTCATGAAAATACCTCCAGATGCCTTATTATAGCTTATAAATGCCTGATTTGAAAGTACTATATATTGTTGTCGGGAAACCCTGGAAACGCTTTTTACAGGCCAGAGAAGACGCGCGCGATCCTTTCCCGCCGTTTGACAATAAGCGCCGGAATGCTATAAACTTTGTATCTATTCCTTTAAGCGGGGGGTGATTGCGAATGAGAAAGATCCTTCTCTACTGCGAGTACAAGCATGTGGAATTCTTCAGCAGGACCATCCTCAAGCGGGAAGATGTCCTTTTGGAACACGAATCCGACATGAGCCTTGCCATGAGGAACATCTTAAAATCGCCTCCGATGCTGTTCATGGTCCGGGGAGTTTACGAAGGACTTGTGGAGGTCCACCTGCAGAGCCTCGCCCAGTGTTATCCAAAACTGCCTTTTCCGGTCGTCCTGATGAGCGATGTCCGGGACCGGGCCAAACTCCCCGCTTTCGTCAAGAAAGTTATCCCCGTGGATTCCGGAATCGATGCCTTCAACGAACAGGTTGCAGGACTGATGGGTGTCCCGACAAGAAGAAGCGCGAGGCTTCCGATCCGCATCGGCCTGGACCTGTCCCAGCAGAACGCGACCACCATCGCGAACACGGTGAATGTCAGCGGGACGGGAATGCTGGTGGAATCCTTCAAGCCTTTGATCCCCGGCAAGGTTTACGAGTTCCGTTTCATGGGGCTTCCCAAGACGGTCGAGTTCCCTCCGATCTCAGCCAGGATAGTGAGGGAGGAAGCGGGCCGGGTGATGTGCGACACCACCCGCAATTACGCGGCGGAGTTCGTGAACATACCTCCGGCGACAATGGAATCGTTCATCAGCAGGATCCTGGCCTAGAGGGTTCGCCGGGTCCCGATCGTCGCCAAAAAAAGTGTTGTCTTGAAGAGAGGATTGTCGCCCTGTGGCCCGGGTTTGCCGGTTCAGGGGGAAGGCTTATTGCTTTTATGGAACGACCACCTGTAATGCCTGCTCATGGCGGGGCTGTACCAGTAGCCTCTCTGGAGGAGGATCTTCGAATCTACCACGCGGAAAATTGTGCAACCCCTGTAACCGAGGAGGTCCCTTCCTTCGAGGACGACCCATTCACCGTCTTCGAAGATGTTTTCGATCACCCATTCCATCTTCAGCCGCCCCGCGGCCTCCGCGACCATCTTCCCGATGGCCTCCCTGCCGTAGATCGGCTGTTCCGAAACCTGATGGCAGATGGCGTCCTCTCGGAAGAAAGCCAAAACCGTATCGATGTCCCGCTTGTTGAAGGCTTCTACGACCTCCTTCACGACATCTTTCGGCCTCAATTTTTTCTTCATTTCTCCGTTCCTTTTGATCCCGCCTCTTTCCCCCGGCTTTTAGGCTTTTCAACAATCTGGCGCGCCGTGTAATTCCCCACTGGGGCGGAACACTAACTCCTCGCGGCTCCAAGCAAAGCATTAATTATACTTTTTGATGGGGAATTTTAAAACAGGAGAATGACAACCACTATCGAACTTCGGCCGTCAAAATTAGGACGGGTTGTTCACCCCGGGAAGCTCGCTCTTGGGAATATCCTCTATGACCCTCATTTCCCGCCACTTTCCGCTGAGGAACCGGAAAAAGAAGACGAGTCCGAGCATCGAAACCTGGATCGTCAGTATGACCCAGGTCGCGTAGATCCCGGCGTCGAACAAGAAGATGGCTATCGCTGTCGGGATCACCAGGACGAATGTGGACATGGCGAGGATCACCTTGAAGATGAAGCGGGTGTCTCCGGCGCCCCTCAAAGTACCCGAAAATATTATGTTCAGAGTGTCGAAGACGCAGTAGGCCGCGACGAATCTCAGGAGGACTGCGGCGTACTCGCTGATGAGCTCGAAGCCTTCAGGGTTATTGGCCGCGAAGGGCTCTATGAACAGGTTCGGAGCCGCGACGTAAAAGAGGCAGAGAATAAGCATGTACGCGTAGGCCATCCAAAGCCCGGACCAGGTGGACCTCGCGGCCCTGTCCGGATTCCTCTCGCCCTGCGCCTGGCCTACCAGGACGGAAACCCCCAAGCCGAGGCCCAGGAGGGGCATGAAGGCGAGGTTGTTGATGTTAAAGGCTATCGTCGTCGCCGCGAGGGCTTCAGTTCCGAGCCTTCCGATGAGAAGAAGGAATGCGGAATATCCTGCGATCTCGACGAAGAACTGGACCCCTGCCGGAAGGCCGAACCTGAAGTAGCGCGCCATGAGGTCCCGTTTTATCCCCGGGTCCTTGAAGAAAGGAGCCCGCTCGCTGTATCTTTCCCGCGTCATGAGGATCAGGTAGAAGGCGCACATCGACACGAACGACATGTTCGTGGCGAACGCCGCTCCCATGACCNNGAAGTTGCCGAAGATCAGAAGCCAATCGAGGAAAAGATTGACCGCGGTGCCGATGAGGCTTGCGGCGAGTATCGGCCAGGTCCTTCCCTGCCCGGAAAAATAACCTCCCAGCGCCGACCCCGCGATAGCCGGAAAAGCTCCCCAGCAAAGTGTGGTGTAGTATTCGACCTCGTAGGCCGCCACCGTTTCGGGGTGGCCGAGCCAGCCGAAGAACATCCCCGCGAAAGGCAGGGTCAGCACCACGAACAGCGCGCCCAGAAGGGAAATGTAAACGCCCTGCCAGACAGCCGGGCCTATCGATTCCGAACGGGTCGCCCCGTAGTACTGGGCGACGAAGGTCGATGAGTATCCCGCTGTCCCGATGAAAATGCTGAGGAGGGTGAACTGGAGCATTCCGGCCGGCATCGCGGCGGCTATCGCCTCGGGCGAGAACCAGGAGAGGAAAAGCCTGTCGATGAAGTGCTGGAGCGAAGCGGCGGAAGTGGAAAGGATGAGCGGGAAACTTACCGCCAGCAGCTCTTTCCTGGNNATCGGCTTCTTCAAACGGCTCCAGTTCTTCCTTGAAATGCCTTCCATCGGGGCGTCAGGAAAAAAGAGATGATACCATAAGCATTGGAGATCTTAAGACACGTGAAGGAGGGCGGGCTATAAAAGTCCTAGCTTATGTTCCTGTAAATGCGGGGAGTAGTGTTGATGAATATCTATTCAGCAAACCATCCACCTTTGCTTTTCTTTTTCGGGGGCTTGATGTCTTTCTCGTTGGGGAAATGGTCATAAAGCAATTGGGGGTAGTCTTCTGCTCTTTTCCGATTCAATATTTTCAGAATCTTATACTCGGACAAAGCCGAATCTTTATCTTTGAGGTCCATGTATATCAAGCAGAGTTGGGCGTGTGCTTGAACATCTTTTGGATTGTGAAGTAATGCCTGGCTGTATGCTCTTATCGCATCTTGATGTCGTTGTAACATCTGAAATGCGTGTCCTAAAGCATCATAGTGCTCAACTTCTTCGGGGTCTAGAATTATTGCTTGCCCATATGAATTTACCGCATTCTCGTATTGCCTCATAAGACAATAACAATCACCGAGGCAATGAAACGACCATGAACTATAAGGATTTAATCTTATTGAATTTTTAATGAATTCCTTACTAAAATCCCCGTGCGTGAGCTCGTGGGATGGAGTCCCTCCGCCAAAGGCGGACGAGCTTGCTCGCGACAGAGAAAACCCCGGGCGTAAGCCCGTGGGAAGTTTATATGCCTCTATTGCGTCTTGATAGCCTGATGGACTATAGTCGTACATCAAACCTAGCAAATAAAAAGCTTCTTGGTAATCATCAGGATTGTTAGCGACAGCTTGTCTTAATGCATCTATGGACTTCTGACGATACTTACTGTAATCGCACAAATGCCAGTAGCTCATTCCGAGATAATATAAGGCATCAGCATAATCAGGCTTAAGCACCAGTGCTTGTTTGAATAGATTAGTTGCAAGTTCGTAGTCCGATTTCCAATAAGCTGACAACCCCTGATGAAACAGGCGTTCCTCATCTCCTGGCATTTCAATACCTAGGTTATTGGCGGTTTCATTGATTAAAGCCGCTTTATCAGGGTAGCGTTTTATCAGCCAAGAGAAATCTTCTTTAAGGATATCTTTAGGGGTCGGCTTAAAGTTTTCAATGAACAGCTGGTACTCTTTATTAGCCTCTGCTATTTTACCTTGAAGCAAATAAGCATGCCCTAGATTGGTGTGCAGAGCAACATCTGAAGGAAATAGCTCAAACCCTTTTTTTGCGTATTGTTCTGCATCTTGAAAATTGGTGATAAAAAGGGAAAGCCAGGAAGCAGCTAAATAGTCGCCTAACTTTGGAGTTTCATTAATTTTCTTTTTTTGAATTTTAAGGGCATAGGAATAACATCTAGTAGCATTGCGTATCTTTCCGCAACACAGAAGAATTCTTCCTTTTTTTTCAAAATAATCAATACTGTTGGGCTTAAGTTCTATTGCCTTATTGATGCTTCCTAATGCTGGTTTGTAATCAAATAGCTTCAAGAAGCAACTACTGATGTTGTTATAGAGGCTAGGATAGTAAGGGTAAAGCTCTTTTGTTTTCAAATATTCAGAAAGAGCTCTCCCATATTTTTGTTTGGCAAGGTAACAATTCCCCCGCATTAAATATCCCTGTGGATAGTTGGGGTAAAGCTCAATAGCTTTTGTATATCGTTCTATTGCCTCATCAAATTCTCCTTTTTCATAATGAATATTCCCTAGGTTAAATTGAGGGGAAAGAAACTTCGGATTAATTTCAATAGCTTTATTATAGTCGGCTATTGCCTTATCCAACTCACCTTTATCTTTGTAAGCGTTTCCACGGTCGTTATAGCTTTCCGCCATAGATGGGTCAAGTTCTATTGCTTTTGTAAAATCTATTATGGCGTCACGGTAATTACCTTTTTTCTCAAATGTGACTCCACGACTATAATAAGCCCCAGGAAAGTCGGGTCTTAACTCTATCAACTTGGCATAATCTGCAAGAGCATTATCATAACATCCCTTTGCATAGTAGGAAGAGGCTCGGTCGTAGTAGGCTTCCCAATAATCAGGGTCTATCCGAATTGCTTCAGTGAATTCTGTTATGGACTTATCATAGTCATGTTTGATTCGATACGATACGCCATACCAGTGATGACTGCTTGCACTCTGCCCGAATACCTGGAAGGATGACAAGACAACTATGAAGACCAGAAATACCGAGTATCCCCTTACCTTCATTTTTCCTCCTTTCTCATTATATCCCCCGATCTTTCCCTGAACAACACTTCCGTCCATCCGGCGGCAAGATCACTATAAGGATTCAGAGTTATCTTTATCCGGAAGGCTAAGAATTCGACGGGGAAAAAGCTCAAACTCCCGAAAAAGCCGCCAAATCCTTTATAGATGAGGTATTAAGAATCAAAAAGGGCGGTTGCCCGCCCTGTTGGTCTCACTTGGTAGCCGATAAAGCCTTATGGTGGAACACTTTAATGGACTGGCTAGGCTCCTTAAAACGGCTCCAGTTCTTCCTTGAAATGCCTTCTAACGGGACGGATAGGCAAAAGAGATAATACCATAGCCCAGAAATAATCTATGCCCCCAAGGTTCTATGCCTTCAATAAGGTCTTAAGGCATAGGAAGGGGGCGGGCTGTCAATGTCGTAGCTTATGCCCCTGGAATAGCGGTTTAGGGCTTTTCTCGTGTTTTTATCGGCGAGGGGTTAGGGGTGGGGGGTTAAGGGCTATTTTGGTTGTTGGGGAATCTTGCCTACAAGATTCAGTTTGTAACGAGACCCAAAACCTTCTTTACCAATTTTGTCAACCAGAGTAAATAGTTCGGTCACATCAGGGGTTATCTTTTCTTCTGGTATTACTATGTGATACTCGTCCCTTCCTGATTTGAAGTGTATCTGCATTTTATTGCATTCACCACAATCATCAGTGAATTTTGACAATCTATTCACAAAGGGTTCCGAATATAAAAGCGAAACCAATCTACTCAAATCTTCATCGTTCGTCAAGTTAAAGAAAGCATCCCATCCGTGCCCATACTCTATGACTTTGCCGTCGTATACTTTCAAGCCCTCAATAATTGCCCCTATGCCACTCTCTTGAACATAAAAAATGCTAAATAATACCTTTTGGGCATTTCCTCTTGGTAAAGCATGACTGCAACCGAAAAGGGAGAGAATCAACACGACAGCTAAACCCCAAATGCTTGCTTTTTTTAGCTTACCAACTCCCATCTTTTTTCTCCTAGCCTCCAGCTATTGAATCTGGGGGTTTGATTTGGTAATTCTTCCCCGCCACCATTTGCCAAATAAAAAGACCAATGCAATTAGAAGAGAGAAGATTGAATAATTTAAATATCTTTTTAAAAACATCCTCCAATCAATGTTCCCTATGATAGGTATATTATCAGTCCATCGTGGTTGATAAGCCAACTCTGGTGACACTTTCAATGAGGTAATTATTTGCTGAAATACTGGAACATAGTTTGTGAAAGTTGCTTCTGTTGCATATGCTTGGACGTTAATCGTTCCTTTTTGGGTAGGAATTACAGCAAGCAACCCAGAAATTTTTCCTGTCGTACCTTCCGCTTTGGAGGTTATCCAAATAATTTTTGTAGTTTTATCATACTTTATCTCATTTTTAATATCAGAAATAAGTGGTTTGGATTTAGAAATTTCTTCTTTGGTTCTATTGTTAATTCCACCGTTTGCCATGTCCTTAAGTTGACGTTCCGTAAGCCTCCCAGCGTTGTTAATTAGTATCATTAAATATGGATAATTCAATTCGTTGGACACAGTTTTTACTTGGAATCCGTAATCGACTTTAGGCATTTTTAAATTAGGAGCTTCGGCTATCACTCTCTGGAAGCTTTCGACAATAACATCTTGAGGTATTTCAACCCAGTCATCAGGGATTGTTATCACGAATTCTGGATTCTGAATTGTTTTAGCGACGGTCGGCATGGAGAGCAACAAAACAAGTGCGAATAATACAATGCCTCCGAGCTTCAATCTCATAGGCGTCCTTGTCATGTTTTCTTCTTGTCCTCAATCACCACTCTGGCAACAGCACTCTTTGCCACTACCTCTTTGAAGGCAGGCAGGCTTCTCTCAAAACCCTCTTTGGTTCTACTGCTCAAGACGAACATACCTACGCTACCGAAGGCTTCTACATAAGCTATTGCCTCGTAGTTCCCATACTGGTCTCCTGAAAACAGCCTCATCTGGGCTTCCTGTCCACTTTTCAGCTTTATGGTTTTGTCTTCCTTGACCTTTAATCCAGCAGACTTTTCCTTGAAAGGTGCAATGTCCGCCTCAATAAAAGCTTCCAGAGACTGTCCCTCCTTGAGCTTGCTGAAATTGACGTACATTACCTCATCTGCACTGCTCCATGTCTTGCCAACTGGATATAAAACGCAGTTCAGCTTTTGTTTTAATCCGCTCTGTGAGTCGAATATCCACCCTTTCGGGGCACCAACAACGATTCCCAGGTCATCCGCATATACTATACCTCCCCCTTGTTCAGTTGGTTGGTATTGCTCCTTCTCTTTGGACGGGGAGGGTTCCTGGGATAATAAATGCAAGGAAATGATAATAGCCATAAGTCCCACGAGCATCTTCAATCTTCTCGTATTCATCTTCGTTGCTCCTATTTGATACCGCATTCAGCCTTTACTGCAAAGTTACTTCCTTCCTAGGAAGAAATCTATCGCATACGCATCTTACATTCTTTAACATCGGCATGGCAGCAGAGACTCTTTTTGATTCTTTTTCGGAGTCGGAGGTCGGAACTAGGATAATGATTTGATAGTAGTATTGCCTACCTTTTTCCTTCTTTGTCCTTGTTATCACCTCTTCAATCGAAATGTTGCACTCGGCGTTCTGCCATTGTTCACTCTTTTTAAAGCTGGGTGGTATTTTGGATAAGCACAACTTGAGCGTTGCCCAGCCATTTGAAGACCATCCATTTCTTTGAGTATCTATAAGTGAAGAAAGTTCAATTCCATAATTCAGCAACCACTCTTGATAAGCCTTAAACCACATAGCATTTATTTTGTCGTTGGTTTCTTGAACTACTTTGGCTCTTTCTTCTTCGCTAGCTTTTTGTTCTAGTAGCTCGGTGATTCGCTTGTACCTACTATCAATTATACCTTTATCCCTTAAATCGATTTTAATCAAGACCTCGAAAGAAGCCGTCTCTTTATCTTTTTGCCAAATGGTGCCCTTTCTGGACCCTTCGTTATAAAACAATGTCACGTCGGCTTTGCGTCCAATATCAACAATTTCCTTTTCGGTCGTTTCTAATGGAACATCCCCTATTAGAGCATATCCAATAGGCTCTCCAAGAAAAGTGGTAGGATATTTTGGATTTAATAGCCCATTTAATTCGGGGCTGATAGCGTGGTAATTTAAAAAAGTATCACAATCAAGCCCCCAAACATCTACCTGCTCCGTTCCTTCATAGCAATAATAAAGCTTATCTGGACCTCCACAGAGACACCCACCAACCTCATCTTCTTTGGGATGCCAGTTATTGAAAGCTTTCATCAATTGAACTGTCTTTCCCTGTCCTTCAATAAGATACACTCTGCCAGCATTCTTACCAGAATCGGGATTTTCGCAACGTGACTCATCAACGATATATATCTTATTGACGCCCTGGCTAATCGTTGGTTTGTCAGGATACTTTGAAGTCGTGTCAAAGGGATTAGACCTGGCTGATATAAGGACTGTAACCCCAAAGGAAATAGCCAGGGCGATACTTCCTAGTCTCATAATCCTTTCCTTATTCATTTTCCCTCTCCATTCTGTTCTGCCATACCCAGCTCTTTCTCTGCTTCCTCAATTAAGGAAACTTTGTCAGGGTAACGTTTTTTAAGGGTTGAAAAATCGTCCACAAGAATATCGGTGGGATTAGGTTTGTATTTTTCAATGAATATCCTATATTCTTTGAGGGCTTCATCTTTCTTTCCCTGAAATAGGAAGGCATGTCCTAGTTTCATGTAAGGAAGCAAATCGTTTGGGCTGAATTCTAAAGCCTTGAGAAGGTCACTTACTGCCAAAGAGTATTCTTTCTTCTCAAAATAAGCCACACCCCTTTCCAAAAGAGTATCAGCTTTTTCCCCTTCAATTTTCATTGCTTTTGAAAAATCGGATATTGCCTGGTCAAGGTTCCCTATGCTCCTATATGAAATGCCACGATTAATGTAAGCCGACGAGTAATCTGGGGTTAGTCCTATCGCTTTGGTATAATCGGCGATAGCGTCTTCACTCGCCCCCTTCTTTTCGTAGGCACATCCTCTATTGTAGTAGTAGATGGCATATTTTGGGTCAGTTCTAATTGCTTTCGTGAATTCATCAATTGATTTATTACAGTCTCCTTGGTTGTAATATTCGAATCCTCTCTGCGTATAGATGTTCCCTCTTTTTGCCATATCCTGTCTGGAAACTCCTGAACAGTTCTTCTTATGTGACTCCAAGATACGGCGATTAGTCCACGCCTTATAAAAATTAGGGTCTACCTGTATTGCTCTATCGAAGTCAGCAAGGGCACTGGTGCAATCCCCTTTTTTATAGTACACCCATCCTCGGTTAGAGTATGCTAGGGCATCTTGTTCATTTATTTCTATAGCATTTGAAAAATCGTCTATGGCTTTGTCGTATTCTCCTTTGCTCGTTAGCACCATTCCCCTGTTGATAAAACAATCTCGATTATTTGGCGACAATTCTAACGCATGGGTGTAATCAGCTAGAGCATTATCATAATCGCCCTTGTTGCCAAAACAAATTCCACGATTAAAGTAGGCACGAAAATTATCGGGATTCAATTCGATTACCTTACCGTAATCAAGAAGTGCTTTTTGATGGTCCCCTTTCATATCGTAAGCATTCGCTCTGTTCCCATAAGCCCAATCCCAGTCGGGTCTTAATTCTATCGCTTTCGTATAATCAGTAATTGCCTTTTTGAGCTTGCCAATCTTCACATAGGCAAGCCCACGGTCATAATAGGCATCAGCCATTTGGGGAGAAATATCTATTTGTTTCGTATATTCAGCGATAGCTTTATCGTATTCGCCCTTTTCAAAATAAGCCATTCCACTTTTTAGGTGGTCGTTCCAATTCTGCCCTAATGCTTGTAAGGAAGAAAAGACAATTAGAAAGCCCAGAAGTAATGAGTATCCCCTTACCCTCATATGTCCTCCACCTCCATTATATCCCTGCTGGTCTATCCTCAACAATGCACCCCCCACCCCTAACCCCTCGCCGATAAAAACACGAGAAAAGCCCTAAACCGCTATTCCAGGGGCATAAGCTACGACATTGACAGCCCGCCCCCTTCCTATGCCTTAAGACCTTATTGAAGGCATAGAACCTTGGGGGCATAGATTATTTCTGGGCTATGGTATTATCTCTTTTGCCTATCCGTCCCGTTAGAAGGCATTTCAAGGAAGAACTGGAGCCGTTTTAAGGAGCCTAGCCAGTCCATTAAAGTGTTCCACCATAAGGCTTTATCGGCTACCAAAGTTGACTCGAGAGGCAAAATTTTTATTTTTGTGCCCTTTTTTAAGGCTCCGAAAGGGCTTTGAGGAGCCTTGTCATTAAAGGCTTTAGAGGGGTTTTTAATGGTGTCATCAATGAAGGCTATAGGAGGGGGGGAATCATTCTGAACTCTATTACCATCAAATTTCAGTCCTTCCGGGTATAAAAAGCTTTGAATTCTTCGCTTTTCCTCTATTGGTGAGGCTTCATAGAGTTTTAGCAGATTTCTGAACAAGGGCTCGGCAAAATCCAAGGTGTTAGCGACGTTAATAGAGTCAGTGTCGCATTCTAGGATTTGAGCCTTTAGCCCCTTAATTTCTTTATCGATTCTAGCCTGCTGTTCGTTGAATACCTCTTTTGACAGTTCCTTTTTAATAAAACAAGCTTCGGCATATGCGGCTTTCTTTTCGTTGAGCTGGGCGATGTCGGCTTCAAGCTTCTGAATCATGGCTCCTTTTTGAGCTTCATAAAGGGCAAAAGCATCCAGGACAATCTTCTTAAACTGGGCAAAGGTCTTTGAATCAACAACAAGAGAAGCCAGTCTTTCCTTGAATATATCGTCAAGGGTCTTTATCGGAACTGTGATAGCCCTACATTTGGAATTACGACAATGATAATAGGAGTAGTATCGCTTCTTTTTACCTCCCTGTGATGAACTGCCCGTCAAGGGAACTCCACAGACATTACATCTAACAAATTGCCTCAAAGGAAATTCAGGGGCAATTTTGGGTATAGTCTGGAGCGAACACTGCCTTTTTTCTAAGGCTACCTGAACCCGAGAGAACAGCTCTTGAGAAATGATTGGCTCAAAGTCCCCGGGGCGGTTTTCTATGCCAAGGGAATGTACTGAAATTAAGCCAGCGTAGATAGGGTTTTCAAGCATATTGTGGAAATGGGTCAGTGTGGGGGGATTGCCTCTTCTTGTTCTCATGCCTTTATTTATCAGTAACATATAGGCATCAATCAGGGTGTGGTGCTCGGCTATCATCTTAAAAGCCTGTTGAACGAGCGGGGCTTGCTCAGGGTTATGGATTAGGCTAGG
>MTKZ01125477.1_pt1 | contig 32460 bp, 23 predicted proteins | sample 1042781 | NCBI WGS metagenome assembly MTKZ01 (sample SAMN06212207, study PRJNA360539) | anaerobic digester metagenome | biome: Wastewater treatment plant; material: sludge; isolation source: anaerobic digester fed with sludge from wastewater treatment plant | place: Denmark: WWTP Viborg ...
GGTTCTTCACGCACTGGCTTGTTTGGGCGGGATCAATTCCTGTTCCCTATTTATTCTTGCCATCAGCCATCAGCCATCAGCCTTCAGCGCCGGCGAGTTATCGCCTTGACTTAACCTGCTCCAGGATATACCATTTATTGGGCTTTTGAGGCCCGCAAGGAGTTGATTGATGAAGAAGAATCTCGCCCTTATCGTCGTTATGATCCTTTCCTTTTTCCTTTTGAATTCCCTCGCCGCGCAGGAGGTCAAGCCGGAAGCGAAGCCCGAATCCCGGGCCGAACCGAAGCAGGAAGTCAAGCCCGAGGCGACGGTTGATCCGAACCAGGAAAAAAAGCCTGAAGCCATGCAGGAGGCTAAACCCGAAGGGAAGATCGAGCCCGCTCCGCAAGCCAAGCCCGAGCGGAAGACCGATCCGAGAGCTCAGGGACCGAGGACGACGCGTCGCGGCGAACCCAAGCCCGCGGCCGCGCCACAAGCGACCCCGGCTCCCGCGGCGAATCCACAGCAACCTGCGCCTGCGGCGGCTCCCGCACCGGAAGCCAAGCCGCAGCAGCCTGCTCCCGCTCCGACAGCCAAACCCGAGGTGAAACAGGAGTCCAACCCGGCGGCATCCGCTAACGTTCATGACGACGAGGACTACGAGGACGACACGGAAGGAGCGGACGGCGAGGAGGAGGACGAAGACGACAACTGCTCCGTACTCGAGATTGAAAGCAAGTTCAACCAGATTGTCAGGGAAGCCGGCACGGGGCCGGCCTTCAAGGCGTTCTTCTCGAAGGACTCGATAGTCGTAGCTTCGACGATCATCGAAGGAAAGACCTACGCCGAAGCGGCCGAAGCGGGACAGTCCATAGTCTTCAGGCCTTTCTCCGTCAAGGTTTCTTCAGCCTGCGATTACGGCTATGTGGTAGGCGACTGGGAGGAGACGAGGAACGGAAAGGTCATCTGGGGCGGCCAGTACGTGAACGTCTGGAAAAAAGTGAAGAAAGAATGGAAGATAATAATCCACGCGAAGAACAACCTTGTCCGCGGATACAAGACCGAAAAAAGGCCTCCCGTGACGGAGATCGGCTCGCAGTTCGAAAAAAAGGGCCTTTTCGCAGGGAATGATATCGATGAGATCGAAAAGGAACTTTTCGGCGCCCTGAAACGCGGCGGATGGGCGAAAGCATACGACGCGTTCGCCGACAACGACATAATGAAGATCCGACACAACGGGCCGATGATCCGCGGAAAGAAACAGGTATTCCTGAAGTCGGTCGTGGAAAGAGGATTCCTGGAGGGGAACATCGTAAGGACGATGACCGCCAAAGGCCGCGACATAGCGGTCGTCTGGGGAGGCGCTGAAGCCAAGGGCCCTCAGCCATATCAGAGGGGCACATTCCTGCATGTCTGGAACAGGGACAACGAAGGCTCCTGGAAACTCGCTGTGGATTTCCTGATCCTCGGAGGCAATGAGTTCAAGAAATCGATACTATGACGGGGATCATGTCAAGAGCGCTCGCGGCGGCGTTGTTGTTCCTGGCCTCGCCGCTAGCGCTATCCGCATCTGAGGGAGCAGGCTTCGGGGAGAATCTTCCCCTGTACTCCGTGATACCGTTCGCGGGAATACTTCTCTCCATATCCCTTTTTCCGCTGTTCTTTCCCCATTTCTGGCACAAAAGGTACCCGCTCGTCTCGCTCGCTTGGGGGATCGCCTTCGCGGTTCCATTCATCGCGGTTTACAGGGCGCAGGCGGTCATGGAGATCCTCCACATAATCCTTCTCGACTATGTGCCCTTCCTTATCCTTTTATGGGGACTTTATACCGTTTCGGGGGGCATAGTCTTCCGGGGGACCTTCGCGGGAACGCCGGTATTCAACACGGCCCTGCTCGCCATCGGGACATCGATAGCCTCCTTGATGGGAACCACGGGTGCCGCCATGCTCCTCATAAGGCCCCTCATGCGCGCCAACAGCGGAAGACGGCACAGGAAGCACATAATCGTATTCTTCATCTTCCTTGTCGCGAACATCGGAGGGTCCCTGACGCCGCTGGGAGATCCTCCCCTTTTCCTGGGGTTCTTGCGCGGCGTTCCTTTCTTCTGGACGCTCAAGCTGTTCCTTCCGTTCCTTTTCGCGTCGGTTATCCTTCTTTCTGTCTTTTTCATCGTGGATTCGCGCTACTACGCCAGGGATCGCGGGGCCGAACCTCGTGAAGTAGAAAGGCAGGCCACCGAAAAATTCAGGATAGAAGGGTCTTTCAACTTTCTCCTGATCCTGTGCATCCTCGGTTCGGTGCTGTTCTCGGGAACTTTCCATCTGGGGGCCTTGCACCTGGGGGAGATACACCTCGAATACCAGGACCTCATCAGGGAAATACTGACCGTGGCGGCCGGGATCGTCTCGCTGAAACTCACATCGAGGAAGATGAGGGACGACAACGGCTTCAGCTGGGAGCCGATGAGGGAGGTCGCCATCCTCTTCGCCGCGATATTCATAACGATGATCCCCGCGCTCGCGATGCTCAAGGCGGGCGACAGGGGACACATGGCGATGATAGTGGGAGGGGCGAGCGAACCGTGGCACTACTTCTGGCTGACGGGGATACTTTCTTCGTTCCTCGACAACGCGCCCACCTACCTGACCTTCCTCAACATGGCGCTCGGCCACTTTTCCCCGGGGCTTCCCGAAAAAGAGGCGATCATGGACCTTATCTCCAACCACGAGCTCCATCTCGAGGCCATATCGCTGGGAGCCGTCTTCATGGGGGCCGTCACATACATCGGCAACGCTCCGAACTTCATGGTGAAGTCGATAGCGGAGGAAGGCGGGATCGCCATGCCTTCTTTCCTTGGCTACATCTTCAAGTGGTCTGTTCCGGTTCTGGTTCCGATCTTCATCCTTGTGGTGTTGATTTTCCTTTAGGAGGGCCGCAGTGTCTCAGAAATATGTCGAAATGGTTATATCAACAGCCAGGGGCATCGGCGAAGGGTTCATAAGGGGATGGCTGAGGGCCAGGGGTGACGCGTCGGAAGTGCTCAACCTCGAAAGGGAAGAGATAGAGAGGGAAAGNNGGGAACTCCTCCAGGAGTTGGCTCATCCGGGGGAGGAGGTCGCGCACCTGCTGGTCCCCGAACCGGCGCGGGCCGCCGTGATGGAAGCGCTCTCCGCTCTCGAAAAAGAAGGGTTCCCCGCCGCCGAGAAAACATTCCGCGCTTACTCCAAGGCTTCCGCGCTTTTCTCCATCGAGCTTTTCAGCAGGGAAGCGGGCGGGAAGGCAAAACTGCTTCTTGAAAAGCCGGAGGAAGGCGTCCGCGTGGAGTTAAGGAAGAAGATCACGGAGACCTTTCGGGAAGGGGCGAAGGGAGTGGAGCTTTACGCTCCCGAGCATTCCTACGAACTTAGGGCCGGAGGCTCGATAGAGGGAGACATAAGGCCCGTCCTTTCGATGATCGCGTCGCTGAGAAGCCTCGGCGCGGAAATAACGAAGATCACGCTTTCATAGCTCCGCGCGGAGCGAGCCGGAAGGCGACCGCGGCGGAGATCACGGGCAGGGCGGAAAGCGCAGGTAGCACCGCCGGCGGGTGAAATACCTCTGAAAAATAGCCCGTCGCGAACTGGAAGATCGTGGCAGAGATCCCTCCGGCCCCCGACACGAGGCCTGTCATCCATCCCATCCTTTCCCTCGGCACGAAATCGCCGATGAGGGCGAAGAGTATCGGGAAGGTCATGAGAAGACAGAAGCAACGAAACGGCGAGAAGGATCACTGAAGCTGCCATCGGCACAAGTATGGCCATACCGAACGAAACACCGGCGACCGCCAGGAGCAGAGCCATGAGTTTCGACCTGTCCCTCAGGTCCGATATGATGCCTCCGATCGGCTGGGCTATCACCCCTGTGGCAAGGATGAATGTCATTATGTAGCCCGCCGGAAGAGCCTCTAGCCCCTTGAAACCCATCAGGTAAGAAGGAAGGAAGTTCATCGCCGTCAGGAAAAAGGCGGTCCTCAGGAAAGAGAAGAGCATCAGCCCGGCGGTGAACCTTCCGAGGCCGGCGCGAAGAGGGGAACTCTCGCCGCGATCATTTCCGGGCGAAGCCTGGGAGCGCGGGAAGAGGGCGAGGGAGACCAGCCCCACCGCCGCTCCGAATACCAGGTAGGGAACGAACACCGCTGTCATCCCGGACCTGCTGAGAAGAAGCCCTATCACCAGGGGCGCCGCTGTCCTTCCGAGGCTCCCGCCGGCGTTGTTGATCCCCTGGTAGAGCCCCCGGTTCGAGCTGACGGCCTGCTCGTTAAGCAGCGCCGTGGCCACCGAGTGGTAGGTTCCGGCGGCTATTCCCGTCATGAACGAGGCGAACGAGAAGAGGACGACGGCGTGATCCCCTTTCGGGTCTATCATCGAGAAGGAAAAGAAGAAGAACCCCGCGAAGATAATTCCCAGCGAAACGATCGCTCCCCGTCTTCCAGTGGAATCGGAGAGCCTTCCCCAGAGCGGCTCGGATATCGCCGTCGCGAGTGTGAAGAATGCGAGGATCGCTCCGACGCTAAGGTAGCGGCCGCTTCTTCCGAACAGTTCGGCCACGATAACCGCTATGGCCACGGTGAGAGAATCCACCATGACGTGGGAAAGGGCCGAGAGCGCGAGCACAGTGGCGTTCTTCTTCAACGAACCGTCTCCAATGGCTGATTATAGCCTCATTCCCGGCTGGGACAAAACGGCCCCGACCGCCTCCAATGCCCCGTCAATCTTGCTATAAATCGTGAAAAGAGGTATTTTTAAATGGTCAGAGAAGGTCAGGGAGGGACAAGGATTTGGCCTCGAACGGATTGTTGAAGGAAAGCCCGGTTTCGGACCGATCGCGGACCGCCATGCGCGAAAGCGTGGTGGTGGTCCTCTGGATTGCCGGCCTGCTGGCGCTCCTTTCCCTTGTTTCATATCATCCTCTCGATCCGGGCTTTTTCTCGAAAGCGGTGGGAAATTTCTCGAAGATACCCATGAACTGGGTAGGAGGGCTGGGTTCCTACCTCGCGGACCTTCTCGTGGGCATGCTCGGTTTCGCGGCGCTGATCGTTCCCGCGATGCTCTTCTATTCGGGCTGGCGGGTCCTCTGCGGAAACTCGCTCTATCCGCTGATCCTCTGGGGATCTCTCGCGGCAAGCTTCTCGCTCCTGATGAGCGTGACCGTGGGCAAGTTCAACCCCTTTCTCTGGGGCCAGAACGCCGCGGTCCATTCGGGAGGCCTCTTCGGGATAGTGATCGGCGCCCTGCTCTCCGCGTGGATGGGCATGATCGGCGCTCTCGCCGTGGCGCTGGTTTGGTTCCTCCTGAGTCTCGCATTCCTTTTCGGGTTCTCGCCCCTCTCTCCTTTCCGGGCCGCCGCGTCGCCATTCAGGAAGTACCTGGAGAACCGCAGGCTGAAAAAGGAAAGAAGCAGGAAAGAGAAAGAAAAGCAGGAAGTGGAAGAGGCCCGGCTGAAGTGGGCCCAGCAGACGGAAGCCGCAAAGAAGGCGTCCCCCCCTCAGAAGACCAGGGAGAAGGCCCCGGCCAAGCAGGAGGAAGAGCCGGAAGCGCCCCCCCTGCCTCTCGAGACGGACGACGAAAGCGACTACAGGCTGCCTCCGGCGGACCTTCTGGATCCGCCGCTGTCCAAGCTTCCCTACGACGACAAATCCCTGCTTGTCCAGGCGAAACAGATCGAAGAGAAGCTCGGCGAGTTCGACATTCCCGGGGAGGTTCTCGAGATCCATCCCGGCCCTGTGGTGACTATCTACGAGTTCAAGCCGGCCGCCGGAGTGAAGTTCTCCAAGGTGGTGCAGTCGTCCGAGGATCTCGCGATCAGGCTCAGGAAGGAGCATGTCCGCATCGACAGGATGTCCGGGGCGGCGACGATCGCGGTGGAGATACCGAACGAATCGAGAGAGCTCATATCTTTCAGGGAGCTGGTCGAATCGGATCATTTTAGGAAAAGCACGACGAAACTGCCCCTCGCCATGGGGAAGCTCGTGGACGGAACGCCGTACGTTTCGAGCCTCACGGAAATGCCGCACCTGCTTGTCGCCGGGACGACCGGCTCCGGAAAGAGCGTCGGGATAAACGCACTCATCAATTCGATCCTCTTCAGGTCCAGCCCCGAAGAGGTCAAGTTCATCATGATCGACCCGAAGCAGGTGGAGCTGAAGATCTACGAGGGGCTGCCGCATCTGCTCACCCCCGTCGTCACGGATGTCAAGAAAGCCGCGAGCGCGCTGACATGGGTCCTCAAGGAGATGCAGGAGCGCTACAAGCTTTTCGCGGCGGCGCAGGTCAGGTCGATCGAGCAGTACAACAGGTTCGTGAAGACGCTCACGCCCCACGGCCACGACGAAGCGATCCCCCTGACCAGGCCGATCCCGTACATCGTGATAGTAATTGACGAGCTCTACGACCTGATGGCGGTCGTCGCGAAGGAGGTCGAGACGGCGATAGGCAGGCTCTCCGCGATGGCGCGCGCCGTCGGCATACACCTGATAATTGCCACGCAGAGGCCCTCGAGGGATGTAATCACCGGCGTCATCAAGAGCAACCTGCCGGCCAGGGTGGCCTTCCAGGTGCGCGAAAAACTGGAGAGCAGGCTGATCCTCGACCAGAACGGAGCGGAAACGCTCGAAGGCAAGGGAGACATGCTCTTCCTCCCGCCAGGCTCTTCGCGCGTGATCAGGATCCACGGAGGTTTCCTTTCGACCATCGAGACGCAGAGGGTGATCCAGTACATAGCGAGGCAGGCGCCTCAGGAGTTCGACAGCGTGGTGCTCAAGGAAAAGAGCGACATACTGAGCGGGGAAGCCGACAGCGCGGACAATTACGAGGATCCGCTCTTCAAGGACGCCGTCAAGCTGGTCGTTTCAACGAAGATCGCCACGGCCAGCAACCTCCAGAGGAAGATGAGGCTGGGCTACGCGAGGGCGGCGAGACTACTGGACAACATGGAGGAGCGCGGCATCGTCGGCCCTCCCAACGGGGTTAAATCCCGCGAGATCCTTATTTCCGAGGAGGAGATCGAAAAATGGCTGGAATCCTGAACAGCCGCATCTTCATAGAAAAAGGCGATATCACCGAAATGCAGGTCGACGCGATAGTCAACGCCGCCAACAAGGAACTGGTGCTTGGAGGAGGCGTCGCCGGGGCCATCAGGGAAAAGGGAGGCCCCTCGATCCAGCGGGAGTGCGACAGGATAGGATCCATTCCGCTGGGAGAGGCGGTTGTCACGGGCGCCGGACTGCTTCCCGCCGATTATGTCATCCACGCGGCCGCTATGGGCACGAGGGAACCGTGCACTGAAGATAGCCTGCGGAACGCCGTTATCAATTCGTTGAAAAGGGCCGAGGAGTGGAAATTCGCGAAGATCGCCATGCCGGCGGTCGGGATGGGCATAGCGGGCTTCCCGGTCAGAAACGGCGCGGAGATACTCCTGCATACGGTCCGTGATTTCTTCGAATCCCACGAATACCCCGAAGAGGTCCACATAGTCCTCTTCGACGACGAGACATACCAGACGTTCATGGAATCGGCGAAGCATTTAGGTTAAAGCCGGGCGCCGGGCATTTAACCGTGATTGAAAATTTAAAAATGAAAATTGAAAAGTGAAAAATTGAGGAATCTGTTTCCTTATTGACCCTTCAGCCTTCAGTCTGGCGTCAGCCTTCAGCGCTTCCTGGCTAATACGCTTCTTTCCTGTGGGCTATCTTCACGACGACGACAAGCAGTACCTTGTCCCTGATCTCGTAAATGATGCGATAAATACCCTGTCTGATCCTGTACCGCTCCTGGCCGGAAAGCTTCTCGCATCCGGGTGGGCGGGGATTTTCGGAGAGGGCTCTCAGGCGTTCGAGGATCCTTGCCACATCGCGGTTGGGGATGGGCCGCAGGTCTTTGGCGACCGACCTCTTGAATACCAGCCTATATCTTTCCATGAGCCTTTAGGTCTTTCAAGAGCGCTTCATAGGAGACTTCCGGTTCTTTGACCCTCTCCTCGAACGCTGCAAGGTCTTCCTGGTCTTCGCGCAAAGAATCGCGCACGGCGTCGTTCACGAGTTCGCTGATCGTGCTTCCGGTGCTGGCCGCCTTCATCCGCAGAGCCTTGTGCAGCGCCTCGTCGAGATATATCGTCGACCGCTTCGCCTGTTCTTTCATCACTGGAACCTCCGGATATCTTTTAACATCATAACGTCATGATGTCAAGACGTCCGGAGGATGTTCAAAAAGCAACCTTCAAAGCCGGGTCAGAATTATGAATTTCTTTTTTTCCTTTACCCTCTTCCCTCCATGAGCCATCTCTCCCAGTCTTCTCTTCCGTTGGCCCGGGCCTTTCGCGCGGCTGTTTCGAAATCGTAGGGGACAGCTATCAGTTCCGCTTTCCATTCCGTTCCGTCCTTTCCGAGAATGGCGTAGCGGGCGTGGGGGCTTCCGGTTTCCATCATGTGCGGGACGGGAGTCTCGTCCTGGTACGCGGGGAGGCCCACGCTGCCGGGATTTACGACCAGCCTTCCTTCCCTGAGGCGGATCACGCGGGGGGTGTGGCTGTGGCCGCAGAGGATGACTTTCTGTTCGATGCCAGCGAGCAGGGGCATGATATCCGCTTCATCTTTCAGGACGCCCTTTCCATTATCGATCTTTTCGAGGAGGTACTCGTCGTCCGCGCGCGGGGTGCCGTGGCAGAGGAAGATGTCTTCACCGATCACACCTGTGGCCGGCAAAGAGGCGAGCCATTCTATGCTCCGTGGCGAAAGAGCTTTTGCCGTTCCTTCGGGTATGTCCCTGTCCTGGTTCCCGCGGATGTTTATCGCGTGAAGATCCATCAGAAGCCTCGCCGTTGCCTCGGGTTCGAGCGGGCCGTGGACGCTGTCGCCCAGGTTTATGATGCCGCTGATACTGCGCCTTCCGATATTTGTAAGGACCGCCTGAAGCGCCAGGATGTTGCCGTGGATGTCGGAGATGACGGCGTAGCGGTTCAATCCTTTAGATTTCCTTTTGTCTGGTCGTCGTCCATGAGCCAGTTGTTGTGCTCGCCGCTCTCCATCAGTTCATGAACTTCGAGCGAGCGGTAGTAGCCCTCCCTGATGAATGGGTCCCTCGAAGCCAGGTCGATCGCCTCTTTCTCGCTTCCGGCCTCGATCAAAATGAATCCGCCGCTGTCGTCCTTGAAGGGTCCGCAAAGGTGGAGACGCCCTTCCGCCTTGAGGGACCTTAGGTGCCCGATGTGCCTCAGCAGAAGCTCTTTAGTGAGAGTCCCCTTGTTCTTGTCCCTGAGAAGCACCACGTGTTTCGCCATCGAACCTCCTTGTTATTTCGGCAGGGCGCCTATCGAGCCCAGGACGGCCCTCGAAATGGCCTCGCGCTTGGGAGTGTCCTTGGATCCTCCCGGCATGTCGATGTTGAGAGCGAAGAAGACCGGGCCGTCGTCCAGCTCTACCCAGCCGATCCACCAGCCGATCTGCTTCTCCGTGCGGCCCGTCCAGCCCGTCTTGGCGCGCAGGATGTATTTCCTGTTGGCCTCGACCACCATGATGTCCTTCACCAGGAGCTGGTGCTCCTTCCTGAAAGGCAGTTCGTTCCTGTACAGGCGGCTTAGAAAATCGACCTGTTCGAAGGCTGATATCCTGAGGCCTCCGTCCAGCCAGAACCTGTCCACGCCTCCTGAAGGATCGGCGTTGCCGTATCCGATCTTCTCAAGGTATGCTTTTTCTTTCGCTTGCCCCAGCTTCCTCGCGAACTCCTGGTAGAGCCAGACGACCGAGTATCTCATCGAGGACCTCAATGTCTGGTCGCGGTTCCACCCTTCCATCTCCCGCTTCACCCCGTCCCACTTGAACAGCTGGAATTCGTCCGAGACCACGCCTGCGTCGAGGGCGAAAAGCGCGTGGGGCACCTTGAAGGTGGAGGCTGGAAGGAACCTTGTCCCTGCCCTCTCCGAGTCGCAGACGAGCCTGTCGCCGTTCCTTTCATCGACCACCACGATCGTTCCGGGAACGCCCTCGGCGGCGAAGAACTTTTTCCACTCCGGCTTTTCACGGAACTTTGTCTCCCCGGGAATAACGCCTGTAACCAATGCCGCAAGCGCCAGAACGAACAGGATCTTTTTCATGATGCCTCCGGTCCGGATGCCGCGAAATTCTTTTTCCGCATCCCGTAAATTTAGAATTTACTACCTGACCGAGTAAAAGACAATTGAAACATGCGGTTCTCGAGTCTTCATCCTTGCAGTAAGTTGCTGATGGGATTAGAATAAAGCCTAGGACAGGGGGATCGACGATGAAGAGAGGGGATCTTATTCTCTTTGTGTTTTCCGGAATTCTGATGCTTTCATCTTTTTCGGTTCTCGGGCGCGAGCCTCTTACCTTCGAGCAGAGGGTCAAGGCTCAGGAGGCGATAGAGAAGGTATATTACAACCACCGGATCTGGCCTAAGGAGAATAAGAGCCCGAAGCCCGCCTTTGAAAAGATGGTCTCGAAAGAAACGATAGAGAACAAGGTCACCGATTATCTTAAAAAATCCGCTGCCCTCGAAAAATACTGGTATCGCCCCATCACTGGAGAGCAGCTCCAGGCCGAGATGGACAGGATGGCGAAGGGTACGAAAGATCCACGAACTCTCAATGAACTGTTCTCAGCGCTCAACAACGACCCGTATCTGATAGCAGAGTGCCTCGCGAGACCCGTCCTCGCCGACAGGCTTGTCAGGAACTGGTACGCCAACGACGAAAGGTTCCACAAGGAGACGAGGACAAAAGCAGAAGAAATACGGAAGAAATTAACCACAGAGAACTTCTGCGAGAGCCCCGAGGGGCAATACAGCAAGATGACTTATAAGCTGGAGATCGAAGGGAGAGAGGAAAGGGAGGTTCTCGATCCTGAAGATCATTCTATAGGGTTGTCGGAAAAAGAATTCGAGAAGATGTTCCAAGAGATACCCGAAGAAGGGAAGATATCCGGGGTGATAGAGAAGGATGATTGCTTTGTGATTCTCCACACAGTTGAGAAAAATGAGGGGGAGATTGAAATTGAAAGCCTTTCTTTTCTCAAAGTAAGTGTTCAGGATTGGAGTAATCAACAATTGCAGCATCAGGACTTGTATGTGCCAATAACAATATATAGAGAATTCGTGACAATCAGCGAAGAAGGATCATGTGGAGGCAAGTGGGAAGCAACTGATATGTATAACGTGGCTGAAGCAAGGCAAAATCATGTCGCGGTTTGGACAGGAACAGAAATGATTGTCTGGGGTGGGACTACCGGTTTTGAAGACCTAACGTCTGGCGCGCGCTATAACCCTTCCACCGATAGCTGGTTTCAGATTTGTGTAAACCCATATTGTCCTGAATCTTTTAACAATTGTATAGGGGTCTGGACAGGAACAGAAATGCTTGTTTATGGAAATGACCGCTCGAGTTACGAAGCTTTTGGCGGATGTTACAACATCAATTCTGATTCTTGGGTTGCAATGAACATGACAGACGCTCCTAATATGTGTGGAACAGCTGTATGGACAGGAACAGAGATGATAGTATGGGGAGGATCACAAGGTGCGAAGAATATTGGTGGAAGATATAATCCTTCCACTAACATCTGGCTATCAACATCAATTACAAATGCGCCTACTGCAAGAAGATGGCACACATCCGTCTGGACGGGAACCGAGATGATTGTCTGGGGTGGAGAAAGCGATTCAGGACTAGTTATTGATGGGGGAAGATATAACCCTTCAACTGATGCATGGGCTCCGATATCAATAACCAACGCCCCATCTTCAAGGATATTTCACACTGCCGTTTGGACAGGAACCGAGATGATAATCTGGGGAGGTTACTATTATTCTTCTGGCACACATTACCAAAACACCGGTGGAAAATATAATCCCCAAACGGACACATGGACTGCAACAGCTACTTCCGGCAATGTGCCATCCGCTAGATACAGACATAGTGCTGTATGGTCTGGTACTTATATGATAGTATGGGGTGGGAATTTGGGGGTCAGCTACACTTTGTTAAACACTGGTGGAAGATATAACCCTATCACTAACTCGTGGGAAGCCGTAGGAATGACAAATGTTCCCTTAGCACGAGAATTCCACAGTTCGATTTGGACAGGCTCAGAGATGGTTGTATGGGGGGGCAATCCACTCGTTAGAAGTGGTGGCCGGTATAATCCTGCAACGGACAGCTGGGTTCCAACGAACAACGGAGGAGATGTTCCTAGTCCAAGATATAACCATTTTGCATGTTGGACTGGTTCTGAGATGCTCGTTTGGGGTGGTTATGGTTCATCTGGCTTAAATACTGGAGGCAGGTATAATCCAACAGTAGATATATGGGTCCCAACATCTACTGGCACAAACGTTCCTGTTGGTCGCTGGGGAATGACTGGCATATGGTCCGGCAGTGAAATGATAATCTGGGGCGGATTCAATAATGATGATGCCTTAAATGATGGTGGGAGGTATTATCCGGTAAGCGATACTTGGCAGAGTGTTTCACTAATAAATGTTCCAAGTGCCAGATGGGGCCACTCTGCAGTATGGACTGGAACTGAGATGATAATATGGGGAGGTGGAATAAACTATTCGGGCATTTATTTCAATACAGGAGGACGTTATAATCCAACATCCAATTCATGGGTTACGACTTCAGTCTCGATTAGCACACCAATAGCTCGAAGCTATCACAGTGCCATATGGGCAGAATCCTTAATGATCGTTTGGGGAGGTGAGAGCAATGTCTATCATAACACTGGGGGGAAATATAATCCTCTAACAGATTCTTGGTCCCCTATATCTAACGGAACGAATGTCCCTCATGCCTTGTCGGGGGATGTCGCTAAATGGACAGGAACAGAGATGCTTATTTGGGGGAGCTCAAATTATCCAGGGGGGAAGTATAATCCGATAAGTGATTCTTGGCTTCCAATCTCGCAAGGAGAGAATTCTCCTCTAGCTACTAGTGGAAGCTCACTAACTTGGACCGGTTCCGAAATGATTGTATGGGGTGGCGGTTATGATTGGCATAATATCAATAGCGGCTCTAAATATAATCCGCTGACTGATAGTTGGATCCTGCTGCCAGAAACAGGTCCAGTTCCAACCCCACGAAGCGAGGCAAAAGCCGTTTGGACAGGAGAAAAAATGATTATATGGGGAGGAACAACTACATCATTTAGCCTCCAGTCAGGCGGAATATACGACCCATATGGATTGATGCTGCCGCCCATTCTAGGTCTATCATACAACATGTGCCCTTCATATTCGGCCAGTATCTCCATCCCTGCTTTTTATGTTTCCTACCAATGGAACCTCAATGGCACTCCGATATCGGGGGCAACGTCCAGCACTTATGAAGCAACCGTTTCCGGCAGTTACACCGTTTCAGTGACCGACTTGAACGGCTGTTCGGGGACTTCGGACCCTCATTCAGTTACGATCGAACCCTGCATCCCCGACATCGTTTACTCCTCCCACGGCGCTTTCACGGAACTCACCGGCGACGGCGATTCATATTTTGAAAAAGGGGAGTTGTGGTCGGTTCCGGTAACAGTAACGAACTCGGGCAATACTCCTGCGACTAATGTTACTGCAGTCTTTTCGGGTAACGGAATAACTGTGTGCAACCCCACAGGTTCTTTCGGGACGATCGCCGCCGGCGGGACAGGAACATTCACCTACAGCTTCGTCATAGACGACGATTTCGCACCCTGCGGAGGCAACATCAACTTCAACCTTGGAAGCAAGACTTCCACGGAGTTGATCCCGGCAGGAAGCGACGAGACGAACCTGTTCTCGATACAGGTGGGGCAGATAGCTGCAGGGACTCCTACGGATCTGGTCCTTCAGCCGTCGACGGCTGATTCATATGTGAACCAGGGGTCAGCCGGGACGAACTACGGTTCAGGGGTGACGATGTCTGTGCAGTCAAGATTGTCACAAGCGCAGAGAACCCTTGTCATGTTCGACCTTTCTGCGATACCGGAAGATTCCACGATCAATTCGGCGACGCTGGAGCTTTACGCGAGCTCAGCTCCGACGACGGGACTTACGCTCAATGTCCACAGGATCACCGGAACATGGACTGAATCCGGGGTCACTTGGACCAACCAGCCGGCTTACAATTCTACCGTTGACGCCTCGCTGGCAGGAGGAACGGCAGCAGGCTGGAAGATATGGAACATAGCTTCCGTTGTCCAGGGATGGGTTGACGGTACGAATGTCAACTACGGCCTGATAGTAAAGGGAAGCGTCGAGAACGACAAGACCGCTTTAACTTACGCATTCTCTTCCAAGGAGAACGGAACGAGCGGAAACCGCCCCATCCTGCGGATCAACTACACTCCTCCAACTACCCTGAACTGTGATTATATCGGCTCGGGCGAATGCGATGCGATCCTAGCTGAATGCGCTCCGGGGAACACATACGAGAACGGCCAGACATGGAGCGGGACGAGCCAGAGCTGGCCGGCTCTCACAGGCGCTACCGGCTACAAGCTTTACCGGGGAGTCCAGAGCGGCCTTCCAAACCTGCTGACCGCAGAAAATGACAGCTGCCTGAGATACGAAGGATCATCAACATCGATAGACCTATCTGCCGACGATCCGTCTTCTGAAACAGGCAGGTTCTACTGGTACATCGTCAGCGGCACCAACGGCTCCGGCGAAGGCCCTGCGGGAAACGGAAGGATCGTCAACAGTTCGGGGATTTGCGAATAATCGGGGGAATGAAGATGAAACGCTTTCTTATCCTGGTCCTTGTTCTATCGTTCTCAATGACTTTGCTGGCCCGTGAACCTCTTACCTTCGAGCAGAGGGTCAAGGCTCAGGAGGCGATAGAGAAGGTATATTACAACCACNNCTTGTCTCGAAAGAAACGATAGAGAACAAGGTCACCGACTACCTCAAAAAATCCGCCGCCCTTGAGAAATATTGGTACCGCCCGATAACGGGAGAGCAGCTTCAGGCCGAAATGGACAGGATGGCGAAAGGGACGAAAGACCCCGCCACGCTGAACGAGCTGTTTGAAGCCCTCAATAACGACCCATACCTGATAGCAGAGTGCCTCGCCAGGCCCGTCCTTGCGGATAGGCTCGTCAGGAACTGGTACGCAAACGATGAGAGGTTCCATAAGGAGACGAGAGGGAAAGCTGAAGAAGCACTTAAGCACCTCACCCCCGAGAACTTCTGCAGCTATCCCGAAAGTCAGTATTCAAAGATTGAATATCAAATTCAGGGATCTGGGGGGAAGAATGAGGACGGGCCGATATCAACTAGCAGGATCATAAAATTAGATGAGCAGGAATATTTGGACCTCCTGAACAAGATCCCTAAGGAAGGTGAGTTTTCTGAAATTGTTGAAGACGAACATGGTTTTGATATAATCCGAACTATCAGTCGAGACAACGGATCTGTAACTCTTGAAACCCTCTCTTTCGAAAAGGAGAAATTTTCCTCATGGTTAGAAAGACAGGGTTTATGCAGAGAAATAAAATCGACGGGAACAGATAGATCAGAATATTCCCTTGTTCCGGTAACGGAAAGCTTATGCACGGGGGGGTGGTGGCCCGACAGCAGTCTCGACAGCGTACCCGGCCCCCGAACCGGTCATACGGCCATCTGGACGGGAACCGAAATGATCGTTTGGGGAGGCGACGACACGGGCAAACTGGACACGGGAGGCCGATACCACCCTTCGACGGATAGCTGGATTAGGACGTCTGCCGTCGACGCCCCTCTTCCGCGCACCAGCCATACAGCAGTGTGGACCGGCTCCGTGATGATCGTTTGGGGAGGGATGACCGATAGCGGTCTGACCGAGACCGGAGGCAAGTACGATCCCGTGAACGATAGCTGGTCTTATACTTCTGTCGCTAACGGGCCGACGGCGAGACAATACCATTCGGCGGTATGGACCGGCACGGCGATGATTATCTGGGGCGGATGGGGCGCCGTTTATCCCGACTTCAGATCGGATGGCTTCAAGTACGATCCAGGGGAGGATGGCTGGCAGGAAATTTCCGCGAGTGGTTTCCCTTCCGGAAGAGGCTACCATACGGCGGTCTGGACAGGAACCGAGATGATAGTCTGGGGGGGCTGGGGCACTTCGCCGACATATAAATCCGATGGAGGAAGATACAATCCATCGAACGACTCGTGGACGGCCACTCCCACCGGAGGCAACTGTCCTTCGGAGAGGATCAATCATACGGCGGTTTGGACCGGAACAGAGATGATAATCTGGGGAGGGAACTACTACACCTCTACATCCAACTACCTTAACACGGGCGCCAGGTTCAACCCGATCACCAACGCCTGGCAGGCCACGACGACGACAGGCGCTCTCTCGGCCAGGGGAGGGCACGCGGCCGTTTGGACGGGCTCCGAGATGATCGTGTGGGGCGGCGGCAACTCCACCCTTTCCTTCAACAGTGGATCGAGATATGATCCGGTCATCGATAGTTGGACGGCCATCTCGTCCTCCGGAGCGCCCTCCAGAAGAAGGGGCCATACTGCCGTCTGGACCGGCACCGAAATGATCGTCTGGGGGGCTGTTACAAGCAACGGGCCTCTTTCGGGAGGCAGATACTCTCCCTCGTCTGATACATGGGTGGAAACATCCACGGGCGGAGGGCCTTCCCCGAGGTACGCCCATTCTGCCGTTTGGACGGGAGCGGAGATGATAATATGGGGAGGCTATTATTATCTTTACCCCTCAACTTATTACCTGAACACCGGTGCCCGCTATGATGCTGCGCTTGACGCATGGACTGCCATTTCAACCGGATCCGGCTGCCCCGAAAGCAGGGAATGGCATTCGGCTATATGGACCGGAAGCCAGATGATCGTGTGGGGAGGCAGGACATACACCACCGATTACAGCTACCTTAATACGGGAGGAAGATACAGCCCCGCCGGGGACACCTGGTCGCTAGTGACGACCACGGGGGCTCCCGCTGGCAGGGATGGCCATGCGGCCATTTGGACAGGCAGTCAGATGGTCGTCTGGGGAGGTTTTTATTCGGTCAGTTACAATGAATATTACCTCAACACCGGTGGACGGTACAATCCGTCGGCGAACAGCTGGTCCGACCTAGCGTTGTCCGGCGCGCCATCGGCAAGGGGAGGGCATACGGGGATCTGGACGGGAACGCAAGCCGTCTTTTGGGGCGGGCAATCCGGAAGTTATCCTGATTACGTTTATTTCGACACGGGAGGGATTTACACCCCGTCGTCGAACAGTTGGGCGGCCGTTCCAGTTCCCGGGACTCTCGCCGGAAGGTCGTTTCACACCGCGCTGTGGACCGGGACGAAGATGCTCGTGTGGGGAGGTTCATCCTCGCAGGATGCAACCGATGTGTATCTAGACACCGGAGGGCTGTTCGAACCGTCGGCTTCTACATGGGAAGAGATACCCACAAGTGGAGCCCCGGCCGGTAGATGTTACCACACGGCCGTATGGACCGGGGCTGAAATGATAGTATGGGGAGGTTACACGAACATGCCAAGCACTCCCTACGACACGCTGAAATCCGGGGGGAGGTACAATGTTTCGACGTCCACATGGTACGGCACATCGGAGGTCGATGCTCCGTCGAGGCGCATGCATCACACGGCTGTCTGGATCGGAACCGGGATGGTAGTCTGGGGAGGATGGAACCAGGATTCCTATTACAAAGACGGCGGCATTTTTAGGACGGAGTTTCATCCTTCTCCTTATATAACCGGCTCCGCAACAAACAATTGCCCTTCATCCTATGTTTCTTTATCCATCCCTGCTTCCTACGTTTCCTACCAATGGAACCTCAATGGATCTCCCATTTCGGGAGCAACAGCCAATACTTATGAAGCAACCGTTTCGGGAAGTTACACCGTTTCCGTTACGGACTCCAATGGCTGCTCGGGGACCTCCGATTCTCACGTAGTTACGATCACTCCCTGCATCCCCAATATCGTTTACTCAGCCCATGGCTCATTCACGGAGGCCACCGGCGACGGAGACAGTTACTTCGAGAGGGGCGAGAAATGGTCGGTTCCGGTAACGGTGACGAACTCGGGCAATACTCCCGCGTCGAACGTTACTGCAGTCTTTTCGGGTAACGGAATAACTGTGTGCAACCCCACAGGTTCTTTCGGAACGATCGCCGCGGGAGGGACAGGAACATTCACTTACAGCTTCGTCATAGACGACGATTTTACTCCCTGCGGGGGAAACATCAACTTCAACCTTGGGAGCAAGGCATGCACTGAACTCACTCCTGCGGGAGCGGACGAGACGAACTTGTTCTCGATCCAGGTGGGGCAGATAGCTGCGGGAGTGCCGACGGACCTCGTTCTTCAGCCGTCGACGGCGGATTCTTATGTGAACCAGGGGTCAGCCGGGACGAACTACGGTTCAGGGGCGACGATGTCTGTGCAGTCGAGATTGTCGCAGGCGCAGAGGACTCTTGTCATGTTCGACCTTTCCGCGATACCGGAAAATTCGGTGATCAATTCGGCGACGCTGGAGCTTTACGCGAGCTCAGCTCCGACGACGGGCCTCACGCTCAACGTCCACAGGATCACCGGAACATGGACTGAATCCGGGGTCACCTGGACCAACCAGCCGGCTTACAACTCGACCGTTGATTCCTCGCTGGCAGGAGGAACGGCAGCAGGCTGGAAGATATGGAACATAGCTTCCGTTGTCCAGGGATGGGTTGACGGTACGAATGTCAACTACGGCCTGATAGTAAAGGGAAGCGTAGAGAACGACAAGACCTCTTTAACCTACACATTCTCCTCCAAGGAGAACGGCACTTCCGGAAACCGCCCGAGCCTCAGAATTAACTACACTCCGCCCGCTATTGCGACCTGTGAGTATGTGGGGATCGGAGAGTGCTCTGCGCCACTCCCCGGAGAAGCCGCTCCGGGGGACATTTACGAGAACGGCCAAACTTGGAGCGGAACGAGCCAGAGCTGGCCTGCCCTCACAGGCGCTACGGGATACAAACTTTATCGCGGTATCCAGAGCGGCCTTCCCAATCTGCTGACCGCTGATAACGATTCCTGCCTGAGATACGAGGGATCAACCACTTCGGTTGACCTCTCGCCCGACGATCCGTCTTCTGAAACCGGCAGGCTCTACTGGTACATCGTCACAGCCATAAACGGCTCCGGCGAAGGGCCTTCTGGAAACGGAAGGATCGTCAACAGTTCGGGGAATTGTGAATAAATGGGGGGACGAAAATGATGAAACATTCCCACAAGATATTTGACTTGGTATTCTGCATGTCATTTCTAATTGCGACAGTGACATTCGCTCAACCGGTTCCGAAGTGGGTCGGAGTGAATGCGTTGATGCCGCAGGCTTTGTACTGGTCGGCGGTATGCTCATACAACGGCAAGATCTATGTTTTCGGAGGCAATGCGGACGATGCCGAAAAGAATACGACATTCATCTACGACCCTGTGACTGATGTATGGACACAAGGCGCGAACATGCCCACGGCCAGGTACCTTAGCACCGCGGTTGAAGTGGGAGGAAAGATCTACGTCATGGGAGGACGACAGCTCATTGCCTCGGCGAACCCTGTCAATAAGAACGAATGTTACGATCCCGCCACAAACACCTGGTCAACGAAAACCGCCATGCCTAGCGCGATCCGCGGCCACGCGGCATGCGCAGCGAACGGTAAAATATACGTTCTCGGGGGGAATACCGGTTCATATACCAGCGCTGTGAATATATATGACCCCGTATCCAACGGCTGGTCTGCAGGAGTCGCTATGCCTGTGATAGCTGGTTACGGCGGTGCGGTTTACTCTTCGTCGACGAACTCGATCTTCTGGCTGGGAGGCGTGAAATCGAATACAAGCTCGGCGAGTAATTATATCGGTAAAGTATTCGCCTTCAGCCTGGCCTCCAACTCATGGGATGCCGGAACCTCGATGGTCGACAAAACTGCCTATTTCGGCTGTACGGCGAACTCAGACGGATCCGAGATCTACATTACAGGCGGGATTTTCTGGGAATGGGATTACGAAGACTTGTCATATCCTTTCACTCAAGTATTCGTGACCGCATCCAAGACATGGGAAGACCCGTGTCTCTATCACCCCAGCCCCTGGAAACGTGATTATTCGAACGCGGCTTTCGTGAACGACACACTCTTTATCCTGGGCTGCGAAGGAAACTCTCTGATCGAATCGGGAGATCCCTCAACAGGCGAGTTCTACGAGCCCAATCTCCCCATAAATGACGGGATCAGCGATGTCTATATCTCATGCGGTGCTTCAGCGGCTATAAACGGAAAGTTCTATGTTGTTGACGGAGGATTTTATGCCCCCCTGACAGGTTCCGTTTATGTCTATGACCCTCCCTCCAACGCCTGGAACAAGAAGAACGGGAGCAACCCGAATCCCAGGATGTATGTCAGCGGGGGAAAGTGGAACGACAAGATAGTTGTCTATGGCGGCATGCTCGAAGACGGCTCGCTTTCCGCGACGGCGGTGGCTTACGATCCCCTCGCCGACAGTTTCACCCAGTTTCCAAATCCCAATCCAGGTCCCACATTATTTGAAACAGGCGTCGTGTATAACGACAAGCTATATTTATTCGGAGGGAGGACCGATCCTTCCAACGCGGAGTCCCTTACCGCTGCAACGAAGATCCTGAACCTCACCACTGGGACATGGTCCTCGGGAGCAAACCTTCCAAAACCTATGGAAATGGCATCCGCCGCCGCCTACAATGGCAAGATCTACGTTTTCGGGGGTATCGACAATTTGGACTCTGATTACGTAAACCCGACGGTTTACATTTACAATCCGTCGACAAATTCATTTACTGCCGGTGCGACGCAGGATGTTCTTAAACAGGCATACGGCGCTTCAGCAGTGACATACGGGAATTACATCCTGGTGGACTCAGGATATAATCTCTGGTACAACGACAGCCTCGGAGCACTTTCAGGAGGAATGCTCGGATCGATACAGGTATATAACACGGTTTCAAACACCTTCACTTCGATAATCCGCCCATTCGGGAAAATGCGGCACGCAACAGTGATGATCGGCGACAAGTACTATTCAACCGCCGGTGAAGATCCGGACTGGCCAGTAGACCGTCTCGACATAGCCAACTTCAGCGGATGTACGCTAACCTGCTCGGCCGCGGCAACTCCGAACAGCGGACCGGCGCCTCTCACCGTTAATTTTACCGGCAATTCAAACCAGACCGGATGTACAGGAACACCTGCATATTCCTGGAATTTCGGCGATGGCGCGACTTCGGATCAACAGAATCCCTCCCATGTCTACGCCTCGCACGGAAGCTATCCATGGAGCATGACCGTTTCCCTTGGCACAGAGACCTGCACAAGGACGGGAACCATCGTTGTCGGGAGCGGAGGTGTCGTATTTCAATCCAGAGGAGCGTTCACCGAGATGACGGGGGACGGGGATTCCTATTTCGAGCCGGGAGAAAAGTGGTCCGTTCCCATAACTGTCTTCAACGACCATGAGACTGGGCTCACTGACATTTCCGCTATTCTTAGTGGCAACGGGGTCACTGTGTGCAACCCCACAGGTTCTTTCGGGACGATCGCCGCCGGCGGGACTGGAACATATGCTTACAGCTTCGTCATAGACGACGATTTTACTCCCTGCGGAGGAAACATCAACTTCAACCTTGGAAGCAAGGTATGCACGGAACTCACCCCTGCGGGAGCGGACGAGACGAACTTGTTCTCGATCCAGGTGGGGCAGATAGCTGCGGGAGTGCCGACGGACCTCGTTCTTCAGCCGTCGACGGCGGATTCTTATGTCAATCAGGCGTCGGCGGGAACGAACTACGGTTCAGGGGCGACGATGTCTGTGCAGTCGAGATTGTCCCAGGCGCAGAGGACGCTTGTCATGTTCGACCTGTCTGGGATACCGGAAGATTCAGTGATCAACTCGGCGACGCTGGAGCTTTACGCAAGCTCAGCTCCGACGACGGGACTTACGCTCAATGTCCACAAGATCACAGGGAGCTGGACCGAGGCCGGGGTCACCTGGACCAACCAACCGTCATTCACTTCCACGGCGAACGCTTCGATCACGGGCGGAACATCGACGGGCTGGAAGATATGGAACATAGCTTCCCTTGTCCAGGATTGGGTCGACGGGACGAGTGACAATTACGGCCTGATAGTGAAGGGAAGCGTAGAGAACGACAAGACCTCTTTAACCTACACATTCTCCTCCAAGGAGAACGGCACTTCCGGAAACCGCCCGAGCCTCAGAATTAACTACACTCCGCCCGCTATTGCGACCTGTGAGTATGTGGGGATCGGAGAGTGCTCTGCGCCACTCCCCGGAGAAGCCGCTCCGGGGAACACTTACGAGAACGGGCAGACATGGAGTGGGACGAGTCAGAGCTGGCCTGCCCTCACAGGCGCGACAGGATACAAGCTTTACCGCGGCACCCAAGGCAGTCTTCCCAATCTGCTGACAGCGGATCCTGATTCCTGCCTGAGATACGAAGGATCATCAACATCGATAGACCTATCTGCCGACGATCCGTCTTCTGAAACCGGCAGGCTCTACTGGTACATCGTCACAGCCATAAACGGCTCCGGCGAAGGGCCTTCTGGAAACGGAAGGATCGTCAACAGTTCGGGGGTATGCGAATAAGAATTACCTGATCAGGAACTTCTTTTCCTGAACTCGTTTACGAGCTGGTGGGCCTGCCTGCTAGGTTCGGGAAGACGGTATTTCGTTAGAGAGCTCATAACCACGTTAACGCAATCTTGAAGCGTCACGAGGTGTCCCCTCGAGATGAAAAGAGGCTTAACATTCGTCTTTGTCCTGAGAACCCGGCCTATCTCTTTACCGTCGAGGGTGAGGGGACTTGAGCTGCCTTTTTCCGCTCCGGGTTCTTCATATTCCCCGCATAGGCGGCTCTTTGCGCAGCCGATCGTCGGGACTCCGAGGACGACCCCGAGGTGCGCCGCCGCGCCGAAACCGCGCGGATGGGCGACACCCTGAGCGTCGACGATCATAACGTCAGGCTCTATCTTCAGAAGGCCGTAAGCCGCCGAGAGGACGGGGACCTCCCTGAAACCGAGAAGGCCGGGGATGTATGGAAAATCGATCTCCCGCTTGACGACCGCGCTGTCCGCGAGCTTCATTTTATTCTCAAGGTCGAGGACCACGATCCCGCCGAAGCCGGTCTTTGAGAACATCGAACTCGAGACATCAGCTCCGCCGACGAATCTCGCGGGCTTGGAAATAGGCCGTTCTTCGAGCATCGCCAGAAGCCTTCGCTGCTCCAAAACCGCGGTTTTATAAACTCCCTGCTTCAGCGCCACAGTTCCTCCGTCCAGTCGCGCGAGGCGAAAGTCACGGGAGTTGTGTCTTTTGCATCCAGTCTGAAAAGAAGCGCGCCGTCACGGTCCGTCCTCAAAGTCCTCGATCCCAGCCTCCTGTAAAGATCGAGGACGGGGGCGTGCGGATGGTTGAACCGGTTGTTCTTCCCGACGGAAAAGACGGCGAAGCGTGGGGAAACGGCGGAGGCGAATATGGGATCAAGGGTCTTTCTGGCCCCGTGATGCGGGGCGATGAGAATGTCCGCGCAGAGCGGTCCGGGAACCTCCGTCGCTTCTTCAAGCCCCTCTCTCTCCACATCTCCCGTGAATAGGACGCCCCTGTCCCCGATCGTGAACTTGAGGACCAGGGAGAGGTCGTTGTCGCTTCCTCCGGAACTTTCAGGAGGATGAAGCACCGAAATTTCAGCCCTGCCGAGAGGCAGTCTGTCGGCTGCCTTCAGGGGGATCGTCTGTATCTTCCTTTTTCCGAGCATCGCCGCGATCTCTTCGGACGGCGGCGCGGCCGCCGGGTATCCGACGAACCCTATCCGCATGTCCGAGGCAAGCTCGCCTATCCCTCCCGCGTGGTCCCTGTCCCAATGCGTGATGAATATTCCGTCGATGCCGTCGACATGCAGCCTCGAGAGCGCGGGTTCGATCACCGACCTCGCCGTTGATATGGAGCGGTAGGAAGTATCCGGAGCATCGACCATGTAGCTTCTCCCGTCGTAAAGTAGAAGCTGGCAAGATCCCTGTCCCACGTCGAGGACGATCATGGAGTCCGCGGGAGCTTTTTCGAAAGGATGGGGATAGAAATATGCCGCGAGCATCACCGGGACGATCATGAAAGCTCCGGCGAGGCGCCTCCTGCCTCCGAAAACTATCACCATGAGCGCTGCCGCGAAAGCCAGGAAATAGAAAAGCGACGGCATCGGCACGAAAAGCGTGGAGAGCCTGACGCCTGAAGCCCACTTCGGGACGATCAGGAAAAGCTCGGTGAAGAACCGTATCAGCGAAACGAGAAAGATGTTCAGGTNNAAAGGCCGACCCAGAAAAGCTTGAGACCGTAGTCCGGCAGAGAGCCTTCTTTTTACAGAGAGGGGCAGAGCCTGTACATCAGAATTATCCCCAGAGCCGCCGAGAAGGTAAGCTGGAACCCCACATCGGTTATGTCGCGGGGATCGGCAAGCAGAAGCGCGGCGAAAGTGATGACGAGTGCCCTCGTCGCGGCGTGGGGGCGGGCAAGCAGCCTTCCCGCAAGGAATATGAGCCCCATCAGGATGGCCCTCCAGACGGAAGGCTGTTGCCCCACAAGCATGCCGTACACAGGCAGGAAAGCCATCGCGAAAATATCAGCCGAAGCGGGGGAGGACCTGAAAAGGACGAAGAAGAACGAGATTAGGAGCATTATCATTCCGATGTTGAACCCGGAGAGCGCGACGAGGTGATAGAGCCCCGACCTGATCATACTTGAGCCCGCTTCCTCGCTTATCAGCCCTCTTTCCCCCAGGAGCAGGGCGAGGATGACGCCGCTCTGATCGCCCCCCCAGTCGGAGACCTGCCTCCTGATCATCTCCCTGTACCGGCCGGGAAGCGTCAGCCCGTTCCGTCCCGTAACCTCGAAAAGAGTACGGTCCTTCACTTTTCCCGAAAGAAGGATACCCTTGTCCCTTAGATTCTTCCTGTAATCGAACTGGCCGGGATTGCTCGCTTCGCCGGGGAGGAAGAGGATCGCGGAAGCCTTGAACCGGGAGTTCGGCAGGGGCGGTTCGAACTGAAGGTAAAGCTGGATCCTGCTTTCGTCCGGGACTCTCTCGTTTCCGTTGAAGAAGCAATCCGTCGTCACGACCGCCTTCGACCCTCCCGGATCCGGCTCGGAGGAGATCACTTTTCCCTCGATCCAGCAGGGCACTTCCCCGCGGGCGGCTGCAACCTTCTCGAAAAGCGGAGTCTTCGGGGTCTCGCGAGTCCTCAAGTTCCCGATTGACAGGCCGATGGAGAAGACGATAATCAGTACGAGCGACTTTTTCGCGCGGGAACGGGAAGGGCCGGGGAACAAAAGAAAAAGCGCCGGGACCGAGATCCCCAGCGCCGGCAAGAATATCTTCAGGAACAGAGACGAGGCGAGCCCGGCGGAAAAGAAAATGAGCTCAAACATTCATCATTTGGCAGTAAGGAACGATATGTACTTTCTCAGCATGTCCCTGTCGGCGGCCCTCATTCCCATGAAGGTCACCGCTATCCCGCATTTTCCGCCCGGCTGGGGCTCGACCCGGGTCACCTTCCCGTCGCCCTTTATGACGGCGGTCTTGTAGAGGGGGTGTTCCAACTCCATCCGGAAGGGAACTTTCGCGGGGCACTGCATTCCGTGTTTCCCCTCGAAATAAAAGCCCCCGATGCTGATGTTCTTTCCCATTACGGGGTAATCGCTGCCGTTTATCGTGATCACGCTCTTGAACTTGTCGTCGAACCTTTCGTAAGCCCTCTTCTCAAGCGAGAACAGCTCGATCCGGTTCTTTCCCTTGTTCTTGGCACGGTACATCGCCTCGTCGGCGAACTTCACGAGTGAGTCGCCCTGTTCTCCGTCGATGGGGAAGGACGAGACTCCGCCGCTCAACGATATTTTGAGGTCCTTCTGCCCGAGGAAGGAGAGGTCGCTTTTTTCGAGCGTCTTCCTTATTCTTTCAGCGACGGCCAGCGCGCCGAACTTGTCGGTCTTTGGAAGGATGCAGAGGAACTCCTCCCCGCCGTAGCGGAAAGCCATGTCCATTTCCCTGATGGAGGCCTGGATCACCTGCGCGACGTACTTCAGGCAGGAGTTGCCGATCTCGTGGCCGTACTTGTCGTTGACCTTCTTGAAATCGTCGAGGTCGAAGAAAACTATGCTCATGGGGTCGGCGTAGAGCTTGGAGTGCGCCATCTCGTGGGGAAGGGCGGCCCTCAGGAACGAGTAGTTGTAAAGCGAGGTGAGCATGTCTATGAAGCCGGCCTGCTGGGCCTGCCTGAAGAGGTGGATCTCCAGGACCATCGGGTTCTTGATCTTTTTCTTGTTGGAAACGAAATAGTCCGCCATAGCGACGCGGATGTCCACCGGCCTCTGCATCTTCTCTTCGCAGTTTCGGTGGTGCTCCCTGATGGCCTCGTAATGCTTTTTCGCCACGGCAGGCTTGAAATCCAGGTGGGATATGAGGAAAAGCAGTTTCGTGTAGAGGGCGTCGCCGTAGATCTCCCTGTACTTCCCGAGCTTACGCTCCAGCTTGTCGAAGCTGTTCCTGGAAGCGGACAGGAGGCGTATCANNAGAAAGATGAGGACGGGGTGATTCCGCTATTACGCATATTGGAACAAGAAGTGACTCATTTCATCCCCGCCGACGCGGATTCATCCTTCCTGATCTCGGCGCGGCAAGAGCAATACTTGTATCGAATTGCCGAAGCCGTGGACCGGGGGCCCCTTCATTCAAGGAACTTTGCTCTCTGTTCTTTGTAATACTCATCTTCAGGCTCCTTGGCGATGGCCTTCTCAATGGTCTCCGCGGCGAGCTGCTTTTTCCCCATCTTGAAGTATACCTCGGCGAGCGTGTCCAGGATCTGCGGGTCCTCCTTGCTCAGTTCCACGGCCTTCCGGGCCGCTTCGGCCGCGGATTCCAGTTCCCTGCCGATCTCGGCGAGGGTCCACGCGTAGCTGTTCAGGAAGTCCTTGTCGTCGCCCTTCTTCAGGAGCATCTCCTTGAAGATCGAGACGGTCCCGTCGTGGTCCTTCTTTTTCCTGTAATAACCCGCAAGGTCCTCGAACGCGGCATCGGCCTTCTCCTTGTCGGAGCCCGCCATGATGTCGCGGAGAAGTTTCTTTCCCTTATCGGGTTCCGTCTGCAGGAGGCATTCACCTTCGAGCAGGGCGATCGAGCCTTTTAGCTCTTCGGAGTTCGCCTGATCGGACTTGGCCCTGCCGATATATGCCGAGGAATCGGCGTAAGCTCCGCGGTCGTAATATTTCATGGCGACCTTGAAGAAAAGCTCGCCGCTTTTCTTCTCGTCGGCCTGCGCCTTAAGATCTGCGAGCGTGCCCACGTTGAAAGCGTAGCCGAGAATCTCCTTGACCCAGGCGTCCCTCTTTTCGTAGCCGACGATCCTGTCTATCTCGTTTCCGGCCCGGTCCAGGAGCACCACGGTCGGAACTCCCCTGATGGCGTATTTCTCGCGGAGAGCTTTGCCGTCTTCCTTTCTCGTGTCGATCTTCATCATGACGAAGAGCTTCGTGAAAAGTTTCGTGTTCTCAGGCGTTAGGACATCACGGTCCAGTATTTTGCACCAGTGTCAGGTGTCCGAGTAGAACTTGAGTAACAGGACCTTGTCCTCTTTCTTCGCCTTGGCAAGGCCCGAATCGATAGTCCCCGAGTGCCACATCTCCTGGGCGAGCACGGAGAGCCCGAACGCCGCAATGAGGATGAAAAAAACCGTTCTTTTCATCTATGCCTCCTACCTGGGTAATTTAAATTCAAAACACGCCCCTCCAAGTTTAGCACATTTCGCCAGGGAAAGTTCGCCCCCGTGTTCCCTGGCGATCTTCCTGGAGATCGGGAGGCCGAGGCCCGTGCCCCCCTTCCGGTGAGAGGCGAAAAGCGAGAAGAGGTCCGCGACCGCTTCGTCGGAAACCCCGGCTCCGCTGTCCTCGACCCCGATGGTCACCCGGTCTTCCGCCGCGGCGGCCCTTATGAACACTTCTCCGCCTTCTCCCGCCGCCTCCGCCGCGTTGGAGACCACGTTGGAAACCGCCCTGAAGAGGGAATCCTGGTCTCCGCTGAAGTCCGCGTCTTCCGTTTCGGAGGTGAAAGCTGTTCCCGGGAATTGGGCGGCCGCCGATCTCAAGATCTCCCCCGCGAAAGCCCTCAGGTCGATCGGTTCCTTCTCCAGGGCAAGCGGCTTGGAGTAGTAAAGCAGGTCCCTGACGACCCTTTCCATCTGGCCGATCTCGTTCTCTATCCTGCCGGTCCTCGTCCCGTGGCCGCCGCCGGTCTCCTGCTTTAGGAGCCTCAGTTCCCCGGAGAGGACGTTGAGGCCGTTCCTTATCTCGTGAGCCACTCCCGCGGCAACTTCGCCGAGCCTCGCCAGGGCTTCTTTTTCCCTTATGGCGTTCTCCATCGCGTAGTAGCGGCTCCTGTCGTGGATTATAAGGAGGACGCCCCGGAAATGGTTAAGGTCGTCGAGGAGCGGTATGGTCAGGACGAGGAGAAGCTTCCCCTGGAATCCTTCGACCGCCTCGGCAGTAAGTATCGCTTTCTGTTCGATCGCATCGTCCACAAGTTCCTTGAGGGCGGGCCTTCCCCTGAATATCTTCTCGTGGCTGTCCCCGATGGTCATGAGCTCCGACAGCCCCAGAAGACGGTTCGCGTTCTGGTTCAGTCCCTGGAGTTTCCCCGAATGGTCGAACCGGAGGAATCCCGCGTCAAGCCCGGAAGTCAGGCTCTCCAGGACCGAAGCGGCCCCCTTGGCCTTGGTCTTTTCCGCCCCGAGTTTCTCTTCAAGCTCGCGGTTCTTTTCCTTCAGCTCGGAGACGGTTTTCTTCATCATGACCACCGCATCCATCGGCCCGATGTCGCGTTTCGCGGGTTGGCTGTCAGGGTCCTCGGGAACGAACCTCCTCACGGTGAATGAGAACAGTATCATCCCGGCGATCACGAAGAGGACCAGAAGGGTCGAGATCGTGATGGTCTGGCGCCACTGCGACCTGTATCTCGGAGTCTCGAACACTATCGCGAGGGTGCGGCCGTCGTCGATCCGTGAGAGGAACATCCGCCTCGAGCTGGAAAGGACCATGACATCCGAAAAGCCCTTCATCGGTTCTGAAAAAAGCGGGACCGACGCATCCTTGGGCAGCACCCAATGAGCTTTGCTGCCGAAATAGGACCCGATCGAGGAGATGTGATAATCTCCGCTCTCTTTCTCCCTCGGGCTGAAAAGCTGAGGGTCTCCCGGGTCGGGCTTCCGGAAGTGCGTCAGCTTGAACTTCTCCAGTATGGCGGTGCTGCGCGCGTTAATCTGCCGGGAAAGGTCGGCGGAGCTGTCCTTCAGGTCCGAGACCAGTTTCATCAGGATCAGGATTCCTATGCAGAAAGCGAACAGGAAGAAGGCCACCTGAAGGTAGAATATCCTCCTGCCCCTCAAGGAGAGACTCCCGAGAATCCCATGTACCACTCCCAGAAGCTCTCCCCCCAGAAGATCGATACAAAGGACGCCATCCCGAGAAAGGTTCCGAACGGGAGCTGAGTCCTCTTGTCCTTTTTCCTGGTCAAGATATAGAGCCCTCCGATCACCGTCCCGAGTACGGCGCCTATAAGGAGCGTGAGTATGACCCCCTGCCAGCCGAGGAAGGCCCCGATCATGGCAAGCATCTTAACGTCGCCCCATCCCATGGCCTCGATTTTCCTGAGCGCGTAAAGGCCTATGAGCGCCGACGGGATGAGAGCCCCGGCGGCGGCGCCCGCTATGGATTCCAGCGGACTGGTCCAGGGCAGGAAGAAACTGGAGCCGAGCCCTATGACTATCCCTGGCAGCGTGAGCTTGTCGGGAAGGATGTAATGTTCGAGGTCGATGAATATCAAGGCCGTGGTGAACAGGAGAAAGATCCACGAGGAAACGAGCGTCAGGACAGTCCTCCAGTCGGGGGGGAACGCGGGGGCGAAATTGTAGGCGGCGAACCAGAACAGGACCCCTACGAGCAGCTCCACGAGCGGATAGCGGGGAGAGATCCTGGCCTTGCAGTCGGCGCATCTGCCCCCGAGGATCACGAATGAAAGGACCGGAATGTTCCGGTACCATTTTATCTCTTTGTCGCAGGAAGGGCAGTGCGACGGCGGCCTCACTATCGAGAGGTCCCTCGGAAGGCGGAATATGAGGACGTTCGCGAAAGACCCGCAGGCGAGCCCCAGCAGGGCGGAGAACACCAGGAGGAGGGTCACCATCTTCCGATAGCCTTTTTCGGGTCGAAGGGGGTGAGGCATGTTATCCTGCCGCTTGCGGGATCGTAACCGAACTCGTTGCCAGCGGGATCCCTCGGGATGACGGAGAGGAGGCCCTCCTTCTTGAGGGCTGAGAGAGACGGCGGGTTCTTGCCGTGCTTCGACCTGTAATCTTCCACGGCCTTTCCTATGTCCCTCTCTCCTATGGCGTTCACGGTGCTCCAGATGTGCCTCACGGCAGCCGCCCTGTAATAGTTCCCTTCGGGCGTCGTATCGTTCTCGTATATCCTGTAAAGCTCGCGGAAATAATCCAGCGCCGATTCGAGGTCGCCCTTCTGCAAGAGCGCCTTGGCGTAAAGGTTCCTGACGAGAGCCTTGTCGGGGTTCCTGTCCTGGGCTATCTTGAAATATTTCGCCGCTCTCTCGAAGTTCTTTTCAGAGAAGAAGGCGTAACACCCCGCGTCGTACGGAAGGACGAAGTTGTCCGGGTTCTTCTCTATGCCCTTGTCGAGGAATTTGTAGACATAGTCGTATTTCAAGGGTATGAAAGCGAAGAGGGCCGCGGTCATGTAGGCTTCCTGGAATTTCGGGTCGAGGTCGGTCATCACGTCGAAGGTATGCTCCATGTAGCCGTACCTGACGCTCCTGTTGTACCAGTCGTAGAACTGCAGGAACCAGATGAAGAGGATGTCCGCCGCGGCGTTGTGGTAGCCCAGGGAGAACGCCTTGGCCTGCGTGCTGGAGGGGATGTAGTAGGAGCGGTACTCGTCCGGGTATCCCGCCGTCAGCTCCCTCATCCTAACGTGAAGCGAGAACGCGCACGCGAGCAGCGCGAAGACCGCGGCGAGGCCCAGCGCGCGGACGGCGCGTCCTTTCGTCATACCAGGTCCCTTTTTCTGAAGCACAGGCAGGCCGCGAGCAGGAGCAGGGAGACGAAAACGCCCGTGTACAACAGCGCCCTGAGCGTGAAGCCCTCGGCGATCGGTATGTCGTAGGTGATGAGGTTGGAGGTATTGAGGATGTTCAGGTCGGGAAGCAGGTGGAAGAACCACGTGGCGATCTTCTTCTGGAAAGGCGACCTGAGCAGGGGAACGAGGATGTCGGGAAAAGTGCTGGAGGTGTGCCCGATGATGTAGAAGGAGACAGTGCAGATGGCGCTCAGGACGGGAGACGCGACCGAGGAGAAGAAGATCGCGATGGCGGTTATGATAGCCAGTTCCATGTATATGAAAAGGCCTGCCTGGAAGACTGCCATGGTGAAACCCTTGAAGACCGCGAGCAGGACCGACAGGATCGCGAGCATCGCCAGGAGGTTGGTCCCCAGTACGGCCATGAGCCCGAAATACCTTCCGATAATGAAATTCGACCTGGGCATCGGCTTTGGGAGGACGTTGTAGATGGTCTTCTTCTCGACCTCGAGGTAAATGAGGCCGATCCCTACGAAAATGGAGGTCATGACGGAGAAGAAAGATATCCCCGCGAGTCCCAGGTCGAGGATCACCCGCTTCTGGGAACCCAGCGTCAGGAAGCTCAGGACGACCGCAAATCCCAGCATGGTTACGGCGAAGGCCATCAGGATGTAGAAGATGCGGCTCCTTATGGCTTCCTTGAAAGTGTTCTTCATTATCGCCCTGACCTGCAGGAGAGAAAGCGCGCCGAGTTTTTCAGTCATTTTCCCGCTCCTCTATGCTCGAGAGGAAAAGCTCCTCCAGCGAGGCCTTGTGCGGTACCAGGCTGATGATCCTCGCGCCCCGCTTCGGCAGTTCGGAAACCGCTTGTTCGACCGCTTCTTCCGAGTCGAGCCTGATCATCGTGTATCCCTCGTGCGATGTTATGACATGCCGGGACGGAAGGCCTTCGGCGTCAGCAGGGCCCTTGAACGAGAGGTCCCAGAATCGCACGTCCTTGCCCAGGAGTTCTTCGAGCCTCCCCTTCTGGACCACCTTCCCCTTGACGATTATGGCCACCTCGTCGCATATCATCTCGGCGTCCGCGAGGATGTGAGAGGAGAAGAAAATTGTCTTCCCTTTTTCCTTCAGGCCGAGGATGAGGTCCCTGATCTCCCTCCTGCCTATCGGGTCCAGGCCGCTCATCGGTTCGTCGAGTATGAGTATCTGGGGGTCGTTGACCATCGCCTGCGCCAGGCCGACCCTTTGAAGCATTCCTTTCGAATACTT
>MTKZ01003691.1_pt2 | contig 32408 bp, 25 predicted proteins | sample 1042781 | NCBI WGS metagenome assembly MTKZ01 (sample SAMN06212207, study PRJNA360539) | anaerobic digester metagenome | biome: Wastewater treatment plant; material: sludge; isolation source: anaerobic digester fed with sludge from wastewater treatment plant | place: Denmark: WWTP Viborg ...
GGCTTTGAAAGATCCCTGCCGGTTACGGTTACTACTCTCTCAAAAAGAGGTTTATTCTTCTGGACGGCCTCATATACTGCAAATGCGGTTCCAACATTATGGACAACGGCGCCGACATCCAGAGGAAGCCTTCCTGAAGGAACTTCTCTTCCAGTCAGGGCCTTGATCAGTTGCTTCTCAGCGCCCTGAGGATATTTCACCCTTAGAGGATAAACTGAGATGCCCTTATACCCGGCTGCCAGCTTCTGCATATTCTTAATTGCATCCGGCTTGTTGTTCTCAATTCCTATCATTGCCTTTTCAACCTTCAGAGCTTTCATAAGAATGGAAACTCCGGTAAGAACCTCAGGTCCCTTCTCGAGCATAAGCCTGTGGTCGGAAGTAAGAAACGGTTCGCATTCCACTCCGTTGATGATAAGTATCTCACACTTCTTGCCCGAAGGAACGCTAAGCTTTACATGCGATGGGAACGTGGCTCCGCCAAGACCCACAATGCCTGAGGCAAGGCATTTTTTTATTATTTCTTCCGACGAAAGCCGTATTTCTGTATCCAGTTCATTGCTCCTGTCAATAGTGTCAACCCACTCGTCACCCTCTGCGTCAATGAAGACGGAGTTCTGCCTGAAACCGGAACTGTCGGCTGCGATGTCTATCTTGCTGACCTTGCCTGAAACAGGGGAATGAATATTGGCTGATATATAGCCTTTTCCTTCGGCAATCAGCTGCCCTGTCCTGACATAGTCTCCTTTGTTTACAACTGGCACTGACGGAGAGCCAATATGCTGGGATAAGGGTATTACAACACTTTCAGGAACAGGAAGATATTCAATGGGGGCCGATGCCGTGATCTTGTTTTCAGGTGGATGAACGCCTCCGGTGGAAAATGTTTTCAGCACAATTATCTGTTTTAGTTAATGTTAAATATTATGCACTGGCAACTTCTGTACCCGCTTCAACTTTTGGCTTTCGCGGGGGAAAATTAACCTCAATAATGGCATTTGTCGGACACTCCGGAGCACACTTGCGGCAGAAAGTGCATTTTCCTGCGTCGATATATGCCAGATTGTCCTTCAGGGTAATTGCGTCGAAAGCGCATACCTTTACGCACTTGCCGCAGCCTATACATGCAACCTTGCATGCCCGTCTTGCAGGTCCTCCCTTGTCACAGTTTGAACATGCAACATATATCTTCCTGTCTTTCTTGGCTTTCTTCCGTAATTCAATCAGGTTTCTCGGACATGCTTTTACACAGGCACCGCATGAAACACACTTTTCATCCGATATTACAGGAAGACCCGTTGAATGGTCGATGTAAAGAGCATCAAATTTGCATGCTTTTTCACAGTCTCCCTTACCAAGGCAACCATAGCTGCAATCTGTCTCGCCAGAATAAATGGTGTGGGCAATACGGCATTCCGATGCACCGTCATATCTCGAGGTAAGTGGTCTTGATTCGGGTGTGCCGTTGCATAAAAGCACTGCTATTGTAGGATCCACAACCGGAGCAATCCTGCCAAGGATAGTTGCAGCTTCAGCCATCACTGCTGCGCCTCCTACCGGGCAGTTGAGACCTTCGAAAGAATCAGCCTTTACAAGTGCTTCCGCAAAGTTACGGCACCCCGCAAAACCACATCCCCCGCAATTCGCAGCAGGCAAGGCAGCCTGAACTTCATCAATTCTCGGATCCTCATAAACCTTGAATTTTTCCGCAATGATAAACAAAAGGATTGCAGCAATAAAAGCCAGAAGGCTAAGACTAAGTATAGTTATCAGAACTGTGGAACTCATTAACTATGTTTTTAAGGTAAAGTTGAAATTCCTGTTTACCCTGTCCCTGAAAAAATGAAGGATCAGAAAATAAGGAACAAGGATAAGTATTGCCAGCAGAGCCGAGACAAGTTCCCCGAGGGCAAGAACTGTGAATATCACAAGGGATGCCACAACGATGACAAGAGGAATAAGGTATCCAAGAACCACCGCCCTGTATCCGGTCGACAGCTCCATCATGACAGTTACCCTGTCACCGGGAGATACATTGTATCGTCCCTTTACTTCAATCAGCTTGTCGGTTGTGCCTGCCATGCTGCATATCCCTTCAGCATGGCATCCCGAACAGGCAGTGCCAGATACGATGGCCACCTGAACGGAATTGCTGTCTGTCTTTTTTACCGTTCCGCCATGCTCTATCGTTTCGCGGGATCCACGTTTTTTCATGAAAGAAAATATGGCCTGTTGAAGTGGACAAATTTACCATTCCTGAAAATATTACTGCTGTTTTTTATCAGCTTTTAAAACAGGCCGTATTATTTAGAATCATTCTATAAATTTTCCTGGCAAATGAGTGCTGACCAAAATTTGTATGAGAATAAAGTATGCAGCGTGGGGTTTCGGATTATCCTATATTACTCCAGGATTGTTTTATGCTGAAGAGCCTTTTTAGCTCTATCCTGAGAACAGAATTCCCCGGATCCACAAGCAAAGGATCTTTTTCAAGGATACCTTCCGCTATCCTTCTTGAATACTCAATAAGTTGCCCGTCTTTTCCGAGATCGGCGATCTTCAGGTCGAAAGGAACTCCGCTCTGCTGCGTGCCTTCAATATCGCCGGGTCCCCTTATCTGAAGATCTGTCTCTGCTATTTCGAAACCATCATTTGTCCTTATCATTACCTCAATCCGTGTGGTAGCCTCCCTCGATAGTTTATCGGCAGTCATAAGAATACAGTACGACTGACGGGCACCTCTTCCGACCCTTCCCCTTAGCTGATGCAGCTGTGAAAGACCGAACCTTTCTGCACTTTCGATGACCATTACAGATGCGTTGGGGATATCCACGCCTACCTCTATCACTGTGGTGGCAACCAGGATGTGAGCATGCCCTTCCTTGAAAAGGCGCATTGACGACTCCTTCTCGGCAGGTGTCATTTTACCGTGGACAATGCTTATGCAGTATTTCGGCGCCGGAAAGACTCGTGAAATAGTGTCCCAGCCATCCTCGAGATTCTTGTAATCCATCTTCTCAGATTCCTGAATCAGAGGATACACAATGAATATCTGGCGCCCTTCTTCTATCTGGCTCCGGAGAAACCCGAACACCTTGTTCCGCTCAGAGTCGGAAAAATGCATTGTCTTTATGGGGATCCTTCCGGGTGGCATCTCATCAATTACCGACACATCAAGATCGCCATAAAGTGTCATGGCCAGGGTTCGGGGTATCGGGGTCGCAGTCATTACAAGCACGTGGGGCGGATTGAGGCTCTTTTCCCACAGCCTCGCTCTCTGGGCCACTCCGAAACGGTGCTGCTCATCAATGATCACCAGCCCCAGATTGCTGAATCTAACGTTCTCCTCGATAAGGGCATGTGTGCCTATAAGGATATTAAGGCTCTCGTCAGATAATGATTCTGCAATTTTCTTCCTGCTGCTTTTTCTTGAGGATCCCGTCAGAAGACTGACCTTTATATCAAGACCTTCGACCAGTCTGCTGATTGTGAGGTAATGCTGGCTGGCCAGAATTTCTGTCGGGGCCATAAGGCATGCCTGGTATCCGTTGTCAACGGCTATAAGCATGCTCATAAGGGCAACCAGAGTCTTTCCGCTCCCCACATCACCCTGAAGAAGCCTGTTCATCTGTTTTCCTGATCCCAGGTCGCGCCTTATTTCCTTCATAACCTTTTTCTGGGCCCCGGTAAGCGAGAAGGGAAGATTGTTGTGGTAAAAACTGTTAAAGTACTTTCCCACCGTAGCGAAAACAAAACCCCTGAACTTCATTGACCTGTTAGTCTTGAAGCGCAACAGGTTAAGCTCTATGTAGAAAAGCTCCTCGAATTTAAGCCTGTATCTTGCTTTTTCAAGCTCCGCCGGAGCTGAGGGGAAATGTATTTTATTCAGAGCCTCATGAAGAGACATCAGGTGGTAACCGGAAACCAGGTATTCTGGCAAGGTTTCCGGTATAGTGAACTTTATTTGCTTCAAAAGGGTTCCTGTCAGCTTGCTGATGGTCTTTGAGGAAATAAACTGATTTTTGAGCTTCTCGGTTGTGCTGTACTGGGCCTGAAGAGAAGAGGAAAGCCTTGTGTCGCTTTTCTCCGGAGATTCAATTTCGGGATGGATAATATTGATAATTCCGTTGAATATGCCCGGTTTCCCGAAGACAACGAATTCTTTACCCGGAGGATAATTCCCGGTAATCCACTTTGTTCCCCTGAACCATATCAGCTTTACAGAACCGGTGTCATCGCGGAAATCTGCAGCCAGGCGTTTCCCTGCTCCATGGCCTTCAGTGTAATAGCCAGTAATGACTCCCCTTACCTGAACAAGGGGAAGATCAGGATCGAGCTCGGCAACCTTGTAAAACTTTGTGCGGTCGATATATTTGTAGGGAAAATAATAAAGAAGGTCACGGAAATTCCTGATGTTAAGCTCCTCTGCCAGAAGCTGGGCTCTTTTTGGCCCAACCCCGCTAAGGTAGGTTATGTCCGTGTCCAGGAATTCCTGCATTCGTCCTCCCTTTATTATGTATGAAAGATAGCCGAAATTAGTTATTTTTGACGACCCCGCCTAATGGCAGTAAACTGTTTGAAATGGATCTTAAAACCCTGCAAAGCTTTATCCGGTATTTTATTTTTTCTCGTCATAAGTACGGACATGGGATACACAGCCCGTTTATTTTTGATGTTGTTTCAAATGTTTTCCGGAATAAAACAGATTCTGCCATTGTCTGTAAGATAGAAAATATCAGAAAAAAGCTGATCGCTGACAACCGGGTCATCGAAGTTTGTGACAGGGGGGCAGGATCGGCAAAAATGAAATCACGTTTCAGAAAAGTGTCAGATATAGCAGCCATCTCGGCGGTACCAGGGAAATACGGGGTATTGCTTTATAATTTAGCACAAGCCTTCGGCGGCAGTTTCATACTCGAGTTTGGAACATCTCTCGGGATAAGCACTATGTATCTGGCTTCAGGAAAATGTGATGCAATGGTAGTTACCATGGAGGGATGTCATAATACTTCAGAAATTGCACGTGAATGCTTCAGCCAGCCGGAGATCACGAATATTCAGATCCTTACGGGTGATTTTGACGGGCTTCTGCCTTCTGTTAAATCTTTGAAGACTCCTCCCGGACTGGTTTTTATCGATGGTAATCACAGGAAAGACCCTCTTTTGAAATACTTCAGCTTTACGGCTGAAATTTCTGATGAAAATACTGTGATCGTGGTTGATGATATTCATTCCTCAAGGGAAATGAACGAAGCATGGGAGATTATAAGAGAAGATCCCAGGATCACCGCTTCTGTCGACATATTCAGAATGGGAATATTATTTTTCCGGACAGGTATTACTCCCGGTACGTATGTTGTCAGGTATTAACAAAAATTAAGTATTTGTTATAGCTTATTTAATATAATTACTCTAATTTCGAAACTTCAAATTTACTCGTATTATGGATAAAGTAATTGAGATTCAGAATATTGTTAAGAATTACCAGGTGGGTTCCGTGATAGTTAGGGCGCTGAGATCAGTTTCGTTGGACATTCGCCGTAATGAATATGTTGCAATTATGGGACCTTCAGGTTCGGGGAAATCAACACTTATGAACCTTCTCGGGTGCCTCGATACTCCTTCAAGCGGCTCCTATGTTCTTAACGGCACTGACGTCAGCAAGATGGAAGATGACTTTCTGGCTGAGATCCGGAACAAGGAAATTGGATTCGTTTTTCAGACATTCAACCTCCTGCCCAGATATACTGCTCTCGAGAATGTTACTTTACCACTCATTTATGCCGGAATCCCGAAAGCAGACAGGGAAAAAATGGCCGTAGAGACTCTTGACCAGGTAGGTCTTGCCGACAGGATGACCCATAAACCGAATGAACTCTCAGGAGGCCAGCGCCAGCGTGTGGCAATTGCCAGAGCTCTGGTAAATAAACCCTCGATTATCCTTGCCGACGAGCCTACGGGAAACCTCGACAGTAAAACCTCTTTAGATATTATGGGTCTTCTGGACGACATACATAGAAACGGAAATACTGTTATTCTTGTAACACACGAAGAAGACATCGCAAAACACGCAGCCAGGATCATTAGGCTGTTCGACGGGGAAGTCTCTCACGATGAAGTTAACCCCCGCTATAAAAAAGCTTGATATTTCGCTTAAAAGCGTATCTTTAGCAGCTGACAACATTATTTTCTGATGAAGATCTATACCCGTACAGGAGATGACGGTTCTACTTCATTGGCGGGAGGCGAACGTATCATGAAATTCGATATCCGCGTTGAAGCTTACGGCTCCGTTGATGAACTGATTTCATGGATCGGACTCCTCAGGGACCTGAAGGAGAACGGAACCAGGAAGGAGAGCCTGTTATACATTCAGGATCAGCTTATGCGATGCGCTGCAACACTGGCACACAGGGAAGAAAGCAACAGAAAGGACATGTGCCTGCCGGAGACTTCTTCTGTTTCATTTCTCGAGAGCGAAATAGACAGGATGGACGAAATACTTCCCCCCTTGAAAAATTTTATCCTTCCGGGGGGATCTCTGGCCGCTTCCTACTCTCATGTGGCACGATGCGTATGCCGCAGGGCTGAAAGGGCAGTTCTGAGACTGAATGAAAGCGAAAAAATTGATCCCCTGGTATACAGATTTCTGAACAGACTCGCAGATTATTTGTTTACTTTGTCGAGAATGTTAATGTTTGAGCATGATATTGAGGAACTTAAGTGGACTATCTAGATGCAATAAAACATGCGCGAAGGGTATTGCCATTTAAAAAAAATAATGTATATATTTGCGGACTTTGTATAACAAAAACTTAATCAAACGAGATGTACTGGACACTTGAATTAGCATCTAAACTCGAGGATGCTCCATGGCCCGCAACAAAGGACGAACTGATTGATTTTGCCATAAGGTCGGGTGCCCCAATGGAGGTTATTGAAAATTTACAGGAAATTGAAGATGAAGGTGATATCTATGAAAGTATTGAAGATATCTGGCCGGATTATCCAAGCAAGGACGATTTTTTCTTCAATGAAGATGAATACTAAAAGGAAGGCTGGCATAAGTGCCAGCCTTCCTTTTTTTACTTCTTAAATATATCAGAAACACTCTTAGGTCTCAGATTATCAAGCCACGAAAACCCTTCCAGCCTTCTCGCCGACGGATCAGGCTCTGACGGAGGATCGATGACTCCTTCAGGGCTCTGAAGCTCACTTATCGAAGTTATTTTTCCATTTTCGACAAGGATCTCGATACTCGCCGACCTCGCCTGATTTATCCCGACAATTTCATCACCATCGGCTATGTAATAAACCGATTCACCGTTCCCGTCAATTTTGATCCTGTATAACTCATTGTCCCTGAAATAGCCGGTAAGAGCCCTACCTTTCATCTGATTGAACCGGGCAGCGTCAACCTGGGCAACTACAAAAGCAGAACTATACAGCTCAAGTCTGTCGGCCTGGCGGTTTTTTGTAAATATTGCTATCGAGTCGGAACGAAGCTGATTTTCTTCCGACCACAGAATGGGTTCGGTATACAGCCTTATTACCGAATCACGGAAAGAATAGGAGAGGGAGTCGCATTTTGCCTGAAGCTCCCTGCTGTAGATCTTACACCTGTGAAATGCCCTCAGAAGCCTGTATTCATTAAGTGCCGAATCAAGTCTTGTAACAGAATTAATTGTGTCGGCGTGAAGAAACAGGGAATCGTTTTTTGAAACCTGGATGAAGAGAGCGCTGTCCGTGACAAGGAATCGTTCCGGGGTCTTGTAGTACCAGGCGTAATTGCCTTTTATTATCAGATTGTTGGTAGTATCGGTTATCACCGTGTTCCTGTAACCCACTCCATGCCCTGCGGCATTATCGTAAAAAAGTGAATCGCCTTCAATTACCTGCTGCCGGTTGTTTATAAGAGCGTTCTTCCAGATTCTTGAAACATCATTCTTCGTATCGTACCAGCCTTTCTCACAGTAGAGATAGATACTGTCGCCTTCCATCTCGGAAGGTCCTGTGAAAAATGCTGTCTCGGTATTTGTGTTGTAATCCATTGTGTCGGCAGTCATGACATAGTCGGGATTAACAATGTTCACACTGTCCTTGAAGTGAAAAAGGTTGTCTTTGACGTAATAGATACCGATTATGCTGGTGAGGGTGTTTTCGCCGTTGATAATCCTTCCTCCTGTGCTGTATCTGGCAATATCGTTTGCGACATCATATTTTACCGATTCAGTATAAAGATGTGTCTCCTTGTCGATAAGCTCCACATTGCCGTCGACTGATGCCAGTTCGGTTGCGCCGTCGTAAAAAAGGCTGTCGCCCTTCAGATGAAGGGTGTCACCCTGATGCATGTGTATCCTGCTGTAGGCTTTTATCTGATTCGATCCGGGATAAAAATGGGCGCTGTCGCACAGCATGTATACTTCCTTGTGCCTGAATGATACGTTACCGAGAAGCCGGGCCAGCCTTCTTCCTGTCCTGCTTTCGACCTGATCGTAAAGATCATCGGCATGAAGGACCTCTATCATCATTTTTCCCGGCTTCGACTGAGGAAGATCCTGTGCAGCGGAAGCAAAGGAAAAAAACAATGCAGCAAGAGGAAGAATTTTTCTGAAAGAAATTTTTAAATATGTGAATATTGCGGACCCTATTTCAACCATCCCTGTTCAAGAAATTTACATGATTTGAACTCGTCGCTGATCTTTATGTAGGTGGTTTCAATTTTCTTTTCTATCCATTCGCGGTATATCCGCTGCTGCTCAGACCTCATTGCTGCATTAAAGATGAACTGATAATCGTCCTTGAGATTTGCCCTGTGTGCCGGAACTTCATCATCGAGCCTCACGATCCTGAAAACAGGATTTCCTATTTCATCAGTTGTCTGAAAAGGATCAGAGATCTCCCCGACCTTGAGATCCCTTACTCTCAGGTACATGTCCCTGTTGAGTTCGTCGAGTGAGAACCAGTTTATCCTTTCCGACGGATTGGTGCTTACGAATTTGCCTCCGTTTATCCTGCTGTCGGTGTGCGATGAGAACCTTACAGCCGCATCTTCGAATTTAAGGCTGTCCTTTCTGATAAGACGTGCGATGCTGTCGAGCCTGTTCAGTGCTGTATTGATCTGTTCCGGCTTGACTTTAGCCCTTATCAGGATGTGACGTGTATTGGCAAGTTCTCCCTTCCGGTCGATAAGCTGAATAATATGATACCCGTACCTTGTTTCAACAATTTTCGAGACCATATTCTTTGAGAGGCTCCATGCAGCATCAGCATACTCCTTTTCAAGCTCACCCTTCATCTTGTATCCCACCTCGCCTCCGTTAGTGGCAGAACCATCTTCAGAATGCATGATGGCAAGAACATTGAATGGTTTTCCTGCAAGGATCTCGCTCCTGATATCAAGCAGTTTCTGACGGGCTTCAGCCTTATTTTCCTCAAGCTGGGGAGGATCAAGCTGTATGATGCTGATCTGAACCCTGGCAGGAATTACAGGAAGGCTGTCCTTTGGGATAGAATTGAAATACCTCCTTACCTCCGAAGGAGTAATTGTGAGATCAGAAGAGATACTGCCCTGCACCTGCTGAACCACCTGCCTTTCTACCATGGCTCTCCTGATATCCCTTCTTATCTCGATCATACTCTTTCTGAAATAATCCTCAAGGGCCTTTTCACTTCCTGCAGTTCTTATGGCATCATTTATCTGCATGTTGAGATCAGCCTCGACCATGTCGTCCGTTACTTCTATACTGTCGATCCGTGCCTGGTCAACAAATAGTTTTGATACAAGAAGTTCCTGAAAGACCCTGCAGCGTAATTCATCAACAGGTATCCTCGGTTCGGATCTCCTTACCTCCATTACTCCCGTTTCAACTTCCGAAAGATAAATAACCTCATTCCCCACAATCCCGGCAACCGACTCAACAAGAGTCTGTGGCTGCGCCTTAATGCCAGCGCAGATCATCAATAAGCCTGCCAGTAAACCCAATTTTCCTGTCATTTTCATTTTCAAAATATCTTAAACCCGTTTCCCTTTACTGCTTCATTGTATATTCCGTTCTCGAGAGTCTGAATGAATTCGAGGCGACGGTTATTCCAGATAATCCTTTTAATGTCCTCCTTAACATAGTCAAAGGGGGCGAGAGTACCTCTGAGCCTGTAATCGCTTATCACCACAAGGTATACCGAGGAAGAGTCATTTTTTTCATGGTAACCTGTCCTCCTGAGAAAATTCTCCTGGTCGGGGATCTGTTCCTTCATTTCAAAAAGAAGTCTCTCGAAAGTTATCCATTGCTCATTGAAATCATCGAATTTCTCGGCAAACTGGAAGCACAGGCTCTCAAGCTCCTGCAGATCCTTCTGCTGAGTCGACCTGGCCAGGGATTTTATCCTGTTCAGGTTGGGCGTTTCAACGGGAAGCTTTATGAAAAGAGCCTTTACTATATTCGAATTCAGATTAAAAGCGCCTGAATTTGACTCATAATAGTCACTGAGTTCCGTTGCGCTGATGACAGTATCCATTTTCTGAAGCATCATCATTCGCTGATACTCATAAATAACCAGGTCTAGTCTGGTTTCCATCAGATGCCTTTCAATATTGTTTCTCTGGGCAGGGGCAAGGTTGGCATCAGCCTTCTGGTATAAAAGCTCCTGCCTTGCCCATTTGCTTATGTAGTTGTGTATTACTGATACGCTGTCTCCTGTCCTCGCCGATTCAATTATCTGCTGAGGTATTTCATCATAATAAAGCGTTACCCTTCCGGCCCTTGCCACAGGGAGACTCCTGTTCTGGTTGTTGTTGCCGGAACAGCCCTGAAGTAAGATCAGCAAAAACAATATGTAAGCAATCCTAATCATTTTCAAGCCTTTGTTTGACTTCTTCAAGTACTTCATTTTCAATAGTAACGGGGTACTTCCCCTTTAATTGTTTTATCCATTCCGCTGTAAGCCATTCCTGATAGTCCCCTATAAGCTCACCCTGAACCTCTGAAAAAGGCAAAAGATAGTTATTTTTGTTCAACTCATAGTAATTCATGAGCCCCGTTGAATCTTCCTGAGCTTTGTTCCATATTTTTTCGGATGAAATATTGAAAAGGAGAATCCCGTCATGGAACTCATTCATGAGATATCTGAAGTCGGGATACTTTTGCTCAAGGATGCTGTTTTCATAGGCGATGAGATCATCTGCCGATATCTCTTCCAGACAATCACCAATGTAGCGTGCAGGATTTCCTGCCTTTGAAACCGATCCATGCTTTTCAAGGTAGGACGCAAATTCGGAAACCGGTTTTTTGAAGCCGTCGAATGAATATATGCTCCCCTGAGGTATCTTTTTTCTGTTGTAGTCTGAAATGCCCATTATTATAAGGGAATCGGTGTTCTTTACAAACCACGAGTATGCTGCTGTGTTTACCCTGAAACCGTATTCCTTTTTTAACTTGCTCACAAAGGACTTCTTCCCGGCAGTAATGAGATATGAGGGATTGAGCTTGCTTTCAAGCCAGGGCTTTGTTTCTTCATACGTTCCGTGAGGTCTCTTCGCAAGAAGCTTTATAATATGAAAGCCGTAAGGTGTTCTTACCGGTTCTGAAAAGATTCCCGTATCCTTGAGAGCAAAGGCCGCTTCGGTGAATTCGCTTATTATCTCACCTGCCCCGAACCAGTTCATTTCTCCTCCGTTTTGTGCCGACTCCCTGTCGTCAGAGTATTCTTCTGCAAGACCTGAAAATGACCCGCCATTGCAAAGCTTTTCGTAAATTTCATTGATCCCGGTTAATGCCTTCTCCTCCGCCGCCTTATCTGACCCGGGGGGAAGCGACTTCATGATGTGTGCCACCCTTACCTTACCCATTGAAGGTCTGCGATCGTTTACCCTGATCAGGTGGTACCCGTACCTTGTCCTCACCGGCATCGACAGGCTGCCGGGTGTTAAATTGTATGCAGCATCTTCAAACTGGCTTATCATCTGAAAAACCGTGAAGTATCCGAGATTACCCTTGTTGATAACTACCGACCTGTCGTCGGATATTTCTTTTGCGACAGTCTCGAACAATTCACCCTGGAGCAGTCTTTGCCTCGCTGTCATTGCTTTAGTGTAAGCCTGAAGAGTGTCTTTTGGCCCGGCGCCCTGTCCGATAAGAACGAGAATATGTGAAGCATTAATTTCAACAAGCGATCTTTCCCAGGCTTTCTTAAGAAGATCCTCTTTAATATCCGGATCGGTAAGATAACCCTGTGCAAGCTGAGTCCGGTATCCCTCGAGTTCGCTGCTGAAGGCGCTTGCTGTGTCGTACCCCGATGCAATTGCATCGGCAACCTTCAGCTTAAATGCAACAAACTGTTCGATATATTCATTCAGATCAAAATTACTGTCAGGATCAAGACTTTTATTGTACATCCTTATGAATTCTCCTGCTTCAACATCCCTTCCGGCAACAGTCATAAGAATCTTTCTGTCAGGGTCCTGGGGGAAGACCCTGCCACACAGTAGCAAAAAGACCAGGATTACAGGAAGGGATCTTATATTCATCACTTTTCTGAAGACCCGTTATTCAAAAGATTTTCTGCTGTAATTGGGAGACTCCCTGGTTATTGTAACATCATGGGGATGACTTTCGATAACCCCGGAATGGGTTATTCTCACAAATTTGCCATCCTTCTGGAGGATAGGGATGCTCTTTGCCCCGAGATACCCCATTCCTGCCCTAAGACCTCCGGTCATCTGGAAGATTACTTCCGCGAGAGTTCCCTTGTATGGAACACGTGCTTCTATCCCTTCTGGAACCAGCTTCCTGATGTCATCCTCCACATCCTGGAAGTAACGGTCCTTTGACCCCTGCTGCATGGCTTCTATCGATCCCATTCCACGGTAAGCCTTGAATTTGCGTCCGTTGTAGATGATAGTGTCTCCGGGCGACTCCTCTACTCCGGCGAAAAGCGAACATGCCATTATTGATGCAGCTCCTGCCGCAATGGCCTTGATAATATCTCCCGAGTAACGTATGCCACCGTCGGCAATAACCGGAATTCCCGAACCCTCAACTGCCTTCGCAACATCGTAAATAGCAGAAAGTTGCGGAACACCTACTCCCGCAACAATCCTTGTGGTGCATATTGATCCGGGTCCTATCCCGACCTTGAGGGCGTCAGCCCCTTCCGATGCCATTTTCTTTGCTGCCTCAGCCGTTCCTATATTACCGGTTATGACCTCGGCTGAAGGATAACTCTTCTTTATTTCCCTTAAGATCCTTATTACACTTTTCGTATGAGCATGTGCAGTGTCAATTACCAGGGCATCAACACCTGCATTCAGAAGGGCCTCAACCCTTAGCAAGGTGTCTGATGCTATACCTATTGCAGCGGCAACACGCAGACGGCCTTTGTCATCCTTGCATGAATTCGGACGGTCTTTTGCCTTTGTAATGTCCTTGTAGGTTATAAGACCCATAAGCTTTCCATTCTCGTCAACCATGGGAAGCTTCTCGATCTTGTGCTTCTGAAGTATCCTGGCGGCTGATTCAAGATTGGTATGATGCGTAGTAGTTATTACAGATGTGGTCATGACCTCGGTGATCTTCTTGGCACGGTTGTTCTCAAAACGCAGGTCCCTGTTGGTTACAATTCCTTTAAGGATGCCATTCGAGTCAACAACCGGGATCCCTCCGATCTTGTATTCGGTCATCAGATTAATGGCCTCTGCAACAGTCGCCCCGGGACCAATGGTAATAGGGTCAAAGATCATGACATTCTCCGCTCTTTTTACCCTCTTTACCTGGGCTGCCTGCTTTTCCACCGACATGTTCTTGTGGATAACACCTATTCCTCCTTCCCTTGCAATAGCAATCGCAAGTTCATCCTCTGTTACAGTATCCATAGCTGCAGATACCACAGGTGTATTGAGAATAATGTTCCTGCTGAAACGTGAGCTTATATCAACCTCCCTCGGCAGCACTTCAGAATAGGATGGAACCAGTAATACATCATCAAAGGTTAATCCTTCATATAGTATTTTTTCCTTAATAAAAGACATTGTCTGATCCTTTTGGTTTTAGCTGCGCAAATTACGAAAAAAACTCTGAAAACTGAGTGTCTGATTTCAGATTGAAAAAGCATCTGTATCAAAGTTCCGGTAAATGAGTTGCCTGACAGGAGGCGAAAGATAAAACCAATTAGTTTACAGTAATTTATAAAGTATTATTTAACGGAAGTTGTTTGTTATGCTCAGGGGTTAAGAGAGAATTTGTTACATTTGTATATGCTCCAGCAACCTGCAAATATTGAACAGTGCCGGCATGTTCTGACAAAATACTGGGGGTATACCACCTTCAGACCTTTGCAGGAAGAAGTTATCATGTCGGTTCTCAGGGGTAAGGATACACTATGCCTTATGCCGACAGGAGGAGGCAAATCGCTTACTTTCCAGGTTCCGGCCCTTGTCAGAGAAGGGACCTGCCTGGTAATAACACCGCTTATTGCCCTTATGAAGGAACAGGTGAACAGGCTGAACAGCATGGAGATAAAATCAGTGGCCATTCACTCGGCAATGTCCGGAGAGGAGATTGATATTGCACTTGAAAACTGCATCTACGGCGATTATAAATTCCTTTACATCTCTCCCGAACGGATTTCAACGCAGATCTTCCAGGGGAAGATCAACAGGCTGAACCTATCCCTTGTTGCGGTCGACGAGGCTCATTGCATATCGCAATGGGGATACGATTTCAGGCCTTCATATCTGAAAATAGCCTCACTCAGAAAACTTGTTGATCCGGAAGTCCCTTTTCTGGCCCTCACGGCTACGGCTACGCCGCTTGTGGCTGACGATATAATGGAAAAGCTGGAATTCAAAAACAGGAATATGCTGAAGACCAGCTTCGCCCGGAAAAACATCTCTTATCTTGTCAGACAGGTCGAAGAAAAGGGAAGCTATCTTGTTAAAACCCTTGAAAAGGTCACAGGAAGCGGAATAGTCTATGTCAGAAGCAGAAAAAGATGCAGGGAAGTGGCGGAAATGCTTGCCGGACGGGGAATTAATGCCGACTTCTATCACGCCGGACTGAGTAATGAGATCCGCGACAGAAAACAGTCTGAATGGTCATCCGGCAAGACAAGGATAATAGTGGCTACCAACGCCTTCGGAATGGGAATTGACAAAGCTGATGTCCGCTATGTCATACACTGGGATATTCCCGATTCTATAGAGAATTACTACCAGGAAAGCGGAAGGGCAGGCCGCGACAATAAGCCTGCCTATGCCGTTCTCCTTTATTCACCATCCGACGCAACTAGGCTGAATGACTCCCTTCGCCAGAAATTCCCCCCGGTTGAGAAAATAAAGGATAACTACGAGGCTCTATGCAATTTTCTCCAGATTCCGCTCGGAGCAGGAAAGGGAATAGTATATGATTTCAATATGGCCGATTTTGTTTCACGCTTCAGGCTTCCAGTTATCGAAACTTTCAACAGTCTCGCTTTTCTTCAGAGGGAAGGCTATGTGGAATTTACCGAGGAGATAAATAATCCCTCGAGGGTTCATTTTACTGTGGGCCGCGACGATCTGTACAAGTTCCAGGTGGCAAATGAGACTTTCGACGGATTCATAAAGCTCCTGCTGCGTTCATACACTGGTATGTTTACGGAGTTTGTTCCTGTAAGCGAAGATTCGCTGGCAAAAAAAGCAGCTATAACAAGGGATGCAGTCTACCAGTATCTTGTGAAACTGTCGTCGATGAACATAATCAGATATATCCCCGGAAAGAAGACATCGCTCGTTATCTTCACAGAGGAAAGGCTTGAGAGGAAAGCTCTGCTTATTTCACCCGACAATTACCTTCATGTAAAGGAAAAATATTCAGCAAGGGTTGGCAAGATGATCGATTATGCAGAATCGAAGAACAAGTGCAGATCGGTAATACTGCTCGACTACTTTGGGGAGGAATCTGACAGATGCGGAAGCTGTGACGTTTGCAGGGAGAGGAATGAACTGGAACTTAGCAAATATGAATTTGACCTTATCCTGGAAAACATAAAGGAAATACTTTCAAGAGACAACCCGGATGCGAAGGAACTTGTTTCCATGATCAACCATCCCGAAGAGAAAGTCATCAGGGTCCTGAGATGGCTCCTTGATCATAATAAGATTAAAAGTGATGAGGATCAGAAGCTTATGTGGAATTATACATAAACCCTGATCCCCTTCGTTCCTTTAAATCTTATAAGAAATGACTAGAGCTCTGTAAGCTGAATGTTCCTCCAGCGAACCTTAATGCCTCCTCCGCTGTGTATCTGGAGAAGGATGCGCCCCTTACCCTGTCCGATCTTTTCATCCGTAAGATCCGTCATGACCTCACCGTTGAGCCAGGTGGTCACCTTGTCGCCTTCAGCCCTTATTCTCATAGTGTTCCATTCATCCTTCTTAAGAATGGTTTCCTTTTCATCGGGTATCTGCCATATCCAACCCCTGCCATACGACTCGTATATACCTCCCGTATCGTGGTTTGGAGGTGCAACTTCTACCTGCCAGCCTGAAATCCTCACACCCTCCATTATGTAGGAGCGTATAAAGACGCCGCTGTTGCCGTTGGCTTCCTGCTTGAATTCGAGGCTCAGGTCAAAATCGTCATAGTATTTGCGCGTTCCAAGGTATCCGTATTCCTTGTCAGGACCGCTTTCGCATACCAGTTCACCGTTATCGACATACCAGAGCTCAGTTCCATAAGCTTCCCATCCTGTAAGATCCTTCCCGTTGAAAAGGGTTTCCTGCGCCGGCTTCCGTGGAAGCTCCCTGATCTTCATGTTCCTGAACCAAACCCTGTTACCATGATCCTGAAGTGCAATGACCCCGCTTCTGGCAAGTCCGTATTCCGGAGCATTGTCCCATTTTCCGCTTCCCTTTCTTGCGAACCAGTCGTCGGTCCACGCCTCAAATTCAATTACTTTCTGACCGTTAAGCCAGTGTTCGACATGACCATTGTCAAATACGATTTTTGAGTTATTCCATTTTCCTGCCTTGTTGAGTACCTTTTTTTCAGGATCGCAAATGTACATTGCATAATCGGCGGCTGCTTTCTGCCACTCCTCAATGGGCGAGGGAAAACCTTCATCATCAATAAGCTGGAACTCCGGCCCCGTTACATAGGGTACATTAAGTTCAGGCCTTTCGACAACGTGGTAAAGAAGCCCGCTGTTGCCCCCGTCCGATATCTTCCAGTCGAAGTCGATAATGAAATTGCCATACTCCTTCGTTGTGACTATATAACCTGTACTGTCGCTTCCAAGGCCAAGAGAAGTTAGAGTTCCCTTTTCAACCTTCCAGGGAGCGATGTCAACACTCTCCCCTTTGAAATCGCGCCAGCCGTCAAGTGTCTTCCCGTCAAAAAGAAGTGTCCAGCCTTCATTTATCTCTTCTTCCGTAAGCTGATTGACTGCCTGTCCGCAGCCGGTAAGAAGCAATCCTGCAAAGAGGATCAGGAAAAATGCATTCATTCCTTTTTTCATAGTACTATGATTTAATTATTAATGTTATTGTTCAGGTTAAACAACTCATTTTCGGGTATGCAATATACTTAAAAATTGAAAACAGCATTTCTCAGGAATGCTTAATTGTAAGCAGGAGCTGTCTGAATGCTTTTAAAAATGAAACGCGGACGAGAAAAGGGCTGAAAAAGGAAGGAAGAGAAGCTGGACGGNNAGGATGACGGGATCATTTTCTGCTAAAGATCGTGAAGCCAGTTCTGATATTCCAGCTTCTGCGGTTCTGTCAAGCTTGTTCCCCAGTAGGTTATATCATAATCATTAAACAACCACCTGAAGAAATTCGGATTGTTTTTGGCTTCGCTTTCGGCATATGACCTGAGAGTGAACAATTTGTATTCATCCTCATTTTTCCCCAGAAACCTCACCTGCATCTGTCCGTTGGCATAATTCATTCCATCGGTCAGGATCTTTTCTGCATTTTCTCTGATAGTTCTCATTTTTAATAATTTAAGTTAAACATTATAAAAAAAGAAGGGGAACATAAAGCTCCCCTTCAGTAAATACCTTATGTTTCCGTTAAAGAAATTTCCTCTTATAATCGTATAATTTCATCTGTATGGCCGGTCTCATCCTTTTTTGTTTTGAGCCGGCAAATATAGCCCCCTTTTCGGTTAAAAGCAAATATTCGCCTGTCGCAATATATGCGGGAGCTTTAATGGCTTTAATTAAGGATTAACAATAAAATTATCTAATTTTGCGCGTTACCATTGATATCCTTATGGCCGACAAAAAAGATCCTGTATTCTCACGGAGTGTGGTTGAATTCACTGCTGCTGCAAACGAATTCTGCAAATATGCCGAACATGCTTCAGAAATAAAAGGGAATGAGCTTCTCAGAATATTCCAGAGAATATTGCCTTACCTTTATATTAAGGCGTCTCTGCTTCCGGCACTTGATCCTGTTTTTGAAGACGGAAATGAGAATTTTGTCACCGAATCCGACTGGTTCAGGATACACGACACCCTGAGAGATAAATTCGGGTCAGCTGATGATTTTCCCGAGATCTCCGATGAGCCTGTAAGCTCCTCAGATACTGTCGTTTTATCGAGCATTTCGGAGAACATAGCCGACATCTACCAGGATCTTAAGGATTATCTTCTTCTTTACCAGACCGGAACACGCGAAGTAATGAATGATGCCGTGTGGGAATGCAGACAGAGTTTTGAGGATTACTGGGGACGCAAACTCGTGAATTCTCTGAAGGCCATTCACCGGTTCATCTATTCCGGCGAAGAGATTGAAAAGATTGATGACGGAGAGAATAACGAAGGTGACAGGGATACATCATCCTGGTTCATGACGCGCAGACAAAAAGAGTGGGGGAACAATGGAAAGTAACGGAGAATATGTTGAAACGATAAGCCAGGAGGAAATCGAAAAATATGAATTGTCATGGTTCAGGGGCGAAATAGCTCTTGTCGAGGATATCGAAACATTTAACAGGGTATTTCCCAGACTTCTTGGAACAGACATACTTGGTTTCGATACTGAAACAAAGCCCTCCTTCCGAAAGGGAAGAAAAAACAATGTGTCACTCATTCAGCTTGCCACCGATGATCTTGCTGTCCTTATAAGAATCAACAAGGTGGGGATCCCTGCCCGGCTGGTAAATCTCCTTGCCGATCCCTCAGTGGTTAAAGCCGGAGTTGCCGTTCATGACGACATAAGGTTCCTCAGGGATATAAAGGGATTCAACCCGGCCGGATTCGTTGATCTTCAGAAATTCGTGAGAAACTATGGTATACAAAGCTCAGGACTGAAAAAACTGACTGCCATAGTTCTCGGTTTCAGGATCTCAAAACGGCAGCAGGTTACCGATTGGGAGGCCGGTGAACTCTCTGAAGCACAACAGATCTACGCGGCTACCGATGCTTGGGTGTGCCGGAGAATATACAGAAAACTGATAAACGGGGAAGCTGTAATTTCCCGGAAACCGATGCAGTGAAAAGCTTATTGCCCCTCAGACAGATGTATCATAGAATTGAATTATCTGATAAATGCCGATCCGGACGACAAAAATAGTTCTCAAATCTGGCAAGGACCAGGCTGTAAGGAGATATCACCCCTGGATCTTTTCAGGTGCCGTGAAAAAAATATACGGTTCACCGGAAGAAGGAGATCTGGTAAAGGTATACGACAACAAGGATGAGTTCCTGGCAGTGGGACATTATCAGCCCGGATCAATTGCAGTAAGGATACTGTCGTTTGATGATACTGAAGCTGACAGGCGGTTTTTTATGGAAAGAATAAAAAGCGCCCTTGACTTCAGGAAAGCAGCAGATCTGACCGATAATCCCTCAACAAACGTATTCAGGCTTATTCACGCTGAGGGCGATAACCTGCCCGGATTAATTGCCGATTATTACAACGGAGTGGTGGTGATTCAGATGCACTCGGCAGGTATGTACAGGATCAGGGAAGAGATTGCCGGAATAATTATGGAACTGATGGATGGACGCGTAAAGGCGGTCTATGACAAAAGCGAAAATACAATACCATTTAAGTCGGGAATCGCGGGTGTCAACGGATTCTTGATTGGCGAATCAGATCCTGTAATAGTAACGGAAAACGGTTTCAGGTTTAAGATTGACTGGACAACTGGCCAGAAAACTGGTTTCTTTATTGATCAGAGGGAGAACCGGAAACTTCTTGGGGAATTTACAAGGGACAAAAAGGTACTTAATATGTTCGGTTATACCGGCGGCTTCTCCGTATACGCCATGAAAGATGCCAGGCTTGTCCACAGTGTCGATAGCTCGGCTCAGGCAACCGAAATGGCAAAGGAGAATGTGAGACTTAATTTTGGAAACGATGAGCGCCACACTGCCTTTCAGGTAGATGCATTCGGATTCCTCGGGGACATAAGGGATAAGTATGACCTGATAATTCTTGACCCCCCGGCCTTTGCGAAACACAACAATGTCCTCGCTAATGCACTCCAGGGGTATAAACGCCTTAATATGAAGGCTATAGAACAGATAAGGTCTGGCGGGATTATTTTTACCTTTTCCTGTTCCCAGGTGGTTAGCAGGGAGAACTTCAGAAAATCGGTTTTTGCTGCGGCTGCGAATACAGGCAGGAGGGTGAGAATTCTTCACCAGATGAGCCAACCGCCCGACCACCCGGTAAACATATACCATCCCGAGAGCGAATATCTTAAAGGACTGGTTATTTATGTTGAATAAAATATTATGAACCTGTAGCCGGATTGGTAATTTAAGCTCCGTGATGCTTTGAAAAGGAATTTGCTGCAGGAATCGGGTTTCTTCCTGTCACATTCCATGTAAGGCGGCGGGATCAGTAAGAATGGGAAAATACTTTTTCAGTTTTATTTATATAATATGGCAGCATCGAAGAATATTGCACTTATAGCGAAGCGGCTCGGACTGCACGAGTGGCAGGTGGAAAATACCATAAGACTTCTTGACGACGGGGCAACCATCCCGTTCATAAGCCGTTACAGAAAGGAGATGACAGGCTCTCTCGACGAGGTGAAACTCCTTCATATAAAAGATGAATATACAAGGCTGAAAGATCTTGATTCACGCAGGGAGAGTGTTATTAAGTCGATTGTGGAACAGGACAAGATGACTCCACAGCTGCAGGAAAAGATCGAATCGGCTGTTACCATGGCTGAACTTGAAGACCTGTATCTTCCGTACAGGCCCAAACGTCGTACAAGGGCTACAATTGCAAGGGAAAAAGGACTGGAACCTCTTGCAAGGCTCATAATGGAACAGAAGGAGACCGATCCTGAAAGATTGGCTGAAGAATTTATCAATGACTCAGTTGCTGACTCCGGGGAAGCTGTTGCAGGAGCAGGCGATATAATTGCAGAATGGATTAACGAAGACCAGACTGCCAGAATGCGGCTCAGAAACCTTTATGACAGGGAAGCCGTTATCTGGTCTAAGTCCGTTAAGGGCAAGGAAACTGACGGCATTAAGTTCAGAGATTATTTCGACTGGTCGGAACCTCTCAGAAAATGCCCCTCACACCGCCTCCTGGCTATGAGAAGGGGCGAAGAGGAAGGCTTCCTCCGGCTTGCCATCCTTCCTGATGAGGACAATGCAACCGCTATCCTCGATTCTTTGTTTGTAAAAGGGAGAAACAAGTCATCAGAAATAGTCGCGAGCTCAGTGAGGGATAGCTGGAAAAGGCTTCTGGCTCCTTCGATGGAGACAGAGTTCAGGAACATATCAAAGGAAAAAGCCGACGAAGAGGCAATAGCGGTTTTTGCAGATAACCTGAAACAGCTTCTTCTTGCTTCTCCCCTCGGAGAAAAGAATGTCCTGGCAATTGACCCGGGCTACCGCACAGGATGCAAGGTAGTATGCCTGGACCGGCAGGGTGGACTGCTGCACAATGAAACCATTTACCCTCATCCGCCGCAGAACGAGACGGCAATGTCCGTGAAGAAAATCCTCACGCTGGTGAGTGCCTATAAGATTGAAGCAATAGCAATAGGAAACGGAACAGCAAGCCGCGAAACTGAAGACTTTATCAAATGGATAAAATTCGACAGGGATATCCAGGTTTTTGTGGTAAGCGAAGCAGGAGCCTCAGTTTATTCGGCCTCGAAGGTTGCCCGCGATGAGTTTCCCGATTATGACGTTACCGTCAGGGGAGCTGTTTCGATCGGCAGACGACTGATGGATCCCCTTGCAGAACTTGTGAAGATCGATCCCAAGTCGATCGGAGTGGGACAGTATCAGCACGATGTCGACCAGCAGAAGCTTCAGAATTCACTTGATGAAGTGGTATCGAGCTGCGTAAATGCGGTAGGAGTGGAGGTCAATACCGCGAGCATGCACCTGCTGACCTATGTCTCCGGACTCGGCCCCCAGCTTGCTCAGAATATTATTGACTACAGAAGCGAAAACGGAGCATTCAGATCAAGGAAAGAACTTATGAATGTAAAAAGAATGGGTGCGAAAGCTTTTGAACAGAGCGCCGGCTTTCTCAGGATACGAAATGCTGAAAACCCCCTCGATTCAAGCGCAGTGCATCCGGAAAGCTACCATGTGGTTGAGAAGATGGCAAGGGACCTGGGCTGCGACATAAAGGAACTTATGTCAGACGAAAGCAGAAGAAAGGATATTTCACTCGAAAAATATGTCACTCCCTCAACCGGTCTGCCCACATTGAAGGACATAATGGAAGAACTGGCAAAACCGGGCAGGGACCCCCGTTCAAAGATCAGGGAATTCAGTTTTGCAGATGTCCATTCCATGGAGGATCTGGTCCCCGGAATGATAGTCCCCGGAATTGTAACAAATGTTACAAAATTCGGAGCCTTCGTCGATATAGGAATAAAACAGGACGGCCTTGTTCACATTTCCAATATGAGCAATTCCTACGTGAGCGATCCTTCAAAGATTGTAAAACTTCACCAGCATGTTAAGGTAAAGGTCCTCGATGTCGATATCGACAGAAAAAGAATACAGCTGTCGATGAAGGGGATTGACCAGAAATGATGTTAAGCGCCTGAAAATTATAGATATGAAAATGCCAGGGTTATTTAAAGTTACTTTATTGCTGCTGCCTTTTATACTTTCATGCGGCAGAGCTTCCGTTGAAATTCTCGTCGAAGCTGAAAGTTTCCAGGAAAAAGGCGGATGGGTTGTTGATCCCCAGTTTGTCGAACAGATGGGATCTCCTTATCTGCTGGCACATGGAATGGGTTTTCCGGTAAAGAATGCCATGACCCGGGTTAAGCTTCCCGAAGGGGGTGAATATCATGTCTGGGTAAGGACAAAAAACTGGGCTGACGGCAACTGGGAGGCTCCGGGAAGGTTCAGGGTAGTCATTGACGGGATGGAACTAGGTACTGATCTGGGGACCGGTTCCGGAAAATGGGCCTGGCAATATGCAGGCACGGCAGTGGCTGCAGGTACTGACATAATAGTCGAACTGAAGGATCTTACGGGTTTTGAGGGAAGATGCGATGCAGTTTATCTAAGCCGGGGCAAAAACGCACCTCCTGATGCTCCTGAAATGCTGAGTGATTGGAGACGCAGAGTTACAGGTGAATCTCTCCTTCCTGAGAAAACAGCCTCATTCGACCTCGTGGTCGTTGGAGGAGGAATTGCAGGATGTGCAGCATCGATAGCAGCCGCTGAACAGGGTCTAAAGGTGGCTCTTGTTCATGACCGGCCGGTACTGGGAGGTAATGCCAGCAGTGAGATCCGGGTGCATACCGAAGGAATAACCTGGAAGTCAGACAGGATAATCAGCATGCTGAATACTGTCTGGTGGCCAAACGGCTCTCCCGATGCTGTTTCTGACGACAAGAAACGCCATGACAATATCAGCAGGTACCATAATATAAGTGTCTTCCTTAACTGGCGGGCCTTTAATACAAATACCGTTAATGATTCGATTATTTCTGTTGATGCAAGGCATACTTCTTCCGGTGAGAGGATGCGTTTTGCAGCACCGCTCTTTATCGATTGCACCGGCGACGGCTGGATAGGATACTGGGCAGGTGCAGAATATATGTACGGAAGGGAAGATTCTCTGCAATACAACGAAAACTGGGAGCTGCATAAGGAACTTTGGAGTCCGGCAAAACCCGATGGAAGAGTTATGGGCTCTTCTGTACTGTGGAGGACAAAGGATACAGGAAACCCTGTTGGATTTCAGGAGGTTCCGTGGGCTCTTGAAACAGCAAAGGATCATTCGGCAACAATGGGTACCTGGATGTGGGAGTTCTCCCGTGACGATCTACACCAGATTGATGATGCCGAATATATCCGCGACCACATGCTGAAAGCCATTTACGGATCATTCTACAATGCAAAACAACAACCCGGAAATGAAAACCTGGCACTGGAATGGGTTTCCTACCTTGTCGGGAAAAGGGAATCCCGACGACTTAAGGGCGATTATGTTTACACCTTCAACGACGAAAGGAACATGGTCGAGTTCAACGATGCCGTGGTAATGGAGAAAAGGAATATAGATGTCCATTACCAGCAGGTCGAAGCAGATCCTTCCAGACCTGATTTTCTTTCGGAAGCCCTTTACTATCAGGTGGATCATTATTATATTCCGTTTCGCAGCCTTTATTCGAAAAACATAAAAAACCTGCTTATGGCCGGGAGATGTTTCAGTTCCTCTCATGTCGGCCTTGGCGGACCGCGGGTAATGAATACCACCGGTCAGATGGGTGTGGCGACAGGCTATGCTGCTTCATTATGCAAAAAATATAATACTCTGCCGAGAGGAATTTATGAAAATCATATCGGGGAACTGAAAAACCTGATATACTCTACCGACAGTATAAGATAATCCATTAACCCGCGTAAAACGACACCTACTGATAAAAACCCGGGTGGCAGTTCAGCTGCCACCCGGATAATTCAGTTTATGTATTGTGTTTCACCCTGTAAAACGGATGCCCGGTCTTACTGGTCAGTTCATTGATGGAACCGGTAGTCTCTGATTCTGCTGAACATTCGATGCAGGCTTCATCTCCGGTTTTCTGGGAAATTTCGGGTCTCTCATTGCAGCATTATAGGCAAACGATGCCGTAACAATGGCATTGTGCTTCAGATCAGCCATAACGAGCCTTTCGTAGGTATCCATTACTGTATGATATCCCCTGTCATATTCTATCTCATCCTGTATGAACTGAAAACCCGGCAGCCCGGCAGCATCGAACGACTGATGATCGGTACCACCTGTGTTTCTTATGGTTATTGTGGTGACGCCCATGTCGTTGAATGGCTTGATCCATTCTTCAAACACGGGCCTTGCAAGATCGTTCTCCTGAAGATAAATGCCCCTGTACTTTCCGCTTCCGTTGTCCATGTTGAAATAAACCGAGAACTTATCGTAATCGGGTTTATGTTCCTTAGTCACCGGATCGGAAAGATACTTCTCCACGTAGCCTCTTGAACCGTTGAGCCCCTGTTCTTCTCCTCCCCACAGAGCAACCCTGATGGTCCTGCGAGGGGCTGCTCCTACGCTTTTAAGGATCCGGAGGGCTTCCATCATCACAATGCATCCCGAAGCGTTGTCGGCGGCCCCTGTGCCTCCATGCCATGAATCAATATGTGCTCCGAGGAGAACGATCTCGTTCCTGAGCAGCTTGTCAGTACCCGGGATCTCGCCTATGACATTGTATATTTTCGGACTTGCAAAGAACCTGTTCGATATCTCAATTTCCATTTCAACCTGAACATTATGTTTCAGGAGCCTTTCCATCCTGCCGTGGGCTTCAACGGGAAGGTTGAGTTCCGCAACAGGCTCCGGATCACCTGCCTTGTAGGAAGCTCCGTTCGATCGCGGCACATTGAAAGTCCCGGAACTGTTAAGGATCACTGCTGCTCCTTCACTCCTTATGAACTCAGATATTTTTGACCTGAGTGCCCTTTGTGCAGCCATTGCTGCAAAATCGCCCATCGGATACCTGCGTGCTCCCTGCTGCGATGCCATCGAAAGCTGTTTCAGTTGCTCGTCGGTGTAACGGCTTGCAAGAGGCTCATAAGTTACTTCATATGAAGATGTTGAAGGCATCATGACGATCTTGTCCTTTAGCCTGCCCCTGTATTTATCAAGGTCCGTTTCATTCCTTACATCCATCAGAACAACCTCGCTTTTTACCAGGCCGTTAGTGCTTCCTGTCCATGCAACCGGATTGCATGCAAAATTTGTGTAATAGGGAGCTGTCATGGCTGCATATGTCCTGACATTATCCCATCCACCCCTCGTGAAGTCCCTGGCCTCCTCAATCTTTACGTTCTGAAATCCCAGTTCTTCCATCTTGTCCTTTGCCCATTCGTAGCCTCTGGCGCCCCCCGTTGAACCGGTCAGACGCGGTCCTGTAAGATCCGTCAGTCCGAAGGCAAGTTCTTCTATCATTGAGTTCCTTGATCCTTCCTGCCTGATCTTGTAAACCATGCCCAGATCAACTTTCTCAGTCTGCGACATAAGCAGGACCGGAATGAACAATAGTGAAATGATCCACGTAATTTTTCTGATGATTTTCATTTTGTAACAATTTTGAATGAAGAAGTTTCAAATTTATCAAAAAATAGAAAGGAAGACTTATGATTAATATCTTTTAACAGAAGCAGTCTTTCAGGATGCACAGTTCGCTCTTCAGTATCGCAATGGATCATAATCGCGTTTTAAGAATACTGGATTTTTGAAGCCTGACTTTCTGCAGGGAACTGATGAAGGAATTCATTCTTACTTTGCGGGAATGTCATTCGTACTTCGTGTATTTCCTTTTATCTTTGATCCATGATTTATCCTGATAATTTTGAGGGCAAGACGGGCTTTGACAGGATCCGGCAGCTTCTGTCGGAAAAATGTCTGAGCCGTATGGGGAATGCCAGGGTTGAAGGCATGAGGGTCCATTTCAAAGCGGAAGCCGTAAAATCTGAGCTTTCTGCAACCTGGGAGTTTCAGCAACTGCTCAGATTCGAGGATCTTTTTCCCTCGGAGCATTATTACGATAATTCACAATGTCTTGAAAAGATAAGGATCGAAGGTTCATTCCCCGAGATACAGGAGGTGTTTGATTTGAAAAGATCCCTCGATACATTGAAGGCGATACTGTCTTTTTTCAAAAAGAAGGATGAAAGAAATTATCCTGTTCTCCGGTCCATTTGCGCAAAGGTCACCATCTATCCCTATGTGGCCGATGCTATCGACAGGATCATCGACAGGGAGGGAAGGATAAAGGACAATGCTTCAGCAAGGCTTCGTGAGATAAGGTCGGAGATTGCCGGTAAAACAATACAGGCTTCCCGAAGGCTGAATGCAATACTAAAGCAGGCTCAGGCAGAAGGAATCGTCGATGCCGATACTGCTGCATCGGTAAGGAACGGAAGGGGAGTGATACCTGTCAGTGCGTTTGACAAAAGAAAAATAAAGGGACTTATCCATGATCAGTCGGCCTCGGGAAAAACCGTTTTTATTGAACCTGCCGAGATTGTTGAAATCAATAACGATATAATTGAGCTTGAATATGAGGAGCGGCGTGAGATAGTCAGGATACTCACTTCGCTGGCCGACGACATCCGACCTTATATTGATGACCTTCTTTACTCAAATGAATTTCTTGGTGAGATTGATTTTATAAGGGCAAAAGCTCTTCTCGGAAACCAGCTCGGATCGGTAAAACCCGTTATCGCGGAAAAACCGGGGATCATGTGGAGAAAAGCAGTACATCCTCTTCTTTTCATTACCTTTTCGGTTATGAAGGACAGAAAGGTAGTGCCGCTCGATATAGCGCTGGATGAAGAAAACAGGATCATTCTCATCTCAGGTCCTAACGCAGGAGGTAAGTCGGTTTGCCTTAAGACTGTGGGTCTTCTTCAATATATGCTGCAATGCGGGCTGACAATTCCGGTAGGGGAGGGCTCTGAATCCGGGATCTTCAGGGAGATCTTTATCGATATCGGCGATGAACAGAGTATCGATAATGACCTGAGCACATACAGCTCCCATCTTTTAAACATGAAGTATTTCGTTAGACATGCTACTGAATCATCGCTCATACTGATCGACGAGTTCGGAACCGGCACGGAGCCGATGCTTGGAGGTTCAATAGCAGAAGCCATACTTGCTGAATTCAACAATATCCGCTCGTTCGGTGTGATAACGACCCATTATACCAATCTCAAGCATTTTGCATCCCTTACGGGGGGTATAACAAATGGTGCAATGCTGTTTGACCATCATCTGATGCAGCCTCTTTTCCGGCTGAGCATTGGAAAACCGGGAAGCTCTTTCGCATTTGAGATAGCAAGAAAAATCGGTCTTCCGGAAGAAATCCTTAAAAAGGCTTCTGAGAAAGCCGGAGTACGGAATATCGACTATGACCGTAACCTGAAGGATATTGCCAGAGACAAGCGATACTGGGAGAACAAGAGGCAAAATATCAGGCAGCACGAAAAGCGACTGGAAGAACTGATAAGCCAGTATGAGACGGAATTATCAGGGACCAAAACCCTGAGGAAGGAAATTATTTCCAAAGCCAGGGAGGAAGCAGCCTCTCTTCTGGGAGAAACAAACAGGGTCATCGAAAATACAATACGGCAGATACGGGAGGCTCAGGCAGAAAAGGAAAAAACAAAAGAGCTCCGTCAGAAACTTGAGGATTATCGTCAGTCAGTATCTGAAACAGCAGATAAGGCCGATGATCAGGTTGAAGCCAAGGCTGCCGGACTAGCCCGTAAGGCGCTGAAAATTAAGCCGGCTCTTGTAAAAAAGAAGGAAACGGTTAAAGAAATACCTCAGGGAAGACTGCAGCCGGGAGATGCTGTCAGAATATTGGATACAATGGCTCCGGGAGAGGTTTTGAAGGTGGAGGGGCAGACCGTGATAATCGAAAGCGGTAATCTGAAACTTTCAGTGGCGGCAGACAGAGTAGAGAGGATCAGCAGAAGTGAGCTCAGAAAATATGTGCGCAGGGAGTCTGGAAACCGTTTTGAGGATCCGGTTATTGCGGAGAGAAAACTTAGTTTCAGACCTGAGATTGACATAAGGGGTCACAGGGGAGAAGAAGCCATTATGATAGTAAGGGATTTTATTGATGACGCAGTAATGGTGGGACACACAAACCTCAGGATACTCCATGGTAAGGGAAACGGCATCCTGAGGCAGCTTGTAAGGGAGTACCTTTCAACAGTCAATGTCGTAAGGTCATTCCGTGATGAAAGTGTCGAATTAGGCGGTTCGGGAATTACTCTCGTTGAGATGGATATCTGATCCTAGTAAAGCCTTACAGATCCGTAGGATGCTGTAATATTTACTCTCGACGAAGGCTCACTTTCGTCCCCCACAACACCAGACATTTCTCTTTTGTTATTTTCAACTATCTGTTTCTGATGCCTGAACTTGTCTTCATCAAATTTAAGGTCTCCGTATGAGAGCATTGCATCGAGACGATAGCTTGCATCCTCGTCGATGCCCAGCTTTACGCCTATATATTTTGTACTGCTCTCGATCGACTCAAATCCTCTTGTAATTCTGTCGATATTGAGTGAGCCATATCCTCCGTCAAATTTCAGCCTTTTCCTCAGTTCTCCGATATTGGCGTCGGTGTAACCGGCATCGAGTGAGAGGTTATTTATCGTTTCTATTTCCAGCTTATCGTACTTGGTCTCTCCTACAATGGAGCTTACTTCATCTATGCTAATCTTGGAGTATTTGCTGTCGATTGAAAGAGCCTGCGCACTCCCGATCCAGAAGTTCCCCGAGTATCTCAGCACCACGTCGAGCCAACCTGCAGATTCAATTGTGGCGTTTCCGTATGCAAGGTTGATGTAGTTAAGAGGTTTTACATTTCCTCTCGAAAGATCCTCGGCTTTGAGGTTTCCATATTTCAGGTCTAGCTTAACAAGTCCAGTTATGGTTTCAAGGTCACTATTCCCGTATCTGTTTACCAGGGTGAAATTTATCCTTTCCGGCATGCTGATCTTATAGTCGATACTGAATCTCCTTGAGCCGCCTCCCCATCCCGTAAATGTGAATTTGTCGTCGATACTGGTTCTGGCTTTTACCAGATCGCCTTCCTGTGCAAACTGAACATCGATGTAGCTGAGAAGTTTTTCAGCTCTCTGCTGGTTGGGCAGTTCAACAGTTACTTTCACGTGAATAATTATGTCGTTCCGGTCGGATGTTTCAACAACAACTTTACCGTACCTGTTATTCACTTCGAGAGTAGTGTTTGCTCCTGCCGTATATTCCTTATGGAATTCTTTAGTCACCTCCTGCCCTGTAACAGGCATGGAGACCAGTAAAATCGCTGCAAGGAGCGCTTTTGCCGGATTATAAATTAGTCTCTTCATGGCTTCCGTTATTTTGATTCTCATTCCTGATTGCCTTGAACTGGTTAAGGATGTAGTTCATCACATCAACTTTGGTCTGGTAATGCTCGATCATCGCGTTGATAATTCTCTCGTCATTCGGATTAGCCTTTAGTTCCTTCTGAAGCTGTACATAAACTGAATCCATACTTTTCATCTCCTTCAGAAGGATCCTTTTTTGCTCTTCGTTTCCTTTCACTTCGATATTTCCGAGCTCGCTCTCCATCAGATTTACCTGGTGAACGTAATAATTCTCGACTTCCCTGAATTCAGGGGATACTTCGCTCAGGCTCATCCTGTCCCTGTCGGGCCTGATGAAATGTTCCCACGTCCATAAGGATGAAAGGGTGACAAGAAGGGTTACAACTGCTGCCCTGAGCAGGTAGGGAACTATGCTTCTTTTTACAGGGACCCTTCCGCAGCGTATCTCGAGTTTTCTCGTGAAACGCTCGAAATGTCCTGCTGATGGTTCTGCCCCATCAAACAAATCCCTGTTGTTCCTTATTATTTCTTCTATATTCTTCATGACTTCACTTTTTTTCAGTTTTCTTAAGTTCAGCAATCAGCTTCTGTTTGGCTCTTGACAGCTGCGACCTTGATGTGCTGCTGGAAATTGATAGTATCTCAGCTATTTCATCATGATCATAACCTTCGAGAAGGTAGAGCGAGAGAATTATTCTGTATCCGTCGGGAAGCCTGTCAATGGCTTCCTTTACTTCTTCGACTCTGATGTCTATCTCCTCTTTCCTGAGCTGGTCATCCTGAGTGTCATCCCTGATACCCAGATGAGTCTCAATCTCTTCAAAGATCGCTTTTCTTCTGCTCAGGGAGTCGAGAGAACGGTTTATGACTATTTTCTTCAGCCAGGCTCCGAAACTAACAGTCCCCGAGTAAGTTTCAATTTTTTCAAAGGCCGACAGAAACGATTCCTGCATAATATCTTCGGCTTCCATAGTGTCGTTCACGATCCTCAGCGATGTGTTGTACATCGCCTTGTAATACAACTTGTAGATATGGAACTGTGCTTTCTGGTCGCCCGCTTTGCACCCGTCAAGTAAATCCTGGTGCAAGTTCCTGAATGCCGCTTCTACATTTCCCATCTTTACGTAAAGGCTGGTTTTTATTTGAGATGCTGCACCCACTGTCGTTTCAATTTTTCAATTAAAAGACGGGGTGGTTAATTAAATGCTGCATTCAATTTAGGATTTTTTTGAAATTTTGAACAAAGAAAACAGAAATATTCCCTGGGTTACCTCGCCTGATGCATAATCAAGCTCTGAACCGAACAGGCTGTGAGGGATGGAGAAGATGATTAGCAGTACAACCGAAGCAATAATTGTGTACACAGGTTTCTCCTTTTTTCGATTTGCAAGAACCGCAATTATCCAGAAAATAAAAGCAATAAGTGTCTTATTGTCTGTAAGATCCCAGCCAAACGGAACTCCTGTCCAGAATTCACCGAATGCAAACTTCTGCACCAGCGGGCCGAGGATCATACCGCCAACACCCAGAACAACAAAAGTGTAAACTGAATATTTTTTATAAAGAGGATGTTTTACGAGAGCCATTAGCCCTGAAAGTGTCGATAACAGCATGGCAAGGAACATGAAAATAATATGAGGAGCAAGAACCCAGGACGGAACTTCTCCCTTGAAGCGGATAATAAGAGGACTTTCCTTAAGGATCGTTTTCACTCCTTCACTGTCGGTTATCTCAATATAATATTCGAGTTTGCCGGCAGGAGGTTGCTGAGGCACAGCCGCAAAAAACCCTCTTTCTTCATTTATCTTAAAGATCCGGTTCATTACAAACGACTTGACAGGATATACCCTGTAGCTGAAATCGCTTATGCTGTAAGCATCAGATGTTCTGTATCTTTTGTAGAAAAGCCTTGCGGTGATCGTTGTGTCGTCAATCGAGAGCTTTACTTCCGGCCGCTCATCAAGTCCAAGACTTCTTACCAGCCTCAGATCAAATGTCGTTCCGTTGATACCGACCGTTTCACTCCTGGGATTTGTCGGGCCTGTCTTTCTCTGATAATAAGCTGC